>MRWG01001200.1_pt1 | contig 18012 bp, 13 predicted proteins | sample 1013341 | NCBI WGS metagenome assembly MRWG01 (sample SAMN06117577, study PRJNA244670) | biofilm metagenome | biome: Water; feature: Cathode Biofilm; material: Biofilm; isolation source: microbial consortium enriched at the cathode of a solar microbial fuel cell | place: USA: District of Columbia ... | reverse complement strand
CGGGAGCATCTGTCCTTCGGCTACGGGCTGCACCGCTGCATGGGCAACCGTCTCGCGGAGATGCAGCTCCGGGTGCTGTGGGAGGAGATCGTGCAGCGGTTCCACACCGTCGAGGTCGTGGGTGAACCGGTGCGCGTGCCGTCGAACTTCATCAAGGGGTATGCCGAGCTGCCGGTGCGGGTGCATCCGTACTGAGCCGACGCACCCTCCCGGGTCTCAATCGGCCTGTGGTCGGCTCCCTCGCCTGCCGGGCACCGGCCAGAGTATGGGCGTGCGCGCCTTGTAGGCCTGGTACTCGGGATCGTCGCCCCACTTTCTCTCGGCGCGCCGTTCGAGCAGCGGCAGGCCGCTGATACGGGTGAGCAGCACGTAGACGAACAGCGGCGAGATGAGCGTGACGAGCTGCCAGCCGGTCAACGCCGGGAAGGCGATGATGGCGATGCCGGCCCACAGCAGAATCTCCCCGGCATAGTTCGGGTGGCGTGACCAGGTCCAGACACCGCGATCGATGAACCGCCCCGCGTTGCCGGGGTCGGCTCGGAAGGCGGACTTCTGCCGGTCGGCGGTGACTTCCAGGACGAATCCGGCCAGCCAGAGCAGCGCGCCGACGATGGCGAAGACGTCGAGGGGCACGCGCACGGATGCGGTCATGGCGGCGAGCGCGCAGGCAGCGGTCACCAGCACCCACAGACCCTGCAGGGTCCACACCATGAGAAACCGCGGCAGCGACTGCTTGATCTGATCGAAGCGGCCGTCCTTGCCTTCGCGGCGCACCCGGGCGAACAGAAACGTGCCGAGGCGGCCGGCCCAGACCAGGATCAATGCCGCCAGCAGAAGGCTCCGGGCATCCAGTGTCTCGGTGAGGAAGGCGGCCAGCAGCACAGCGGAGATGTAGGTCGCGCTGCCGGTGAGGTCGAAGAAGTGTTCCGTCCGGGCCAGATAGGACGGCACGAACACGACCCAGTTGACGGCGAAGCAGAGTGCGGCACAGGCGGCGAACACGGGCACGGCTCCCACCCGCGTGCCCCCGGCGGATCCGGCCATGGTGAGCAGCACGCCCACCAACAGAATGGCGGGAATCGCCAGCAGCGCCTGAACGTCGTCCCGGGTCATGCCGCTCATCCCGCGTTGCTCGACAGAAACCACAGCATGAGCTGCTCGACGAAGCGGGCGAAGGCCGGAATCGTCAGCAGCGCGAGAACCCACAGCGCGGTCACGCCCAGCACGGTCATCAGGTAGCGCTTCATGGTCATCGTCGCCTCTCCTTCTATGCGTCCCGCGGTGCGAGCTCGAAGATCCAGGTGTCACCGTCGGCAACGCTGCGCTCGATCTGGGCCACCGTCTCCGACGTGGCGCCGCCGGCGTACTTCTCCGCCATCTTCGCGGCCACGCCGTCGACCACGTCGGGATCGGTCACCCGGACCAGGCGCCGTTCGTAGCGCACGCCGTCGATCCTCGCGACGGCGAGATCCCGGCCTGCGTCGGCTTCGAACGCCCAGTCCTTCCACAGGCGGCCGAGGAAGGAGCGCATGTAGCCCGAAGGCACGAACAGGCGGCCGTCGCTTTCCATGACGAAAATGCGGCGGGAAGTCGGCGGATTCTCGAGCTGCAGCTCGATGACGAACAGATCGTCGGTGAAGTCCCAGTCCGGCTCGGCGCCGGTGTGCAGCTCGCCGGAGACCAGCTTGCCGCCCGGGAACAGAATGGATGGGCCGTCGCCGTCCTGATGCTCGAGCTTCAGGGTGACGATGGTCGCGCCCAGCAGCACGGCCAGAAGGCCCAGGATCTGCAGTGCGATCCTCAGCATGACGGTTCCTCCCCCAGTGGAGACGGCTACTGTAGCATCTTGCGCCACGCGGGAGGTGTCATGGAGCGGACGAAGAGTCTGGTGCCGGACCGTAGCGATCAGCCTCGCCCGGTTAGGCCAGCTTTCCTGTCTTCCGACTTTCCGGCAAAGCGGCCTGCTGCAGGATGAGCCGGAGCTGTGAGCGTACTGTCGCGAGCAAGCCGGGGAGATCGAAGACCGCCGGATTCACCAGCCATTGATAGATCAGCCCGAACACGAAAGAGCAGTACAGGTCCGAGAAGTAGCGGGCATCGAGTTCCGGATGGACACTGCCGTCGTCTTTGGCCTGATCGATCCAGCGCTTCACGTCGGTCCGCGAGGTTTCGTGCATGGCCTTCAACCGGTTGCGGAGCACGGCGCCGGCGCCCACCGATTCGAACCAGAGAATGTACATGACCCGCAGCTGATCAGGGGCGGATTCGAGGAAGTCCTCGAGGGCGTCGGTGGCGGCGAACAGCGCGTCGAGCCCGCGCTTGTTGGCGACGAAATTATCGAGCTCCTCGGACCAGCGCCGGCCATACAGACCGATGAGCTCGTGATAGAGCTGCTCCTTGTTGCCGAAGCGGGCCTGGGCAAGGCCGCGACTGTAACCCGCCTTCTCCCCGATGTCCTTGAGCGTCGTCCGAACCGTACCGCGCTCGAGAATGAGCTTGGTCGCGGCCGCGAACATCTTTCTGTCGGACGTTTCCTTCCGCTCGGTCTGCGTGCGTCTGGTGGTCGGCTTTTTCGATGTCTTGGTCTGCTTCACTGGGTATGCGTTCGCGAATTGGTTTCAGATCCCGAATATGGACAGCCAGGCCTCGAAAGTGCCGGGCTCAGTCTCGGTGAGCTGTTCGACGTGCTCCTGCAGCTCGTCTGCGCTCGACCGTCCAAGACAGAACCGGACCCATGGTACCTTCTCCGAGGCCACGTCAAGCTGCGGTCGATCCAACCGTCCTTCTACGACCTCCAGAATGCTGTGCCTCAGATGAAGACCGAAGATTTCCCCGGTGTCCGAGAGCTGCAGGTTCATCACCATGTCCTTTCCCGCCGCGATATCTGGCTCCACTCTGTAACGTAGAAACTCGATGAGTTGCAGGCTCGGGATGCCGCGGATCGTGGCTTCGGCCAGGTTGGGTGCACGGCCGCTTCTGCGGACCGTGGTCTGGCCCTCGAGGCGGCGGGCTTCGGTCAGGTAGAAGTTTCTGGCAATGGTATTGGGGGAGCCGAGCGCCATCCCTCGGAGCGCCGCGGCTTTCAGGGCTGCCGCTTCGGTATCCTCGGGGTCGGCGTTCAATCGGTAGCTGACGAGTCTGGCTGCCCAGGCATACTCGCGCCGATCGAGGGCGATGCGTACTTCGGCGAGCAGTGCCTCTGCGCCGCCGAATCCGGCGACGATCCGTTCTCCCTCGAACGCGCTGTCGATGGCCTCCAGTTCGGCGGTTTCCAACCCCCACCAACCCCTGAGGCCCGCGTAGATACCGCGAACGTGGTGGGCGACCTCCCCGTAGAACTGGCCGGTCAGCCGGGATTCGGCCAGCGGCGCGGGAAGTTTCACCGTCCGTGCCAGCCGTTCCGGCCCGAGGCCCTGGTTGATGCCTCTGATCGTCTGGTCGTACGCATACTGCAGGGCGTCGCGGTAGTCCCGCACGCAACCGGCCACCACGCTCTGTCCGGAGATCGGTCTGCCGTGGGTCATGACGAGATGCTGGGGCTCGAGATGGCGTATCCGGTCGATGGATTCGAGCCAGCGCAGCGGATCCCGGTAGCGGCCGCCGCGCAGCGGACTCACGTTCGGAAAGGACGTCCAGACGATGTTGGTCACGGCGACGGCCCTGTCCGGGAGCCAGAGGCTGATGCTGTCGTCCTCGTCGGAATAGCCCGGAATGAATCGGATCCGGACGCCGTCGACGACGGCGTCGACGCTGGCTTCCTCTGGCACGGTGCGGTTCGGTCGCAGATACCCGTTGGTGCGCTTCGCTGACTTGTCGAGGTTGCCGAAGTAAGGCCCGACGCCGAGGTTGGGTACGGCGTCCGGGCCTTCCGTCGGCAGCAGCAGGCCCACCTGTATGGCGGCCTGCGTATTCTCGATGGGGGAAAGCGGGCTGAATGCGGCACGTCGGTAGTTCGAGTCCAGCCGCTGGCTGCCCCAGATCTCGACCTCTGACTCCTCACCTGTCGGGACGTACGCGCGCGTGCCGTGAACGTAGTGGGAGTGCGAATAGACGACGGCACTGACCGGCCGGTCTGTCACCCGTCGGAAGCATTGAAGATGTCGAGCGGCCTGTTCGACGCTCTCGCCCGTATCGACGATGATCATCCCGGTCTCGCCGAGAATCATCGTGGCGTTGGCGATCCCCACACCGACGAGCACATAGACGCCGTCGGTGACCTCGTAGAGCTGCTCTTCGAACTCATCACCCTTGCGGACCAGATCCGCGTTGGCCCGGGCGCCGTTCGGAGCTTCGGAAATGTCGTGGTCGTTCGGCATGACGTGTTCGATCCGCGTTCTGACATGTTCGGCAGACGAGCCCAGGGCCGGCGTTCGTCGCCGCACCATAACCCCAATCACGACCGTTCGGGAGGTCGGCTTCATCCCGTTGGTCTCCGGCTTCGGCGCGCCTGCCGGGGGGGCGGCGATGATAAACATATTTGGTTGTTGCAAACAAATAAAATGGCATCTATGCTCATCGGCGTCTTGCACGAAGAGCACCCGGCGACGGGTCGACGCCCGGATTCGGGGGAGGGGAGCAGATGGCGTTCAACACGCGCTCCGGTAAGGAGGCGGGACATGTCTGAAGCAGCTCGGCATGTCCGCTCGATGGTTTCCGATGCCGAGTGGCAGCAGCGACTCGAGCTGGCCGCGCTCTATCGGATCGTGGCCCGTTACGGCTGGGACGACCTCATCTTCACGCATCTGTCGGCCCGGGTTCCCGGCCCGGAGCACCACTTCCTGCTGAATCCCTTCGGCCTGCTGTTCAACGAGATCACGGCCTCCAGCCTGGTGAAGGTGGATGTCGAAGGCGCCAAGGTCATGGACAGCCCCTGCGCGGTGAATCCTGCCGGGTTCACGATCCATTCCGCCGTGCACATGAGCCGCGAGGACGCACACTGCGTCATGCATCTGCACACCGACGATGGCGTCGCCGTGTCGGCCCAGGAATCCGGATTGATGGCGATCAGCCAGCACGCGATGCAGCTCGGGGAGGTCGGCTATCACGACTACGAGGGCGTCGCCCTCGATCTCGATGAACGCCAGCGCATCGTCGCCGACCTCGGTATGCGGCGCTGCATGATTCTGCGGAATCACGGGACCCTGGCCGTGGGCCCATCCTGCGCGGATGCGTTCATGACCATGTATTACCTCGAGCGGGCGTGCTCGATACAGGTACGCGCGCTCGCCGGCGGCGCGGCAGTTCGAACGGCGGCGCCGGAGGCCGCTGCTCAGGCGGCGACGAGAAGCCAGGCATTGTTCGACGGGACGCTCGGGCCGGTGGTCTGGGAGGCGCTGATGCGCCGGATGGATCGGCTCGATCCGACATTTCGTGAGTAACGACAATCCAGTTCGTTGAGGGGCAGAGGGAGAATCGGATGAAGACATTGAGGACTGCAGGGGCCGTCGGTGCGTATCTCGCGGCGCTCACCGCGCCGGGTATGGGCCACGCGCAGGCAGGTACGGTTGCCCCGGACTCCGATGGGGCAGCGCGCGCCGCGGCGCCGATCGAGGAAATCGTGGTGACGGCTCAGCGTCGATCCCGCCCGCTTCAGGACGTACCGATCTCGATCGGCGTGCTCGAAGGCGACACCCTCGAAGCGCAGAACATCACCACTTTCGAAGTGCTCAGCACCCGGCAGGCTTCCCTCGTGGTGCGTCCGGCACCGGGCGGAGACCAGATCTCGATACGCGGCATGAGCTCCGGCTTCAACTCCGGATTCGAGCAGTCCGTGGCCACCTTCGTCGACGGGGTATACCGTCCGCGCGCCCGATCGAGCCGGGTCGCGCTGTTCGACATCGACAGGGTGGAAACCCTCAGAGGGCCGCAGACGACGTTCTTCGGGGCGAATGCGATTGCTGGTGCATTGAATGTCACCACGCGCAAGCCCGGCCACGAGTTCGGCGCCAATGCGCTGGTGTACTTCTCGCCGGACGATGACGAGTATCGGGTGGAGGCCGGCATCGACGCGCCGGTCAGTGACCGTCTGGCGTTCAGACTGGCAGCCCGGACGAGCGGCATGGACGCCATCAGCAAGGCCTCGCGGCTCGATGAACGGGGTGACCGGGACACGGATCAGGTTCGGTTGTCGATGCGCGCTGACCCGACCGACGTGGTGTCGGTGGACGCGCGTTTCGATTATGCCCGTACCCGAAATCTGGGTGACAACGCCCTCGAAATCATCGGCTGCCCGCCCGAGGATCTGACGCCGGGTGGGCTGTGCGCGGGAACCCTGGCACAGTCCGGCGCGTTCGACGACCGGCTGGATCGACGCTACGGCGCCGGCTTCATCGACGAGCTCGACATCGATCTGTACGAGGGCGCCGTCACGACGACGGTGGCCCTGCCTCGCTCGGAGCTCGTGTTCGTCACGGGATTTCAGGATCAGCAGGTGGATCTCGCGCTCGAGCAGGCCAACTTTCCGATTTCCAGCCCGCTCGGTGTCGATGCGCTCATTCCGGCGCAGACGGACGAGGATTTCGAGCAGTTCAGCCAGGAGATCCGCTGGCAGTCCACCGGCAGCGGACCGCTGACGTACATGCTCGGCGGTTACTACGAGCGCAGTGACACCACCATGACCAACCGGCTGGGCCTGTTCCAGGCGCCGCTCGGCGCGCTCCTGCCCGCCTTCTTCACCCCGACGGATCTGATCGTCGCGGCCATAGATACGTCCCAGGAGAGCACCACCTGGTCGGCGTTCGCGGCTCTGTCATACGACGTGTCGGAGCAGCTGACGGTGTCTGCCGGGCTCCGGTACTCGGATGTCGAGAAAGAGGCCGACCGCGACGCCGTCATCGGCACGGTCGAGCCGTTTCCGGCGGGCGCGGTGCCGGTCATGCAGGTGGTCGACCCGGCGCCGGCGCTCGGTCAGACCATTCTGTCCGGGGCGCTCGGCATCCGGCTCGGGCCCTATGAGGTCGACAGTCAGAATGACGACGAGTGGATGCCGTCGATCGACGTGACGTACCGCTTCAATCCTGACACGATGGTGTATGCGTCCTATGCGCACGGCTTCAAAGCCGGTGGCTTCAGCGGCAGCGGTGCCGACATCTTCGGTCCCGAGACCGTGGACTCCTATGAAATCGGTGCGAAGGCGATCTGGTTCGATCGCAGGCTGATGACCAATGTGGCGGTCTTCCGTACCGACTACGACGATCTGCAGGAAGCGGGCGTGCTCTACACGCCTTCCGGCGCGCCGATTTCTTTCATCGGCAACGTGGCGGAGTCACGGGCGGAGGGCGTCGAGCTGGACATGAGTCTGCAGGCGACGGCCGGGCTGCGCCTGCGTGCCAGTGTCGGCTATCTGTCTTCGGAATACCGCAGCTACACGAACGCGCCGTGCTCTCCCTATCAGACTGCGCTGGCCGCGCTGCCGGGCTCCGGCCAGGCCTGTCCGCAGGACCTGTCGGGCGTGCGGCGATCCAACGCGCCCGAGTGGAGCGGCAGCGTCGGCGCGGACTACGAAACGCCGCTGGCACGCGGGCTTCGGCTGCAACTCGGCTCCACGCTCTACTTCCGCAGCGATTATTTCCTGCAGACGCTGCCCGAGGACATCACGTCCCAGGACGGCTTCGAGAAGCTGGACCTTAGAGCCGCCGTCGGCAGTGCGGATGACCGCTGGAACGTCGCCTTGATCGTGCAGAACGCCTTAGACAAGAAAACGTCGTCCTTCGCCGGCCATGCGCCTACCGCCCCGGGCACCACGCAGCGCATCGCCGACCGGGGGCGCACGGTGGGCCTGCAGTTCACGGTAAGGACGGGAGCCGGCGGGCGCTGAAGCATTCGAGCCCTCCGTCCGCTTGACTTCGCCGGCCCCGTTCCGGAGTGTCATGACCACGCAGGACGCAGGGATGTCGAATCATGCCGTATCAGCGAATCGTCGTTGAGCCGCTGACACCGACGATCGGCGCCACCGTGCATGGCGTCGATCTGGCCCGTCTCGACGACGCGACCTTCGCCGAGATCCACGATGCCTGGATGGCGCATCTGGTGCTGTTCTTCCGCGACCAGCACCTGACGCCGGAACAGCACCTGGCGTTCGGCCGCCGCTTCGGTCCGCTGCACGAGCATCCCGCCGCCGACTATGCGAACGCGGATCCGGCGCTGATGGTGATCCACACCGATGCCGATTCGACGCGCAACAACGGTGGCGGCTGGCATACCGACGTGTCTTCGGACGCGGAGCCGCCGCTGGGGACGATCCTGCATCTCCATACGGTGCCGTCGCAGGGCGGTGACACGCTGTTCGCCAACATGTACGCGGCCTTCGAAGCGTTGTCTCCGGCGATGCAGCAGTTTCTGGCGTCGCTGCGCGCCGTGCACACGCTCGACTACAACGCGCTGTACGGGCGTGCCGGGCACCGTGAGAATCCCCGTTCGGTGCACCCGGTGGTGCGCACCCACCCGGTAACCGGCAGGAACGCCCTGTTCGTGAATCCGGGCTTCACGGAGCGGATCGAGGGGCTGACCCGGGAAGAGAGCGACGCGCTGCTGCAGTATCTGTTCCGCCACGCGGAGCAGCCGCAGTTTCAGTGCCGGTTCAAGTGGGAGCGGCTGTCGCTGGCCATGTGGGACGACCGCTGCACCTGGCACAGGGCGCTCTGGGACTACTACCCGGAGACGCGCAGCGGGCTGCGGGTGACCGTGCGGGGCGACCGGCCGTTTTTCGATCCCTCGACGTCGACGACGGCGTCAGGCGGCACGGCGGGCCCGAACTCCCGGGCCGCCTAGGCGCTGCACCCGATCCGTTGGCGCCCTGACGCATTCCGGTCCGGCGTGACCGCTGAAGGCGTCGCCCGTCAGGCGTTCCCGAACGAGCGGTGAATCTCGGTGCCGTAGCGGCGGATGATGTCCAGCTTCACCGCGTGTCGAGTGCTTGCGCCGGCGTCCTGGCCGGGCTGCCGGGTGATCCGCTTCGCCAGCTCTTCGGCGATGGCGTCCATGAACAGCTCAGCCAGCAGCAGGCGTGCGGAATCGCGGAAATGGCCGCGGCCGTCCACGTAGAGCTGCACGGTGGGCGCGCCCGTGTTGATCAGGATCTTGCGTTCCTCGGGGCTGTAGACGGCGCGCTCCGGCTCGTTCCCCAGGTTGCGCAGTTCGTAGCCTGCGAACAGGATCTCGCCGTGATCCCTCGACAGCCGGCGGTGCGGCGTGTGCCGGTGGTGCCGGGAGTGGTGATGGTGCCTGGGCGCGTGATCGGCGATCACGATCTCGCACCAGGCGAGGAAATTGCCGGCCTGAACGGTGATTTCGCCACGGTCGCCCGCGGTGTCGCTCTCGAGGCTCCACGCCAGGCGGGCCGGGTCCTCGAGGTCGCTGATCCGCATGCTGGCCGGCACGGGATCGATGCTGATGGATTCCGGCAGGGTGCTCTCTATCCGCAGCAGCTCGTCCTGACCGATGGCGTCGGGGTCGAGCAGCAGGGTGACGTGGAACCGGTGCCCCGGCTGGCGGTAATAGAACGGCGTGCTGAACCGCAGCGGGTCGGTGTGTGCGGGCTGGTCTGCTGGTTCGTGGCTGTCCGCTGACCCGGACGCGCTCACGCCCAGGTCGTGAATGGCGGCCAGGTTCATGCGCTCCAGGATGTGTTCGATCATGTGCGTGGTGCGGCCGGACGTGGTGGCATGATCCAGATGCTTGAGCTTCTCCTGCTCCGCCGCCACCCAGGGCGCGATCTGCCGGCTGACGGCGCGGGCGAATTGCCCGACGAACGCGTCTCTCAGATTCAGGCCTTCGCGCTCGTCGCTGACGATGGCGTGGCCGTCACCGAGCTTGTCGATCAGCGCCGGGCACTGCACCGTGCCGAACAGGTATTCCGTCCCGACCTGGTTTTCGAAGTCGAAAAGCTGGCAGTCGAGCACCGCGGTGTCCGATACCACCAGCAGGCCGTTCGTCCGCTCGTCTCCCCGGGGGGTCAGCTCCGCTCCCAGCGCGCGTTTCAGCGTCAGGTAGTAGGGGTACGATCTGCCATCGTGCTCGAAGTGGCCCTCGAACTCCGGACCGATGAGCACGGCGGCGGGCGGTTCCTCGTGCCGCAACGGTCCACTGCGATCGACTTCCTTGCCGTTCTCCAGCCGTACCAGCGTCACGTCCCTGCGCAGGAGCACGTCCCGCAGGTAGATGTTGCTCGTGACGGTTTGCGCCAGCGACCCGAACAGGGGAATGGTGACCCGAGGACTGTCGACGACGATGGCAACCCGGGTGCCGTTGCCCTTTCCGTGCAGGCCGAGGTGCTCGTAGTCCAGCTCGGTCGCCGCCCGGTCTCCGCCGCCGTCGTCGTAGAGATAGCCGCCGTTGTCGGCACGGAACATCTCGATGCGGGTATAGCGCCCGTCCCGGATGGTCTCGACCCAGCCATGCCCCAGGCCGTAGACCGCCTGCTTCAGCCCGCGCCCGAAATAACCACGACCGCCTCCTTCCCCCCGCGACAGCGGGCTGTGGGCAGCGCCGTAAGCGAGCACCCGGCAGGCGACGTCGAAGGTCATGCCCTCGGCCTGGTCCGCGATCGCCAGAAAGGCTCCGGCTTTGTGGCGTTCGTAGAGCACGGTGATGGCGCCGCGGGATTCTCGGCTGCGCCTGCCGCGTTTGCGCGCGCGCTCGAGCCTCGAATAGCTGTCGTCGCTGTTGGTGATCAGCTCCACGAGGGCTTTGTCGATGGAGGCGAAGCGGCGCGAGTCGATGTCGATGACTCGCTGGTCGACGGGGATGGGGTTGATGGCCATGGCTCGGGTAGGCGTCACTCTGGAATGCCGAAGCTAGCACGAATGCGCGTGTCTGTGACCGCAGGCCCGGCCTCAGCGACCGGTCGGAATCCAGTGGGTGTGCCGGCATGCCGGGGTCATCCGTCTGCACGAGAACGCGCAGTGCCCGGGCCCCCCGGTTCTGACGGCGTCGTCGTCATCTCGCCCGGTCTCCAGGCACGACGATCCTTCCGTGCTGAATGGCAGGATTCCCGGGTGACCGGGGAGGCTGGCAATGCTCGAGGGTTTCCCTGCGCCCCGGTTTGTGTAAAATCATTGGACGCGTCAAATCGTTTTACGCTAAGAGGGGAGAAATCAGCATGCATCGAACCGCATTCGGCGCGGCCCCGGTCGTCGCCTTGTTCGGTCTGTTCGCCGCCCAGGCGCAGGCCCAGTCCAGCATAGAGGAAGTTGTCGTAACGGCGCAGAAGCGCGAACAGAGCCTTCAGGATGTACCGATATCGGTGTCGGTGACCTCCGGCGAGATGATCGACGACCTCGGCATGTTCCGGTTCGAGGATCTGGCGACCATCGTTCCCAACCTGCACATCGACGAATCGCTCGGCAGCCCCGTCATCCACATCCGCGGGCTGGGATCCGGTGCCGAGAACTTCGCATTCGAGCAGTCCGTCGGCATGTTCATCGACGGCGTCTACTCCGGTCGCAGCCGCATGTTCGAGAACCCGCTGTTCGATGTGGCACAGGTAGAAGTGGTGCGTGGACCACAGGGGGCGCTGTTCGGTAAGAACACCAACGCGGGCGCAATCAGCATCACGACGCGCAAGCCCACCGACGAGTTCGAGGCGTCCGTGCGCGGCGGCTACGAACTCGAGTACGACGGCTACTTTGCCGAGGGCATCGTCTCCGGTCCTCTGAGCGACCGCGTGCGTACGCGCCTTGCCGCCCGGGTCCAGAACGAGGGCGGGTTCGTCAGGAACCTGTTCAACGACCGCGACGAGCCGGAAGAGAAGTCGCGGATGATTCGCGGTACGGTCGTCTGGGATGCCACCGACGACATCGAGGTGATTGCCAAGCTCGAGGACAGCCAGGTCCGGGGAGATGGCGGCTGGTTCCAGGTGCACCATATAGGAAGCTCGCCTCTGACCCAGCTCTGGGTCGCCACGGATCCTAACGCCGAAGATCGCCTGAACCTGAAGCGCTCGTCCAGCACGGGCCTCGACCCCGAGTACAACGACACCGACGCGTTCAATGCCACATTGACGGTCAACTGGCTCCTCGGCGAGCACACTCTGACCTCGATCAGCGCTTTCGGTGAGCTCGAGTACGAGAAGAACGTCGAGTTCACCGGCACCAGCATCGGCCTGGCGCAATCGACCATCCCCGAGGACGCCCAGCAGTGGAGCCAGGAGCTGCGGCTGCTGTCGCCCACCGCGCAGCGCTTCGAGTACCTGATAGGCCTGCTGTACATGGACATGGACATGGAGCTCGGGCAGCGCTCGCACTTCCGGCTGCCGTTCGAGTCCATCACCGACCGCCGCTCGTTCGTCGACAGCGAGTCCGCATCCATCTATGGCTCGGGCACGTATCACCTCACGGACACTTTCCGCGTCACCGCGAGCCTGCGCCACGCGCGGGAAACCAAGGACGGGCGTTCCACGCATACGCTGGAAGGTCCACCGCTGGCACCGACCTGGCTGCCGTTCGATCTGAGCGGCTCGCGCAAGGAGCGGCACACCAACGGCTCGGTCAACCTGCAGTGGGACATGAACGACCGCGCGATGGCCTACGTGACATACGCCACGGGTGCGAAGGCCGGCGGCTTCCTGTCGAACGACAGCTCGCTGCTGTACCGCATCCTCCAGGGGACCAACGACTTCGAGTACGAAGACGAAAAAGCCGCGTCCGTCGAAGTGGGGCTCAAGACGACGTTCCTCGATGGTCGCGGCAATCTGAGCCTCGCGATCTTCCGCACGGAGTTCGAGGACCTGCAGACGTCGAGCTACAACGGCGAGTTCTTCATCATCGGCAACGCCGCCGAGGCGGAATCCAGGGGTGCGGAGGCGGACCTCGCGCTGCTGGTGTCCGACAACCTGTCCCTCAACGCCTCGGTGGCGTACCTCGATGCGGAGTACGAGGACTACCCGGGCGGACAGTGCCTGGTTGGCGCCACCGCGGCCACCGGCTGCGACCCCGTCACCAACACTCAGAACCTGCGCGGCCAGCCGCTGGTACGGGCACCGGAATGGGAATGGAGCGTCGCGCTCGACTGGAACCGCCCGATCAGTGAACGGCTGGTGCTCGGTGCTCAGGTGAACGTCACCTACAAGGACGACTTCTATCATCAGCCCGATCTCGATCCGATCGACAGTGAAGACGCCCACCACAAGATCAACGCCCGGCTGGCGCTCGGCAGCAGTGACCGGAAGTGGGAGCTGGCGGTAACGGGCCGCAATCTGACCAACGAACTGACCAAGAACTGGTCGTTCGATACGCCGCTCATGCCGGGTACCCACACCTCGTCGATCGCGCCGCCGCGGATGGTCACGCTGGAAGCCACCTACCGGATGTAGACCGGCCATGGCACAGGTACTGGACATCGAACCGACATCGGTGGAGTTCCGCAGCAATGCGATCGAGCACTACCGGCGGCTGCTGCGGGACCAACCCGTAGCGCCGCTCAGCGGCGGCCGCTACCTGCTGTGCCGGCACGGCGACGTCGCCTGGGCGCTCACGGATCACGATGCGGTGCGGCGGCCGACGACCTGGTCAAGCGACCGCAAGCCGCCGGGACCGTTTCGGGAGTTCGCCGTCAACAACATGATCTCCATGAACCCGCCGGACCACACCCGGTTCCGCAGGGCGATCATGCGGGCGTTTGCGCCGCGCCGCGTGCAGGCGCTGGCGGAGTTCATCGAGCGAACGTGCGACGAGCTGATCGACAACATGCTGGAGGCAGGCAGCGGCGATTTCATCGACGACTTCGCCTATCCCCTGCCGGTCGCGGTGATCTGCAGCATGCTCGGCATCCCGCAGGCCGACCAGGCGCTGCTGCGCAATGGTTCGGCGGCCATGCTGGCCGGTCTCGAGCTGTCTGCCACACCGGAAGAGTTCGATCGGGCCGCCGCTGGCGCTCGCGCACTCTTCGATTACCTGCTCGCATTCGCGGACGAGCGGGCGAGCTGTCTGGGCGACGATCTGCTCAGTCTGCTGATCCGCAACGAGCTCGACGATCAGCTGAGCCGCACGGAGGTGGTCTGGGCGGCGATCACGCTGCTGATGGCCGGGCATGAGACCACGACGCACCTGCTCGGCAACGGCCTGCTGGCTTTGATGCGAAATCCCGATCAGTACCGGCTGCTGGCAGACGACCCGTCGCTGGCGGCCAACGCCGTGGAGGAATTTCTGCGTTTCGACCCATCCATCTACGTCCTCTTCCGGCAGACGGCACGCGACGTCGTGATCGACGGGCATACGCTGCCCGAAGGTACCCTGATGATCGTGTCTCTGGCAGCCGCCAACCGCGACCCGGCCGTCTTCCAGGCGCCCGACAAGCTGGACATCCGCCGGCCCAATGCTTCGGATCACCTGGCCTTTGCCGCCGGACGGCACCTTTGCGCCGGTCATGCCGTGGCGCGTCTTGAGGCGAGGATCGCGTTCGAACGGCTCACGGCCCGGCTTGGCGGATTCGAGTCTTCCGGCGCGCCGATAGCCCGGGAGGGCCTCATGTTCAAGGGGTATCATAGCCTGCCCGTCAACTACCTCAGGGCCGGCTGAACTCATGAATGCTTCCCGTGCCGACAAAAGCAGGAAACGCTCCAACGAAACTCAGCACCCCGTCGATCCGCTGATAATGGCGACACTCACGCGCGCGATGGACTGGTTCGAGCACAGCTTGCAGAACGTGGTCGAGTCGGCCGGCTTCGCGCCCGTGCACCGCACCCAGTCGATGATCCTCATGCACATCGCGATGGGGGTCGATGCGCCGTCCGAGATCGCACGGCAGCTGTTTCTTACGCGACAGAACGTCCACCACATGGCCAAGGCGCTGATCCAGCGCGGCATCATCGACGCCATCCCCGACCCGGAGGATCCGCGCCGCAGCCGCTACCGATTGTCCGACGCTGCGGGCGAAATGCGTCGCCTGGCCCTCGACACCATGGCGGATCTGGAGCGTGTGCTCGAGGGGCGCGTGGGCGCTGAGCGCGTTGCAAACCTTCGCGAGGCGCTGGCCGCCGATTGGGGTCCGCAGATCACCAGCCGGGAGGAACTGCAGGACAGCCTGGCTGCCGGGAAGCGAGCCGCTTCGAAAAGTCCGTAGCTGAATCAGGAAGACCACCCATGCAGGAACAGGAACTGATCGATCGTTTGAAGGCGCTGGTGCCGATGTTCGAGGAGCATGCGGACCAGGCCGAACGGGAGCGCAAGCCCGTGGATGCGGTGATGGCGGCCGTGGAGGCCACTCAGGCTTACCGCTGGTTCGTGCCGAAGCGCTTCGGCGGGTTCGAGTTCAGTCTGGAAGGGTTCATGGAGGCTGGAATGGCGTTGGGCGAGGGTTGTCTCTCGACCGCGTGGGTGGTGACGTTCTGCATGGAGCACAACTGGCTGCTGGGGTTGTACAACGAGGAAGCTCAGAAGGACATCTTCGGCAGGCAGCCGTACATCATCGCCCCGGGCGCGCTGGCGCCCAAGGGCCGTGCCGAGCCGGTGGAGGGTGGCTACCGGGTGAGCGGCCGCTGGGAATGGGGTACCGGCGTCATGCACGCCGACTGGGTCATGGTGGGCGCGTTGACCCCGGGCGAGGATCCCGAGCGGCCGGAGCTGTGCATGTTCCTGATCCCGCGCGATGAGGTCACCGTCGTCGATACCTGGCACATGGCGGGAATGGTCGGTACCGGGAGTAACGACATCGAGGTGGAGGACGTGTTCGTGCCGGCCCATCGCCGGCAGAATGTCATGAACATGCGCGCCGGCGACAGCCCCGGTGCTCGGCTGCACGGCTCGCCGACTTTTCGCATGCCCATGCTGCCGGTGCTCGGGCTCACCGCGGCGGCACCGGCGGTCGGCTGTGCCCGCCGCGCGGTCGCCGTGTTCAGGGGGCGGCTCAGCGAGCGCTCGGTTTACGGCACCACCAGCAAGCAGGGCGAGCGGGCGGTCGCCCAGGTGCGGCTCGCCAATCTGCAGGTGGCCATTGGCCAGACCGAGCGGGAGCTCCGTCAGCTCGCCCGCGACGTCACGGCCTGGGGCGAATTCGGTGATTGCCCGGAGCTCGAGCGGGCCGAGCTGCGGGTGCGCATCGGCCGTGTGGTCAGGCAATCGCGCGACATCGTCCGCGACGTGGTGGAAGCGAGCGGTGCCCACGCGCATTTTCTCTCGAGCCCGCTGCAGCGCTATCTGCGCGACCTGCACACGCTGTCCTGTCATACCGTGTTCGATCTGGACATCGCCAGCGAGAACTACGGCCGGCTGCTTCTGGGGCTGCCTGCCAACTCACCGGTCTAACGCCGCTGCCTGGGGCAACCGGGCACAGCAGGGGAACGGCACCGCGGCAGCGCCACCAGACCCTTGCGCGCACGGGGTTGCGCCATGGCCCGTTCCCGCGGGGGCGCCGGCGCCTGCCGGCTCAGATGTCGAACCGGTCCGCGTTCATCACCTTGGTCCAGGCGGCGACGAAGTCGCGAACGAACTTCTCGCGATTGTCGTCCTGGGCATACACCTCGGCATAGGCGCGCAGGATGGCGTTCGAGCCGAACACCAGATCGACACGCGTGGCCGTCCATTTCACGTCGTCGGTCGCGCGATCGCGGATCTCGTAGATTCCTTCGCCGACGGGCTTCCAGGCATTGCCCATGTCGGTCAGGTTGACGAAGAAGTCCGTGGTCAGCGCGCCGACGCGGTCCGTGAACACGCCGTGCCTGGTGCCGCCGTGGTTGGTGCCGAGTACGCGCATGCCGCCGATGAGCGCCGTCATCTCCGGGGCCGTGAGCCCCATGAGCTGGGTGCGGTCCAGCATGAGTTCTTCAGGCTTCACCGCGTAGTCGGCCTTCAGCCAGTTGCGGTAGGCGTCGTGCAGGGGCTCCAGCGGCTCGAAGGAGTCCACGTCGGTCATCTCTGCGGACGCATCGCCGCGGCCCGGCGCGAACGGCACGGTGACCTCGAAGCCGGCCGCCTTCGCGGCCTGCTCCACGCCGACGTTGCCCACCAGCACGATCACGTCCGCCAGGCTGGCACCGGTGTCGGCAGCGATGCCCTCGAGCACTTCGAGCACCCGGGCCAGGCGTTCCGGCTCATTGCCCGCCCAGTCCTTCTGGGGCGCGAGTCGGATGCGGGCGCCGTTGGCGCCGCCACGCATGTCGGAGCCGCGGAAGGTGCGGGCCGAGTCCCAGGCCGTGGCCACCATCTCGCCGATGGGCAGCCCGGCTTCGGTGATCCGGGCCTTCACGGCGTCGACGTCGTAGTCGGTCGCCCCGGCAGGCACCGGGTCCTGCCAGATCAGATCTTCTGCAGGCACGTCCGGGCCGATGTAGCGCGACTTCGGGCCCATGTCCCGGTGGGTGAGCTTGAACCAGGCACGGGCGAACACCGTCGAGAAATACTCCGGGTCCTTGTAGAAACGCTCGGAGATCTCGCGGTAGATCGGATCCTTCACCATCGCCATGTCGGCGTCGGTCATGATCGGGTTGTAGCGGATCGACGGGTCCTCGACGTCGACGGGCTTGTCTTCCTCCTTGATGTCGATCGGTTCCCATTGCCAGGCGCCGGCCGGGCTCTTCTTGAGTTCCCAGTCGTAATTGAACAGCAGGTAGAAATAGCCGTTGTCCCAGCGGGTGGGGTGGGTGGTCCAGGCGCCCTCGATCCCGCTGGTGACGGTGTCGCGTCCACAGCCTTTGCCTTTGGGGTTGAACCAGCCGAAGCCCTGGGACGCCACGTCGGCGGCTTCCGGATCCGGTCCCAGCGCGCCGGCATCACCGTTGCCGTGGCACTTGCCGACCGTGTGGCCGCCCGCGGTCAGCGCGACGGTTTCCTCGTCGTTCATGGCCATGCGAGCAAACGTCACGCGGACATCCTGAGCCGTCTTCAGCGGGTCGGGGACACCGTTCACGCCCTCCGGGTTCACGTAGATGAGACCCATCTGGACCGCGGCGAGGGGGTTCTCCAGCGCCTCCCGAGCCTCGCCTTCGCCCTCGTAGCGGCTGGCGGCGAGCCATTCCTTCTCGGAGCCCCAGTAGGTGTCCTTCTCGGGATGCCAGATGTCCTCGCGACCGAAGGCGAAGCC
>MRWG01001199.1_pt1 | contig 18016 bp, 16 predicted proteins | sample 1013341 | NCBI WGS metagenome assembly MRWG01 (sample SAMN06117577, study PRJNA244670) | biofilm metagenome | biome: Water; feature: Cathode Biofilm; material: Biofilm; isolation source: microbial consortium enriched at the cathode of a solar microbial fuel cell | place: USA: District of Columbia ... | reverse complement strand
GCTAAAGCTTCATTGGTGTCTAAAAAGGTGTATTCCAGGTCTGCCATAGTCCTGTCCTTATGCCTTGCCTTTTGGAGCAGGAATGTGAATTTGTGGAATAGTTCATTGATATTTTTCCTTCTCAAATATTGCTTCAAACTGAAAAATTGCTGGATGCAAAACGCGATAGCAAGGGCCAAGGGCGAACGGGAATCATAGAGAATGTGGTATTCAAAATCATATGCTACATTGCAAAGCCTTTTTTTGTAATCAAAATACCCCTTGGAGAAGTCAAGCTGGGTCACCTGGTTGTCCAGGCACCATTCGATCAACTTCAGGTTGTTGACATAGCCCAGGTTAAACTTTGAGTAATCAATATCAAAGACCGTGATGGCATCAATAAGGGTGCCTTCGTGGTGGTAGTTATAGGTAATGGCAATGGGGGTATCCCTTTCGTAGACCACAAAGAGCGATGCCTTTTTTTCCAGGATAAGGGAGTAGGCGACTTCGCGGTAAAAGTTCCACTCTTTCGGTTGCATATTGTTGTAACTGATCTCCTTGTCGGAATACCGTTTCACCAACAGTTCCATAAACTGTTCAAACAGGGTGTCGTATTCGTCCCTGTCTATATGCCCTAAGTGCATTTTTGTGCGTATTTCAAAACAGGAATCCAGGCGGTTGCTGTATTTCCTGAGCTTCATACGGCTGCTCTTCCCAAAGGTGGCCAGCAGGTATTCATCCAGGCTGGAAAAGGGATCCAGTTGAATGATAAAACCAGGGTATTGTATGGATTTAAAGCGCTTTAACCCTCTGGCAGCAAGCGGGATCTCCGTTGAGGCAGGTAGTTTTTGCACGTCGTAGATCACAAAAACCTTATTTTGGCAGCCATCCCCCTCATTGACCCTGTAGTGATTTCCCTTGGTCAGGTTTTTCCCCGTGTTCACGTAAACCGGCCAGAAGCCGCTTTTGTAGAAACGGATTCCTTCAATACAGTCAAAGGCCCTTACTTTTCCGGAGGGCTGGAAATGCTTCATCCAGATCTTTTCAAAGGTGGCAGAAGTAAAAGGATTGGTCTGGGTGTTCATTTGAAATTAGCGTATTAGCGCAATGATTTTCTGCTTGTATTTAAACTTGTTCGATACCAATATCCGGGTGTGCGGAACCCTGTGCTCCCAGGGGGTCGCGAGTTACCTTTTTGAACATGCCACATATACATGCCCCTTGTCTGTTTTCCCGCCCCCCAGGATCTCGCCCGCGGTCTTCATCTCGATGACCTTAAAGCTGGCCGCCGCCAGCATTTGGCGGATTTGCGATTTTTTATACCAGTAGTTCCCCGGCTGGGTGCCCTGGAGGAGTTTCCAGTTGAACCTGCCATCAATCATGAGCCAGGGGAGTTTGTGTTTTGCCACTTTCTCCCCGCGAATCTTGCGAAACAGGTTCACGATACCACTCAGGATCGGGTTGTAGAATTTGGAATGCCAATTCAGGAATGAAAAGAGATAAACACTGTCTTTGGCCCCCAGCCTGTAGGCCTCTTCCAGCGCCCGATCCACCAGGGGTTCATCAATAAAACACAAGACCTGCTGAAGGTAGACCAGGACGTCGAAGGAATGAGACGGGTACCTGTTGAGATCCGTGGCGTCGGCAACCGCAAAATCCACCGGGGAGCTGTTTTCGGCTTTAACGCGATCGCAGTATTCGATCATTTTTTCAACATAGTCAAAGGCGTGCAAATTGGTAAAACCCAGCGCTTCTATCTCAAAAATAATCCGGCCCCCTCCGGTGCCTGCCTCCAGCACCCTGGCGTCCTTATGTACAAGGTATTTATGGATCATATAGGCCTCCTCTTCCAGGAGTCCCTTCTTTTGGGACCAAACATGGAAGAGTTCACTGCCGTAAAGTTCCTTGTTCAGGTTCTTGGTCATCGATTTTGCTTTAGGGGTTACCATGCCAAAGTTGCTAACGGTCCCGGAATCCTCCTTTGCCCCGTACATTTACACGGGGAAGTCTTACAAGCGCTACAGGCAGCCATCCGGAACACTACCGTGGTCATGGGAACTAAATTAGTTAGGTGCTATCGGCATCTTTTATTTGCTTTTCAAAGGAAGCCATGGCATAGGAACGATAGCCCCGTGCTAATAGGCCTTGCTCAGGATCTTTGGGCTTAGCGATCCGATGACTTCAGAAAACTCACGACACAAAATAGACTTGTCATACCTGGTTTCAGCCAGCAACCTTGCATTTTTGCCCATTTTCCCGCATTCGTCCGGATGGTCCTTCAGATAGCGGATGGTAGCTGACAGTTCCCCGGGATTCGCGGGGTCTACATACCTGCCGCATTCGTATTCCTCTACCAATGCCTTGGTCCATCCGGGGGAATTGACCACTACCGGTTTGCCGGCAGACAGGGAGTCGAACAGTTTTTGGGGGGAATTGGTGGCCAGGATCGGGAGATTGGAAAAGGTGACCAGGGAAATATCGCATAGGTTCACTATTTCTGAAAGTTCCCTGGAGGCAAAATAGCCAAAAAAGTGGACATTGCCGATCCCTTCCTCCTGGCACCTTTTCTTTAAATGGGGTTGGGTCGCCCCGCTCCCGATAAAAAGGAATTCTATGTCTTTTTCGCCTTTTAGGGGGATGATCGCATCAATGATGTAATCCATCCCATTGGCCAACCCCATCGATCCAAAATACACCACTTTAAACGTATGCTCGCGCAGTCCCAGTTTTTGGATCAGGGCCTTATCTTTCTCACGGGACCAGAACACATCTATCTTGGACATATTCGGGATCATGGAAACCTTGGCCTCGGGGATGTTTCGTTTCACCACGCCTTCCATCATACCCGGTGACAATGCGATGACGTGGATGGCATTTTTATAAATGGATTTTTCAAACCATTCTACAAGTCGTATCAGGTATTTATTTTTTAGCCCGCCCATTTGGATGGGGACCTCGGGCCAGAGATCCCGGACCTCGAATACAAAGGGTATATTTTTAAACTTTTTCAGCATTAGTGCAGGGAACCCCACCGTGAGGGGGGTCGAAGTGGCGATCACCAGGTCGATCTCCCTTTCGCGAAAGGCGATCACCGTGGATTTTAGCATAAACCTGAGGAATGAAACCACGCGTTGCGCAATGCTCATAGACTGGTTGTAACTCCCCGTCATATAGATCACCTCAATACCATCTATGATTGTTCTTTGGCTTTGGCCCCCTTTTTTGCGGTCCATGGTCAGCATGGTGACCGAATGGCCCTGCCTCAGGAGTTCCTGGCTGATGTAATAAGACCTGGAGCCTACCGTGGTTTTGGGGCTGGAAAAATACTGATGGATGTATAAAATTTTCATTCAGTGTTTAGGTATATGTATTCGTTCGTGTGTACACCGCGACATCAATTCCCGCAAACCTAAAGGCTTTAAGGGCCTTAGCGGGTAGCTGGGGGTAAGGGTGTGGCCAGGGAAAACCCCGTAAATGCCGTATTGTTACCTGCTTTTAAAGCTAAATCCACTGTTTCCTTTTCGTTTTTTAACGAATTTCGCACCGGTAGCACGGAAAAAAATCATAACATTTTTTATAGTCCAGATCACAGTTTTTCTGCTCCTTTTCCTGCACGAGTTCCCGATATAGTTCTTCGTTGGCAATATAGCGCCAAACCTTGAAGAATTCACGGTCCTTACTGTAACCCGATTTGAACTGGAACAGGGAGTCTTCCCTATTGCCAACCCCACCGCCTAAATTAAGGTAGCTGTACCCTTCGTTTGTGGCCCTGATCCGCATTTCGTCCAACAGCAATTTTACGGGGTTGAGGTTGAGGTATTCTTCCTTTACGCCCGACAGGTGGTATTGCACGATGCGGTTCTTTTTGATAAACATGGCCCCGGCCACCACCGATTGGGTTTCAAGGTCCGTGGCCAGGAGGATATCGGTTTCAAAGGAAGCACTCTGCAACAACCTGAAAAAGTACGATTCCTCAAAAAAGTATTTAGGTTTCGCATCTACCCGCCGCATGTTCTCGTAGTACATGGCAATGAAGTGTTTTACCTCCCTGCGGGAAAGCGCTTTTTTTATTTCATACTTCCTGCGGCACTTGTTGATATAGGTCCGCAACCTTTTATTGTAATGTCGCAGCTGTTCCTCAGGTTTCCTTTTAAGGTTAATGTATATGACTTTCCCAAGGGTTACCGTTTCTTCCATTTGGTGCAGTGCAAACTCCTGTCCGGAAATAAAGGGATTCAACCTTGAAAAGACGCTGACATAGTTATTTTCAATCAGCAGGGCCCGGAACGCCTTCCGGAACGGGGCATTGTCAAATCCGCTGTCTACGTTTAGCGTGAGGGGCCCGGGATATCCATAGACAGAAGTAGCATCTCTGTACGGCGTTCCTTCAATTTTACGAAGGAGCAGGGGGAGGGCGATGAGTTTGTCTCCTTCCTCATACTTGACCAGCACGGGTAATTCATTTGAATTCCTTGAAATTTCATGATAGTCATAGGTGTGGTAAAAATCACCCTCACCGAATCTATCGATCACCGCGTCCCATGCTTCTTTATGTCTAATAATTTCAATCATATACCAAAATCAGCCATTTTGTGGCATCTGTAAATCGTATGGGCCTTTTTATATAATACGGAGTTCTTTATAGGTTGAAAAATACTGGTGTGGTTCGTGCTTGCCATCCAGGTATTTATAATTTTCAAAGTGGATATTTAGCCCGTTGTCTACAATACCTATGGTCTGCCACCCCAGCGATCTCGGGGTGATAAAATCCTTTTTCAGGTTATCGGCTATATAATAGTAAACGTCCAGATTCAATGCTTCGTGCAATACTTTGAAATTTTTCTCATGGGGCTTCTCGGTCCCTATTGCTTCAGATATAACAATTTCATCAACCAAATCTGCAAGTCCCAACGCGTGTATTTTGTTCATTTGGGTTACCTTCCTTCCGTCAGTAATGATCGCGATCCTGCCCTTTTTGTTTTTAATTTGCCTGATCACCTCCAGGGCCCCCTCAAAAAGTTGAATGTCGGGTCGATGATGCCTGTATTTTTGGATGAGTGCTTCCTTATCGGCCTTGTATTTCCGGCCAATGATGTCGAAAACGTCCAATTTAGAACGGTAGAGGGAAAACATCAAAATATACAGGGCGCGCCAGTTATCGGGGTCAAGTTCCCTGGCGATGCTGGCGTACGCAGATTTTAAAAATTCTATTTCGTTATAGAGCGTATCATCCAGGTCAAAGGCGATTGCAGTGTGCTGGTCAACCCGAATATCCATGAACCAAGATTTCGTCATCATACCGAATCATCAGCAGATCCTTCTCCCAGCAGTCAAAATTTGCCGCCAATTCCTTTCCTTCCAGGTATTCCTGAATAATCCACGCCGGGTAGTTGGCTCCAGCCAGGTAGCTCAGGGGGAAGCCCCCGCCAAACCGCGGATTTATCTCAATCCCGTATATGGAGGCCCCATTTTTTTCCATGAAAAATTGGGCTGTCAGGCATCCTACGGCCCCCTCGATATAGGAAAGGTGTTCTTTTAAATAGGGGACCAACGCGTTGTGCACGGTCAGGCCTTTGTTTACTTCCCCGTCCCGCACTTCCAGGCGCTTGCGGGGGACCACACATTTAAGGGTATGATCCTTGCCGTAGTACATATCACAGGTATATTCGTCATGCTCGGCCAGGTCCAGGTACTCCAGGAACATGAGCTTATCATTGGAATAATGAAAATCCCGCAGTTCTTCCTTTTTTTTGATGATAAAGGTATCCACGCTCCTACTGCCATCAGAAGGCTTTATAAAAATAGGCAAGGTAAACTGGTCTTTGGGATATTCCCTGGCCACAGAAATCCCCTTGGAGGTGAAAAACTGGTGGATGACCCTTTTATCACGGCATTTTTCGACGAAGTCGGGAGAGGATATCAGCACCTGTATGCCATGCTCCTCAAATTGCTCCTTGTTCTTCGCCAATAGTTTTAATTCAGTATCTATGGTGGGGATAATCAGTTTAATGGACCATTCCCGGCATTTCTGGATAAGGAACTCCAAATAGTTCTTTTTTCGCAGGCGTGGGACCTCAAAATACGCATCGCTGACATGGCAGGCAGCTGCCAAAACAGGAGATGCGTCCGAGGTAATTACTTTGCCTTCCGGATACACCTTTTTTAGCTCTTTCTGAAATGCCCTCACAAGTGATACCCGCCTCCCGGCAGAGGTAATTAGAATGTTCATTGGTTCTCGCGTTGGTTCAATAGTGGAATAGTATGTGTATAAACTATTTAGGGGTTAAAGATACAGTAGTTTTAAAGAATTTTGCCAAGAGTTCCACTAAATGCCCAATAATTAGATCACCCAATCTCCCCGGGACATTTTGACCATTAATTTTTTCTTTTTAACGATTAAACGATTTTCATGGGATGGATTTTGGACAAAAAGAATACATTTAACATTGTTAAAATTTTATTAAATTAACGGATTGTAAACACGTGTATCCAATTAGTGCAGTGCATGTTAATTGAAGATCCGGGTGCCGGACCAGGGCTTATTGGCAACGGGGACACAGGTTCCCAAAAACGGTATACCCTGGTTAAAGGCTGCAAAATCTAGGTGAAGAATTATAATCAGAATTTTTACAGGATGATAACAAAGTATAAAAACATTGTTGCTTTTCTCATCATAGCCTTTTTCCTTTTAGTCCCATTTGTCGTGATCAAGACCTTGGGGGCTGACTATGAAATATTCCCGGCTGCCATCTTTCCCGGCGGGGCCGACAGGAAGCCGATCGGGGAGGAAATTGAACTCAAAAGCATGCAGCTCGTTGGGAAGGAGCAGGAAACCAATGCGGACAAGGAGATCGATGTATTGTACCTGTTCAAGAGAATCATACACATCCACCACATGGCCATCATCATGAATGAGCGCCATTTCGGGGCATTGACCTACGAGGGGTACCCCGCTCCCGAAAACAGCATGTACGCGCCTTACGCGACCGAGGAGGATATTGAACAAACCAAGAGATGGCTGCGGGAAGGGTTAAGAGAACAAAACTGTAAAGATTCTATCCTGATGGTTCGGTTTACCGAAATTAAATTGGATGGAGACACAAGAAAATTAAAATCAGAAACTGTTATTGATGAAAGAGTTCTTAAACTTTATTGACAGGTTTTTAGGGAATATTTTTAAGAAAATTGAATACAGCAGCCGGGTCAATACCCAGTCGCTGGCCTATTTTCGGATATTCTTCGGGGTGTTCATGCTCTCGCACTACATCCCGGAATGGCATTGGCTGGGCGATGCCCCCCAGGCATTTTTTAGTCCGCATATGTTCACGGCAGCCTACCTTTCGGATGGTTTTCTGCCCAAACCCTTTTATGTGGGGATAGACCTGCTTAATGTTACTTTTTTCTGTCTGCTTACCCTGGGGGTCTATGCGAGGTTTTCCCTGGTACTGCTGTTTTTTCTCAACTATATTGGGTATTGCTATGAATTTGGCTTTGGCAAGATCGACCATGAGGTGCACCTGTATTTGATTACCCTCCTGACCCTTGCATTTACCAACTGTGGAACCATGGCTGCATTCCGTAAAGACAAACCCTTGGGTATCAATGTTCAAAGATGGGCCCTGTCGCTGCTGAGCATCTATATCGCCTTTGGGTTTTTTACGGCAGGCCTGCCCAAGTTTTTACGGTGGGTCGACTTTGATATGTCTCAAATTGGGATCCTGGAATGGTTCTTCAAGGGGTATTTTACCTATGACAGGGTCTACCTTTTTGCAGACTATATCTTTAGTGTACCCTACGTCTTGTTGGAAGGGCTGGATTATCTTGCCCCGACCATAGAGTTGCTCGGTTTTTTCTTCTTACTGGGCGGCCGGAAGAGCTGGCGGATCTACCTGCTTTTCCTGAGTTTTTTCCACATGGGCAATATGCTGATTCTGAATATTGAATTTGTCTTGAACGTCACTTGCTATGGCATCTTCCTGCTTTCGCCCTTTTTATCGCATATCAGGCAGTACCTGCCTACTGGGAAAAAGGCCAAAACCTTGTTGTTGTCTGTAGTTGGAGCCCTGTTCCTGTTCAATATGGGACGGAAGATCTACTATTCGGACTATGTGTATTACCATGGGTTTTTTGCGGAAAGGTTCAGCACCGAAAATTACTTGAGTGTCATCATGTGGCTGTCGCTTATTACCATAGGGATCATTAGTTTTGCCAAGAATTTATACGTAATCCGGGAGGAGCCTTAGGATTATGGCGGGGCGTCCATCGCCACCGCGGGTTTTCGGTCAGCTTATTGCTTAGAAGGAGTACTTCTGGGATACCTATGGGGCGGCCTGTTCCTTCACCTTACCTTTTGGAGGGGGGAGGGGGGCATACAGTAAGTATTAAGGCCTTAGCAGCCGGTACAACCGCAGCGCAGGATACAGGAGGTACGGTCTGTTAAAGATAAATGTCAGCAACCGGTATACGGGGCTCCTGTAATCTGTGGTAGTCATAAATATGTCCATGGGATACGCTTCAAGGGCCTGGAAACCGGTCAGCATTTTTTTCAAATGATGACGTTGCAATCCAGACTTCAAGGCCCGTACGATAATGATAAACACATACCGCTGCTGCTTCACATGCAAACGCCTGAGGGCGCTTTCGTTGGTGACCCCGCTGTTGATGAGGCTTTTCCTGAGGTTGTATAGTTGCTCTACTGAGAAAGAAAGGTCCTTAAAATGCTGGTGCAGGTGATCGGCAGATTTTCTTCGGGTGATAGAGTTTTGCGATTGCCGGTACCTGTGAACATCGTAATCGGTATAGGCCGCTCGCCGGGCTTTGCTGATGAGGGTCGGGGTCAGGTAGGAATCCTGCACAAATTTCCGGTCATAGAATGAAACACCACTTTCCAGGTAAAATGCCCTGTTGACCATATACCACCAAACCTCTGCCTTGTAATTATAGATTCCCAGAAAATCAATGCCATCCATCACAGGATCCAGAGCGACGTCCTTCCCGGCTTTCAGGGAATGTTTTTGGTCCGAATCCGAAACGTTCTTTGAAGAAAATCCAAGGAAATCAAGCGCATGCTTCTCTATATGCCCCATGAGGGTGCCCAGGGCATTTTCGGCTATATAGTCATCTGCATCCAGAAAGTAGATATAGTCTCCTTTGGCATTGGAAACCCCTGTATTCCTTGCAGCTCCGTTTCCCTTGTTTTCCTGCGTTACCAGCCGGATCTGCGGATAGGATTCCCTATAGGTAGTGACAAGCGCTTCGGTAGAATCGGTAGAGCCATCATTCACCACGATGATCTCGTAGTCCGATGGATTCAGATCCTGCCTGACACAGCTCGTAAGGCAGGTTTCAATATAGGTGGCTGCATTGTACGCGGGGATGATGATGCTTAGTTTCATTCGTGGCTCTAATTAGTTGTTTCCCGTAAACATGGGCATCGTGGCATTGTCATCGGCAGAGATCCCTTCGGAGCGGAAGACTTTTATGACCGTTTTCCCGAGGATTTTCAGGTCTAGTAACAAACTCTGGTGTTCCACGTAGTAGACGTCATAAGCAAACTTCTGGTCCCAGCTTATCGCGTTCCTGCCATTGACCTGTGCCCATCCGGTTACCCCGGGTTTCACGAGATGCCGTTTTTTTTGGAAGTCATTGTAAAGCTCCAGGTATTCTACCATTAGGGGCCTGGGCCCCACCAAACTCATATCGCCCTTGAGTACGTTGAAAAGCTGCGGCAACTCGTCCAGCGATGTTTTCCTGACCAATGCCCCGATTTTGGTAATACGCATTGCATCAGGCAGGAGTTTTCCATCCGCATCCTTTTTGTCATTCATGGATTTGAATTTCACAATGGTAAATATCCGTCCGTCTTTACCCGGTCTTTTCTGGAAGTAAAAGGGATGGCCGTCGTTGGCGAAATACAAGAGGACCGCAATTAACAGGAATAACGGGGATATAAGCAATAGCCCTGTCAGGGCTGCAAAAAAATCGAAAAAATGTTTTATAACGCGATACATGGTTTTGTGTGTTTACATCAGACTGTCAGGCCTGCCCGATAGAAAGAGCGTGAATGACCTCGACGAACTGATTGCATAGAATGGATTTATCAAATTCGGTCTCTGCCAGCTTTCTGGCATTCGCCCCCATTTTTTTTACCCATTCCGGCGAATTTTTCATCTGAACTATTTTTTCAACCAGGTCTTCCGGGGACTCGGGATCTACGAAAACCCCACACGCATTATCTTCGACCATCTTCCGTGTCCAGCCATCGGAATTGACAATGATCGGCTTGCCGGCCGACAGGGAATCGAACAGTTTGTTCGGGGAATTGGTGGCGAGTATGGGAATGTTGCTGAAGGTGACCAGGGAAACATCGCAGAAGTTTACAATTTCCGAGGTGCGTTCCATATTAAATAACCCCAGGAATCGGACATTATGGAGTTGTTGTTTTTCGATGCTGTCTACGATCAGTGATTCCTTGGAGCCATTGCCTATAAATATCAATTCGATATCCGGGTATTTTTTAAGAAGGCCGGCGGCTTCCAGGATATATTCGATCGCATTGGCCTCGCCCATGGCCCCAAAATAGATGATCTTAAAGGTTTTGGGGTGGATGTCCAGCGATTTCATGAGGCCGGCATCGGGTTCCCTTTCCCAGAACCTGTCTATTTTGGCCATATTCGGGATCATCGCCACTTTGTTTTCAGGGATGCCCGTTTTAACCACCCCTTCTTTCATCCCCGGGGACAAAGCAATAATGTGCGAGGCGTTTTTGTAGATGCTTTTTTCAAACCAAAGGGCAAGCTTGATCCCCATTTTGTTTTTGAGCCCCCCCATCTGGATAGGTACTTCGGGCCATAGATCCCTAACCTCGAACACATACGGGATGCCGCGGAATTTTTTCAGCACCAGGGCCGGAAACCCAATGGTCAGTGGCGTGGAAGTGGCAATCACCAGGTCTATATGCTTTTCCTTCAAAGCGATATACGAGGCAATGAGCATAAAGTGGACAAAGGCCTTTAATCGCCCGATCACCCCTTTGCTCTGGGAATAGTTGATTTTTACGGTAATGATATTGATGCCGTCTACAACCTTGCGTTCAATTTTTTTGTCGATGTCCTTGGAATATCGGATGACGGTGATCTCGTGCCCGTACTTCATCAGCTCGAGGCTGGTCCAATACGACCGGGTACCCCCGGGGATATCGGGTGTTTTAAAGTACTGGTGTAGATATAGGATTTTCATCTTCAATTCGTTTTAATGCTTTTCTTGCGTTTTTGGGACTTAAATTCCAGTATTCGGATTCCTTTATTTTTTTGAAAATATCATCATCCAGCCGTTTCTTGTAGAATTTAGCCGGGCTGCCAAAATAAATGGTATTTTCAGGGATGTCAGTGTTGACGAAAGACATGGCGCCGATGACCGCGCCATCGCCAATGGTAACGCCCTGTTTAATGATACATCCGGCCGCTATCCATACATCGTTCCCAATCCTGGTCACTTTGTTAGAGATACACTGGTCACTTAGGCGGGGCGAGGTGCTCAACCACCAATACGAATGCTGCATCCCACCAATTTGCACCCCGGGGGCGATGGAACAATAATTTCCAATTTCGGTATTGATGATCACTGTATTGCAGGCAATGTAGTTGCCAATCCCCATTTTGGTATAGGAGATCAGTGAATTGCGGCTGATTCGGGTGCTGTGGTGTATGCTGTTTTTTTTAAATCGGTGCAAGGGGTATTGCAGGATATATTTAATGAGGAAATACGCCTTTTTCATGAGTTGTGGATTGAAGTGTATATATCATAATATCGCCGGGCGATGTTTTTCCAACGGAAAAGCGAAAAATCTATCTTATCCAGGGCATAGGAATCATAGGCACGCATCATTAGTTCAAGGGAATTGGCAATCGCGCCGATATCCTGCCCAATACAGCTTTCCCCTACCTTGAAATTAAAAACCCCGTCGATCCCCTCATTGGTATGATACAATACCGGTAAACCCTGTGACAGCGCCTCAATATACACCAATCCAAAAGTTTCTCCCTTGGACGGCATGGCAAAGATATGATTGTCCCGGTAGACCTCCTGCAGGCGCGATTTATCATGGATGGCGCCCAATAACCGGATGCTCTCCGGGTGTTTAAGGGAAAGTGCCTCTATTTTATCTTTTTCCGCCCCCCCGCTGCCCACGTAATCAATGCTGCATGCCACCCCCCTTTCATTGAGGGCGATTACGGCCAGGGCAAGGTTTTCAAGGTGTTTCCGCCCAATCATCCGGCCTACGAAGAGGATTTTGCTTGGTTTTAGCTGCTGCCGCGGGCGGGTATTGTCCAGCCAGAAATCATCAATGCCATTGTACACCACGATGCACTTCTCCTTTAATTCGTCTGAATAAGCCTGTATGTGCTTGTGGTTCAAAAAATTATGGTGTAATGATTTGCTGATGAAAATAATTCTGGATGCCTCGCGCAGGATCTTCCGCACCAGGGGCGCGAGATCGGGCCGGTACTTCAGAAAAACATCGATATCCGTCGCTCGTACGGCCACGATATAAGGAATACCATATGTTTTCTTGATTTTTAATGCCAGTGCCCCATCGCTGAAAAGTGTGGTCGCGTGCATCAAACGTATCGAACCCAGGTCTACTTTGGATTTGAGGTCCCTGTACAGGAAGGCAATCTTCCTCCTGAACAACAACCGGTGGTATTTTCGAAGTTTTTTGGAATAGACGATCTGGCTGTCTGCTACCAGGAAGTCAATATGGTTGGCGCCTACCGGTGTCTCTTCCCTTACCGGGTTAAAGACCACTTGCTTGACGGACATTTGGTCCAGGGTCCTGTAGAGGTTGCTATGCACCTTGGTTAGGGAGAAATCGTTGGCAATGTGAAGGATTTTCATGGGTTATGCTATCATATTAATAACGGCCTGGGTAGATGATTTCTTCTTTTGATCCGTTCTTTTTTCTCAACACCTATTCCGATACGAGTCTTGCTTCTTCCTTATAATAGGCCTTCATGGAGATTATCCCCCCCATAAAACTAAATAAAATCCATAGATCTGTGATGTTGGAAGATTTCATGGCATTCAAAAACGCAAAGATAAAGAGCAGGCCAAAGGCATTTTCCCGCAGCGATAGCCTACGGAAAACGGCGATGAACAAAGCAATCAAAATAGACAAGCCTATGAGGCCCAGTTCAAAGAAACACTCTACCAATATATTGTGGGGATAAGACCTGTGATCTACTTTGTCATACAGGATGCCAAAGCTGCCAATACCGTTGCCAAACAGGAAGGTGGCCAAACTTTCGAAGGGTTGGTAAAAGGCGTATTTCAGGCGATACACCCTTTCCAGGGCAGAGGCATCCTGACCTTCGACCAGGGATCCGAACCTTCTGAAGGTCAGCCCCAGCAGGGAATTTATTTTTTCCGCATTGAAAAAATAGACGACAAACAACCCGATAAAAACCACAATGGCCCGGGCGACGTTCTTGGGGTTTAAAATATTAAGTTTCTGCCGGCTATAGTAGAGTCCGACCACCAGTAGCATGAAAAGCAGGGGGCCCCTGGCCCCGCTGGCAATCAAAAGCCCGAAGGTGATTAATTTCAGGAAAATATTCTTTTTATGGAACAACAGGAGCAGGAACAGGATCCCCAGGTGCAGGCCAAACACCAGGTAAGAGTCCCTGATGCCCATGAACATTTGTGTTTGTGCCGAGTTGACCGTCCAAACAATGGAATTCATGTAGACAAAATAGGCAGACAAGGGGAGCACAATGAGGCAATACAGCCAGATCAGAAGGTTAAAGTTGATTTTTTTGATAAAAAACGGATAGATGAAAAATATCAGGTTCGCCAGGAAAAACATGCTTTTGTCAAACTTGTAACTCATAGATGGCGAATAGGCATTGCTGAAAATCAACCAACAATAGAAGATCACGATCAGGGCGAGGATGCGGTATGAATTCTTGTTGAACCTCAGGTCTTTCCTCCGGAGGTTCAGGGCAATATCAAACAAACAAAGCAAGAGCGCGTATCGGACGGGATCCTCAATTTTGACAAACAAGCGGACAACAATAAAGATAAGCGCCACCGTCCACGAGAAAAACAGGATGACCGTCTGATAGTTCTTGGGGTTAGAGTGCTCCATTTTACGAACGTGCTTTTACATTGATGATTCTAAGGATCACGAAGAGGTATACCAGGTACGATACGACCACGCAATAACTGTATCCCCGTATAAAATTGAGGAAATCCAGTTTAAATACATAAATCATGACCAATAAAGCGCTGGTCATAAAGAAAAACCTGGAATACTGCCAGATGGCATTCAACCGGATCTTCCCCAGGGGGATGAGCACGGGGCCACTGATGGGGCTGACGACCATTTGGATCAGGAATACCACGGAGAGCGCTTTCGCAATTTTTCCGGTAAGCAGCCAATTATCACCGAAAATAAATGGGATCAGGGCCTCACTAAAAAACCACAGGATGATAAATCCCGGGATGGATATGGCCGACAACAAATAAAACGTTTTTAGAAACGTACTTTTCACCAGCCGGTAATTGTTTTTATGGACATCTTCCACAATTTTTTGAAAGAAGATACTGCTTACGGCCTGCCCGACAAAAGAAATAGGGGTAAGGATGACCATGTTGGCGAGCCCAAAGAACCCCACCTCTGCCTTGGAATAATAGAATCCCAGGAAGATCACCAATATCTGAAGGCTAATGACATTGATGAAACTGGATGGCATATCGTGTATGGGAAACTCGCGATACTTGCGCAATAATTGGCGCAGGTCCTCCAGCGTAAAACTTGGAATGCGGTATTTGGAGAGCTTAATCAAAAACAGGGCACCCAGTACAATGCCCAGGATTTTGCCCGTCGCCAGCCCATATTCGTTGCTTCCTATGAAAAAATAAAGCGAAAAGGCAAATGTCAGGTAGGATACCGATTCTATGATTTTTCCGTAGGCCTTGTTCTTGAATTTTTTTTGCCGGATAAACCAACCGTCAAAGTTGCCAAATAACGAAAAGAACAATACGAAGACCGGAACGATAAAAATGACGTTGTCTACCTTAAAGCTCCGGATGAAAAAATCCTGAAACAAATACAGTACGACGCTTATAACCGATATCATGAACAGGTTGATGAAGAAGATGAGCACCATCAGTTGCCGGGCCTTGTATTCATCTTTTTCTATGACTATGGCCTGCCCTAGTTTAAAACTGCTGAAAACCAGCAGCAAACTGCTCAGAGACACCATACCCGTTACCTCGGCCAGGGCGTTCTCGTCATATAGCCTGGAAATCAAGGGGCTGAATATCAGCGGGATGAGTTGTGCGACAAATACGATACCCGCCTGGCCAACGATATTCTTTAAATATTCAGTCTTGGAGAAAACGCTGATTTTCTGGACTATCTCTTTAACCCGCATTTGTTGTTAATAATGATTCCGCAAAGATGATTATAAATATCTACATATCATTTTTTATTCGATTAGCCCCCCGCATTTAAGGATTTCCAACTCGAAGCCCTGATTTTCAGCGGTACCCTTGCAGGTGCATCGGGGGAGTGGTGCCTGTGGAATACCTGCTTTGACCGGTATCTCGGGGAATGATGGCCTATACGGTCTAAGCGGTACTACTGTAACGGGTTTTGGGAGAATTCATTGTAGGGGGGAGGGCCGGGACAGGCCATTGGCGCTATCTGCCGGCCACGGATAAAACGGTTCCTGAAAGCTGGGACAGGAGCCTTTAGGCGGTTTATGCGAAGCGCAACGTCCCAGGCCGGGGCGATGCCATGGAAAGGTTATTAACATAAAACGGCCTGCACCAATGTGCAGGCCGTGAGGTTTTACAGGTTGTTGTTCCGGGGAGGCCGCTGCCAGGGCGGAGCCACATAGCAACCATGCAGCGAGCGCTCAGCAGGGCATTCTGCCGCATACAGGGGACCCTCCCCTTAGTATTCCGGATACACGGGGGCGCCGTCCAACAGGATTTTTTCGTTTAGTGCAAAGTTCCCCAGGTTTTGGATGGCATACCTTCGGGCATTGTCCTTGTCACTCTGGTACTGTGATATGAGCCTGTTCTGCAAGGCGCGGTCATAACGTCCGAGCTTTACCCAATCCCTCAATCGGCCGTAGGTGTCATATCCACCGGAACCATCTACAAACAAGCGGTTATTGGGTCCGTCGGAGGGTTTAAAGACTACCTTGTCCAGGGTGGTGACGAGGCCGTCAATATCGTTCTCGTCCCAGTACATGCCATTTTCATAGGCAAGGATCCAAAACGTAACCAGATCACTCGCATGGGGCGTATCCTGAACGGCATTTCCTTTGGCCGAATCCCACTTGCTATCCCAGGTAACCGCCCCGGGCACATCCGGGTTCTGGAACATTCTGTCCCTGAGGTTCGATGATACCCCCGGCATAGTCCCGAAAGATATATTGTCAAATACTTCCTTGTATTTTTTGTTCCCGGTTATAATATACAATTCCATTCCCATGCGCGCCCAATGTGAGGCCATATGCGTGCGGCTCCGGTAGATATAGCTGGAGCCCTTGGCTACCCACTTGTTCCAAATATGCTGCTCGGTAAAAGCCAGGATTTCTTCGTACGCGTCTTTATAGGTGCCGCCATCGTAAGAACCCGACATCAGCGAAGGAGACCTGTGCATGATACGCAGCAAAGTGGTAACGGCCTTGTAGAAATACGATTCCCAAAGGGCAACGCCATTCTTGGGGTAATCCAGGCCATATGAGGCGTCTGCTTTCCAACCCAGGTAGTTGGGGTTAAATTCTACGGGCTTGGCATCCGCCATGGTGTTCTTTATAACGGTAAGCATGGTATCCAGGTAGCTATTATCCCCGGTAGCCTGCCACATGGAAAGGTAGCCGTCAAAATAATAGTACATGTAGTAGTACTCCTGGAACTTATTGCCGCTTTTGGATTGCTCCAACATCTTGGGTAAATCCGCGACATCGTCATTCTCATATAATTCGGCATCAAACTGTGCCTTCCAGAACGAAACCTCCTCCAGCACTTCCTGCGTGGTAACCGTGACGTTTACCTCCCCTGTTTCACTCGTAACGCTCCCGTCCGTATTGGATACTTCTACCGTATAGGTGAAATTATCCTCTGTAGACCCATCGCCATCACTGGTATAGCTCAGCGTATTATCCTGGTTGATCACCACATCTCCATTGGCGGGGTCCGAAGTACCAACGATGGTCACGTTCCCCGAATCGGAAAGGTTGTCATTCTGCAATACGTCCAGGACGGTGGTGTTATTGGAGAAAACGACATAGGTGTCGTTCACGACCAATCGGTTAACCGAGATGCCACCTTCGGGACCCGGCGCAGGGTAATCGGCCAACAGATCCGTGTCCTTGGAACAAGAAATACTTAAAAAAATGAACAAAACGGTGGAGATCAAATGAATGATTTTTGTGGGGAAAAATTTCATAAGCAAGTTAACGTTAAAGATTTACGGCAAATAATTTGGGTCTTACAATACTATATTAAAAATTTAAAATATCGATGAAAACCATAATTTTTTCGATGAAATACATCTAATGGCACATATTACCTTAAACGAAATAAATGGGTGTTTGGATTTCGTCGATTGATTTATTCGATAAACGGCACTTTTTTTTAACATTCCGTAAAGATCCCAGCGGGCAAGAACCGGGCGGGATCGGACCATATACCTGGTCGGGTACCCTGTATCCGGGACGCCGGGCCTTCATAGGCCTGCATATGCGAGCCCTGGTTCCGGGCGGGGGAAAAGGCGGGGTACCCCATGAAACGTAGATGGGTTATATTACGGAGCGACAAGACCCCCTGCAGGCAGGTCTGTGGTTGTATACCACTACAGACCGCGTAGGGGAATCCGGGGTGATGAATTAGGGGGGTAAGGGCTATTAGGCCGGGAGGGCCGTGTCATACTTAAAAAAGGCGAGTTATTGCGTGGCTTCTATCCAGGGGCCAATAGCAAGGGGGCGTTGAAACAGGATGGCATAACGGTTGCCCCCCG
>MRWG01001198.1_pt1 | contig 18087 bp, 14 predicted proteins | sample 1013341 | NCBI WGS metagenome assembly MRWG01 (sample SAMN06117577, study PRJNA244670) | biofilm metagenome | biome: Water; feature: Cathode Biofilm; material: Biofilm; isolation source: microbial consortium enriched at the cathode of a solar microbial fuel cell | place: USA: District of Columbia ... | reverse complement strand
TCCGCCTTGCCGGCAGCGACGCGCGCCTGAGCCTCGACGGCGGCGACGACGGCGGCTGGCTGACCCACAAATGCCCCAACCTGACGAAACGCGACGCCGGTGCCGTCAAATGGCCGACGTGGGTCGCGGCCGGCGTCCTCGCGGTCGCCTCGCTCGCCGGGATCTTCGTCTACCTGCTGCCGGCGGCATCGAGCGCCATCGTCGGCCTCGTCCCGCCCGGGATGGAGCAGAATATCGGCCGCGAGTCCCGCGAACAGTTGATGGCGCTGCTGGGCCGCGTGCGCGACGGCACCGAGCATATCGAGTGCACCGACCCGCGCGCCTTCGGCATCCTCAAGAAACGCGCCGACGAGCTGGCGACCCTGATGGAAACGCCGTTCCCGGTCCGCGTCAGCGTGGTGCGGGTTCCCGTCACCAACGCCCTGGCGCTGCCGGGCGGCGAGGTGGTGATCCTGTCGGGCCTGATCGACAAGGCGGAAAGCGGCGACGAGGTAATCGGCGTGCTGGCGCACGAGATCGCGCACGTCGCCCGGCGCGACCCGTTGCAGGTCTCGATCAAGCAAACCGGCGCGGCGCTGATGATCAGCCTTATGGTCGGCGACGTGTTCGGCGGCGCGGCGCTGGGCGGCCTGGTCACCGGGCTGATCGAGAGCGGCTACAGCCGGGACGCGGAAGCAGCCGCCGACTTCATCGCCGTCACGGCGCTCAACCAGCTCGGCCTCACGGCACGGCCGCTGGCGGATTTCGTCGAGCGCATCGAAAAGGAAACGCCGCTCTCGGACGTCATCCCGTCGTTCCTTAACACCCATCCGGGTGGCGCCGAGCGCGGGCGCGGCATCCGCGAACTTTCCCAGGGGGTGGGCCGCGCCATGAGCGGCTACGAGTGGGAAACGCTCCGCAAAATCTGCGATTAACACGGTTAATATATAAATTAGGTCGGGTGTGCGACCGATCACAGACGCGGCGGCTGTCTTCGTCTCTAATGGTTAACGTCCAGACTTGAGATCGTGCTCAGAACGAGCCCGACTCCAAGACAAAAGGAGGCAGTTATGAAGTTACGAATGAAAGAAATCATGAACGAAACTGTCGGTGCCGCCCTTGGTACAAGTGTCGGCGTCTGCGTGATCGGCTACGGGGTTCTGAGCCTGATCACCAACAGTCTCGAGGCGCTGTTCTAATTAGCCTCGCGGCCGTTACGGACGTTCGATAACGGGATCTCGCGTGACGTCACGCACGTGACTATCCACGCAACGCCTCTGGGCCCAGAGTACGTATCGATTTCAGAAATTCCCGTTTGCGGTCCTTGTCGTCTTCGTCCATTTCGAACTCGAGTGCGAAACCGTCGGGTACTTTGCGCCGGACATAGCCCTGCCGGTGTCCGATCCCGTCCATGTGCAACTGCACGAACTGGTTGTTGTCGAACGCGACATCGGGCATGCCGGTGACTGCGGCCCCCGATTCCGACACATCCTGAAGATGGCCTTCGAACGATTGGCCGGCGACGCTGCCGTGAACGCGCGCGTCGACGGCGTAACGCGGTGCGGCGCGGTTGTCGTTGGTGAAGTGCCCCATGTCCCAATCCCGGTCATCATCGATTCGACACGGGTGAAACATACCATGCCCCGGCACGGGGCAGAATATCCGTGTTTCCCACACCGGTGCAGGATTGAACTTACGCCTCGGGCGCGTGGCCGTGATTATCCCACGGGCGCGTGCCCGATAATGCGGGTATGGCGCTCGACGTAGGCGTCCCAGCACGCCGGATTGACGAGCCTAGGCGCGCGCTTGCCGTTCAGCACCTCGATCCACTGCTCGGCACTCCACTTCGCCATATTGTAGTTGCAGACGTCCGTGATGCCCGCCGCGTGCGGCGTCATCAGCACATTCTGGAACTGCATCAGCGGATGGCCTGGTCCCGGCGGTTCCTCGTCGAAAACGTCGACACCGGCGCCGTCGATCTGCCCTTTGGCGAGGGCGTCGACCAGCGCCGCCTCGTCGTGGACGAAGTGCCGGGCGGTGGTGATGAAGTACGCACCCGGCTTCATCATGGCGAACGCGTCGGCACCGATCATACCGCGGGTCTCGCTGGTCAGCGGACAATGCACGGAAATGAAGTCGGACGTCCGGAACAGGGTCTCGAAATCCGTTTTCTCGGCGTCGCGGTCCGCGAAGTCCCGATCGGAGATATAGGGATCGCAGGCGATCACGTTCATGTTCAGGGCGTGCCGCGCGATCTTCGCCGTGCGCCGGCCGATCTGGCCCAGGCCGACGATGCCCAGGGTCTTGCCCGTGGTCTCCAGACCCGGATACGCCATGCGGTCGAGGCCCGGCGCTTCGCGCATCATGCGGTCGTGGCGGATCATGTTCTTGCCGAGCGCCAGGATCATGCCGATGGCATGCTGCGCGACGCTGTCGGAATTGGCGCCGGAGTTGTTCATCACCATGATCCCCAGGTCCGTCGCCGCGGCGTCGTCACAGGCATCGTAGCCGGCCCCCATCGACGAGACCGCCAGCAGGTTCGGACATTTTTCCATGAACGCGCGGTCCGGGCGCCAGCGCGGCTGCATTTCCGTCTTGGCCAGCATCTGGTAGCCGTGCGCATCCTTCATGACGTCGAAGACTTTTTCCTCGTCGTCGTCCTGTTCCAGGCGGATCAGTTCGATGCCCGGCGCGTTTTCCAGGATTTCCACGGCGATCGGATGAGCCCACGTGTCGAAGTACACGAGGCGACGGGTGTTGGTGGTCATTTTTTCGTTTCTCCCCTAAGCGCGCCATAAATTGCTGCGCCGGGGCGGATTGGTCAAGCTTGCGCGGTCTGTTTCGCCGCGATCTCCAGCGCCATCTCGGCGACGCGGGCCAGGATCGGCCTTGACGGATCGGCGATGTAGCTCGCCGTATAATGAAGCGGCGTCGGATACCAGTCGCTCTCGACCTCGATCAGGCGGCCGTCCTTGAGCGCGTTCGCCGCGAACACGCGCGGGATCGAAGCGATACCGAGACCGCGTTCGGCCATGCGCTGGATCGCCGACAGCGACGACGATGGGAAAAGCCGAAACGGCTTCGTGCCTCTGGATCGAAGTGCCTCGTTGATCTCGAAGAAGGGCCGCGTATTGCGGGGGAACGACAGGATCGGAAAGGCCTGCATGTCATGCAATGTCATCTGCACCGGTCCTCTGCCCCCGGGTTCGGGCCGCATCACCCAGACGAGCGGATAATTGCCCAATGGCGTGTTCATCACGGTGTATTCCGACACCGGCCCCATCAGGAACGCGACATCGATTGCATGCTCGACCAGGTCGTTACGGAGGTTCGAGGTCACGTCGACGGATATCTCGACCTCTAGTGCCGGGTATGCCGCCTGCAATTCAGCCAGCAGATCCGGAAGCCACGTCTGGACGATGGTTTCCGCCGCACCTAACCGCAGCAGGCCGACTACATCCGGAGGTACACCGGCCCGGTCCTTCATCGCCTGTACGCCGGCGAGCGTTTCCTCGGCGAGGCCGATCAGGTCGCGCCCGGATGCCGTCAACCGCACCTCGCCGCCGTCGCGCGAAAACAACTCGACCCTGAGTTCGTCCTCCAGATTGGCGATGCGGCTGGAGATCGCCGGCTGCGTCGTGAACAGGCGCTCGGCGGTTTTCGAAAAACTGCCGAGCCGCGCAACCCAGAGGAAAGCTTCCAACTGCTTGAGATTCATGGCTTTTCAACACCGCCGAATCATATCCGCGATCTATAAATTATTTTTATGCACATGTCTAAAAATTATAAATTAGACTTTTCCCCGCTCTTTTTGCTTAGTTTTCTATCGACAGGGGCCGACATATGCGTTGGCATACCGAGGTGGGGAGGATTCATGGGCAACGTCGCCGAGGCCCAAAGGGCCGTTTCGTACATGCCTTATGCGGATTTCGACGGGATGAGCGCCGCCGAAGCGCGCGCCCGATTCCGCACCAATGACTACATCGGCCACACCGCCGGGATCGCCCCCGGCATGCTCCAGGGCAACGTGGTCATCCTGCCTGCCGAATACGCCCTCGACTTCGCGCGCTACTGCCAGCGCAACCCGCGGCCGTGTCCGCTGATCGGCGTCTCCGACACCGGCGATCCGATGATGCGGACGCTGGGCGACGGCATCGACATCCGCACCGACGTGCCGCTTTACCGCGTCTACGAAAACGGTGAACTGGTCGACGAGGTTCCCGACATTGCCACGCTCTGGCGCGACGATTTCGTGGCCTTCGCCATCGGCTGTTCCTTCTCCTTCGAGGATGCGCTGATGGCCGACGGCATCCGGCTGCGCCACATCGACGAGAACAGGACCGTCGGCATGTACGTGACCAACCTCATGACCGAACCGGCGGGGCCGTTCTCGGGCGGCATGGTGGTGTCCATGCGCCCGCTCAGTACAGCCGACGCGATCCGCGCCAGCGCGGTCTGCGCCCGTTTTCCGCACGCGCACGGCCAGCCGGTGCACATTGGCGACCCGGCCGCGATCGGAATCAACGACATCGACGCCCCCGACTGGGGCGAAACGACCGAATTCAGGGACGGAGAGGTTCCCGTCTTCTGGGCTTGCGGCGTGACGCCGCAAAATGCCGTCAGATCGGCGAAGCCGTCGATCTGCATCACCCATGCCCCGGGCAGGATGCTGGTAACGGACGTACCGGCCTGGGCAACGGATTCCAAGAAACCGACCTCATGAACCTATAGGGAGACTTACGAATGAGACGTCTAAAAACCATCGGACTTGCCTGTGCCTTCGGCATCGCGGCGATCACCGCCACGAGCCCGGCATCGGCCGCTGACGTAACCATCAAGGCCGTCGGCACCTGGGGCAACCTGACCAACTATCAGAAACACGAAGGCCCGTTCTGGAACGAAGTCATCGGCAAGGCCTCCGGCGGCTCCATCAAGGGCGAAATCAAGCCGCAGACCGACCTCGGCCTCAAGGGCTTCGAAATCATGCGCCTTTTGAAGCAGGGCGTGTTCAACTACGCGCACGGCGTCATGGGCTACGTGTCGGCGGAAAACGCGATGTTCGACGGTGTCGATCTGTCGTCGCTGGCGCAGGACATCGAGACCGAGCGCAAGGTCGTCGACGCCTACATGCCGGTCATGGCCGAGAAGTTCGAGGAGATCTATGACTCGAAGCTGATGCAACTCTATCCGTTTCCGAGCCAGAACCTGTGGTGCAATGCCGAGATCAACTCGATCGATGACCTGAAGGGCAAGAAGATCCGCACCTACACCGCGTCGCTCGCCGACTTCGTGCAGGGCGTCGGCGGCACGTCCGTCACCGTGGCGTTCGCGGAAGTCATCCCGGCGCTGCAGAAAGGCGTCGTCGACTGCGGCATCACCGGCACCATGCCGGCCTATAACGCCAAGTGGTACCAGGCCGCGACGCACGCCTACACCATGCGCGTCGGCTGGGGCCTCGCGTTCGGCGCCATCAGCCTGGACACGTGGAACAGCCTTTCCGCCGACCAGCAAAAGACGCTGCAGACCGAAATCGACAAGCTGACGGAACGCATGTGGGAAGAAACCGCCAAGGAAGACGCGCTGGCGATCCAGTGCCTGACCGGCGATAGCTGCCCGCTCGGCCCGACCGGCGGCATGAAGCTCGTCGAGCCGTCCGCGGAAGACATCAAGAAGCAGAAGAAAATCGCGCAGGATGTCGTCGTCAAGAACTGGGCGGACCGTTGCAGCGCTGAATGCGTTGAAACGTGGAACAAGGTCGTCGGCCCAATCGTCGACATCACCGCCAAGAAGTAAGTCATGCAACGACTGGCCGGGAGAGCACATGTTCTTCCGGCCAGTGCTTTTCCCGGAGCACGCACGTGAATTTTCTCGATAAGACCTTGAAAGGCCTGGACGGGATCGGTTTGCGCCTGGTTTGGCTGGGCGGCGCGCTTCTGGTCCTTGCCGCATTGATCGTCACCGTCGACGTGATCCTGCGCAAGCTGTTCAATATTTCGATGGCCGGTTCCGACGAACTGTCGGGCTACGCCTTCGCCATCGCCACCAGCCTGTCGCTTTCCTATGCGTTTCTGCATCGCGCCAATATGCGCGTCGACGCGCTTTATCAGCATCTGCCGATTTGGCTTCGCTGCACGCTGGACATCGTCGGCAACATTCTGTTGATCACTTTCATCGGCTACGTGACGTGGCGCGCCTCTTTGCTGCTCGCCGACACGTATGCCAACCAGTCGCGGTCCATTTCGCCGCTGCAGACGCCCCTCGCCATTCCGCAAACGGCATGGTTCGTGGGGTTGGTGCTGTTCGTTGTCACCGGAACGGTGATGACGATCTCGTCGCTGGTATCGTACATCAAGCGCGACTGGGTCGCCGTGCACAAGAAGATGGGCATCAAGTCCCTCGACGAACAGATCGAAGAAGAGAGCTGAGACCGCCGCCATGATGATCCAAGCAATCGCTATCCTGATGGGGCTGGTCATTCTCAGCGTGCCGATCGCCGCCGTGCTCGGCTGGCTCGGGCTGTTCATGTCCAACTTCCATTCGTTCATGCCGCTGCACCTGGCGATCGGCGACATCTTCTGGCAGAACTCGATCGAGTTCCTGCTGGTCGCCATCCCGATGTTCGTGCTGATGGGCGAAATCCTGTTGCGCGCCGGCATCACGGAACGCATGTACGAAGGCATGGTGCAGTGGCTGGGCTGGCTGCCGGGCGGCCTGATGCACTCAAACATCGGCGCCTGCGCGCTGTTCGCCGCGACGTCGGGTTCCAGCGTCGCGACGGCGGCGACCATCGGCACCGTGGCACTGCCGGAGGTCGAGAAGCGCGGCTACAACGAACGGCTCTTCCTCGGCACCATCGCCGCCGGCGGCACGCTCGGCATCCTGATTCCACCGTCGATCAACCTCATCATCTACGGCCTGCTGACCGACACGTCGGTGCCGGAACTCTACCTCGCCGGCTTCCTCCCCGGGCTCCTGCTCGCGCTCCTGTTCATGACGACCGTCGCCATCGCGTGTTTTTTCCGCCCCAAGTGGGACGGCGACCCGGTGCCGCAGGACTGGGGCGCCAAGATTCGCTCACTGTCAGGTCTGTTGCCGCCGCTCGGCATCTTCCTGGTCGTCGTCGGCTCGATCTACGCCGGCGTCGCGACGCCGACCGAAGGTGCGTCGCTCGGCGTGATCGCCTCGCTCATGCTGGCGGCGCAGAACCACACCCTCACGGTCGAAATGCTGAAACTCGCCTTCGAGGGAACGATGCGCACCACCGCGATGATCATGCTGATCATCCTGGCGGCGATCTTCCTGAATTTCATCCTCGCCGCCGTCGGGCTGACTCAGGCGCTGGCGGACTTTATCACCAGCCTTGGTTGGAGCCCGATGCAGACCATGTTCGCGATCGTCGTCTTCTACATCATCCTCGGGTGTTTCATGGAGACGCTGTCGATGCTGCTGACGACGGCGCCGCTGATCGCGCCGGTGGTGATCCAGCTCGGGTTCGACCCGGTCTGGTTCGGTATCGTGCTGATGGTGCTGCTGGAGGCGGCCCTGATCACGCCGCCCATCGGAATCAACCTTTATGTCGTGCAGGGCATCCGGAAACGCGGCGGCCTCAACGACGTGATGATAGGCACATTGCCGTTCGTGCTCGCCATGTTCGCCATGGTCGGACTGCTGCTCGCATTCCCCGATATCGCGCTCTGGCTGCCGAACCTGTTCTACTGATTTTGACTTTTTGAAGGGTTTCACGCCCGACGTGTGCCCAGCGTATTGGAGACTATTGCCATGTGGCAGATCTGGATCGACCGGGGCGGCACCTTCACCGACCTCGTAGCCCGCAAACCGAACGGTGACCTGATCACCCACAAGCTGCTTTCGGAAAACCCGGAACAGTACGAGGACGCAGCGCTGCAGGGCATCCGCGACCTACTTGGTCTGGACAAGACCGATGCGATCCCGCCCGGCAAGGTCCAGGCCGTGAAGATGGGCACCACCGTCGCCACCAACGCGCTCCTGGAACGCAAGGGCGACCGCACGGCCCTCGTCATCACCAAGGGCTTCGGCGATGCGCTCCGGATCGGTTATCAGAACCGGCCCAGACTGTTCGACATGCACATCAAGCTGCCTGAACTGGTCTATGAGCGTGTTCTGGAGGCCGACGAACGCATGACCGTCGACGGCGACGTGCTGACGCCACTCGACCAAGACGCACTGCGCACCGGCCTGCAGGAAATTTACGATGACGGCATCCGTTCCGTCGCCATCGCCTTCCTGCACGGCTACAAGCACACGGCGCACGAAACCAAGGCCGGCGAGATCGCCAAAGAGATCGGCTTCACGCAGATTTCGATCTCGCATCAGGTGAGCCCGCTGATCAAGCTGGTGTCGCGCGGCGACACGACCGTGGTCGACGCTTACCTGTCGCCGATCCTGAGGCGTTACGTCGACCGCGTCGCGGCCGACCTGGAAGCCGACGGCAGGGACGGCCCGCACCTGATGTTCATGCAGTCGAACGGCGGGCTTACCGACGCCAAGCTGTTCCAGGGCAAGGACAGCATCCTGTCCGGTCCCGCCGGCGGTGTCGTCGGCATGGTCAGGACGGCGCAGATCGCCGGTTTCGACAACATCATCGGCTTCGACATGGGCGGCACATCGACCGATGTCGCGCACTTCGACGGCGAATACGAACGCTCGCTCGAGAACGTGGTCGCCGGGGTCCGCATGCGTGCGCCGATGATGCACATCCACACCGTCGCCGCCGGCGGCGGTTCGATCCTGGTATTCGACGGCGCGCGGTTCCGCGTCGGTCCCGAAAGCGCCGGGGCCAATCCCGGCCCCGCGTGCTATCGCCGCGGCGGGCCGCTGGCGGTCACCGACTGCAACGTCATGCTGGGCAAGATCCAGCCGCAGTATTTCCCGAGCGTGTTCGGCCCCGACGCCGACCAGCCGCTCGACGGCGAGGTGGTGAAAGAACAGTTCGCGGCACTCGCCGAACGCATCGCCCGGGACACCGGTGAAGCGAAACGCACGCCCGAGGATATCGCCGAGGGCTTCCTGACCATCGCGGTCGAGAACATGGCCAACGCCATCAAGCAGATTTCCGTGCAGCGCGGTTACGACATCACCAACTACGTGCTCAACTGCTTCGGCGGCGCCGGCGGCCAGCACGCATGCCTGGTGGCCGACGCACTCGGCATGAAGACCGTGTTCATTCATCCGTTCGCGGGCGTCCTTTCGGCCTACGGGATGGGCCTTGCGGACATCCGCGCGCTCAGGGAACGCTCCGTGCAGGAACCGCTCGACGACGACGCGGTCGGGCGCGTCATCCCGACGCTGGACGAGATGGCGGCGGACGCACGCGCCGAGGTCACGTCCCAGGGCATCGCGGACAAGAACATCACCGAGCATCGCCGCGTGCACCTGCGTTACGAGGGCACCGACAGCGCGCTCGTGGTCACGCTCGCCGATGCCGCCGCCATGGCCGCCGAGTTCGAGGACCTGCACCGGCTCCGCTTCGGGTTCGTGCCGGAGGGCCGCAAGCTGGTCATGGAGGCGCTCGCGACCGAAGTCGTCGGCGCCACCGAGTCCATGATCGATCCGGAAATGAAGGAAAGCGCCGACGGCCGGAAGATCACGCCCAGGGACACCGTCCGCATGTATTCCGCCGGCGAACACCACGACACCCCGGTCTACACGCGCGACACGTTCCTGCCCGGCGACACGGTCGAGGGGCCGGCGGTCATCACCGAGGACACGGCGACCACCGTCGTCGAACCCGGCTGGCAGGCGTACCTGAATTCGCGCGGGCACCTGATCCTGAAACGCTTCAAGGAACGCCCGCAGACCTTCGCCGTCGGCACAGAGGCCGACCCGGTGATGCTCGAGATCTTCAACAACCTGTTCATGAACATCGCCGAGCAGATGGGCGCGACGCTCGCCAACACGGCGTATTCGGTGAACATCAAGGAGCGGCTCGACTTCTCCTGCGCGATCTTCGATATCGAGGGTAACCTCGTTGCCAACGCGCCGCACATGCCGGTGCACCTGGGCTCCATGGGCGAAAGCATCAAGACCGTGATCCGCGAGAACGCGGGCACCATGAAACCCGGCAACGTCTACGCGCTGAACGCGCCCTATAACGGCGGCACGCACCTGCCCGACGTCACCGTGATCACGCCGGTGTTCGACGAGGCCGGCAAGGACATCCTGTTCTACGTCGGCTCGCGCGGCCACCAGGCCGACATCGGCGGGCGCACGCCGGGCTCCGCGCCACCGGATTCGACGCACATCGACGACGAAGGCGTGCTGATCGACAACTTCCTCCTGGTCGAGGAAGGCAAGCTCCGCGAAAAGGAAACCTACGATCTGCTGAAGTCCGGCAAGTATCCGTGCCGCAACCCGATGCAGAACATGGCCGACCTGACGGCACAGATCGCCGCCAATGAAACCGGCGTGCGCGAGCTCAGGAAAATGATCTCGCACTTCGGTCTCGACGTGGTGCACGCCTACATGGGCCACGTGCAAGATAATGCCGAGGAAAGCGTCCGACGCGTGCTCGACGTGCTGGCCGACGGCGAGTTCACCTATCCGCTCGACAACGGCGACCAGATTCAGGTCAGGATAAAGGTCAACCGCGAGGCCCGCGAGGCGGTCATCGACTTCACCGGCACCTCGCCGCAGGGCAATCACAACTACAATGCGCCGCTCGCGGTCTGCAAGGCGGCGGTGCTGTACGTGTTCCGCACGCTGGTGGATGACGAAATTCCCTTGAACGAGGGCTGCCTGAAGCCGCTCAAGATCGAGGTGCCGAAGAAATCGATCATCAGCCCCGAGTATCCGGCGGCCGTGATCGCCGGCAACACCGAGGTCTCGCAGTGCATCACCGACGCGCTTTACGGCGCGCTCGGGGTGATGGCGTCGGCGCAGGGGACGATGAACAACTTCGTCTACGGCAACGACGTCTATCAGAACTACGAAACGATCTGCGGCGGCACCGGTGCCGGCGAAACCTTCGACGGCTGCGACGCGGTGCATTCGCACATGACCAACACGCGCATGACCGACACCGAGGTCCTGGAGAATCGATTCCCGGTGCGGGTCGAGGAGTTCTCGATTCGCCGCGGTTCCGGCGGCGGCGGCAAGCATCACGGCGGCAACGGCGTTGTCCGCCGCATGCGGTTCCTCGAAACCATGACGGCGACGACCCTGTCCAGCCACCGGCACACGGACCCCTGGGGGCTCAAGGGCGGCAAGCCCGGCAAGCGGGGCGAGAATTCCGTGATCCGCGCTGACGGCAGCGTCGAGCGCTTGCGCGGTAACGACGAAACCGAGATGAACCCGGACGACGTTTTCGAATTGCGGACCCCGGGCGGCGGCGGTTACGGCGCGCCGGACGAGTAATCCGGCGCCCGCAAGGGCTTAAAAAATCATGCGGATTCAGCGGATTTTAACGCTAAATCTTGTATGCCAAACGGCAAACCGGTATTTTTTATCCGAATCGCCTGGCGGCGCTTCCGCGTGCGCCATGCGATCCGGGACAGGGAATCAGGAGCAGCGTTTTGCCCATCAAGCGGCTGACCATCTGTCTATCCATCGCCGCCGCCGTTGCCGGATTGTCGACACACGCTGCCGGCAATCCGCTCGAGATCGAGCTGACCGGTCTGGTGAACAACCACCCGCAGATCAAGGCCGCCGAGAAATCGCTGCAATCGTCCCGCAAGGGTGTGGATGCCGCGGTCGCCGATTTCTATCCGGTCGTCTCGGTGACCGGCGATGTGGGGTACGAGGATATCGACAGCCCGTCGACACGAAGCGACAACGCGCCGAACGGCAACGATTTCGGCCGCACCCGCAACACCGCGTCACTGACCGTCACGCAGAACCTGTTTAACGGCTACGCCACCGCATCGTCGGTCCGCACGGCGCGCCTCAACCGCGAGCTTGCGCAAATTTCGTTCGAGGGCACGCGCCAGAACACGATCTTCGAAGGCATTCAGGTCTATATCGACGTGTTGCGGCAACGCCGCCTGATCGAGCTTGCGCGTGAGAACGAAGCGACCATTCAGCGCCAGCTCAACCTCGAGGATGAACGGGTGCAGCGCGGTTCCGGTGTCGCGGTCGACGTGCTGCAGGCCAAATCCCGGCTGCAGATCGCCAAGGAGCGCCGCGTCAACTTCGAGGGCGCGCTCGAGGACGCGATCAGCCGCTACACCCAGGTCTTCGGCCATCCGCCGGACGTGGAGGCGATGCTCGATCCCGAGCCGCCCATCGAACTGATCCCCAGCGAGCTTTCGAAATCCATCGATATCGCCGTGATCGAGAATCCGGCCGTCGGCAACTCCGGCACGTCGGTCGAAGTGGCGCGCGAACGCCGCCGCACGGTGCGCGCGGAACTGTTCCCGTCGGTCGATCTCGAAGGGTCCTACAACTACGAAAAGCACAGCAACGCGGTGCTCGGCACGCGGCGCGATTATTCGCTGGTCGTTTCCAGCACTTGGGAGCTTTTCACAGGCTTCTCAACCCGCGCATCGATGGCACAGGCCGCCTACGACTATCATGCCTCGAAGGACCAGCACGACCACACGGTCCGCAAGGTGATCGAACAATCAAAGCTCGCCTGGCAATCCCTGCTGACGGCGCGCGAACGGCTCGAACTGCTGGAGAACGCGGTCAACATCGCGTCCGAAGTGTTCGAAAGCCGCAAGAAGCTGCGCGAAGCCGGTAAGGAAACGGTGATTAACGTTCTCGACGCCGAGAACGAGGTCAACAACGCGCAGATCAACTACACCTCCGCGTTCTACGACGAACGCCTCGCCGTCTATCAGCTCTTGCTCGCCATGGGCCGCCTGGACAGCAAGAACCTGTCGCTCGGTTTCTAGCGGGCCGCCCCCATGTCCCTTCTGGTCAGTTTCGAAGATATCCAGGACGCCCGTGCACGGCTGCACCCTGCCGTGCGCCGTACACCGATCATTCCCGTCGCCCGCGACAGCACGGAAATCGGCGCGGAAACCCTTTCCGTGAAATGCGAGAACCTGCAGGTCACGGGCGCCTACAAGATCCGCGCCGCCTTCACCATGCTCGACCGCCTCGGCACCGAGCAGAAGTCGAAGGGCGTGATCCTCGCCTCAAGCGGCAATTTCGCGCAGGCGTTCGCCTTCGCCGGACGGCTGCTGAACGTACCGATCGCCGTCGTCATGCTGCGCGAGACCAGCGCCTACAAGGTCCAGGCGACGGAAGGCCACGGTGCCGAGGTGGTGTTCTGCGACGATGCGCTCGACCGTCAGCCGATGGTCGAACGGGTCGCGGAAGAACGCGGCATGACCGCCATCGACACCTGGGAGGAATACTGGATCACCGCCGGGCACGCCTCGCTCGGCATGGAAATCTGCGAGGATGCCGGAGACTTGGAACAGGTGCTGGTGCCGGTGTCGTCGGGCGGCGTCGCCGGCGGTGTCGCGGCGGCGGTCAAGCACATGCGGCCCGGCGTCAAGGTGATCGGCGTGCAGCCGGAACGCGCCAACGCGGCCTACGTCTCGCGCCAGGCCGGCGAACCGACCGCCATCGATTACTGGGACAGCATCGCCGACGGGCTTTCCGCGCGCCGGCCCGGCGAGCGGCCCTTCGCCCATCTCCAGGCGTACATGGACGACATCGTGCTGGTTTCCGAGAACGATATCGGCCGCGCCTTCGTGACCCTGCTGACCCGCGCCAAGCTGCTGGGCGAGGCGGCCGGCGTCGTCGCCAGCGCCGCGTTCCTTGCGGGCAAGGTCGACACCTCGCTGAAGACCGTCGCCGCGCTCACCGGCGGCAACCTCACCCGGGACAGCATGCAAAAGCTTTACGCTCTCGCCGAGGGCTAACGTTCTTGTTCCAGAACACGGACGCAGAAAGGCCCGGTCAAAGACCGGGCCTTTCCTCGGGAACGCCGGGTTAACTCCGACGCCCTGGGGGAAATCAGGAACCCCCGTTGGACGCAGAACCGGCGAGGGTCTCTCCCGAAATCTTGTTATGGGGCATTGCGCGAACAAGCGCTGTTATCTGGATCACACGGCGCATCTCGATCACCTGCAGTCGACCTTGGCATCCAACTCGAAGGGCCGGTCGTACCAGGACGGTTCGACAAAGATGCCGATGCTGGTCTCGCCCGGGTTCTTCATGCGAAAGGATGCCTGCTGGCCTTCGGCGAACCGCATGGTGCGTGCCGTCAGTTCGCGGGCCTGTCCGTCGGCGATTTCGTAAATCTTGAGTTTGCCGAGTTCCGGCCACATCTCGCCGCGGTTGACGACCTTGAAGGACGCCACGTTGTCCACGCAGCCGCTGATGATCTCGATGTTGACGTTGCCGCCGGCGGCCTGGGCGAGATCGACCGAATTGACCTCGACACCCTGCTTTTCGCTCAGCGGTACCGGGATGGCGCGTTGCTGGGCCGCGGCGACGCCGACGGCGCCGACAACGGTGGCGAATATGGCGATAACGGCAAGAAATCTATACACGGCAGTCATTTCCTCAAGCTCTCCGGCGGGTTCAATCCGTCGTTGGCTCAAGAAATAGACACGCTATGTAATACCCGTATGTCGCCGTCGTTAGCGAATGTTACAAAGTGTAAAAGCGGCGCTGAGCGGGCCCCCTCAGTCTTTCAGCGCCGCCATGAAATGGCCCAGCAGACCGTCGATCCTGGCCTGGTCGATCCAGCGGAAAACACCGACGATATCCAGCGCCTGATCGATCCAGATCAGGTTCGACCCGGCGCCGAGCGCGAAGAAACTGGTCTCCGGCGCGTGCGGGTAATAGGCCTTGCCGGTGTTCAGCCACCAGAGGAAACCATAGACCTTGTAGATGTCGATGGGTGTCCGCATGGCGGTCACCCAATCGGCATCGAGCAGCCGCTTGCCGTTCCACTCGCCGCCGCGCGCGATCAGCAGGCCGAAGCGCGCATGATCAAAAGTATCGATCCAGAGGCCGCCGCCCCAGTGCGTGCCGCCGGGAACCGACACCATCACCTTGTCGTCGACCAGTACACCCGAATTCTCGTAGCCGTGCCACGTCCAGCCGTCGGAAGCGCCGATGGGATCCATGATCCGCTCCTTGAGGACCTCGGGCAGCGGGCGGCGGAACATATGCAACAGCGCCAGCGAGAACACGTTGACCCGGACGTCGTTGTATTCCCAGAACGTGCCCGGCGTTTCGAGCGGCCGTTTCCGGCCCTTTCGCTCATTGGTCGAGTCGGCGCCGACCTCGCGGTAATGGTCGACCTGGTCCGGCTTGTCGAAGAGCGTCCCCGACCATTCGCTGGTCTGCGTCAGCAAATGCCGCCAGGTAATCTTCGAATTGTGCTCACCCTGGAACTCCGGAATATCGACATCGCCGGACACCGGCGCATCGATGTCCTTGATCAGGCCGTCGGCAACGGCAATGCCGCAGAGCACAGCGAGGTAGCTCTTGGCGATGGAAAACGTCATGTCGACACGGCCCGGATCGCCCCAGCTTGCTGCGATCTCGCCGCCCCTCAGCAGCAGGCCCGCCGGCCCGCCGCGCGGCTTGAGCGGCCCCAGGAACGCGTTCCAGGGCTCGGGTTCGATCTGCGTCAGGCCGGGGACGTTGCCGGCATCCTCCAGATCGCGCGGCCACGGACTTTCATGGGCTTCGGCGAAAGCGATGGCATCCTTGATCTTGTCCGCATCGAAACCCAGTTCACCGGGATCGCGGGTCTGCCACGCACCCGCACCGGATGCCGGCGGCACATATGTATTGGTCGTCACTTGGATCATCCTCAGGAAGCATTTTCGAGGCGCTCAGCCTAGCACAGGGATGCCGTCGGCCAAGGCCTGAGTTTTATATACCGCCGACATGCAACATTGCCTATGATGACACGATAAATCAGGGAGAATCTCATGCAGCGATGGCTTCGACTAGGTCTTGTGACGGGTCTCCTGCTCGGCGCCGTCAGCACCCACAGCCCTGCCCACGCCGAAGACCTGCGGTTCTTCAAGATCGCGTCGGGTTCGAGTGGCGGCACGTATTTTCCCGTCGCGTCGCTGCTCGCCCGGGTCATATCCAATCCGCCCGGCGCCAAATCCTGTGCGAACGGCGGCAATTGCGGCGTCCCGGACCTGACGGCGACGGCGCAAAGCTCAAACGGTTCGGTCGACAACGTCGATCTGCTTCTGGCCAGGAAATACCCGTCCGCCATCGCGCAGGCGGACGTCGCATATTGGTCGTACTCCGGCACCGGGCCATTCCGTACTCGTAAACCGAATGAACTGCTATGCGTCATCACCAGCCTTTATCCGGAGGACGTTCATCTGGTCGCCGGCAAGGGCACCGGTATCAACGAGATTGCGGATATCGCCGGCAAACGGGTGGCGATCGGCAAGCGGAATTCCGGCGCGCTCTTGGGCGCGCAGCTCCTGGTCCGTGCCTACGGGCTCGAGGAAGGCAAGCACTTCACGCCCTCGTTCCTGAACTTCCTGGGCGCGCAGGATGCCTTGAAAGCCAGCCGGATCGACGCCTTCATCACCGTCGCCGGGCATCCGTCCAGCGCCATCGCCGAGATGATCAAGTCCCATGGCGCCCATCTTGTACAGATCGTCGGCAAGGGGCGCGACGTGCTGGCCGAGAAATCACCCTTCTACACCAAGTCGACGATACCCGCCGGCGTTTACCCGGGCCAGGATGCGGCGGTCGACACACTTGCGGTCAACGCACTGTGGCTGGCCCGCACCGACCTCGATCAGGATTTTATCCATAAGGTCACCAAGGCTTTCTGGGAGAATAAGTTCGCCCGCTCGATCCTCGACGGTGGACATCCCAAGGGCAAATCCATAACCTTGGCATCATCGTTCGATGGTGTGCCCATCCCGCTCTGCGTCGGCGCACAAAACTATTACAAGGAAATCGGCCGGCTTAAATGACGTCTCCGAATCTACTGACTGCAAGCGAAGCCGCCGACGCAATTCGCAAGGGTGAGCTTACGTCGCGCGATCTCGTCGATGCCTGCATCTCGCGCGCCGAGGCCCGCGACGACGACGTCGGCGCATGGACATACCTGAACCCGTGCATTGCCCGCGATCAGGCCGAGAACTGTGATCAGACACAGGCCGAGGGCCGGGACCTCGGGCCGCTGCACGGCGTGCCGGTCGGTCTCAAGGACATCATCGATACCGCCGACATGCCGACCGAAAACGGCTCGGCACTATTCGAGGGACGCCGGCCCGTCGCCGACAGCACCATCGCCCGGCTGCTGCGAAAGGCCGGTGCCGTCATCATGGGCAAGACGGTGACCACGGAGTTCGCGCTGTCCGCGCCCGGCAAGACGAAAAACCCGCAAAATCCGGCGCACACGCCGGGCGGTTCGTCGTCCGGTTCCGCCGCCGCCGTCGCCGATCACCAGGTGCCGCTTTCCGTCGGCACCCAGACCGGCGGCTCGATGATCCGCCCCGCGTCCTATTGCGGCATTCACGGCTACAAGCCGACGTTCGGCTCGATCTCACGGGCCGGCATGTTCCCGCTGGCACGGCCGCTGGATCATCCCGGCATCTACGCGCGCTCTATCGATGACATCGCCCTGATGGGCGATGTGCTGATGGTCAAGGATCCGGCCGATCTCGACATGCGCGGACATCCGCGCGGCAATCTGGCAGACGCCCTCGCTGCGCCTGAAAGCGCCCCGCCGCGGATCGCGTTCGTGCGCGGTCCGATGTGGCAACACGCCGAGCCGTACCTGGGCGACGTGATGGCGGACGCCGTCAAAAGGCTGGGCGAACACGCGCACGAGGTCGAGATGACCGGCGTCTTCGACGATGCCCTCGACTGCCACATGACCGTGATGACCGCCAACGTGCACGCCAACATCGGCGATTACTGCCGCGACCACGCCGACAAGGTCAGGGACGAAACCCGCCGCCGTGCCGAACAGGGTGAGAAAGTCGCCGCGACGGACTACATCAAGGCCATCGAGTTCCGCGATACCATCGCCGCCGCCCTTGACCGCATGTTCGGCGGTTACGATGTATTGATTACCGCAGGCGCGACAGGCGAACCGCCGGAAGGCCTGGAAAGTACCGGCGACGCCGCGTTCCAGCGCTTGTGGACGTTGCTCGGCGTGCCCACGGTGAC
>MRWG01001196.1_pt1 | contig 18090 bp, 20 predicted proteins | sample 1013341 | NCBI WGS metagenome assembly MRWG01 (sample SAMN06117577, study PRJNA244670) | biofilm metagenome | biome: Water; feature: Cathode Biofilm; material: Biofilm; isolation source: microbial consortium enriched at the cathode of a solar microbial fuel cell | place: USA: District of Columbia ... | reverse complement strand
AGACTTTCGGGCCCACGAAAATAATCCCGTTCTCCTCACATTTCCTGGCGAAAGTGGCGTTCTCGGACAAGAACCCATAACCCGGGTGAATCGCGTCTACCTGGTTTTCCCTGGCGATACGGATAATGGCGTCCATATCCAGGTACGGTTTCAGGGGTTCATTCTCCTCCCCTATCTGGTAGCATTCATCGGCCTTATATCGGTGCAGGGAGTACCGGTCTTCATAGGTATAAATCCCTACCGTCTTCAGGCCGATTTCTACACACGCCCTGAATATTCGTATCGCAATTTCTCCCCGGTTGGCTACTAAAACTTTCTTGATCTCCACGCTAAATATTTAATTCTAATAAACAAGGTTGTAAGGACGACAAACATAGGGTTTTTGACCTAAGAAAGCAATGTGATAAAGTGATAAATAGCACCTAATTTGTTAGAATTCCACATAAAAAACTGCCCGTGTCAAACAAGCATGCGCCCTGTTTGTTAAGACCGCCACGGAATACGCAAAATCCCACAGGCGTTCGCCATTTGCGCCGGGGACGGGGAAATGGCCCACACTTGACATTCTGGGCCAGGATTCCTACCTTTAAGACCGGCAAAACATCATTCTATGGGAAAAGGAGATAAAAAATCTAAAAGGGGCAAAATCGCCAACAAATCCTATGGTGCCAGGCGCCCCAGGAAGATTCGTAAGAAGCCTACGGTAGAGGAAAAGATCAACGTGAAAAACAAGGCTTAATCAGCCTCAAAATGCAATAGCACCTCGCCTTCTTCGGTCACATCGAGTTCGTAGGTGTACAGGCCGATGGGCAATACCGTTTCCCCCACGAAATCAACAGGTTGCAATACATAGGTCTCTTCACCGGACCGAATGGATATATAGGCGTATCTATAGGCCGTTTCATACGGCAGGTAATCCGAATACGCATCGGGGGCTATGTCCATATGCAGGGTTTCCTGTTCCCCCACCTGTACCTCATCAAAGGTCATACCGCTCACATTCCTGATGCGGATGTTGATTGTGCTGAGATCGTCATCCCTGTCAGTGCAGGATGCGACCATCATCCCCAGGGTAAGGCAAAAGATGTAAATGGTTTTCATAGGGCCAGCGAATTAGTAGCGCAGATGTACCATAGTAACGTTGGCATTCCAAAATTATTCTATCGCACGAATACCGGCTGATGCTCTTTCAGTGTATGTTCTTTGCTGAAGCAGTAGTCCAAAGCATCAAAGCCCCTGATATCGTCCAGGGACCGCGCATTGTTCTCCAGGAGGTATCGGACCATGGCCCCCCGGGCCTTTTTGGCGAAAAAACTAATCACTTTCAGGTTGTCATTCTTCCAATCCTTGAATATGGGCGTTACCACAGGGGCTTTTAATTTTTTTGAATCCAGGGCATTGAAATATTCGTTGCTGGCCAGGTTCACGAAGAGTTCCCCTTCTTGCAGCTCCGCGTCCAGATGTTCGGTGAGTGTTTTTTTCCAGAATTCATACAGGTTTTTCTTTCGGCCTACTTTAAGTTGGGTGCCCATCTCCAAGCGGTAGGGTTGCATAAGGTCAAAAGGCTTCAGGATCCCGTAAAGCCCGGAGAGGATTCTCAGGCTTTGCTGGAGGCGGTCAAGGGTATCATCCCCCAGGGTGTAAGCATCAAGCCCCTGGTAGACATCCCCGTCAAAGGCGTAGATCGCAGGGCGGGCATTGTCCTGGCTGAAGGGGGTTGTGAAATCCTGGTTCCGCTGCCAGTTGAGTTCGGCCAGCTCGTTGGAAATATCCATGAGTTTCGACAGGGCTTTGGGCTTTTTCCTGGCCAAAATACGATTGAGTTTTTCTGCTTGTTCCAGGAATTCCGGCTGACTCGCCCTGCCATTCGGCAGGGGGCGTTCATAATCAAGGGATTTTGCCGGGGAGATCACTATTTTCATGCGTACAATTTTGGGTAAAAATAACAAAGTATTCCTGGATACTGCCGTCGTCCAAAAAGACTTTAGAAATGCGACTATTGAGGAAATTTATGGCAGGGGGCCAGGGCGGTTCCTCAGGACTGTGAATGTCGGGAATAGTCCCTCCATTTTTCGATGCATTGCCTCATATCGTCCGGGATTTCCGCGCTGAACCGCATCATTTCCCCACTTACCGGATGCACAAAACCCAGGGTCCTGGCATGGAGTGCCTGCCTGGGGAGGATTTTAAAAGCATTCTCCACAAATTGCCTGTATTTGGTAAAGGTCGTCCCCTTCAGTATTTTGTCGCCCCCGTAGCGCTCGTCATTAAAGAGCGTATGCCCGATATGTTTCATATGCACCCGTATCTGGTGTGTCCTGCCGGTTTCAAGGGTACAGGCGACCAGGGTGACATAGCCAAGGCGTTCGAGCACCGAGTAATGTGTCACCGCCTCTTTTCCCTGCTCTCCGGCCGGGAACACCTGCATTTGCAAACGGTTCTTGGGATTCCGCCCTATATGCCCCTCAACAGTGCCCTTTTCGGCCTCCACATTGCCCCAGACAAGGGCTATATATTCCCGCTCGCTGGTTTTGTCATAGAATTGCCGTGCCAGGTGTGCCATGGCCGCTTCGGTCTTGGCTATGACCAGCAGCCCCGAGGTATCTTTGTCGATCCTGTGCACCAGCCCGGGCCTTTCATTGCTGTTCATCGGGAGTTTATCAATATGGTAGAGCAGGGCGTTTATGAGCGTACCCGAATAGTTTCCATGTCCCGGATGTACCACCATGCCGGCCGGCTTGTTCACCACCAGCAGCACCGCATCTTCGTACACAATATCCAGGGGGATGTCTTCGGGGACCAGCAGGAATTCATGCGGGGGATGCTCAAAGAGGACCCGTACCTCGTCTCCGGGTTTTACCTTGTAGTTTTGCTTGACGATACTGTCGTTTACCCAGATATGCCCGTCTTTGGCCGCTTGTTGGATCTTGTTTCGCGTGGCATTCTCAATCAGGTTCATCAGGAACTTATCTACCCTAAGGGGTTTCTGCCCCCGGGCTGCTACAAAGCTAAAATGTTCGAATAGCTCCTCTTCGTTCGGGTCCTGTTGCGGGGAAGGGTCCATAGGCTAGTTGGAATCGGCCTTCACCGTTGCCTTTTCGGGAATATCGCCATTGCCGCACACCAGTTCTACCCTGGAAGTCTTTGGAAGCCGTTCGCCAGGATTGATGTTTTTTCCTTTGAACCGGATATAATAGACCATGTCTTTGCCCAATTCATCGATATAGGTTACGCGTTCGACATCCAGTCCGACCGCTTTCAGCATGGAAGAGGCATTCCTCTGGGTGACCTGGATGATGTTGGGCACCGTGACCTTCTTATAGCCGGAAGGATTCACCGTAACGTATATTTTACGGTTTTCCTTGACTTTGTTCCCGGCCTTTGGGTTTTGCTCAATGATGGAAAAGCGCGGGTACTCCGGGTTGAAATCGGCAGAATCCACCACCTCATAGCGCAGGTTGGCCTCTTCTACGGCGGTGCGCATTTCTGAAACCGAAAGCCTGGCGAGATCGGGCACCTGCACAAATTCTCCGTGGTGTGTAGAACTCTTAAGCCATTGCAACATCAGGAAGGTGAGTCCTACCAGGACCAGGAGGGCGAGCCCCAGGTTGACCAGGAACACCTTACTCCTGAGGAAGTTGATAAAATCCTTCATATAGCGCATCTATTAACCGGGCAAAGATAGGAAACCCAGTGCTTTTTTCTTTACTTTGGTCCAAGTTATACATTCCCGCAGGGTATACTTCTAACGATTCTATGAAAAAAAATATTGCCATCATCATGGGCGGCTTTTCCAGCGAGTACCCCATCTCCCTGAAAAGCGCCAAAGTGGTGCATTCCTATCTGGATCCGCAAAAATATAATCGGTACCGCATATTGATCTCCAGGGAGAAATGGGTGTATGTCGATGAAGAAGGGAACGAGCACCCGGTCAACCGTCACGACTTTTCGGTGTCCGTGGGAAACCAGCGGGTGACTTTTGACTGCGTCTTTAATGCGATCCACGGTTCCCCGGGCGAAGATGGCTATATGCAGGCCTATTTGGAGCTGCTGGGAATCCCCCAGACTTCCTGCGATCATTACCAGGCCGCCCTCACTTTTAACAAAAGGGACCTGTTGAGCGTCCTTAAACCCTACGGCATAAAAGCAGCGGCTTCCTATTACCTGAACAAAGGCGACCTGATCGATGAGGAGGCCATCCTCCAAAAAGTGGGCCTGCCCTGTTTCGTAAAGGCCAACCAGGCGGGGAGCAGTTTTGGGGTCACCAAGGTATACCGGAAAGAGGAGCTCGCCCGGGCCATACAAATCGCCTATGACGAAGATGATGAAATCCTGATTGAAGCTTTTCTCAAAGGAACGGAAGTTTCCGTCGGGGTGATCACCTTTGAAGGGAAATCCCTGGTACTTCCCATAACGGAAATTGTATCGGAGAATGATTTTTTTGACTACCAGGCCAAATACGAAGGCAAGGCAAAGGAAATCACCCCGGCGAGGCTGACCGAACAGCAGGAGGAAAATGTGCGGAAGGCCGCCAGGTTGGCCTATGACACCCTGCGGATGCGCGGGTTCTCACGAAGCGAGTTTATTTTTTTGGGCGAAGAGCCCTACATGCTCGAAATGAATACCACCCCGGGGCTCACCGAGGAAAGCATCCTCCCCCAACAGGCCAAGGCCGCCGGGATCGGCCTGTCGGCCCTCTTCGAAAGTGCCATCCAGCAGGCATTAGGTGAAAATTAAGTACTTTTAGGACAACCAACAGCAGCAATCCATGAGACGCGCCATTTTCCCTGGTTCTTTTGACCCGATTACCCTGGGACACTACGATATCATCCAACGCGGCATACCCCTTTTTGATGAACTGGTGATCGCGATCGGTATCAATGCCGAGAAAAAGTATATGTTCCCCCTGGAAAAACGGCTGGGGTTCATCAAGGAAGCATTCCAAGAGGAACCCAAAGTAAAAGTAATGACCTACAAGGGCCTGACCGTGGATTTCTGCAAAAAAGTAGGGGCCAATTACATCCTGCGGGGACTGCGAAACCCGGGCGACTTCGAATTTGAAAAGGCCATCGCCCATACCAACCGCAAACTCTCGGAAATTGAAACGGTCTTCCTCCTCACCTCCTCCGGTAAGTCCTATATCAGCTCTTCTATTGTACGGGACGTCATCCGGCACGGCGGAGACTACACGGGCCTGGTACCCGATACGGTTCGGACCTGAGCTTTCGGACGGCCATGCCGGGGCAACCCCTTGTAGCTTCCCCCACGGACTTTTTACAGCCCCCCATTTTCAAGGTGGACATAAAACGATATTTTTGTAAGGTATTTCTTATATTTATTCATCGGAATACATTGCATGGTGCCCCTGTTTTTTTCTGGCCCCCACACTATTTCGCCCCGGGTATTTCGGAGCTCCGATCCCGCCCGTTACCAAAGCCCCGGCCTGCATTAAGAGGCCTTGATAAACTACGATAAAAGCATATGGACATTAAGGCTGGCCGGTCGTTTTTCACGCAATTACGGAAACTCACAACAAGATTGGGGTCCTTCACAACAATCATTCACCCATATTTGAAAATCCTCCTACTTTAGTAAGAAATTTCGATCAAATGCTGAAAGATACCCAGGCGTCATTGAACAATTACCTGATCAAACAGCTCCCCAAGGCAACGGCTTTTTTCAATACCGACTTTGAGCTGGTACATGTATCGGATCGCTGGATTTCAGATTTTGAATTCGGACAACGAAATATCCTGGGCCAGACGATTTATGAACTTTTCGACCATTTGGACCAGGGGATGGAGGAATCATTGGAGGCCTGCCTGCTAGGCAAAGGCGGCGAGCTCGGCCCACAGCTGTATGTCGATAAAAGCGGGAATGAGCGCTGGTTTGAATGGACCAATATCCCCTGGTATGATGACAAGGAAAACATCATAGGCGTTATCATACAGACAGAAGAAATCACCCGGCAGAAAGAGGACCGCTCCAAACTGGAGAAGCTGGAACTACTCCTGAACGATAAATCTGAAATCGCCAAAATAGGCAGCTGGGAATATGACGCCATCACCGGGAAATTGTACTGGTGCCCTATGACCAAACGCATCCATGAAGTCCCGGAGGACTATCAACCCGATATGGATGAAGCCATAGATTTCTATCTAGAGGGGTACAGCAGGAATACCATTTCCATGGCTGTTTACAACGCCATGGAACACCGTACCCCCTGGAGTGAAAAACTGCAGCTGACCACCTATAAGGGAAACGAGATATGGGTTATCGCGGCCGGGAAACCCCTGTTTAAGGGGGGCGAGTTCCAGGGCCTAATCGGTACGTTCCAGGACATTACAGACCATGTGCGTTCCGAGATCAAGACCCGGGAAAGCGAGCATCTCCTGAGGACCATGGTAGACAACCTGCCCTTGAATGTATACATCAAAGACCTGGAATCCCGCAAAATCCTGGTAAACCGCTCTGAATGCGAATACCTGGGGGTCGAGGACGCCTCCGAGCTTATCGGCAAAACCGATTTTGACCTGTACGACAGGGAGATTGCCCAGGTGTCCAGGGAAGAGGACTTATCGGTCCTCAATTCCTTAAATCCCATTCTCGGAAAAGAGACACTAAATGTCAGGAAAGACGGGGGCGTCACTACCTTCCTCACCTCCAAAATCCCCCTGACGGGGACCGATGGAAAGGCCTATGGCCTATTGGGGATCAGCATGGACATTTCGAACCTCAAACAGCAGGAAAGCGAATTGCGCAACCTGATTAACGTCACTTCCCTCCAAAACAAGAAGCTGGTAAATTTTGCGCATATCGTTTCGCACAACCTGCGGTCGCACACCGCGAATTTTTCAATGTTGCTCGATTTCCTGACCAGCGAAACCGATGAAGACGAAAAGAAAAAGATCATAGAAATGCTCACCCTGGCTTCGGATAACCTGCTCGAAACCCTGGAAAACCTCAACGAGGTGGTTTCTATCAGCACCAATGTCGGACAGGAAAAGGTCCGGGTGAAACTCAATGACAAAATTGCCTCGGTCTGCAAAAGCCTTGCACCTTTCCTGCGCAACCACAAGGCGACGATCATCAACGAGGTATCCGATGATACCCATGTCAAAGTGGTGACGGCCTACCTGGACAGCATCCTGATGAACTTTATCACCAACGCGGTGAAATACCGGCATCCGGACCGGCCCCCGGTGATTACCCTCTCGGCCGGCAAAAAGGAAAAATATACGGTACTGAGCATTGCCGACAACGGGTTGGGGATTGATCTCGAGAAGCATGGGGAAAAACTGTTCGGGATGTACAAGACCTTCCACGAGAATGCAGAAGCCCGGGGAATAGGACTCTATATAACCAAGAACCAGGTCGAGGCCATGGAAGGAAAAATCACCACCAGAAGTGAAGTCGGAAAAGGCACTACATTTAACATCTTCTTCAATGAAAAAAATTGACACCATCAGTGTAATCGATGACGATCCCATTACCGTATTCGGTATAAAGAAAATGCTGGATTCCCTGGGCATCTGTGACACTATCATTACCTATCCCAACGGAAAGCTCGCCATTGACGGCATTAGGGAGCGCCTCGAATCACACGGTTCCGTCCCGGATGTCATTTTCCTCGATATCAATATGCCCATAATGGACGGTTGGCAGTTCCTGGAAGAATTCATTTCACTCCCCGTGGACAAAACCGTCCGCATCAACATCGTCACGTCTTCCATAGATCCCTTAGACCGGCAGAACTGGGAGTCCTACAAATCCAGGACCCACCACCTCATCGATTTTAAGAACAAACCTATCCGGCACAAAGACATAGCGGAAATTACCAGGGCCGCCTAAAAACCAGCACGAATTTTATGTACTTTTGAAGGTGTTCGCTAACGACTAAACCTTCCTCATGAAGTATCTGTTGCTGCTGCCACTTACCCTGCTACTGCTATCCTGTGAACCGGAGAAGGAGGACAAAACAGGGAGTTTCCCCACCCATTTTGAACTGTCGGAGGGCACGGAAACCGCGACTTATCAGGAGGTACTTGATTTCTATATCCAACTGGCGAGGAGTTTCCCCGAAATCAATATACAGACCATTGGGGAGACAGATAGCGGAAGACCCCTCCAAATGGTTACCTATAACCCGGAAAGTGAATTCAACTTCCAAAAAATAGGACAAAACAAACTGGTCTTCCTCATCAATAACGGCATACATCCCGGGGAAAGTGATGGCATAGACGCCACTATGCTGCTTTTCAGGGACCTGGCTACCAAGAAAATCACCGCCCCGGAAAACACCATCCTCGTGACCATCCCGGTATACAATGTTGGCGGTGCCCTCAACCGGAACTCCAGCACGAGGGTCAACCAAAACGGACCTGAAACCTATGGTTTCAGGGGAAATGCCAGGAACTATGACCTCAACCGGGATTTTATAAAAAACGATTCGAAGAATTCGCGCACCTTTGCCGGTATCTTCCATATGGCAAACCCGGATATCTTTGTGGACACCCATGTTAGCAACGGGGCCGATTACCAGTATACCCTAACCCATATCACTACCCAGCACAACAAACTGGGCGAACCCCTGGGCAGTTATGTCAACGGGACCTTGCTCCCCGCTTTGGAGGATAGCCTTATGGCAACGGGTTGGGACCTGACTCCTTATGTGAATGTGCACCAAAGGCCACCGGATGGCGGGTTTAGCCAGTTTCTGGATAGCCCTCGCTATTCCACGGGTTATGCGGCCCTTTGGAATACCGTTGGGATCATGGTGGAAACCCATATGCTGAAACCCTATGAACAACGGGTAAAAGGCACCTATGCCTTCCTTTTGGCACTCATGAACCTCACGGATGCCCATTGGCAGGAAATCCGTCAGCTACGCGAAGAAAACAGGAAAGCGTTTGGCCTTCGGCGCTTTTACCCCCTGGCCTGGGGCCTGGATTCCGCCAGGGTCACCCAAATCGAGTTCAAAGGGTTCCAGGCCGACACTGTGCCCAGCCAGCTTACAGGGCTTCCCCGATTGAAATACAACAGGGAAGCTCCCTTTACCAAAGCCATCCCCTACTGGGACAGTTACAGGGCCACAGACTCGGTAATGATCCCCCAGGCCTATATCGTAAAGAAATCATGGGCGAACGTCATGGATCACCTGGAACGAAACAAAATTGCGTTCACCACCTTTGACAAGGACAGCGCGGCGCTGGTAGAAACCTACATTATCGATGCCTACCAAACCATGCAGGCACCTTATGAAGGCCACTTCCCCCACTTTGGCACACAGGTGATCAAAGTTCTTGATTCCCTGCACATTGAGGCGGGCGACTTCCTTGTCCGCACCGATCAGCCGGGGATTCGCTACCTGATGGAAACCTTGGAACCTGCGGCTTTTGATTCTTTCTTCAACTGGAATTTTTTCGACACCATCCTGCAGCGTAAAGAAGGCTTTTCTCCCTACGTCTTTGAAGAGGTTGCGCTTGCGCTTTTAGCGGAAGACGCATCCCTGCGTCAGGCATTTGAGGCCAAAAAAGCCGCTGATGAGGCGTTTTCAAAAGATGCCTACGCCCAACTGGATTGGATATATGAGCGGTCGCCCCACGAGGAAGAAGCCTATTTACGGTACCCTGTTTTCCGCATCCCCCGGAATATGCCGTAAGAAAGATGGTGTGGCCCGGGCCTAGCCTTCAAACAGGATCCGGATATTGGTGTAGGAGTTTTCAAGGGCCTTTTTGATCTTGTGCGGGCCCTTCCATTTTACTTTGACGATCCCTTCCTTTTTTTCCCCTTTTAGCTTTCCGTCATAGGGGGTCTTCATGGCATACCAATGCACCTCCTTCAGCTTGTATTTTCCGTTCCTTTTGAAGACGTGGTAGGTAGTCCTGAGGAAATTCTCAATGGTAAGGTCCTTCACCCCGGTTTCTTCCATCACTTCCCTTATGGCGCACTCCTCCAGGCTTTCACCCTTGTCCAGTTTGCCTTTGGGCAGGTCCCACTTATCATTGCGGTAGATAAAAAGGACTTTCCCTTCCTTGTTGGTCACAACCCCCCCTGCCGCAACCACCAGCGGGATCTTCTTTGTAAACTTCTTAAGGATCTCCTCGTTGTTGGGGTGGTAGATAAAAGCTTCCTCCAGTTTGTTCTTTGCCAGGGCGTTAATGGCTTCTTTAATGGCGGTCCCATTTAAGAGGAAATAGTTCCCGTTTACCGTCTCCGAAAGTCGATTGGTAAGGATAAGCGGCGAATCATTTACAAAAACTTTATACATTAGCGCCATGATTTTAGACAAAGATACGGCCAGGAAAACGGCGGAGCTTTTGCTGCAAATTAATGCAATTAAGTTGAAACCAGAAAATCCCTTTACCTGGGCTTCTGGTTGGAAATCACCCATCTATTGCGATAACAGAGTCGTCCTGTCCTATCCGGTTATCAGGAATTACATTCGCGATGAAATGGCGCGGCAGGTAGAATCGCTCTATGGGAAACCGGATGTCATCGCCGGTGTCGCAACCGGGGCCATTGGGGTAGGCATGTTGGTGGCAGAGCGACTGGGCCTCCCCTTTATCTATGTCCGGCCCGAAGCCAAGGCGCATGGACGCCAGAACCAAATCGAAGGGAAACTGGAAGAAGGCCAGAGTGTGGTGGTCATAGAAGACTTAATCAGTACCGGAAAAAGTAGCCTGAATGCCATAAAAGCCCTTGACGCCCACGGTGCCAAGGTAAAGGGCATGATCGCTATTTTTACCTACGGGTTCGACGTCGCGGACCGTAATTTTAAAAAGAAAGCGCTGGATGTACATACCCTGTGTGATTATGAGCACCTGATCCTGCAGGCGTCGGAAACCAATTATATCAAAGAAGAACAACTAAAAATGCTGAGGGAGTGGCGTGAAGACCCCTCCGGATGGCCCTTATAGAAAGATGCACATAGAATCGCCCAAACAACGGATCAAAAAGAGTGACAGGGAAGTATTTGAATTCCTTTCAGAACTCTCGAATTTCGAGCAACTCATGCCCGAGAGTATCGATAAATTCCAGGTATTGGATTCCGAAAAATTCCTTTTTGCCCTCAAAGGCATGCCCGAAATTGTCCTGAAGAAAAAGGAGGCCCACCCCAACAACAAGGTAATCCTTGGCGCTGCCAGTGATAAATTGCCCTTTACGCTCACCGCGGATATCCATGCTGTGGCAGAAAAGGAAACCGAGGTTTCCCTGAGTTTTGAAGGGGAGTTCAATGCCATGATGGCCATGATGGTCAAGGCGCCCATTACCAGTTTTATCAATACCCTTTCCGAAAAGCTGGGAAAGATCTAAGCCCCCTGGGGCAGCACACATCCAAAACTGCGGGTGGCGGGGTCAGTACAGCAATTGTATTTCCTTGAGGTCAAATTCGCGCAGGACATCGTCCTCCAGCGCCACCAACAGCCTGCCTTCTTCGGTGACGCCGCGAATAAAGCCCATGAAGAGTTCTCCTTTCCCATTCCGGAATGTCGAGGGTTTGTCTTTCCGGAAGAGGGAGTCTACATAGGTTGCCTTGAGTTCCGCGTAACCCTTGGTTTGAAGTTGGTCAAAAGCCGTTGCCACCTCTTCCAGAACCAGGTGCAGCACCTCTTCCAGGTCCAGGGGGCGGCCTAAGAGTAGTTTTAGCGAGGAAACCTGTTCTAATCCCTCAAAAGATTCCTGGTTGACATTCAGCCCGATCCCCAGAATGGAGGACTGGATGGTGCGGCCTGCCGTCAGGTTTTCGATCAGTATGCCACAGATTTTGCAACTACCTGACAGAATGTCGTTTGGCCATTTGATCTTCAGCTCGGGGACCCGCAACCTTTTCAAAGCCCGGTACACCCCCAAGGAAGTTGCCACGGTCATGGAGAACTGTCGTTGTGCACTCAGGGCGTCGTGTTTTTTTAATATGCTGAATGTCAGGTTTTTACCTGCTTCAGAAAGCCAATGCGTACCCATTTGCCCCCTGCCGGCGAACTGCCGGTGGGCGAGTACCACCGTGAAATCTTCCGGCGAATCATGGAGCAAAAGATTTTTTAGGTAGGCATTCGTGGAATCCGTGGCATCAAGTTTGATTATTAGCATGAATCAGGCTGTTGGCAAACTGCAATGTTATGTTAAAAACAATAGCTAAGAAAACAAAAAAATAATAACTTTGTAAAAACTAAATCTATTGAATGCAGAAAAGGGAAACGAGCGCAGATGAGTTAATTGCCTTAATCTTAGAAGGAATAGAAGAAGTAAAAGGACAGGACATAAATTTACTAGACCTCCGAGACATTGAGAATACCGTTTGCGACTACTTCTTAATTTGCACTGGTACTTCCAATACCCACGTTAACGCCATCGTCAATTCCATCCGAAAAACCGTTAGCAAAGCAACCAAAGACAAACCCTGGCATGTGGAGGGCTCCGATAATGCAGAATGGGTACTCATGGATTACGTCAATGTAGTGGTCCACGTCTTCCAGAGGCATATCAGAGAATTTTACGACATTGAGGGACTTTGGGGAGATGCCAAAGTAACAATGGTGGAGAGCAGCTTTAAACAGTAAACAAAACAATGGCAAACGACAATAAAACATCCCCAAAGAAACCGAGGTTCAGCTCCTGGTGGATCTACGGCCTGATTGCGATCCTGCTTATAGGATTCCAGTTTTTCGGCAGTGGAAACCTCAGTGCAACCAAGAAGACAACGACCTCGGAACTCCAGGAGTACCTGAGGAACGGGGATATCAGCAAAATCCTTATCATCACGAATACACGCCAGGCGAAGGTCTTTCTCACGGAAGAGGCAATGAGCAAGGATGTGCACAAGGATGTGGCAGACAAACCACTGTTTCCATCGACGGGAATGGTCCCCCAATATGTACTGGACTATGGGGACCTTCAGAATTTTGAAAACGACATCAAGAAGCTCAAGCAGGAAAACAACCTGGACACCATTGTGGATTACGATACAGAGTCCAATGTGTTCATGGAGTTACTGCTGACCATCCTCCCCTTTGTATTGATCATCGGCATCTGGATCTACCTGATGCGCCGCATGTCCGGAGGGGCCGGAGGAGGGGCCGGGGGACAGATTTTCAATATCGGGAAATCTAAAGCCAAGCTCTTCGATGAAAAAACAGATACGCGTACGTCCTTCAAGGACGTGGCCGGGCTGGAAGGGGCCAAAGAAGAGGTGGAAGAGATTGTCGAGTTCCTGAAGAATCCCGACAAGTACACCTCTCTGGGGGGTAAAATCCCGAAAGGAGCCTTGCTGGTAGGGCCTCCCGGGACGGGAAAAACCCTCCTGGCCAAAGCAGTAGCCGGCGAAGCCAAAGTACCTTTCTTCTCCCTTTCCGGTTCCGATTTTGTGGAAATGTTTGTGGGCGTTGGCGCTTCCAGGGTACGGGACCTATTTAAACAGGCTAAAGACAAATCCCCCTCCATCATTTTTATCGATGAAATCGACGCCATTGGGAGGGCCAGGGGTAAAAACAATTTTACCGGGTCCAACGATGAGCGGGAGAACACCCTCAACCAATTGCTTACCGAGATGGATGGTTTTGGGACCAACACCAACGTGATTGTCTTGGCCGCTACCAACAGGGCCGATGTCCTGGACAAGGCCTTGATGCGCGCGGGACGTTTCGACCGGCAGATCTATGTAGACCTGCCCGACATCCGGGAACGGAAAGAGATTTTTGAAGTGCACCTCCGCCCCATCAAAACCGCGGAGACCCTGGACCTCGAATTCCTGGCAAGGCAGACACCCGGGTTCTCCGGTGCCGACATTGCCAATGTTTGTAATGAAGCGGCACTCATCGCAGCCCGGAAGGAAAAGAAGGCGGTTACCAAACAGGATTTCCTGGACGCAGTCGACAGGATCGTGGGCGGTCTGGAGAAGAAAAATAAGATTATCACCCCGGGCGAGAAAAAAACCATAGCCTACCACGAAGCCGGGCACGCTACCGTCAGTTGGATGCTGGAACACGCGGCGCCCCTGGTGAAGGTCACCATTGTACCCCGCGGTCAGTCGCTGGGGGCGGCCTGGTACCTTCCCGAAGAACGACTCATCGTGAGACCTGAACAAATGCTGGATGAGATGTGTGCAGCTATGGGCGGTAGGGCTGCTGAGAAAGTTATTTTCGACAAAATCTCTACCGGCGCCCTTAGCGACCTGGAAAAGGTCACCAAGCAGGCTCGTGCCATGGTCACCATCTATGGGCTGAACGATACTATCGGAAACCTCACCTATTACGATTCCTCGGGCCAATCCGAATACGGTTTCACGAAACCGTACAGTGAAGATACCGCACAGAAAATAGACCAGGAGATCTCCAAAATCATCGAACAGCAGTACGCCCGTGCCATTAAGGTACTCAAAGATAACAAGGACAAACTGACCGAGTTGGCAGAGCGCCTGCTGGAAAAGGAAGTTATTTTCAAGGAAGACCTGGAAAAGATTTTTGGCAAACGTCCGTTCGACAAGAAGTTTGATGAAAAAGACCAGGAAATGGTGCCCACAGAAAAAATGGCTCCCGAGGAAACGGCCAAAGAAAATAAATGATAATTTAGCGCGTTGTCCTTGGTAGAGGACACTTTTGAAGCAATGCAAGCAAATGGGTCTTTTTGACAAATTATTTGGTGGCGGCAAAAAGAAGGTTTCTAAAGAAACCGTGGAAACCCGTGGGGTTCATATGCCGGACCTCAATATCCCGGTCGATGAAAAGTTCACCATCCACTTCAAGAAAAACGGCGGCAAATTCCTCTACTGCGACTCTTTCAATGAAGTATCCGAAGCCCTGAAAAACATCATCGCGGAAAACAGCTGGGAAGGATACCCTTTCTTTATTATGAACGAACAACTGGAAGCCAAATTTTCCAGGGAGGGTATAAAATTTACCGTAGATTCCAGGCAAAGCGATATTTTCTTAACCACCTGCGAACATCTGGTCGCCCAGAATGGTTCTATCCTGGTATGCTCCAACCAGCTTAAAGAAAAAAAACTGCACGAAGTACCCGACAATGTGATCGTCTTTGCCACCACCAGCCAGTTGGTGGAAACCATTGGCGAAGGGCTAAAACGTATTAAGAAGAAATACAAAAAAGGGATCCCGGCCAACATCACGACCATCAAACATTTTCAGCCTACTGCTGAAAATTCCAACGATTTTCTCACCTACGGAAGCAGCTCCAAGCATTTGTACCTCTTACTCCTGGAAGACCTGTAGCATGAGAGAAGTCCTCAGGAGATTGATTACAGGAGCCATCTATGTCATCTTGCTATTGTCTGCGGTATTTCTGAGTTCGGACGCCTTTGACTTCTTGTTTATGGTCTTCGGCCTGGCCTGCCTGTACGAATACAAAAGGCTTACCTTGTTAAGGGGGTACTACATATTTGTCGCCTACCTGGGCCTTTGGTGGAGCTATATTTACCTAATACACGACCAGGTATTGATCAACATACTCATGCTGCTGACCGTAACCGTGAATTTGGCATTGCTCTTCTACCTCTTCAATGGAAAACGCAACCTCAACTACACTTTTGAAAAGTTTGTCATCGGCCTTTTCTACATAGGGGGTGGCTGTATATTCCTCACCATGATCCCCTATAAGGACAATATTTTTGCGAAATACCTGATCATTGGTATCTTTATATTGATCTGGGTAAATGATTCCTTTGCTTACCTGGTGGGCAAGTCAATTGGCAGGAACAAGCTGTACCCTTCCATCTCCCCTAAAAAAACCATCGAAGGTACGCTTGGGGGTGGGGTGTTTAGCCTGGGAGCGGCCTATCTGCTTTCACTTTACGAGCCCATCCTCAATACGTCGCAATGGATGATCATGGCCGTGGTCATTGTGATTTCGGGCAGCATAGGCGATCTTATAGAGTCCAAGCTGAAACGGGAGGCGGGCGTGAAGGACAGCGGGGCCATCCTCCCGGGCCATGGAGGGATGCTCGACCGGCTTGACAGCCTCATTTTTGCAGCCCCTTTTGCCTATCTAACTTTAAACATCTTTAGCTATGTTTCATAAAGAGGGTCAGAAAATTATCCTGATTACTTTTTTCCTCGTTGCGGCCACGGTACTCCTGGCACATTTTTATGTGGATATGGACTGGCTGCGCCCAGGCCTGCAAATTGCGGCCCTGCTTATCCTCATTGCCATATTGCAGTTTTTCAGGAACCCCAGGCGAAAGACCCTGAAGAACTTTGACGAGGTTCTGGCCCCGGCCGACGGCAAGGTGGTAGCCATTGAAGAGGTCGAGGACCACGAATATTTTAAGGGGAAACGGATACAGGTATCTATCTTCATGTCGCCCATCAATGTACACGTGACCCGTTACCCTGTGAGCGGGAAGGTCAAGTATTCCAAATACCACCCCGGGAAATACCTGGTGGCCTGGCATCCCAAATCCAGCGTAGAAAACGAACGCACCACCGTGGTCATCGGGACCCCAAAATTTGGGGACATCCTCTACAGGCAGATCGCCGGAGCCATGGCAAGGCGCATCGTCAATTATGCGGAAGTCGGGGAAAGCGTACAGCAGGGTGATGACGCCGGCTTCATAAAATTTGGATCAAGACTGGATTTGTTGCTACCTTTAGATTGTTACATCACCGTGAAACTCAACCAAAAAGTGGTGGGTGCCAGGACCTGTATTGCCGCAGTCATGCCCAAGGATGGACAAGGATAAACTACATACCGATTTTGAGAAAGCGGTTTCGATTGTAAATGATTACAAGGAACCGCTTCCGGCAGACTTGCTTTTGAAACTTTACGCCTATTATAAAATCGCCAACCGGAACTTCAACCACCCGGGAAGCAAAACCCCCCTGATCAATGCCTTTAAGGCCAATGCGTTAATACAGGCCAAGAACATAGGCCCCGAACAGGCCATGGAGAATTACATCGCCCTGGTGCATAAGGAAATAAAGGCCTTGCAGTAACCCCCCCTATTCGTACAAATCCTGTAAGTCGGCCTGGCAAAGGTCTACGAACAATTGCCCCATCTTTTTGGATACCTCCCGGAAAAACCGCTCCCCTTTCTCCTGGCTGGCATGTTTTGGGTCTCCTATCCCTGTATCCTCGCTCACCTTGCTCCATTGGCGTTCTGCCCAGGCCCATCCCTCGCGGAAAGCACGGATGCGAAATTGTTTGGATTTTCCGGAGCCCCATTCTTTGCGGGGCAACACCAGATCGGGCTTTAGATAGAGCATAAGGCTGGTTTCCAGCTCATCCGCATGGTCACCGCCCTCCTGGAAAAAAGCATCCCTGTCCATGGCCTGGAACCAGTTCGAAAAACAAACAAAGAGCCCCGGGTATCGCAGGCCTAGCTCCCGCACCAGCGGTTTAAAATTATTCCCGCCGTGGCTATTGAAGATGAGGAGTTTTTGGATCCCATGCCGGGCAAGGGTCGCGGCCACATCATCCATGATGGCCAGTTGGGTGCTGGGATTGAGGTTCATATCCAGGTAAATATCGGCCTGTCCGGTATTGACCCCGAAAGGGATGGTTGGCAGCACGATCACCTTCGCCCCCTGTTCCCAGGCATGGCGTGCCGCTTCGGCCGCAATGTTATCCGATTCAAACACATCCGTGGCGTACGGCAGGTGGTAGTTATGGGCCTCAGTGGCACCCCAGGGGAGTATGGCGAGTTCAAAGCGGGTATGTTGGAGGGCCTTCCAGTTGGTTTCGGCCAAAATATAAGGTCGTATACCCATAAAGTGTTTATTTTAAAGCGATATGCTGCTGGTTCAGCAGCTTGTGCTCGAAGTATGTAAAATATATTCCACCAAAAATGGTCAGCAGGAAATAGAAGGCTACCAGGCTGCTGCCAAAGTTGAAAAACGCATCCAGGCCAAACCAGTCGCCCGTATATGCGATAAGGATCAAGCCTGCCACCCCCCTGGAAACCTCGATCCAAACCGCGTGGCGTTTCCTGTCCATTAGGGTGGTATACCCATATATGCCGGTAAATAAATACGCCCCGAACAGTAAGAGCCCGTCAAAACCAATGGCCCCATAATTATAGAACATGAAAAGCATCAGGCCCAGGGTGCTGACCATCTGGAAAATCGCATACGCCTTAAGCCA
>MRWG01001195.1_pt1 | contig 18099 bp, 17 predicted proteins | sample 1013341 | NCBI WGS metagenome assembly MRWG01 (sample SAMN06117577, study PRJNA244670) | biofilm metagenome | biome: Water; feature: Cathode Biofilm; material: Biofilm; isolation source: microbial consortium enriched at the cathode of a solar microbial fuel cell | place: USA: District of Columbia ... | reverse complement strand
TCGTCGCCCGCGAAGCTGCCGTCGACGGTGGCGCCATCCTCGGTTGCGTTGACTGCGACCGCGGCGGCCGTCGGGGTGTCGTTGACGCCATAGATACGCACCGTCGCTGTCGCCCAACTGAGGGTGCCGTTCCCGAGTTTTATTGCATAGGTGAAGGTATCTTCGAGGTATTGGCCGTCGGTGAGTGCACTAAGTTGGTTCTTGAAAGCGGCGCTCAGGGTGGCAGCATCGTAAGCGACTCTCCCATTTGATGTAATCCAGATGGTTGCATTGTTCGCGCTAAAATTCTCTGCTCCGACGATATCCTTTGTCAGCAAGTCGGTGAGTGAGTTGGTTCCATCGTCCAATGAATAGAGGGTCTTCGCTTTGCCGCCGAGGTCATTGCCCATTACGTCTAGAATGACTGGGCCAAGGGTGTCTAAATTGTCCTCTGTAAGGCCAGTGGCCGTAAAGAGGTCATCGCCTGCCTGAGGCGTGTTCACGATTGATACGGTCGTGCCGTTGGTGATTGCGCTTCCCATGATATTCCTCACCCATCTCACAAGGGTTGAAACATATTTTCATTAGGGTGCAGCGAAGTTTGCTCGCCTTGCTCCTAGGCCTATCTGCTCACCTAAACAAAGGCAGCGGGACCTAGGCAGAATTTTCTCCCTGCTCGAATTTAGAAGCGGATTACTCGAAGAAACAATTTGTCTGACGGTAGGGGGCGCTCAGCAAAGGATAGTTATCCTTGGATAGTATAGGATTCCACGGGTGGGATTTTCTTCAGTCTGATCGCCGCTATGACCGATAAAGAAAACCGAATATAATGACTCTTAACTGCCGCTAGATTAGATTTGGATTCTAAATACCATGATCGTTAAGGCGTTTCTGCAAGCCAGAGCAGATCGGGTCATTGCTTTCGGTCGGGTTATAATCGCGGTATTTTCATTTTTTGGAGTTTGGCTGGAGCCAACGCACGGGCCGCTGAGTTGGGATTTTATCTATTCTGTTTTATACGGATACTTGATACTCGCGGTGATAATTGCGGCATATCCGAGATTGAGCGACAATGCGCGTGGCGCGATTCCCCTGATCGCGCACGTTGTTGATCTTCTATTTTTTAGCTTCCTTATGATTTCAATGGAGGGGCCAAGCAGTCCTTTTTTTCTGCTGTTTACCTATTCAATGGTAATTGCGGCATTCCGCTGGCAGTGGAAGGGCGCGCTTTGGACATCGTTAGCCGTGCTCGCGTTCATGGCTATTTTGGGCATAACCTACCTGCAGATTACACCCACCGCACCGCTGGAGCCGGATCGGCTTTTGATTCGTGGTGCCCACATTCTGGTTATCGGTACCCTGTTGGTTTACTTCGGCTTCCATCAGCAGCGGTTGGCCGACGAAGCCCAAGAGCTTAATTCCGGATTCCCAGATCCCCTTCAATTCAAAACAAAAGAGGACTTTATCAGGCTCTTCCTGAGCCGGGCCGCGGAGATCCTACGGGCAAGGCGGGTGCTTTTCGTCCTGCAAGACCCTGAGGAGCCTTGGTCCGACGTCTATTACTGGATCGAGGGGCAAGAACTGCAGATCGACCGACTTCAGGTGAATGGTCCAGGTGTGCTGGTGCATGAGCTACTGGGAGATACTACCTTTCTGAAAGACTTCACCAGGATCGGCGTGAAGCAACGGGGAGAGAGGCAGCCGATTCCAGAGGCGGAGGTTGCCATCTGCCCAGAGTTACAGGAACGATACGCCATAGAACAGGTTTTGACGGCACCTGTTGGGGGTGAGACCCCCAAAGGGCGTATTTTCCTGTTGGACCAGGTCAATGTCTCGCCGGACGACTTTGCGATCATCGAGGTGGTTGCAAGTCAGTTGGCCGTCGGGCTGGATAGACTACAGGCCTTTGCTGAGGGCCATCACGCCGCGGCGGTGGAAGCGCGACTGCGTATGGCCCGCGATCTCCACGATGGTATCCTGCAGACCCTATCGGGGACCGCACTTCAACTCGAAGCGCTTTCGCGATCCGCTGAGAGGGACCCAGATGCCTTCCGAGAACGCGTGGCTGCGCTGCAGGAATGGCTTGTTTCGGAGCAAAGGCAGTTGCGGAAGTTGATCCGCAATCTACGCCTTGGGGTGGCCTTGGATAGTGAAGAAGAGCCACAACCAGTGCGCAACCTGGCTCTGTTGGCTCAGAATCTGGAGAAGCAGTGGCAACTTCGTGTCCGCTTCAGCGTTCCGGCTTCAGCGCGCGCACTTTCGCCACAGATAGAATACCATTTGGATCAGATTCTACGTGAGGCAGTTGCAAATGCGGCGAGACATGGCGATGCATCGAAGGTTACGGTTGGCATGCGTGTGAAAGAAGATCTGGTTGAAATGACAATTTCAGACAATGGTAGCGGATTGCCGCAACGCGGTCGCTTCAATCACCATGAATGTAAGGAGCAGCGCATCGGGCCCCGCTCTTTGCGCGAGCGGGTGCTGGACATCGGCGGCTCGATGCTGATTAGTTCCTCTGTACGTGGCTTGATTATCCGAATTGCTCTCCCGCTCCCCAAACGGGAGGCGTAGATGGCTAAACCCACACTTCTAATCGCTGACGACCACCCGATCATGCTCAAGGGTTTGGTCTCACTGCTTCAAGATGCCGGATATCGTATCCTCGCGGGTTGTACTTCCGGCGTTGAGGTTGAAGCGGCCCTTTCAGAATCGAGCCCTGACATTCTTGTTCTGGACGTCAACATGCCGCCACCAAATGGTTTTGCTCTGCTGCGACAGATCAAGGAGAGCAACGTGGCTGGGCGTGTTGTGCTCCTGACGTCGTCAATAGAAGATGTGGACGTACTGAGGGCGGTTCGGCTGGGTGTGGATGGAATCGTTCTCAAGGAGTCGGCTTCCCGTCAGTTGCTCTTATGCCTTGATTCCGTCACCGCTGGTGAACGATGGCTTGATCCGGAGTTGACCGAGAGAGCGCTCAATGCGGCCCTGGTCGGCCAGCAAACCGCCAGGCCTCAGCTATCCTTGACATCCCGTGAGTTGCAGGTCGTCGAGCTTGTGTCGCGTGGAATGCGCAACAAGGAAGTTGCTCGCACGATGCAGGTCACCGAGGGGACCGTGAAAGTGTATTTGCATGCGATTTATGAAAAGCTTGGCGTGACGAGCAGGGTTGAGCTTGCCAACGCGGCGCGCGAGCATGGATTGGTATGAGGTGCGAGGGGCGGCGTTAGAGAGCAAATTCGCTTATTCAACGAAGGCACGGTCTGTAGCGTCCTGGGATGAAGAAGCCATTCAGATGGCGTTGACACGTTAACTCCGGGACACGGGAGCAATCACTCCTCGCAGTTGGATCCTAAGCAGCTTTGCTGGCGCCAGCCCACACCTCGAATGCATTGGATCTTAGGACCTTGTAGTTCGGTCGGCTGAGGAGATGACGCTGGCAGTTGAAGGTGTTGTAGGTGGCGGCGTGAACGGATAGGAAGCGTTGAGCGGAGCCCGGTGACTTGAAGCCTTGTTGCTTTCGCTCTCGCCTTCGAACGGGTTGATGAGAGTTCTCGGCTCGATTGTTGGCTCGAAGTCCTCGATCATGCCGTGCGGATAGGCCAAGATCGACGAAGGCTTTTTGATAGGAGCGCAACTTATCCGTCACGAGACTGCGCGGTGCCTTGAGCAGCTTCTTCATCAATTTCCTGGCGACGCGGGCATTGCGTCTCTTCTGGACCAAGAAATCCAGAACCTCTCCTTCATCATCGACAGTACGCCACAGCCAGGTGCGCTCACCGCGCACAACAATCACCATCTCATCCAGGTGCCAGCGGTCATTCGGGCGAGGTCTCGATCGACGCAGGTTTGCGGCTATTTGGTTGCCGAACTTCAAAAACCAGCGCCGAACTGTCTCGTTGGAGACTTCCAACCCACGCTCCGCGAGCAGTTCTTCGATGTCCCGAAAAGACAGCGTAAGCCTGGCATAGAGCCAGACAGCGTGGCGGATCATCTCGGCGGGAAATCGGTGGCGCTTGAAGGAGAGTGGTTTCATCTAGGGAGATTAGCCGCTGGCGCCCAGACGTGGCAAAGGAGTTAACGTGTCAGTGCCCGCGCGTCAGATCGGGTCCTGGATCGCCGATTGTTTGCTTGGACGAACTGTGTCGCCCCAAGCCGTGCGCCGCGACGTCAAAGCAATGGCGAGTGGCTTTTATTTCTACTAAGGAAAGTTGGCATTGACACGAGGGTTATTTATCGACTGAGGGATTTGGGACAGTGGTCCGAACCTGAGAGCTTTTTCCCAAAGAAGACGCTGGGTTCGTGCTCATTTCCATCATTGAAACAAGTTTTTGCCGCGCGACATCCTCCACTTCCTTGACGCAGGCTTCCGAGCGTTTGTTGATAACATCCAGCGCTTCCTGGTTCGCGCGGGCGATAATTTCAGAAAGCTCGTGCATGTGATCCAAAGTGAGATCGATTATCTCCACCAAGGCCGGTGCATTCCTATGGCTTTGAGTATGCCCACCTGCTTGAGCGCCAAATACTCCGAGAAGGTTGAGCATGCTGGAAGAGAACCGTCCCCAGACTTCGGTCTGACGCTCCGAACAGCGTTCGATGCAGTCCACAGCAAGGCGATTGATCGCCCAGGCGGCATCGAGATTGCGCCGCCCTATTGCCGACATCGCAGCAAGTTCGTTCTCTAAATCGCCCAGGTCCGCTGGTCGTGAGTGTAAGCGTTCGGCCGTGGGCTCATCTCCGGGTTTAGACTGCTCTTTAGCCATGGTCCACCTCATATCTTGAATCTCTCGGACGCCAAGTCCGACTTTGCTGTGGGCTAACTTCATAGATACAGCTCACCTGAGGCAGAGGAGCTTGCCCGGCAATCTTCATCTGGAGAAATGCTTATTGCCTATCCGATCATGCCTTCAAGCTATCTCGCCTTCCGTCATCATAGAGACCTGCTATCGGATGATTGAGAAACGGCATTTCCTCATCCGGCCAAAATCACGAATGCTTTGGGAAATTCTGAAGAGCTCTGTTTAGCCGGGCCAAATTCAATTTGGAAAAATAAGGAACGCAATCCATGGGCCTTGATGCCGCGATTATCACCGGTTCTACAAGTGGAATTGGCTTGGGCATTGCCCGTTGCCTAGCGGCCTCCGGACGTCCCGTAGTGCTCAATGGTCTGGGAGACTCCAAAGAGATTGAGCGGCTCCGACAAGAGCTATCGGAGGAGTTTGCTGTGCCGGTCCTCCATAATTCAGCCGATATGTCCGATCCCCCGTCCATCGAGAATCTGATTGAAACAGCCCAACGGGAGTTCGGGCGCATCGGTGTGCTCATTAACAATGCCGGCATCCAGTTCACCGCCCCTATTCATAAGTTCCCGATTGAACGATGGAACGCCATTCTTTCCATCAACCTATCGGCTGCATTCCATGCGATCCGCACCGTATTGCCGGGAATGTTGGAAGCGGGTAGCGGGCGGATCATCAACATCGCTTCCACCCATGGCTTGGTGGCATCAAAGGAAAAGGCTGCTTACGTAGCAGCCAAGCATGGTGTCGTCGGCCTTACCAAGGTGGTGGCGCTGGAAACGGCCGGTAGCGGCGTCACCTGCAATTCAATTTGCCCTGGGTGGGTTCTCACCCCGATCGTGGTCCGACAAATTTTGGAGCGGGCGAGCAGCCAGGGCCTGTCCAACGAGGAAGCTGAAAAAGCACTGCTGGCCGAAAAGCAGCCGTCCGGCCAATTCGCTACGCCGCAGCAGATTGGTGACCTGGCGGTTTTCCTCTGCTCGCCGGCCGCAGATCAGGTGACCGGACAGGCAATCGCCGTCGACGGCGGATGGACAGCCCAGTGATGACAGCACAGAGCACCACTGCAAAATCGGCAAATCTGGCTCTACAAGGTGGTGGCGCGCACGGCGCTTTTGCCTGGGGCGTTCTGGACAAATTACTGGAAGATGGCCGCCTGGAAGTAGAAGCCATCAGTGCAACCAGCGCCGGTGCTATGAATGCCGTTGTTTTTGCTCATGGCATATCGCTTGGCGGCCGCGAGCGGGCGCGGGAAAAACTGCATGAGTTTTGGCTGGAGATATCTCGCGCCGGGCAAAGGTATAGTCCGGTTCGCGCCTTTCCTTGGGACAACTGGCTATTTGGGCTCAAAACCGAGTTTCCGCCGAGCTTTCACGCGTTTCAGGCTCTGACCCATCTTTTATCGCCGTATCAGCTCAACCCCTTCAACTTCAATCCCCTACGCGATGTTCTGGAGCAGGTTGTCGATTTCGACCACCTCTGTAGGTGCAACCAAGCAACGCGGCTTCACATAAGCGCCACCAACGTCCGTAGCGGCAAAATCAAGATTTTCAGGAACGAGGAAATGTCATCCGATGTCATCCTTGCGTCGGCTTGCCTGCCATACGTCTTTCAAGCGGTTGAAATCGACGGCGAGTGCTACTGGGATGGTGGTTACATGGGTAACCCAGCCTTGTTCCCGCTGATTTACCATTCAAGGACGAAAGACATCATTATCGTCCATATCAACCCCCTTTGTCGCGACTTGGCGCCAACAACTGCCCCGGAAATCTTCAACCGCATAAATGAAATCAGCTTCAACTCGTCGTTGATGCGGGAAATGAGAGCCATCGATTTTGTTACCAAGCTGATCGACGATGGAGCACTGAACACTAAGAAATACCACCGCATGTTCATACACAGCCTTCGCAATGACGATGAAATGGCGAAGTTGAGTATTGCGAGCAAGCTTAATCCGGACTGGGACTTTCTGACAAATCTGCGCGATGCAGGGCGCCAGACCGCAGACCTATGGCTTGACACTAATTTTCAGAATATCGGTGTCAGGTCGAGCACCGATATTGCTGCCACATTCCTTTAATTGGGGAATGGAAGAGTCGACCGCTGCTTTTGCATAGAAGGGAGAAAGCCTATGTTCACTGCAAAATATCAACGTCGGACGCTTTTGCGGAATGCCTCCTTAGCCGCACTGTGCGCGGTTGTTACGGGTCTTGTCGCCACTACGGCGCAGGCAGGAGAATGCCCCGCCGATAAGGTGGCTACCAACGCGATCACAGAAGGCCCTAGCGAGCCAATAGGTGTGACAGACATGGTTCTGAACGCTATCGATCTGTCCAAGCAAGCGGTCAAGTTGGATCACCGGATGTTTCGTCTGCGGCGCCTCGAAATAGCGCCTGGAGGCGTTGTTCCTTTTCACGAGCACAGCGATCGTCCTGCCCTGATTTTCATGATCAAGGGAACCGCCATTGAGTACAGCAGCAACTGTACGGTGCCCATCGTACACAAAACCGGCGAAGCGGCGGCGGAATCCATTGGATTGTCGCACTGGTGGAGAAATGACACCAACGAGACAGTCGTACTGATCTCAGCCGACATCCTGAACACTAAAATGGAAAAGGGCGACGTGATGTGATCAAAACGCCATGCCCGGCGAGCAGGTAGCCAGAAACTACCCGCCCCCTCACACTCGCCGGGTGGTTTGGCGTGAGAGCGTGGCGTCCGGCAACGGACGCCACGCTCAAGCCCTCAAAGACTTCAGCACAAGATTATGAAACCAAAAAAAACACAGCCGGAATCGACTAAGGGCCACGGCTTTTCTCTCCAAAATCGGGCGCAAGCCGGCACAAACGCTACCGTGATCGGACTGATAAGCTTCCTGACACTGGTTGATCTATTCGCCGCACAGGCGATCCTTCCTATGCTGGTCGAGGAGTATCAGGTGAGCCCCGCAAGCATGGGATTTGCGGTGAATGCCAGCACCCTTGGGATGGCTGCCGCTGGCGTGGCCGTCGCGATCCTCAGTCGTTGGATCGATCGGCGGCGAGGCATATGGTTGAGCTTGGCGCTTCTTGCAGTTCCGACGTCGCTACTTGCTGTCGCCCCCGACATACAAAGCTTCACTCTATTGCGGATCGCTCAAGGGATATTCATGTCCACGGCCTTTACGCTAACGATGGCGTATCTGGCTGAACGATGCAGCGCAGAACAGGCTGCAGGTGCTCTGGCCGCCTACATCACCGGCAATGTCGCAAGTAACCTTTTCGGGCGATTGATGTCTGCTTCGGTCGCTGATCTTTTCGGATTGGCGACCACGTTTTACCTTTTTGCAATTTTGAATCTCGCCGGTGCGTTGCTGGTGTTCGTTAGCCTCAAGCAAACGGCTCCCCTTGCCGATGATCCGAGTCAGCATTCTTCTCTTCGGGCCTGGGGAAAACACTTATCCAATGCTTCCTTGAGAGCCACTTTCTCCATCGGCTTTCTTATTCTCTTCGTTTTCATTGGCACCTTCACCTACGTGAACTTCGTCCTCGTCCGAGAGCCCATCGCACTCGGCCAGATGACTTTAGGGCTGGTTTATCTGGTGTTCCTTCCATCTATCTTCACGACCCCCCTGGCCGGTCGCGCTGTTCAGCGGTTTGGCACACGCCCTACTATCTGGTGTTCCCTCGCCATTGCGGCGGCGGGCCTGCCGTTTTTGCTCGTCTCCTACCTCGCGCCGGTACTGCTTGGGCTTGCTCTTATAGGCATTGGTACATTTTTCTCGCAGGCCGCAGCGACGGGCTTCATCAGCCGAGCTGCAGCAAGCGACCATGGGGCAGCGAGCGGCCTTTACCTTGCCAGTTACTATTTTGGCGGCCTCGCTGGAAGCCTCGCCTTCGGTCAACTGTTCAGCCGCTTCGGCTGGACTGCCTGTGTCGTTGGCATCGGCCTTTCGCTCGGCCTCGCTGCATGGCTCGCTTCTAGTTTGAGGGTATCGCCGACTGAGCCACTGTTACCGCCCGATCTGTCGGTTCGATGACGCCTCAGCGCTTTAACAACCGTCCGTTTCGCCGATCGATTTGGGATTTCACTCAAGAATGAAGGCTCTGAGGCAAAGAATGATTGATCCAGAAGCCCGGATTTGTAATTGGCAGAGAATTGGTAGATATGCCTATCAATCTGCAAACTGGATGGAACGAATAGGGCGGGCACTGACGCCTTTGGTTGCCCTTGGTGTAAGGTTTTGGCTTGGCCCTGTCTTTCTTTTCTCGGGGCTGCTGAAGCTAGCCGACTGGAACGCAGCGCTTCTACTTTCGACCTATGAATACCCTGTCTCGTGGCTTGCGCCGGAAACGGCAGCACTGCTTGGACTCGTGACTGAAGTCGGCGGCGGAGCGTTGATGATAGCTGGCCTGGCGACGCGCGGCGCGGCGCTGTCCTTGGCCATTCTCTCGATTGTGGTGCAGACAGAATACTTGCATCTGAACGAACATATTTACTGGGCCATACTCTGCCTTTGGTTAGTAGTACATGGGCCTGGGCCGCTCTCGCTCGATCATCTGATCACCAGAGGTGCCTATTCGAGCGCACTCCCATTGGCGCAATCTCTCGAACGGCTCTTCCTTGGTGTTGGGCGATTTATAACCCCGGTATTTCTGCTTGGGCTACGCTTGTTTTTGACCATGATCCTGGCTGTATCGGCACTCGGCGTCATGACCCCAGACGATCAGCCTCTCCTATTGTGGTTCTCCTTCGACACGGCCAGCTTGCCAAGTGAGCTGCCTAGGGCGGCGGCGGCCGCCATCGCATCAGGCCTGGCGCTCCTCATTGCCTCAGGTCTCTCCCTTCGCCTCACAGCGCTTGTTTGGGGTTCGCTTTTGACTGCCATGATTCTAAACGATTCAGTTAGAGGGCTCGGCCGCATCGACGCCTTGTACTGGCTGATCCTTCTATCCATTCTGGTAGTACACGGTGCGGGCCGAATTTCGATTGATTGGATAATCCACGCCTGGCTAACAGCGGCTGCGCCAACAATGCCAGGCCTCGAGAATGCCAAGCGGGTGGTTGTCGTGGGTGCTGGGTTTGGTGGCGTTTCGGTCGTGCGTGGGCTGCGAAACGCACCTTGCAGATGCACGCTAATTGACCGGCGGAACTACCACTTGTTTCAGCCGCTCCTTTATCAGGTCGCGACAGCTGGCCTGTCTCCCGCAGATATTGCAACCCCAATCCGGGAGTTATTCCGGGAACAACCAAACGCTCGCGTCATCATGGGGCGCGTGACGGACATTGATCGGGATCGGCAGGAGGTCATGATCGATGAACAACGCATTGCTTACGATTACCTCGTCATAGCGACCGGAGCACGCCATGCTTATTTCGGCAACGAGGAATGGGAGCCCTTTGCGCCTGGCCTGAAGAAAATCGACGATGCAACCGAGATCAGGCGCCGTTTGCTAACGGCATTCGAAGAAGCTGAAAATACAGATGATCCAGAGGCGAAGAAGAGTCTCCTGACTTTCGTCATCGTCGGAGGCGGACCGACGGGCGTCGAGTTAGCAGGCGCGTTTGCCGAGCTTGCCCGGCATGGCATGACAGGCGAGTTCAGGTCTATCGACCCAAGCACTGCCCGCGTACTTTTGATTCAGGCAGCCCCCCGCCTCCTTCCCACCTTCCCCGAAGCGCTATCTACAAAGGCCCAACAGGCACTTGAAGCGCTTGGTGTAGAGGTTCTGACGTCGAGCCGTGTTGAATCCATCAACGAGCAAGGCGTCATCCTGAACGGCACTTTTATCGGCGCGCGTTCGGTTTTCTGGGCTGCTGGCGTGCAAGCATCCCCGGCGGCCAAATGGCTAGCGGTGGAAGCCGACCCCTCCGGGCGGATCAAAGTCGGTACAAATCTCCAGGTACCTGGAGCAACAAATATCTTCGCTATCGGCGACACCGCGCTGGCGACGGCCTGGAACGGCGACGCGGTTCCAGGACTGGCTCCGGCGGCAAAGCAGGCCGGCAAGTATGTCGCCAAGGCGATATCAGCCATGCTCTCGGGCCGAAAGGCGCTTGAACCTTTCCGCTATCGCCATCGTGGCAATCTCGCGACCATCGGACGGTCGGCGGCTGTTGCGGATTTCGCATGGCTTCGGTTGAGCGGAAGTCCAGCGTGGTGGCTTTGGGGCATTGTCCATATCTACTTCCTTGCTGGAACCCGGAACCGCCTCTCCGTCGCAATCGAGTGGTTCTGGGCTTATCTCACCTTCCGACGGGGGACGCGATTGATCACTGGCGGCCAGGATTGAATTGCCGCTCAGCGCCCAAATGCCTGGCTTCATGCATCCTTCCTATCGGCCTATTCGCAATCAGCATTTCCGCAGCAATCAGCAATGTCTCACACTTTCGAATGTCAGGCCCAAAAAACCGCCTGCTGCATCGCGCAAGGTCTTTTGTGATGTGTTGAGCCGGGATCGGTCTGCGCTATTCATTCATCGCTAGCTTCAAACGGAGATAGACATATGACTAAGACTCAAATGCTGATCGCCACCGCAGTAGTCGGCGCCCTGGGCGCTGCCATCGCTTCACAGGCAGTTGCTCAGACTGGACCGGCCCCAACCCCAAAGTACGAAGCCGAGAAGTGTTACGGCATCGCGAAAGCTGCGAAAAATGATTGCGCGACCGCAGTATCATCTTGCGCCGGGACCTCCAGGCAGGACAAGGCGGCGGACGCGTGGATCTACGTGCCGAAGGGAACCTGCGATAAGATCGTCGGCGGGTCGATGACAAAAGGATGAATTCCCAAAGCTTCCATAAGGGGCGGCTTCATGACGCCGCCAAGCATTGGTCCAGCCCGATCCCGGTTAGCGCCGGGATCGGGTTGAAGCCCCAACATTGCCCGGAATTGCTGTCTGAACTAAACAGTATTAGCTGGGTTGAAGTCCACGCGGAAAACTATTTTTGTGCGGGCGGCGCGCCTCATAGAGATCTTTCGGCGGTCCGGCAGGATTATCCGGTTTCGTTCCATGGTGTTGGATTGTCGCTCGGCTCTTCCGGACGGCCGGATCCCTTGCATTTGGCCCGATTGAAAGAGCTGGTTGTCCGCTATCAACCAGGATTGGTTTCCGAACACCTATCATGGAGCGCGTATGAAGGCATTTACCTGAATGATCTGCTGCCGCTCCCCTATTCCGAAGAATGCCTAGGTGTTTTCGTTCAGCATGTTCTCGAAGTCCAAGATCACCTCGGTCGTCGCATTCTTGTGGAGAACCCCTCCACTTACTTGCGCCTTGCGGATTCGACGATCTCCGAGCCGGAATTTTTGGCTGCCCTGACAAGGCAGACCGGCTGCGGAATTCTTCTGGACATCAACAACGTCTATGTATCCGCGTGCAATCATGGATTCGACAGCGCAGCCTACATCAACCTTATTCCGCCGGAATCCGTCGCAGAAATTCATCTTGCGGGGCATAGCGTGGTCCATCGTCCAGAACGGGACATTCTCATCGATGATCACGGATCACGGGTATCTGGAGCGGTATGGCGGCTGTTTGACTATGGTCTGCAACACTGTGGCGCGCGGCCAACGCTGGTTGAATGGGATAATCAGGTGCCACCTCTCTCAACTCTCATCGCGGAAGCCGAATATGCAGACGGCTTGATCGCAGCTCACGAGCGTGGAGCAAAACATGCATCAACTGGCTGAATTTCAAAGAATGATGGCCTCCGTATTGCTTGGTGGCCAGGAAGCAGATCTCGATCACCAGATCGTCGGCACAGACGATCTTATCGATATCTATAAAAACAACTTCCGGATTTCGCTGATCGATGTTTTGGCAAAGACCTATCCCGTCATCAGGCGCCTCGTTGGAAACGACTATTTTCGGCAGGTCACCCAAGCGTTTATATGTGAGGAACCACCACGGACCCGGTCATTACACTCTTATGGTGAAGAATTTCCGGAATTTCTTACCAAAGATGTTTCGGCTGTAAATCACCCCTATTTGAGCGATGTGGCGCGGCTGGAGTGGGCCTGCAATCTGGCCTATCACGCCGCTGATGCACGCCTTTTTGAATTCGAGCACTGCCGCGGCATTCCGGCTGCTGCTTGGCCAAGTGCCCGTGTCCACTTTTCTCCCTCCTTACAGCTTGTTCATTCGCCATTTCCAATCGCTCAAATCTGGCAGGAAAACCAGCCTGGAGAAGCTGAGCCGTCACTGATCGATCTTGATGCATCAGAATCCTTCATAATCGTGGTTCGACCGAATTTGGAGGTTCGGTTGCATTCGCATAGTTCTACGGAGTTTCAATTCATCCGATTGTTGAAAAATGGATCCTGTCTGGAGCTAGCCTTCGATAGGGCTACTGCAAATGGCGAATCCTTTGACCTAATGCCGCTCCTCGGCAGTTGGATTTCGGCCGGGGTCATCATCGATTTCAGCACAGTGGAAGGCTTCCGTTCATGAATCAGCTTTATGGCAACAGAACCCCTGATTTGTTGGACCGTTTCACTAGACGGGTAGCACCCTGCATTCAATTTCTCGAGCAAACGCCACACTCGATGATTGCCGTTGCGGCACGCCTGGGCACCGCTGGCGTGTTTTGGCGCTCCGGCCAGACTAAAGTCGATGGTTTTGAGATCACCGAATTCACGGTTCAGCTGTTCCGTGACGAGTATCAGGTGCCACTGTTGTCCCCTGAAACTGCAGCGCAGCTCGCGGCGGCATCCGAACATCTGTTCCCGGTTCTTCTCGTGATCGGGTTGGCATCACGCTTCAGTGCTTTTGCGCTGCTATCAATGACCGCCATTATCCAGCTATTCGTCTATCCGCAAAGTTGGCCAGATCACCTGATCTGGACTACGGCGTTCTTGTTTATCATAGCCTATGGGCCGGGTAGGGTTTCATTGGACCATTTGATCAAACGGTCTATTGAGCGTCGGCGCGAAGACTGAAACGACTGAGGAGAAACTGCCGGGAATTTTGAATTTCATGCAATTATGGCTCGATGGCAGAGAAGCCTCTGGGAAAATGAACATGGAGCAGACGACACAGGCGAGGAAGCATTCGAACAGGCAGATCCTGGTGGTCGAAGACAACCGCGATATGGCAGAGCTACTTGTGCTTCATCTCAAAGATTTGAACTGCGACGTGGATTGGGCGCCCGATGGGCTGACGGGTTTGGATCTCGCGCAATCGACATCCTACAACCTCATTATTCTTGATCTCATGCTTCCGGGCTTGGACGGGTTGGAAATATGCCACCGTTTGCGCAACCGCCCTCCCTATGTCCCTATCCTGATGCTTACGGCAAAATCTGCAGAAATAGATCGCGTGCTCGGGCTGGAAATTGGCGCCGACGATTACTTGACCAAGCCTTTCAGCATTCGCGAGCTGCTGGCACGGGTAAAGGCCATCTTCCGGCGGGTTGAGGCACTGCGCGAATCCGAAGCCATGGCAACATGCGAGCTTCTACAGGTACGTGAAATAGAGATAGCAGCGAAAAATCGCACCGTAACCGTAGCGGGAAAAGTGATCGAACTCACGCCAAAGGAGTTTGATCTGTTGAACGAGTTCGCACGCAATCCCGGCTTCGTCTATTCACGGTCCACGCTTCTCGACAAGGTATGGGGCTATGGGCACGTTGGATACGAGCATACCGTCAATTCGCACATAAACCGTTTGCGTGCCAAAATCGAAAGGGACCCGCGCAATCCAGAGTACATTCTTACCGTCTGGGGCGTCGGGTACAAGTTTGCCGCCGATCCCGTTCCATGAGCAGATTCCCGCGGAACCTACAGACAAAACTCACCCTTGCGCTGATCGTTCTGATCGCCGCCAACAGCATTTTCTTTGCCACGGTGACAATTGTAACCACGAGAAAGCACATGCAGGCGGTCGAGCAGAGCGTCAACAGAAACCTGGCCGATAGAATCCTCACTGAAAGATGGCTACCTGAATCAAATGGCGGGGCGACGCCAATGGCATTCGACCGATTGATGTCGGTGAATCCAGACATCGAGGTATATCGCATCGATTCCGATGGGTCGATTCTCGACTATTCAGCGCCTGAAGGTCGGGTAGTGCGTGAACGTGTGTCTATCGAGCCGATCACGACATTCTTGCAAGGAACCGGCGATCTCCCAATCCTGGGGGACGACCCGCGCAACTTGGCTGGGAAGAAAGTCTTTTCAGCCGCGCCGATAGAGCAGAATGGGAAACGGGTTGGATATCTCTATGTAATTCTCGGCGGAGAAGCCTACGAAACAGTCGCTCAAATGTTCGAGGCCAATTATCTTTTTCGGCTCAGTCTCGGCATTCTAGTAGGTGGCGTTGCGCTGATAGTTCTGATTGGCGTTGCGATTTTTCATTTTCTGACAAAGCGATTCAGAAAATTGACTACCGAAATGCGGGTTTTCCGGGAAAGCGATTTCCGGAGCTTGCCGGCTGATCCCTGGTGGGCCTCAAGTAATCGTGGTGACGAGATTGATGAAGCGGGCAAGACATTTCAGGAGATGTGCAATCGTATCCGCGATCAGATTCTCATGCTCGAGGAAGCCGATCGATCGCGTCGGGAATTAGTCGCGAACATCTCACACGATCTGCGCACACCGCTGGCAACATTGCTCGGTTACCTTGAGACGCTGTTGCTGAAGGAAAATGAACTGAACGACACGGCACGTCGGCGCTACCTGGAGCTTTCGCTCAGCTATGGAGAGCGGCTCAGTCGCCTCATCATGGAACTTTTCGAACTTTCTACGCTTGATACGCCCAGCAAGAAATTGGAAATGGTTCCCTTTTCCATCGCCGAACTTGCTCAGGATGTAGCTGAAAAATGGAGCTTTGAGACGGAACGCCGGAACATTCGCTTCCTGTCGGATATCTCTCCGGATACCCCCTTCACCATGGGCGATATTGCTTTGATTGAGCGGGTATTCGAGAAGCTTCTTGAGAATTCCATCCGCTTCACGCCGTCTGGAGGGGCCATTCGTCTGGTTGTCAGTAGCAATGACCAGTTGATAGTCGCCAGGATTGAAGATACCGGGCCGGGCGTGGGTGATGAGGATGTATCGAGAATATTTGATCGATTTTATCGCGGAGACAGCGCTCGTTTTGAGCCTGACAAAGGTGCGGGCCTAGGGCTTTTCATAGCGCGTCGGATAATTGAACTCCACAACGGGCATATTGGCGTGGAACATGGCAAGAGTGGCGCTTGTTTCTTCTTTACACTGCCAGTCCTGGCAAACTAATTCGTGGTTTGCGAACAGGAATTTGACGCTCTCGTGATAATCTTGTGAGAATTTAATTACTTCGCCGCGAGGATTATCCACTTTTACAAAAGTACTATTGATACCACGCGAAAATCAGCGTGAAGTGATAGTGGAGTAAGCGACGATGGATCTGTACCAAATTCGCTATTTTTTAGCTGTTTGCGATACTCATAATTTCACCAGAGCTGCCGAACGATGTCATGTCACTCAACCATCGCTAACCCGGGCAATTCAAAACCTGGAACTGGAGTTGAGAGGTCAACTCTTCATCCGAAGCTGTACCGGCACCGTCCTAACGCCGCTTGGTGACGCTATCCGTCAAGAGCTTACACAGGCACAAAAGTACGTGCATGCGGCACGAGTGACTGCAGAAGGCTGGACAAAAGGGACGAAAGCGGTGCTGCGGGTCGGCGTTTCGAACGCCACTAACCCGACCGGGGTCGCACAATTCTTGGGCACCTTCCAGCAACGCCATGAAGGCATCGCGCTAACGGTTTGCGGAGCAACTGCAGATGATTTGCGGTCCCGTCTGAGACGCTCGGATATTGATGCGGCGCTTATTGCAAACCCCACGGGTTTCTCGCCTGGACCACGGTCACGCTTCCTTTATGAGGAACCGCTGGTCGTCATGGTTCCCATCAGCCATAGGCTTTCCGCATTCGACGAGGTTCCAATAGGGGAACTGGCGGGTGAGCGAATTCTCATAAATGTCGAGAGCGATCTCCAAGACGCTATACATTCCGCGCTGAGGTCAGCAGAGGTATGCGTCAGGATCGCGTGCCAAACATCGTGCGATACCTGGCTTGCCGGTATGGTATCTGAGGGTGCCGGCATCGCCATTGTCCCTTCGGGTTCACCGATGCCTCCCTCGATAGTGGCCCGACCCTTGGCATCCCCCTTTCAGTCGCAGTCTGTCCATCTAGCTCTACCAGATAACGCGGACGAGAACCCAACAGCACAGATTATTTCCAGGTTTGCGGATCAGTTCGTGTACCATGATCCTAACCAGCACGTTGTACCAATACAGGAAAATTCAATGAACCGCGCTGTACTGGCAGCAGATTTTAGATAGTGGGCGCGGGGCTTTTTGGGTGCGCAATCAATCAGCATTAGAATTGTCGCATGACAAAACTATTGGAAGCCTTAGCAGTCACTATTTACGCATCTGTTCTTTGTGCAGCGATTCTATCAATTACAGGCCCTCTTTTCGTTGGTCGGGAAGCGGCCAACGATTATCTTGGCTTCAACATTTTTCTTTTGGTTATTGCGGGTGGCGCGGTTTTCCTCGTGGTAATTTTTGCGCTACGCCACAGCCCTATTGATAGTCCGATGCGCGGCCTTAGCTTGGGACTCCAGTCGGCCGCATTTTTCTATGTTCTGCTTTTTAGCATTTTTGGAATCATTCCGGCGATTAGCGTCCTGCAGAACGGAGAAATACGGAAGGCGGGAGCCTACCTTGGGGACATGGCGTTAATTATCGCTGTAGGCAGCTACTATGGCCTGCCGATTATTTTAGGCGCATTGGGGGGCACGGTTTATGGGTGGGTTCGAAGCAAGCTCCGTCACAAAATACCCTACCCGCGCGCCAGTAGAACGTCCGCAAAGTAGCGGTCAAAGATGTCAAAACTTTTTCTAGTTTAGCCCCCCTTAGCGGCGATGCCGGAAGGTGGGAGCACCAGAAGAACTCCAACCCCAGGTGCTCACTGCCGTTAGGCTCGGCATGCTCATTCCTCCTTATTCACAGAAACCACCGTAAAGAAAGGGGATCGCAGGAGCTGTCAGACAAAATCGAACTAGTCTCAGTAAGCTTCGGAAGTGGCGAGCTTCAGGCAGCGAGAAGGCCGCGCCACTCGGAGAGAGCGGCGGCGCGGTTCAGCTTGAATATAGTTCGAGAGGAAAGGCTGCGTTCTGTGTTGAAGAGGTTATAGACGGAGGCATGGACGGCGGCGAACTTCTGCAAACTTCGCATTCGGCGGAACCTCAGCATTGCTCGCTCCCGTCGTCGGAAGGGCAGATGTGAATTCTCAGCACGATTGTTCATCCAACGGCCACATACCTGGCGATTGATGTTGCCGATCTCTTTCATCG
>MRWG01001194.1_pt1 | contig 18128 bp, 18 predicted proteins | sample 1013341 | NCBI WGS metagenome assembly MRWG01 (sample SAMN06117577, study PRJNA244670) | biofilm metagenome | biome: Water; feature: Cathode Biofilm; material: Biofilm; isolation source: microbial consortium enriched at the cathode of a solar microbial fuel cell | place: USA: District of Columbia ... | reverse complement strand
CCCCGGAAGCCCCTGCTGAAACCTCTGGCGAAGCCCCGGCGCCTGCCGCCGAAGAGCCCGCCGGCGAGAGCCAGCAGCAGGCCTGAGCCTCATCCGTTGCGGGGGAGGCCGGCCGGCCCGACCTCCCCAAAACGGCAATGAACTTTCTGTAAAACGCTTCCAGCCGGGCCTGGCTTCCGGGCGAAGCGTCAAGACTTCAAAGAAAAAGGATTCCGCCATGGCTGAAATCACTGCGGCGCTGGTCAAACAGCTGCGCGAGACCTCCGGTGCGGGGATGATGGACTGCAAGAAGGCGCTGTCGGAGACCGGCGGCGACCTGGATGCCGCCGTCGACTGGCTGCGCAAGAAGGGCCTGGCCGCCGCCGCCAAGAAGGCCGGCCGCGTCGCCGCCGAGGGCCTGGTCGGCGTCGCCGCCGAAGGCACCAAGGGGGCGGTGGTCGAGGTCAACTCCGAGACCGACTTCGTCGCCCGCAACGAGGCCTTCCAGGGCTTCGTCGCCAAGGTGGCCGAGGTCGCCCTGCAGGTCGGCGGCGACCTGGAGGCCATCAAGGCCGCGAAATACCCGGGCAGCGGCAACTCCGTGGCCGACGAGCTGACCAACATGATCGCCAAGATCGGCGAGAACATGAGCCTGCGCCGCGCCGCCAGCGTCAGTGTCTCCGACGGCGTGGTGTGCTCCTACGTGCACAACCAGACGGCGCCGGGCCTCGGCAAGATCGGCGTCCTTGTCGGCCTCGAGTCCAAGGGCGACAAGGCCAAGCTGGAAGCCCTCGGCAAGCAGCTCGCCATGCACGTGGCCGCCGCCAAGCCGCAGGCGGTGAACCGCGACGGCGTCGACGCCAGCGCCCTGGAGCGCGAGCGCGACGTGCTCAGCGAGCAGGCCCGCGCCAGCGGCAAGCCCGAGGAGATCATCGCCAAGATGGTCGAGGGCCGCCTGCGCAAGTTCTACGAGGAGGTCGTTCTGCTGGAGCAGGTCTTCGTCATCGACGGCGAGACCAAGATCTCCAAGGTGCTGGAAGGCGCCGCCAAGGAGGCCGGGGCCCCCGTCGCCATCGCCGGCTTCGTCAGCTTCCAGCTCGGCGAGGGCGTCGAGCGCGAGGAGCAGGACTTCGCCGCGGAGGTTGCCGCCACTCTGGGCGGCTGATTTCTCCGTCTGATTTCTCGAGACCGCCCCGCCGCCGCCTTTTTCCCGCCAAATCCGCGGGCCAGTGTCAAAAGGCGGCGGGGGCCGGGGCGCGGTACGCCCCCCTGGCATGACGCGCCCCTGGAATGAAGCGCCTGGGCGCATTACCATGTGCCCGCTTCGCCCGGGGGTCTTCTCCCGCCGGCACCCGCCGCCACAGTTCGAGCCGCCACAGCCACGCCGCCAGACGTCGAAAAGGGGCCCATGTCCAAAACGAAACCGCGGGCAGACAGCCCCTCCCAGCTCCCCAAGTACAAGCGGGTCCTGCTGAAGATCTCCGGCGAGGCCCTGATGGGCGAGCGCGAGTACGGCATGGACCCGGGGATGGTGGCGCAGATCGCCGCCGACGTCGCCCAGGTGCGCGCCCTCGGTGTCGACGTCTGCCTGGTGGTCGGCGGCGGCAATATCTTCCGCGGCGTCTCGGCCGCCTCGCGCGGCATGGAGCGCGCCTCGGCTGACTACATGGGTATGCTGGCGACGGTGATCAACGCGCTTGCCCTGCAGAACGCCCTGGAGAACATCGGCTGCGACACCCGGGTGCAGTCGGCCATCCCCATGGCCACCGTGGCCGAGCCCTATATCCGCCGCCGCGCCGCCCGCCACATGGAGAAGGGGCGGGTGGTGATCTTCGCCGCCGGCACCGGCAACCCCTTTTTCACCACCGACACCGCCGCGGCACTGCGCGCCTCCGAGATGGGCTGCGACGTGCTGCTGAAGGGCACCAAGGTGGACGGCGTCTACGATGCCGACCCGGCCAAGAACCCGAAGGCCAAGCGCTACGACAGGCTCAGCTACATGCGGGTGCTGACCGAGGACCTCGGCGTCATGGACCATGCCGCCATCTCGCTTGCCCGGGAAAACGCTATCCCTATCCTGGTGTTCTCAATATACAAACCGGGCGCCTTCGCCGAGGTTCTTTCCGGCGCGGGCTGCTTCACACTGGTGCAAAACGAGGGATAACCCGTGGCAGACCCTGACCTTAAAGACATCAAGCGCCGCATGGACGGCGCCATCGACGCCCTGCACAAGGAATTCGCCGGCCTGCGCACAGGCCGCGCCTCGGCCGGCCTGCTCGAGCCGATCCAGGTCGAGGCCTACGGCTCCAGCATGCCGCTGAACCAGGTCGGCTCCATCAGCGTGCCCGAGCCGCGCATGGTGACCGTGCAGGTCTGGGACCGCGGCATGGTCGGCGCCGTCGAGAAGGCGATCCGCGACTCCGGCCTCGGCCTCAACCCGGCGACCGACGGCCAGCTCATCCGCGTGCCGATCCCGGCGCTGTCCGAGGAGCGCCGCGTCGAGCTGACCAAGATCGCCGGCAAGTACGCCGAGCAGGGCCGCGTCGCCGTGCGCAACGTCCGCCGCGACGGCATGGAGATGCTGAAGAAGATGGAAAAGGACCACGAAATCTCCAAGGATGAGCATCATCACTGGTCCGAGCAGATCCAACAGCTGACCGACAGCCACATCAAGAAGATCGACGAGGCCCTGGCCCAGAAGGAGGAGGAGATCCTCCAGGTCTAGGGGGCAGGTCGAGGCCCAGGTCCGGCCTCGCGCAGGTCTTCAGGTTTCTTTCCGGCCCCTCTCTGGTCGCGGGCCACTCCGGTCGAAGAAGGCAATGGACGACGCACGCTTTTCTCTGGACACGGTCTCGCCGCGGCATGTCGCCATCATCATGGACGGCAACGGCCGCTGGGCCAACGCGCGTGGCCTGCCGCGCACCCTGGGCCACCGCCAGGGCGCCGAGGCGGTGCGGCGCTGCATCGCCGGCGCGCTGGAGATCGGCATCCCCTTCGTCACGCTGTTCGGCTTCTCCTCGGAAAACTGGCGGCGCTCCAATCGTGAGGTGGAAGACCTCATGGGGCTGCTGCGCCGCTACCTGCAGAGCGAGATCGCCGAGTTCCACAAGAACGGGATCCGCCTGCGCGTGATCGGCGAGCGCGACCGCCTGCCGCGCGACATCGTGCGCCTGATCGACGATGCCGAACAGCGCACCGCCGGCAACGACGCCCTCGACCTGGTCATCGCCATCAGCTACGGCGGCCGCCAGGAAATCGCCGCGGCGGCGCGCCACCTTGCCGAGGCCGTGGCGGCCGGGGAGATCGCGCCCGAGGACATCGACGAGGAGTGCTTCGCCGCCGGCCTCCTGACCGCCGGCATTCCCGATCCGGACCTCATCATCCGCACCTCCGGCGAACAGCGCCTCAGCAACTTCCTGCTCTGGCAGTCGGCCTACAGCGAGTTCATCTTCGTCGACAAGCTGTGGCCGGACTTCGACAAGAGCGACCTGGAAGCCGCCGTCGCCGAGTTCCGCCGGCGCGAGCGGCGCTACGGCGCGGCGGCCGAGTCGCTGTAAGGCCCCAGCGCTTGCTTTCAACCCGCATCCTTTCGGCGGTGGTCCTTGCACCGCTGGTCCTGCTCGACATCTGGTTCGGCGGGCTGTGGCTCGACGCGCTGATGGTGGTAGCCGCCGGCCTGATGGGCTGGGAATGGGTCCGCATGACCGGCGGGGGGCGGATCGGGCCGGGCGGCATCGTCGCCATAGCTGCTTTGATCGGCGTGCCGCTGGTCTTCGCCCTTGGCGCGTCGCAGCAGGCACTGGTCGAGCTGCTTTGCGGCCTTGCCCTGGCCTGCGCCGTGAGTTGGTTCACGCAGCGCCGCCAGACCGCGTGGATCGGACTCGGCGGTCTCTACATCGGGATCGCCTGCCTGTCCTTTCTGTGGCTGCGGACGGTGCCGGCGGGCGGCCGCGACCTGGTGTTCTGGATTCTCGCCGTGGTCTGGGCGACCGACATCGGCGCCTACTTCGCCGGGCGCGGCATCGGCGGGCCGAAGCTTGCCCCGCGCATCAGCCCGAACAAGACCTGGGCCGGCCTCATCGGCGGCGCGTTCGCGGCCGGACTGGTCGGTGTTGCGGCGGCCGGCCTGATCGGACGCGACACCCTGCTGCTGGTGCTCGGGGGTATAGTCCTTGCGGTTATTGCCCAGGGCGGTGATCTTTTGGAATCCTGGTGCAAGCGACGTTTCGGGGTGAAGGATTCAAGTCACATCATCCCGGGGCATGGTGGTATCCTGGACCGGGTCGACGGCTTGCTGGCGGTGCTGCCGGTCGTGTTCCTGTATTTCTGGGTGATGGGGGAAGCAGTCTGAAATGTCCTTGGCATCGACCTCGCCGGCGAGCGCCAGCCAGCCGCGCCGCATCTCCATCCTGGGCTCCACCGGGTCCATCGGGTGCAGCACCCTGGATCTGGTCGAGCGCAATCCGCAGGCCTTCGAAGTCGAGGTCCTCACCGCCAACCGCTCGGTCGCCCGCCTCGCCATGCAGGCCAAGCGCTTCGGCGCGCGCCTCGCGGTGGTCGCCGACGACAGCGCCTACGCCGATCTGAAGGAAGCGCTGTCGGGCACGGGGATCGAGGTCGCCGCCGGCGCCGCCGCTGTGGCCGACGCGGCCGCGCGGCCGACCGACTGGGTCATGGCCGCCATCGTCGGCGCCGCGGGCCTGGCGCCGACCCTCTCGGCGATCCGCCAGGGCAGCGTGGTCGGTCTCGCCAACAAGGAGACCCTGGTCTGCGCCGGCAGCCTGATGACCGCCGAGGTGCGGCGCTGCGGCGCACAACTGCTGCCGGTCGATTCCGAACACAACGCGATCTTCCAGGTGCTCGACCTGGAGCGCCCGGAAGGCGTCGACCGGCTGGTGCTGACGGCCTCGGGCGGCCCCTTCCGCCGCTTCAGCCGGGCCGACATGGCCGCGGTGACGCCGGCCCAGGCGGTGGCCCATCCGAACTGGGACATGGGCGCCAAGATCTCGGTCGATTCCGCCACCATGATGAACAAGGGCCTGGAGCTCATCGAGGCGCACTTCCTGTTCGACATGCCCGAGACACGCATCGACATCCTCGTGCACCCGGAATCGGTGATCCATTCGATGGTCGCCTATGTCGACGGCTCGGTGCTGGCCCAGCTCGGCCAGCCCGACATGCGCACCCCCATCGCCTACGCCCTGGCCTGGCCGGAGCGCATGGCGACGCCGGTGGAACGCCTAGACCTCGCCGCCATCGGCAAGCTCACCTTCGAACCGCCGGACGATACCCGCTTCCCCTGCCTGCGCCTGGCCCGCGCGGCGCTCAGGGCCGGCGGCACCGCGCCGATCACCCTCAACGCCGCCAACGAGGAGGCCGTCGCCGCCTTCCTGGCCGGCCGCCTGGGCTTCCTGGAGATCCCCGAGGTGGTCGAGCGCACCCTGGAGGCCCATCCCTCCGCGGCGCTCGGCAGCCTCGAGGAGGTCGAGGCGGTCGATGCCCAGGCCCGGCGCAGTGCCCGCGGGCTGCTTGAAGCCCGCGCGCCGGCGCCCTAAGTCCCTGGAAACAAGCCGGCGGGCAGGGGCTCTGCGGCCCCTGGCGAAGGCGCCTATGTCCTTTCTTTCATAACGTTTTTGCGCTATCTCTCAGGGGGCGTTTCGGGGCATTTCCTGGGGTCTTCCCGGGGGTGCGGGCCGCGGATCAGGGACCGCGGAGCCGACCGGACCCGCCAGCGGCACAGGCGCGCCGCTCATCCTGATAAATAACATTAGGACATCGCTGTAAGTCATGGATTTTTCTGGAGGACTCTACGGCTACGGATTGCCGTTCCTGGCCGTCCTCACGGCCCTCGTCTTCGTCCACGAACTGGGCCACTACCTGGTCGCGCGCTGGAACGGCGTACGGGTCGAGGTCTTCTCCATCGGTTTCGGCCCCGAGATCTTCGGCTGGACCGACCGCGCCGGCACCCGCTGGAAGTTCAGCCTCATCCCGCTCGGCGGCTATGTGAAGATGTTCGGCGACGCCAACGCCGCCTCCATGCCGGCTGACGGCAGCGACACGATGACTCCGGAGGAGCGCGCCGTCGCCTTCCCGCACAAGCGGCTGGGCCAGCGCGCGGCCGTGGTCTCGGCCGGGCCGATCGCCAATTTCCTCTTCGCCATCGTGGTGCTGGCGGGCCTGTTCAGCATCATCGGCCAGCCCTTCACGCCCGCTGTGGTGGGCGAGGTGATCAAGGATTCCGCGGCTGAGGCCGGCGGTTTCCTGGCCGGCGACGAGATCGTCGAGGTCAACGGGATCGCGATTGAGCGCTTCGAGGAACTGCAACGCTTTGTTGCGCTGCGTCCTGACGAAGCCATGACCTTCACGGTGGTGCGCGAGGGCCGCGAGGTTTTGCTTCACGCGACGCCGCAGCGGGCCGAACAGCCGAACCACCTGGGTGAGACCCACGAGGTCGGCCGGCTCGGGATCCAGCGCAGCAGCGCGGAGTATGCCCGCCACGATCCGCTGACCGCGGTATGGCAGGCGACCCGTGAGACCGTCAGCATCATCCACCAGACCTTCACGGCGATCGGCCAGATCATCCGGGGTGACCGCGGCACCGAGGAGCTGGGCGGGCCGATCCGCATCGCCGATCTTTCGGGGCAGGCGGCGGAACTCGGCCTGCCGACGCTGATCTACTTCGCGGCCGTACTTTCGATAAACCTTGGCCTGATCAATCTATTTCCGGTGCCGATGCTCGACGGGGGGCATCTGCTGTTCTACGCCATCGAGGCCGTTCGGGGGCGGCCCCTGGGCGAAAGAGCACAAGAATACGGTTTCCGGATCGGGCTGGCTCTGGTATTGACGTTAATGGTCTTCGTGACCTGGAACGATCTTCTGCGGATCGACGGTTTAGTGAGTTTTGTCAAGGGGCTGGGCACTTAAGAAGGCACCAGCGCCATCGGGGGAAGGACAGGGAAACGTGTTTCGCGGACGGTTGCTCGTCGTCGCCTTGGCGTATCTGCTGTCCTGCGCAGCGATACTCCCGCTGACGCAAGCGGCGCAAGCGCAAGCGCAATCGCAATCGATCCTCTCTGGGGGGCGCATCGCAGACATCCGCGTCGAAGGGACTCAGCGCATCGAGTCGGCGACGGTGCGCTCCTACATGCGCGTCAATCCCGGTGACCCCTTCGATCCCGTCCGCCTGGACGACTCCCTGAAGAACCTCTTCGCCACCGGCCTCTTCGCCGACGTCCGCCTGGAGCGCGACGGCGATATCCTGGTGGTCATCGTCGACGAGAACCCAATCGTCAACCGCATCGCCTTCGAGGGCAATCAGCGCATCGAGGACGACACCCTGGCGCAGGAGATCGAGCTGCGGCCGCGCGTGGTCTTCACCCGCACGAAGGTCCAGAGCGACACCGACCGCATCCTCGAGATCTACCGCCGCTCCGGCCGCTTCGCGGCGACCGTCGAGCCCAAGGTCATCCAGCTGGAGCAGAACCGCGTCGATCTCGCCTTCGAGATCAACGAGGGACCGCTGACCTCGATCCGCTCGATCAACTTCATCGGCAACCGCGAGTTCTCGGACTCAACGCTGCGCGAGCAGGTCACCACCATCGAGGCGTCGTTCTGGAACTTTTTCTCCACCGCCGACACCTACGACCCCGATCGCCTGACCTTCGACCGCGAACTGCTGCGCCGCTTCTATCTGAACGCGGGCTATGCCGACTTCCGTGTCGTTTCGGTGGTGGCCGAACTGACGCCGGATCAGCAGGACTTCATCGTCACCTTCACGGTGGAAGAGGGCCCGCGCTACCGCTTCGGCAAGATCGGCCTGCAGACCGGTCTGCGCAACCTCGACCCCGAAGTTCTGCGCAGCGAGGTGACGACGGAAGAGGGCGACTGGTACGACGCCAGCGAGGTCGATAAGACCATCGAGGTGCTGACGGACGACGTCGGTGACCTGGGCTACGCCTTCGTCGACATCCGCCCGCGCGTGCAGCGCGACCGCGATGCCCTCACCATCGACATCGTCTACGACATCCAGGAAGGCCCGAAGGTCTTCGTCGAACGCATCGACATCGAGGGTAACACCCGCACCCTGGACCGTGTCATCCGCCGCGAATTCCAGCTGGTCGAGGGCGATGCCTTCAATACCTCGAAGCTGCGCCGGTCGCGCCAGCGGGTGCAGAATCTCGGGTTCTTCAAGACCGTCACCGTCGACAACGAGCCCGGCAGTGCGCCGGACCGTACCGTCGTGAAGGTGGAGGTCGAAGAGCAGTCGACCGGTGACGTGACCTTCGGTGCCGGTTTCTCCTCGACCAACGGCCCGATCGGCAACATCGGTCTGCGCGAGCGCAACCTGCTGGGCCGCGGCCAGGACCTGCGCCTCAGCTTCACCCTGGCCGGCGAGGCGACGGAGCTCGACTTCAGTTTCACCGAGCCCTATTTCCTGGACCGCAATCTGGCCGCCGGTATCGATCTCTACCGCACGACCAACGACCGCGATGACTACAGCTCCTACGAGGAAGAGCGCATCGGCGGGTCGCTGCGTGCCGGCTTCGACATCACCGACGAGCTGCGCGATGTCGTCCGCTATACGCTGGAAAACCGCGACATTACCGATATCGACGGGGGCGCTTCCCTGCTGGTCCGCTCGGAGCGCGGCGCGACGCTGCGTTCCGGCGTCAGCAATGAGCTGACTTACGATACGCGCGATTCCCGCTTCGATCCGCGCGAGGGTTTCCTCAGCAGCCTGCGCACCGACTTCACCGGCCTGGGTGGCGATGTCACTTTCGTGCGCGGCTCGGTGAGTGCGGGCTATTGGTACACCGTCTATGAGGACTGGACTCTCAGCGTTCGCGGCAGCGGCGGCTCCATGGTCGGTGTCGGTGAGGACACGCTGATCTCGGACCGCTTCTTCAAGGGCGGCGGCCAGCCGCGCGGCTTCGAGTACGGCGGCATCGGCCCGCGCGACCGCAACACCGGTGATGCGCTGGGCGGCAAGAATTTCTACACCGGCACCGTGGAAGCGGCTTTCCCGCTGGACCTGCCCTTCGATCTCGATGTCCGCGGGCGGGTGTTCACCGACATCGGCGCGGCCTGGGCGATCGACGACAACAGCATCCCGGTCACCGTGGACGAGTCTTCTGCGCCGCGTGTCACGGTGGGCACCGGTATCTCCTGGAACTCGCCTTTCGGGCCGGTGGTCGTCGATGTCGGCATCGCCATCGTGAAAGAAGACTTCGACGAGACCGAGCTCTTCAGCTTCAGCTTCGGAACGCAGTTTTAGAGCGAATGACAAGCCTTCGCTGCTGGTCGTTATGCCTTGCCGCAATACTTCTCACCTTTGCGGCCGTGGCGACGCCTGCCTCGGCGCAGGCCGAGCGCAACCAGATCATCGGCGTGATCGACATCCAGGGCGTGCTGCGGGCTTCGACGGCGGTGCAGCAGCTGTCGCGTGACGTCGAGGCGCTGCGCGAGAGCACCCAGGGGCAGATGCAGGATCGCGAGGCGGCACTGCGTGCCGCCGACATCGACCTTGCCCAGCGGCGCGGCTCGCTGACCCCGGAAGACTATGCCGAGGAGCGCGAAAAGCTGGAGGCGGAGGGGCTGGCGCTGCAGCGCCACCTGCAGGAGGAGCGCCGCCGTCTCGACCAGCGGTTCAGTCGCGGCATGGCTGCGGTTCAGCAGGTCCTCCTGCAGATCTCGCAAGACATCGCGCGCGAGAACGACCTTGATCTCGTTCTGGCCAAGACCACTGTTATCATCGTCCGTCCGGAGTTCGACTTTACCGACGAAGCGTTGGAGCGGTTGAACGCCGCGCTGAAGCAAGTCCCGCTGCCTCCTACCCAAGACGGGCCGACCCAAGACGGACCTACGCAGAACTGAGGTGTCCCCATGGCCGATCGCAGATTTTTCGACAATGCGGGCCCCTTTGCGCTGAGCGACCTGGCTGAGATCGCGGAGGCGGAGCTTCCCGCCGGCACGGACCCGGCACGCCGCTTCAGCGACGTCGCGCCGCTCGACACCGCCGGCCCGGATGACGTCAGCTTCCTCGACAATCGCCGCTATCTCGGCCAGTTCAGCGAGAGCAAGGCAGGCGCCTGTATCGTTTCGCCGGAGTTCGCGGAGCGCGCGCCGGCCGGGATGCTGCTGCTGCTGACGGGGCGACCCTACCGCGGCTATGCCAAGGTGGCACAGGCCTTCTATCCGGTGCCCCCTCCGCGCCCCGGGGTCCATCCCTCCGCCGTGGTCGACGCCAGCGCTACCGTAGGCGAGGGCAGCGAACTGGCAGCCGGCGTGGTGGTCGGTGCCCGGGCGGAGATCGGCCGCGGCTGCCGCATCGAGGCGAACAGCGTCATCGGCGAGGCGGTCACCATCGGCGACGGTACCGTCGTCGGCCCCAATGCCTCGCTGGCCTACTGCGAGGTCGGCCGCGCCTGCCAGATCCACGCCGGCGCCAGGATCGGTACCCGCGGCTTCGGCTTTTCCATGGACCCGGAGGGCTTCGTCGACGTGCCGCAGCTCGGCCGGGTCATCGTCGGCGACGGCGTGGAGATCGGCGCCAACACCACCATCGACCGGGGCGCCGGGCCTGATACGGTTATCGGCGCCGGGGCGAAGATTGATAATCTGGTACAGATCGGGCACAACGTCCGCATCGGGCGCGGCTGCGTGCTTGTGGCCCAGTCCGGTGTTGCCGGCAGCACCGTCCTGCAGGATTTCGTCGCGGTGGCTGCGCAGGCCGGCATCTCAGGGCATCTCAAGGTCGGTGCCGGTGCACAGATCGGGGCCAAATCCGGCGTGATGCGCGATATCCCCAGCGGCATGACCGTACTGGGCAGTCCGGCGCGGCCTGTGCGGGAGTTTTTCCGGCTCTGCGCGCTCTGGGATCGGGAGTTGAAGGCAAGAGGCAAGAAGAAGGATGAATAAAGAGACCTCCGTGGAGCAGGCTGTCGGCCCGCTCAATGTTCACGAGATCATGGGGCTGCTGCCCCATCGTTATCCGTTTCTCATGATCGACCGGCTTGAGGACATCGTCCTCGGCGAAAGCGCGGTCGGCACCAAGAATGTCACGATCAACGAGCCTTTCTTCCAGGGCCACTTTCCGGCCCAGGCGGTGATGCCCGGCGTGCTCATCGTGGAGGCCATGGCGCAGAGCGCGGCCGCCCTGGTGATGTACACCCTCGGGGAGGAAGCCCACGGTAAGGTCGTATACTTCATGTCGGTCGACGAGGCGCGCTTCCGCAAGCCCGTCGTCCCCGGCGACAGCCTGAAGATCCACGTCACCCGGATCCAGAACCGGCGCAGCGTGTGGAAATTCAAGGGCGAGGCAAAAGTCGAGGGTACGTTGGTCGCCAATGCGAACTTTTCTGCCATGATCATGGGCTACTGATGCCTGATATCCACCCGACCGCCGTCGTCGACCCCGCCGCCAGGATCGCCGAAGGCTGCAAAATCGGTCCCTACTGCGTCGTCGGCCCCGAAGTGTCGCTGGGCGAGGGCGTCGAACTGCACAGCCACGTGGTGATCGACGGCCGCACCACGGTCGGCGCGCGCACCCGGATCTTTCCGTTTTCCTCCATCGGCCAGCCGCCGCAGGACCTGAAGTACAAAGGCGAGCCCTCGGAGCTGCGCATCGGCAGCGACAACATCATCCGCGAGCACGTCACCATGAACACCGGCACCGAAGGTGGCGGCATGGTGACGGAGGTCGGCAACCACGGCCTCTTCATGCCGGGCTCACACGTCGCACACGACTGCAAGATCGGCAACCACGTCATCATGGCCAACCACACCACCCTGGCCGGCCACGTGGTGCTGGAGGACTATGTCATCATGGGCGGCCTCTCCGGGGCGCAGCAGTTCGTGCGCATCGGCCGCGGCGCGATCATCGGGGCCATGGCCGGGGCCAAGGCCGACGTCATTCCCTACGGCATGGTGATGGGGCGCCCCGGCCTGCTGGCCGGCCTCAATCTCATCGGCCTCAAGCGCGCCGGCGTCGACGGCAAGGAGATCCAGGACCTGAAGAAGGCCTACGCGCACCTCTTCAGCGACGAGGGCACCTTCGCCGAACGTCTCGACAGGGTGGAACAGACCTACGGCGACCGCGGTACCGTCGATGCGCTGATCGGCTTCCTGCGCGCCGAAACCTCGCGGCCGATCCTGCAGCCGGAAGACGACTGATGTCTCAGTCCTTGGGTTCGGGACCTCCGGGTTCGGGACCGCTCGGTATCGTCGCCGGCGGCGGCTCGCTCCCGCGCCGGCTCGTCGAGACCTGCCGGTCGAGCGGCCGCGGCTGCTTCGTCATCGCCATTCAAGGCCATACCGACCCCGCCACGGTGGCTGGTGCGGACCACCTGTGGATCCGCATGGGCCAGAGCGAGAAGGCGGTGCGCGCCCTGCGCGAGGCGGGCGCGCAGGAGCTGGTCCTGGTCGGCGCGGTGAAACGGCCGAGCATGACCGAGCTGCGCCCCGACCGCATGACCTTCAAGTTTCTCGCCCGCATCGGCTTCAACAGCCTGGGCGACGACGGCCTGTTGGGCGCCGTGGTGAAAGGGCTGGAGGCCGAGGGCTTCGTGCTGCGCGGCGTCGAGGAGTTCCTCCACGACCTGCTGGCCGGCGAGGGCTGCTTCGGCGAGCGCCAGCCCGACGAGGCGGCCTGGCGGGACATCCGCCGCGGCATCTCCGTGGTGCGCGCCATGGGGGCCGCCGACGTCGGCCAGGCTACCGTCATCCAGGACGGGCTGGTGCTCGGGGTCGAGGCGCTGGAAGGCACCGACGCGCTGCTCGCGCGCTGCGGGCCGCTGCGCCGCGAGGGCCCGGGCGGCGTGCTGGTGAAGCTGCGCAAGCCGGGACAGGAGCGCCGCGCCGATCTGCCGACCATCGGCGTCGCCACGGTGGAGGGCGCCGCGGCGGCAGGGCTGCGCGGCATCGCGGTGGAAGCCGGCGGCACCCTGGTGGTCGACGCGCCGGCGGTCACCGCAGCGGCCGAGCGGCTCGGCCTCTTCCTCGTCGGCATCGTTCCGGACGCCGACACCGACGCCGCACAATGAACGCCGAGCCCGACGGGGGCCCCGATGCCCCGCTGATTTTTCTCATTGCCGGTGAGCCTTCCGGCGACCTGCTCGGCGCCAGGCTGATGGCGGCACTAAAGGCCGAGACCGGCGGGCGTATCCGTTTCGCCGGCATCGGCGGCGAGCAGATGACCGCCCAGGGGCTGGCCAGCCGCTTTCCGATCCACGAACTGGCGGTGATGGGCTTCCTCGAGGTGGTGCCGCACCTGCTGACCATCCTGCGGCGCATCCGCGACAGTGTCGCGGCGGTGAGGGCGCTGAGGCCCGATGCCGTGGTCACCATCGACTCGCCGAGCTTCACGCTGGAGATCGCCGAACGCCTGAAGGGCGAGGGGATCCCGCTGATCCACTACGTGGCGCCGCAGGTCTGGGCCTGGAAGCCCTGGCGCGCGAAGTCGGTCAGCCGCTACCTGGATCATCTCCTGGTGCTGCTGCCCTTCGAGCCGCCCTATTTCGAAAAGCACGGCCTGGCCACCCACTTCGTCGGCCATCCCGTGGTCGAGGGTGCGGTCCCGCGCGGTGAAGATCCGCAAGGCGAGGGCCCCTGCCTTGCCGTGCTGCCCGGCAGCCGCCGCGGCGAGGTGGCCAAGCTGCTGCCGGTCTTCGCCGAGACGGTGCGCGCGCTGGCGCCGCGGCATCCCGGGCTGCGGGTGGTGATCCCGACGGTGGAAACGGTGGAGGAAGTGGTCCGCGCGGGCACCGCCGACTGGCCGCTGCCGGTCGAGGTGGTGCGCGGCGCCGAAGCAAAGGCAACGGCTTTCCGCAAAGCCACGGCGGCGCTGGCGGCCTCCGGCACCGTGGCGCTGGAACTGGCGGTGGCCGGCGTGCCGACGGTGGTCGCCTACCGGCTCTCCGGGTTCGGCAGTTTCCTGAACCCGCGGTGGCTCAGGGTGCCCTATGTCAGCCTGGTGAACCTCATCGCCGGGCGCGCGGTGCAGCCGGAGTTCCTGCAGCGGCGTTGCCGCAGCGCCGACATCGTGCCGGCGGTTGAGCGCCTGCTGAGCGATCCGGCGGCAAGGCAGGCCCAGCGCGAGGGCACCGCGGGCGTGGTCGCCGCGCTGACGCCGCCCGAGGGCACGCCCAGCCAGGCCGCCGCGCGGGCGGTCCTGGCGGCGCTCAAGCCCGGTCAGTAATCAGCGCTTGGCAATCGGCACGTAGGTGCGCTCGGTGGGGCCGTGGTAGAGCTGTCGCGGCCGGCTGATGCGCTGCTTGGGATCCTCGATCATCTCGCGCCACTGCGCCACCCAGCCGACGGTACGGGCGACGGCGAAGAGCACGGTGAACATCGAGGTCGGGATGCCCATCGCCCTCAGGATGATGCCGGAATAGAAGTCGACGTTGGGGAACAGCTTGCGCTCCACGAAGTACTCGTCCTCCAGCGCGATCTTCTCCAGCTGCATCGCCATATCCAGCATCGGGTCGTCGATGCCCAGTTCGCCCAGCACTTCGTGGCAGGACTTCTGCATCACCTTGGCGCGCGGATCGTAGTTCTTGTAGACCCGGTGGCCGAATCCCATGAGGCGGAAGGGATCGTCCTTGTCCTTGGCGCGCTTGATGAACTCGGGGATGCGGTCCTTGTGGCCGATCTCGCTCAGCATCTGCAGCACCGCCTCGTTGGCGCCGCCGTGCGCCGGGCCCCACAGCGAGGCAATGCCGGCGGCGATGCAGGCGAAGGGGTTGGCGTTACTGGACCCGGCGATGCGCACCGTCGAGGTCGAGGCGTTCTGCTCGTGATCGGCGTGCAGGATGAAGAGGCGGTCCATGGCGCGCGCCAGCACCGGGCTGATCTTGTATTCCTCACAGGGCACCGAGAACATCATGTGCAGGAAGTTCTCGGCGTAGTTCAGATCGTTGCGCGGATAGACGAAGGGCTGGCCGACAGAATACTTGTAGGCCATGGCGGCGATGGTCGGCATCTTCGCGATGAGGCGGTGCGAGGCGACCATGCGCTGGTGCGGATCGTTGATGTCCGTCGAGTCGTGATAGAAGGCCGACATCGCACCGACCACGCCGACCATGACGGCCATGGGGTGCGAATCGCGCCGGAACCCGCGGAAGAAATTGTTCATCTGCTCATGCAGCATGGTGTGGTAAGTGATTGATTTCTCGAACGCTGCCTTCTCTTTCTTGCTTGGCAGTTCGCCATGCAGCAGCAGGTAGCAGACGTCCATGAAATCGCTGTGTTCGGCGAGGTCCTCGATGAGGTAGCCGCGGTGCATGAGGATGCCGACTTCGCCGTCGATGTAGGTGATGTTCGAGTCGCAGCTCGCCGTCGAGGTGAAGCCCGGGTCGTAGGTGAAGTAGCCGGTCTCCGCGTAGAGCTTGCTCACGTCGATCGCGCGCGGGCCGACGCTGCCGCCCAGGATGGGCAGTTCCAGGCTCTTGCCAGTCGTGTTGTCGGTCAGGGTGACGGTTTCCCTGTTAGCACCCGTCGGTTTGGCGTCGTTCATGTTCCCATCCCTAAAGCTATCGACTGGCCCGCAACCCGCGTCCCATGTTCGGCGCGAGCATAGAGAAACTGCCCGATTCAATCAATTGCGGCGGTGCAGCATCGCCGCCGGTTTCAGGTTGCCTGATCCGCGATCCGGGCCAGGGATTCTTCGCGTCCCAGCACCGCCATCACCTCGAAGATTCCGGGCGAGGTGTTCGACCCTGAGAGGGCCGCGCGCAGCGGCTGCGCGGCGTCGCCCAGCTTGCAGCCCTCGGCCTCTGCAAAAGCCCGCACGGCGGCCTCGATGTCGGCTTCGCTCCACCCCGGCAGGGCCGTGAGATCGCGGTGCAGGCCGGCGAGGCGCGCGCGGGCTTCCGGGCTCAGGATCTTGGCCGCCTTGGGGTTCATTTCCAAGGGGCGATCCGTAACATAAAACTCTGCGTTTTCCGTTAATTCCACGAGATTCTTCGCGCGTGCCTTGAGGCCGTCCATGCCGGCCAGGAGGCGCCGTTTGGCCTCGGCATCGAGGCTGCGTCCGAGCTGCTTTTCCAGCCGCGGCACGACTTCCTCGACCAGGCGCGCGGACTCCGCCTCGCGCAGGTAGTGGCCGTTGAGGCTTTCCAGTTTCACGAAGTCGAAGCGCGAGGCCGACTTGCCGACGCCGTCGAGATCGAACCACTCGACGGCCTGGTCGGTGGAGATCACCTCGTCGTCGCCGTGGCCCCAGCCGAGGCGCAGCAGGTAGTTGCGCAGGGCCTCCGGCAGGTAGCCCATGTCGCGGTAGGCCTCGACGCCGAGGGCGCCGTGGCGCTTCGACAGCTTGGCACCGTCGGGGCCGTGGATCAGCGGGATGTGGGCGAAGAACGGCGGCTCCCAGTCCAGGGCCCGGTAGAGCTGGTTCTGGCGGAAGGCATTGGTCAGGTGGTCGTCGCCGCGGATGACGTGGGTGATGTCCATGTCGTGGTCGTCGACCACCACCGACAGCATGTAGGTCGGCGTGCCGTCGGCGCGCAGCAACACCATGTCATCGAGCTGCTCGTTGCCCACGGTGACCGCGCCCTGCACCAGGTCCTCGATCACCGTCTCGCCTTCCTGCGGCATCTTCAGGCGCACCACCGGGTCGACGCCGGCGGGCGCGTCGGAGGGATCGCGGTCGCGCCAGCGCCCGTCGTAGCGCATCGGCCGGCCCTCGGCGCGCGCCGTCGCGCGCATCTCCTCCAGCTCCTCCGGCGAGGCGTAGCAGTGATAGGCGCGGCCCTTGGCCAGCAGGTCGCGGGCCAGTTCGGCGTGCCGGGTGGCGCGGGAGAACTGGTAGACAACCTCGCCGTCGTGATCGAGGCCAAGCCAGTCGAGCCCGTCGAGGATCGCGGCGATGGCGTCGTCGGTGGAGCGCTTGCGGTCGGTGTCCTCGATGCGCAGGCGGAAAGTGCCGCCGTGGTGGCGCGCGAAGAGCCAGTTGAACAGCGCGGTGCGCGCACCGCCGATGTGCAGGAAGCCGGTGGGCGAGGGCGCGAAGCGGGTCACCACGGGGCGGGTCGGGGCGGTCATCGGGATGGCGGTTTCCGGGTAAGGAGGGCGGAGAGGAACCGGCGCGGTGTAGCACAGCCGGGGGAGGCCCGGCAAACGCCGGCGGAGGCCGGATTAGCGCGCCGAGGCGGGTCCGAATGCCAGCGCGGTCAGGAAGAAGACGGGCGGGATTTCCGTGGCCTGCCGCCGAGCTTGCCGTTCTGGCGGCTGGCCTTTGCCTTGGCGTCGCTCTTTGCGCTGCCGCCGGCCTGCCCGAGCCGCGCCGCAGTCCAGCGGGCGGAACCCAGGATACCCTCCAGCAAGGCGGGGATATAGAGGTCGGCATCGAGCGTGGGGAAGTGCAGACCCCGGCCGGCTGCGGAGATCTCGACCTTTGCCAGATCGCTGGCCTTGGCACCTTCCAGGCCCTGGGCGCCTTCCGGCGAGAACATGAAGCCGATCCCGTTGGCCAGTTCGACAACGATACGCCGGCGTTTGCGGTCATAGGATGCTTCGACGGCGCGTGGGGTCTCCTCCTCGGCACGGCGCCCCCGCGCGCTCGCGCGTTCGTATTCCTCAAGCGTCACCATGTATTTCACTCCAGCGCTCGCAAAGCTCATCGATATTAGCGTCGAGGACATCGGCAATGGCCGACAGTTCCCGATACCGAAACCCGTAGTTCTCCCGCAATTCGCCGGGGCCGCCCGGGCAGTTCAGAAAAAAGACGGCAGCGCGGTCCCCGCCGTCGATATGCACGTGCGCCGGTCGGTGGTCATTCGGGAAAATCACGACCCTGAGGCCCCACAACCGCATGACAGTCGGCATTAATAACCTAAGCGCTTTGGTTTAGAGAATCAAGAAGGCTCCACCTTACCTCTTTTGCGAGTGTTCGGCACCGGATAAGGTCGCAATAGTTGGGGGACTAAGGATCTGCCATGTCATCCCTTGCCGGTGAGCCGCCGCACGTGCTGCCGCGCCGTCTTGCGGCGACCGGTCCCTGGCTGCGCGACGTCCTGCTCGCCGAGCGGGCGCGCTGGCCGTTGTGGCTGCCGGTGCTGCTGGGTCTGGGGATCGCCGGCTATTTCTGGAGCCCGGTCGAACCGCCGTTCTGGCTCGGGGCGGCGCTGGCGGGCCTGCTGCTGACCGCGGCC
>MRWG01001193.1_pt1 | contig 18166 bp, 18 predicted proteins | sample 1013341 | NCBI WGS metagenome assembly MRWG01 (sample SAMN06117577, study PRJNA244670) | biofilm metagenome | biome: Water; feature: Cathode Biofilm; material: Biofilm; isolation source: microbial consortium enriched at the cathode of a solar microbial fuel cell | place: USA: District of Columbia ... | reverse complement strand
AGGGCGCGCCGATCCGGATCGGCCGGTCCGCGACGGCGGCGAGCCTCGCGCCGACGGCCTTGGCGTCCATGATGTCGAGCGGCGGACCGCCGTCCCGCATGCGACGCGCCAGATCGCGGGACACGCCGACCACGTCGCCGTTCACGGATAGGATCGACAGCACGTCGATCTTGAGGCCGATGCCGCCGAGGCCGAGCGACATGGCGAGCGCGGCCGGGCCCAGCATGTGGGCGGCGGCGACCTGCCCCGCCGCGAGGCGGTCGCGGAGCGCCGACCACGAGCGTTCGCGGCGGAGCACGAGATCGACGTCCTCCTCGGCCGCGAAGCCCATCTCCTTGGCGACGATAAGGGGGGCGGCGTCGACCAGCGGAATGAACCCGCAGACGATTTCCATCCGGCTCATCGCAAGAGGTCCGCGGTCGAGATCAGCGCCTGCGCGACGTCGGCGACCTTGCGGCCCTGATCCATCGCGGCCTTGCGCAGGATCGCGTAGGCCTCCTCTTCCGAAACGCCCTTCGCCTTGATCAGAATGCCCTTGGCCCGGTCGATCGTCTTGCGCTCGGCGAGCGCGACGCGAGTCGCCTCCAGTTCCGTGCGCATCCGCTCGAACAGGCGAAAGCGGGCGATCGCGGCGTCCAGGACCGGCTTGATGCGCTCCCGCTTCAGGCCGTCCACGACATAGGCGCTGACGCCCGCCTCGATGGCCGAACGCATCGCCTCGCTGTCGCTCTGGTCGACGAAAATGGCGACCGGCCGCTGCATTGGACTCGACGCCAGCGTCAGTTCCTCGAGCATGTCGCGGCTCGGATTTTCGAGATCGATCAGGACGATATCCGGCGCGATTTCGGCGAGGCGCCGGGCAAGGCCCGTTCCGTCGCCGAGGACGGAAATGGTGTGGTCGCCCGTGTCCTGCAGCCCATCGACGATCATCAGCGCGCGCTCGCGGTCCTTCTCGACCACGACGATACGCAGGGGATCGGACTGGTTGGCCAAGATCTGCCTTTCGTCGCCAAACGGGACGCCGGGCCGCAAGCGCGGCCATTGCGCAATCGCAGCAAGAGAATAGTATATTTTGCTGCGCCGCAATATCCCGTTTTGGGATTAATCGCCTGGGCGCAGTTTCATCCGCCCCGACGCGCCGCCTCGTACCAGTCGACGATGCGGGCCCGTTCCTCGCGGGAGATCGCGCTGACATTGGCCGGCGGCATGGCGTGCGACAGGCCCGCCTGAAGGTAGATCTGGCGGGCGTGCACGATGATGTCCCGGTCGCTCTCCAGCAGGACGCCTTTCGGCGGCCACGTCACGCCGTCCCAGACCGGCTCGCGCATGTGGCACATGACGCAGCGCGCGCCCGCCGTCTCGCGCACCGCCGCGAACCCGTCCGCGGCGGCATAGCGCTGCTGGCTCTCGGTCAGGGCCGCGGTCGTGTCCTCGCCGCGGCTTTTGAACATCGGCGCGGTCGACAGCCACATGACGCCGACGAAGAGCGCGGCCGTGATCGCCCAGAGCCAGAGCAGGTTCCCTTTCCCGGCATGCAGCGTGTTGAAGTAGTGCCGGATCGTGACGCCCATCAGGAAGACCAGCGCGGCGATCAGCCAGTTGTATTCGGTGGCGAAGGCAAGCGGGTAGTGGTTCGACAGCATCAGGAACAGGACCGGCAGGGTCAGATAGTTGTTGTGCGTCGAACGTAGCTTCGCCTCCTTGCCGTATCGCGGATCGGGCTTGCGGCCGGCTTTCAGGTCGGCGACGACGATCTTCTGGTTCGGGATAATGTTGAAGAAGACGTTCGCGGACATGATCGTCGCGGTGAACGCGCCGAGATGCAGCATGGCCGCCCGGCCGGTGAAGACGTGCGCGTAGCCCCAGGCCATCAGCACCAGCAGCACGAAGAGCAACAGCATCAGCGCCGTCGGCCGGTCGGCGAGCGGACTGCGGCAGAGCAGGTCGTAGACGATCCAGCCGATCGTCAGCGAACCGGTCGATATCAGGATCGCCTGCAGCGTCGAAAGGACAGCGACGGCCGGGTCGATCAGGTAGAGGTCCGCGCCCGCCCAGTAAACGATCATCAGCAAGGCGGCGCCGGAGAGCCAGGTGACGTAGCTCTCCCATTTGAACCAGGTCAGGTGCTCGGGCAGGTTGTCGGGTGCCACCATGTACTTCTGGATGTGATAGAAGCCGCCGCCGTGGACCTGCCATTCCTCGCCGTCCGCCAGAGCGCCCGGGGTCGCGACGCGCCTGAGGCCGAGGTCGAGCGCGATGAAGTAGAAGGACGAGCCCACCCAGGCGATCGCCGTGATGACATGCAGCCAGCGGACGGCGAAGCCGACCCAGTCCCACATCGCGGCGAAGTCGTACATCCGGCTCTCCAGCGGGCCTCAACTGCCCGAAAGGTCGAACGGCATATGGCGACGACAGCAAAGGCGCATGGTCGCGCGCGCCCGCCCGGCCGACGACGGAGCGGCACGACGTCGAAACATATACTGACGTCGACCGGATAGACGCCGGCCCGGAGCTCCTTGCGGCCGGCGGCGAACGGCCGTCCCGCCTAAGCGGAATTTCCGTCCGGCCGATCACTATCCGTCTTTTGTGCGCTGCGGTAAAGCCCTGAAATCAGACATATCTTGCGAATTTGGCGAAGGCGACGCCGGCATTATCGGCTATTCTTCCCGGATGGCGGAGTTGGAACATCCACCGTCGCGACGATATCCGCGCGACCTCCACGGCTATGGCGAACGACCGCCGGACGCCGGCTGGCCCGGCGACGCCAGGATCGCGGTCCAGTTCGTCGTCAATTACGAGGAAGGCGGCGAAAACAACATTCTGCACGGCGACGCCGCGTCGGAAGCCTTCCTGTCGGAGATCGTCGGCGCCGCGCCTTGGCCCGGCCAGCGGCACGCCAACATGGAATCGATCTACGAATATGGCGCCCGCGCCGGCTTCTGGCGCCTGCTTCGCATCTTCCAGGCGGCCGATATCCCGGTGACGGTCTACGGCGTCGCCACCGCGCTCGCCCGCGCCCCGGCGCAGGTCGCGGCCATGCAGGCGGCAGGCTGGGAGATCGCGTCACACGGTCTGAAGTGGATCGAGCACAAGGATATGGACGCGGCGACGGAACGGGCGCAGATGCAGGAAGCGGTCAGCCTGCACTCGCTCGCAACGGGCGAGCCGCCGAAAGGCTGGTATACCGGCCGCAGTTCGGCCCAAACGCTCGACCTCGCGGCCGAGATCGACGGGCTGGAGTACGTCTCCGACGCCTATGCCGATGATCTGCCCTACTGGCGGGCGACCGCGCACGGCCCGCAACTCGTCGTGCCATATACCCTCGACGCCAACGACATGCGCTTCGCAACGCCCCAGGGCTTCAATTCGGGCGACCAGTTCTTCGCCTATCTGCGCGACAGCTTCGACCTGCTCTACGAGGAGGGCGCGGCCGGCGCGGCGAAGATGCTGTCCATCGGTCTGCACTGCCGTCTGGTCGGGCGTCCTGGCCGCGCGATGGCGCTGAAGCGCTTCATCGCGCACGCGAAGGCCCATGAGCGCGTCTGGTTCTGCCGGCGCATCGACCTCGCGCGGCACTGGCGTGCGCGGCATCCCTATGCGCCCGCGGCCTTGCAGCCTTCGACGATGCCGAAGGCGGCGTTCGTCGCGCGTTTCGGCGGCATCTTCGAGCATTCGCCCTGGATCGCCGAACGCGCCTTCGCGGACGAGCTGGGCCCGGCGAACGATGTCGCGATCGGCCTGCATGCGGCGCTCGCCCGTCAGTTCCGCGCCGCGTCGCCGGACGAGCGGCTTGGCGTTCTGAACGCCCATCCGGACCTCGCCGGACGGTTGGCCCAGGCAAAGCGGCTGACGGCGGATTCGACCGCCGAACAGGCCGGCGCCGGGCTCGACGCGCTGACGGACGCCGAACGCGATCGCTTCGAGGCCTTGAACGACCGCTATCGCGTGCGATTCGGCTTCCCCTTCATCATCGCCGTCAAAGGCCTCGCGAAGGCCGACATCCTGGCCGCTTTCGAGCGGCGCATCGAACAAGACCACGACGCCGAGTTCGCGACCGCCTGCCGGGAGGTCGAGAAGATCGCGCTGTTGCGGCTGAAGGACCTGCTGCCGTCATGACCGATCGCACCTACTACGCCCCGCATGGCGGCCTGCCCGCGCAGACCGAATTGATGACCGGCCGCGCCGTCTTCACCGAGGCCTATGCGGTGATCCCGAAGGGCGTGTTCAGCGACATCGTCGCCAGCCTGCTGCTGCATTGGGACAAGACGCGCGCCTGGATCATCGCGCGGCCGCTCTCGGGCTTTGCCGAGACGTTCTCGCAGTATGTGATGGAGGTGGCGCCCGGCGGCGGCAGCACGCGGCCGGAGCCGGACGCCGGCGTCGAAGGCGCGCTCTTCGTCGTCGATGGCGCGCCGACGGTCGAGATTGCGGGCGTCGCCCACGCGTTGAAGCCCGGCGGCTTCGTCTTCCTGCCGGCTGGCGTCGCATGGACGCTTCGGAACGACGGTCCGGCGCCGGCCCGCTTCCATTGGATCCGAAAGTTGTTCGAGCCGGTCGAAGGCCTGGCGCCGCCGGATGTCGTCGTCGCCAATGAGGCCGACATCCCGCCCGCGCCGATGCCGGACACGGAAGGATGCTGGGCGACGACGCGTTTCGTCGATCCCGCGGACGTGCGCTACGACATGCATGTCACCATCGTGACCTTCGAGCCAGGCGGCCTGATCCCCTTCGAAGAGACGCACGTCATGGAGCACGGCCTCTACGTGCTGGAAGGCAAGGGCGTCTACAAGCTGAACCGCGACTGGGTCGAGGTGGAGGCGGGCGACTTCATGTGGCTTCGCGCCTTCTGCCCGCAAGCCTGCTACGCGGGCGGACCCGGACGGTTCCGCTACCTGCTTTACAAGGACGTCAACCGGCACGCGGGTCTGCGCGCATTTGGGCCCCGCGGCTAGGCGGCTCGTTTCGGAGAAGGGGGGGGCTGATGGCTTCGATGGATGCGCTCGGAACGCCGGAGCAACTGCGCGATCCGAACTACACGCCGCCTCTGGCGCAGGCGATTCCGCTCGGGATCCAGCATGTGCTGGCGATGTTCGTCTCGAACGTGACCCCGGCGATCATCGTCGCCGGCGCCGCCGGCTTCGGCTTCGGCTCGAACTCGCCCGACTTCCCCGAACTCATCTACATGATCCAGATGTCGATGCTGTTCGCGGGCGTTGCGACGCTCCTCCAGACCATCGGCTTCGGCCCGGTCGGCGCGCGGCTGCCGGTCGTGCAGGGCACCAGCTTCGCGTTCCTGCCGATTATGATTCCGCTGGTCGCCGGCAAGGGCGTCGACGCCATGGCGGCGCTGATGGGCGGCGTCATCGTCGGCGGCTGTTTCCACGCCCTGCTCGGCACGGTGATCGGCCGCATCCGCTTCGCCCTGCCGCCGCTGGTGACGGGCCTCGTCGTCGTCATGATCGGCCTGGCGCTGGTCAAGGTCGGCATCCAATACGCGGCAGGCGGCGTCCCGGCGATCGGCGCGCCCGAATTCGGCAGCCTGCAGAACTGGTTCGTGGCGCTCGTCGTCGTCGTCGTGACGCTCGGCGTCAAGTTCTTCGCCCGCGGCATGGTTTTGGTCGCGGCCGTCCTCATCGGCCTGATTGTCGGCTATCTGGTCGCCCTGGCGCTCGGCATGGTCAGCTTTGGCAATGTCGGCCGCGCCGCCGTCTTCGCCGCGCCCGACCCCTTCCATTTCGGCTTCGAGTTCAGCGTCGCCGCCGTCGTCGGCTTCTGCCTGATGGCCTTCGTCTCCGCCGTCGAGACGGTCGGCGACGTTTCCGGCATCGCCAAGGGCGGCGCCAAGCGGGAGGCGACGGCGGAGGAGATTTCCGGCGCGACCTACGCGGACGGCCTCGGCACCGCCGTCGCCGGCCTTTTCGGCGCGCTGCCGAACACCTCGTTCTGCCAGAACGTCGGCCTGATCGCCATGACCGGGGTCATGAGCCGCCATGTCGTGACCTGCGGCGCGATCTTCCTGATCGTGGCGGGCTTCGTGCCGAAGATCGGCGCGATCATTTCGACCGTGCCGATCGAGGTGCTGGGCGGCGGCGTCATCGTCATGTTCGGCATGGTGGTCGCGGCCGGCGTCTCCATGCTATCGGACGTCGACTGGAACCGCCGCAACATGGTGATCTTCGCCGTCTCGCTCTCGATCGGGCTCGGCCTGCAGCTCGCGCCGGAAGCCCTGCAGCACGTGCCGGGGACGATGCAGACCTTGCTGGCGTCGGGCCTCCTGCCTGCGGCGTTCCTCGCGATCGTCCTGAACCTCGTCCTGCCGGAGGAACTCGCCGAGGAAGCGACGGAGGAGATCTCGGGCGGCATGGCCTCCCAGATCAAGGAGTAGCGTCAGGCCGGCGCGCGGCAGCGGTACATGCTCGACGACTTCATGGTGTGGACCGCCTCATCATGCTGATTGCGGATTTCCCGGTCGAAGGTGACGATGCCGCGGTCACCCTTGCTGGTGCGCCGCTTCTCGCGCGGGACCATGACGACATGCAGCGTGTCGCCGTGCTTCACCGGCTTGTGGATGCGCCAGTCGTCCGTCCCCATCATCGCGACGATGGTGCCGTCGTTGACGCCCGACTGGCACATCAGCCCGCCGGCGATGGCGAGCACCAGCGGCCCGTGCGCGATCGGCTCGCCATAGGGCTGCTGCTTGCAGAACTCCCAGTCGACATGCGGCGCGTTGAAGTCGCCGGACAGGCAGGCGAAGTTGACGATGTCGGTCTGGGTGACGGTGCGGCGTGGCGTCAGGTAGGTCTGGCCGATCTCCCAGTCCTCGAAAAACAGGCCGCGCGGCTCGCGTTCCGACATTCTCTAGAGTCCCATTCTGCTGGCGATGACGTTGCGCTGAATTTCGCTTGTGCCGCCGCCGATCGGGCCGACGCGGGCGTCGCGGAACATCATCTGCATGTCCGGATCGACGATGTAGCCGGCGCCCGCCATGATCTGCATCGCCATGTCGGCGACCTTCCAGTTGACCTCCGTCACGTAGGCCTTGGCGACGGCGTTCTCCATGATCGGGTCGAGGCCGGCGTCGAGCATGTCGGCGACCCGGAAGGTCTGGGCGCGCGCGGTCTGGTACATCATCTGCATCTCGGCGAACTTGTGGCTGACAGCCTGGAACTTGCCGATCGGGCGGCCGAACTGCTGGCGTTCCTTCGCGTAGGCGAGGGCGTGCTCCATGATCCGAAGCGTGTTGCCGACGCCGTTGGCGGCGAGGTTCAGGCGTTCGACGTTGAGGCATTTCATCAGGCCATGCCAGCCGTCGTTCTCCGGCCCGATGATGCGGTCGGCGGGAAGGCGCACGTCGTCGAAGAAGCAGTGGTTCGCCTCCGTCGTATGCCGGCCGAGCGCGGAGAGGCGATTGATCGTGACGCCCGGCAACGTCGTGTCCACGAGGAACATGCTGATGCCGTCATAACCCCGACCGGGCTTGGTCTTCGCGACGACGACCAGGTTGTGCGCCACGTGGGCGGCGGAGTTGTAGATCTTCTGGCCGTTCAGGACGTAGCCGTTCCCGTCCTTCGCCGCGATGCATTCGATGCCCGCGACGTCGGAGCCGTGGTCCGGTTCGGAGAGGCAGAGCGCCAGGCGCATGTCGCCCGCGATCACCTTGGGCAGCACCTCCCGCTTCATCGCATCGGAGCCGTGAAGAGCGATGTGCATGCCGGCATAGATGCAGGTGATGCTCCAGGCCTGGGCGATGCCGCCATAGTGGTAGCCAAGCGCCTCGCCCAGGACGACAAGATCTCTGTGGCTACCGTCGAGCCCGCCATATTCCGCCGGATAGACGATGCCGTTGACGCCCGCCTCGGCGAGCGCCTTGCAGGCCTCGTAGGGATACTCGCCCGCTTGGTCGAGTTCGCGGATCTTTGCCGGCGGCAGCACGCGGGCGAGCGTGCCGAGCACGCTTTCCCGAAGCAGCTTCTGTTCGTCGGTGAAGCCGAATGTCAGATGCGGGTCGGTCATGATGCGCTCGCCTTTCCGCCGGTCAGGTCGCGGAGGAGGGGCATGACGTCGGCCGCGAAGCGGTCGAGCTGTTCGCCGCGCCGCTCATAGGGGCCGGCGAGGTCGAGCGTGATGTGGCGGACGCCGGCATCGAAGAAGTCCCGGATCGTCGCCGCGACATCCTCCGGCGCGCCGATCGCGCCGTAGCGTTTGGTGGCGGGCCGCATGTCCATGTTGTAGCGGGTGGAAAGGTGCCCCGCCGCCTCGTCGAGCGCCTGTTCGTAGTTGTCCGAGACGCGGGCGAACAGCAGGTGCCCCGTGCCGAACGTGGCCGCTCGGCGGCCCTCCGCCTCGGCGGTCGCCTGGATCTTGGCGAGGCCGTCCCGGTACATTTCCGCCGTGATGGCGTAGGAATGCCAGCCGTCGCCGATCCGGGCCGCGCGGCGGAGCGCGGCGTCGGACCGGCCGCCGCACCAGATCGGCGGTCCGCCGGGCTGCGCCGGCGCCGGGCGCATGTCGACGTCCTCGAACGTGAGGAAGCGGCTCTCGTGGCTGACCTTCTCGCCGGACCAGAGCTTCTTCAGGACGCGGATGCCGTCCGAGAGGCGGGCGCCGCGCTCCTCCCGCGGGATGCCGGAGACCTGATATTCCTTCGGGAACTCGCCGCCGACGCCGACGCCGAAGATCAGGCGGCCCTCCGTCAACAGATCGAGCGTCGAGACCTGCTTGGCGACCGGCGCGAAGTTCCGAAGCGGCAACAGGTAGACGCCGACGCCGAAGGTGAGGCGCCGGCTGATCACGGCGGCCTGGGCGATCTGCTGCAGAGGGTCGAGGAACGGGATCGGCATCGAGATGTGATCGCCGACCCAGAAGCTGTCGAAGCCCAGGCGGTCGACCTGCTCGACCATCTCGACCAGTTCGTCGATCTTCGGCAGCCACGGGCCTTCGGCGGGCTCGCTGCGCCGGTGCATTGTGTTGACGCCGATCTTGAGCGTCGGTTCGAGCTTGAGCGGCATGGTTCAATCGGGTCCTTCGACGACGCCGTCGCGGCGGAGCGCTTCGATCCTAGCCGCGTCGTAGCCCAGGAGATCGCGCAGGATTTCGTCCGTGTGCTGGCCGAGAAGCGGGGCGGCGACCGGGTCGCGCACCGGCGTATCGGCGAACTGGAAGGGCGGTTCGACATTGGGCACGGTCCCGTCGCCCGAGGCCGCCGGAATGGACGTCGCGCGGTCGCGTTCGCGAATTTCCGGCGCGGCGAACACCTGGTCGAGGAAGCGGACCTCGCCCGCCGGCACGCCGGCCGGCTGCATCAGCGTCAGCCATTCGGCGCAGGTCTTCGTTCGGAAGATCGGCTGGATGACGGCGTTCAGCGCATCTTTGTTCGCCGTCCGCTCGCGCGCCGTCTTGTAGTCCGGATCGTCGGCGAGGTCCGGCCGGCCGAGCACATCGACCGCCAGCCGCCGGAAGGACCGGTCATTGGCGCAGGCCAGATAGAACGGCCCGTCGGCGGCCTGATAGACGTCGGTCGGGCCGCTGTCCCTGCTGGAATTGCCGAAACGCTCCGGCACGCGGCCGCTCATGAGGTAATTGAGGGCGTGGAAACCGGTCATCTGGACGGCGGTGTCGAAGAGCGAGACTTCGACATACTGGCCCTTGCCGGTGCGTTCCCTGGCCATCAGCGCGCCCAGGATGACGTTCGACGCCATCATCGCCGTGCTCATGTCCATGATCGCGGGGCCGGAGCGCATCGGGTCCTGGCCCGCATCGCCGGTCAGGCTCATAAAGCCGCTCTCCGCCTGGGCGATCGGGTCGAAGCCGAGCCGGTCCTTGAAGGGGCCCGTCCGCCCGTAGGCCGAGACCGCGCAGTAGACGAGGCGGGGATTGGCGGCGGCGAGCGTTGCGTAGTCGAGCCCGAACCGCGCCATCACGCCGGCGGAGAAGTTTTCCGCGACCACGTCCGCCGTCGCCGCCAGCGCCCGCGCGATCTCCTGGCCTTCCGGCCGCGTCAGGTCGAGGGCGATGCTCCGCTTGTTGCGGTTGGTCCACACGAACGCCGGCCCCATGCCATCCTTCTGCGGGCCGAAGCCGCGGAAATCGTCGCCGCGCCCGGTCTTCTCGATCTTGACGACGTCGGCGCCCATGTCGGCGAGGAACATCGTCGCGAGCGGGCCCGCGATGAAATGGGTGAAGTCGACGATGCGGAGCCCGTCGAGCGCCGTCGGCGCAGCGGCGGGACGGGGCCTGCGGGGCGGCAGCGCCGGCGGCTCGGTCACGATGGGCGTCTCCAACCTTGTTTTGCGGCAAGTGTCGGCGGGCGGCGACGGCGCTGTCAAACGGGCGCCGGCGGCATTAGGGTCCGGCCGGAAACGGATACGGGATAGCGACATGGCCGACGCGATTGTGCTGCGGGAGCCGGGCGGGCCGGAGGTGCTGCGGCTGGAGACAGTCGAGGTCGGCGCGCCGGGGCCGGGCGAAGTTCGCCTCAGGCAGACGGCCGTCGGCGTCAATTTCCACGACTGCTATGTCCGGTCGGGCTCCTACCAGACGCTTCGTCTGCCGGGCATTCCGGGCCTGGAGGCAGCGGGCGAGGTGATCGAGGCCGGCCCGGACGTCGAAGGCTTCGCCGTCGGCGACCGGGTCGCCTATTTCACCGGCGCTTATGGCGGCTATGCCGCCGAGCGCGTCATCGCCGCCAGGCATCTCGTGAAGCTCCCGCCGACGGTCGGCGACGCGGTCGCCGCGACGCTGATGGTCAAGGGGCTGACGGCGCAGCTGCTCGTCCGCCAGGCGCACGCCGTTCAGGCCGGCCAGACAGTGCTCGCGCACGCGGCGGCGGGCGGCGTCGGCACGCTGCTCTGCCAATGGGCGAAGCACCTGGGCGCCCGCGTCATCGGCACGGTCGGCAGCCGGGAGAAGGCCGCAGCCGCCCGCGCCGCCGGCTGCGACGACGTCATCCTCTACCGGGACGAGGATTTCGTCGAACGCACGCGGATGCTGACCGAGGGGCGCGGCGTCGACGTCGTCTATGACGCGGTCGGGCGCGACACCTTCTACGGCTCGCTCGACTGCCTGGCGCCGCGCGGCCGGCTCGTGAACTACGGTCAGGCCTCGGGACCGGTCGAGCCGCTCGCGATGCAGGCCCTGAGCCGGGGGTCGTTCTCCGTCGTTCGGCCGATGCTCTTCCACTACGCAGCGACACGGGACGAACTGGACGCCATGGCGGACGACCTGTTCAGCCTGATCGAGAACGGCGTGCTCGACGCGCCGGCGCCGGCCGAACTGCCGCTCGCCGACGCCGCCGAAGCGCACCGCCGCCTGGAGGCGCGGGAGACGACCGGGGCGCTGATTCTGCGGCCATGACAGCCCGTGGCGGGCGGATATACTTCCCCGGCGGATCAGCCAGGGAGACCGCTAATGGAGCCAGTCAGATATATCGACCGAACGCGGGACGACTACCTGCGTCAAGGTTATGAAAAGCCCTATGAATGGGCGCACCACGAGACCGCGCCCTTCACGCCGCTCGCCAAGCCCTTGTCGGAATGCAAGGTCGGCCTGATCGGGACCAGCGAGGTCGCGGTTCGTTTCGATCCGGAAACCGAAAGCGACCCGATCGTCGAGGAAGACTTCCGCGGCATCTACGCCATTCCGGCGGACATGCCGTCGGAGCGGTTCTACAGCCGCACCAACTCCTTCGACATGAACGCGACGCACCTGGACGACGTGAACGCCTACTACCCGGTCGACCGGATGCGCGAGGCGATCGCCGACGGCCGCATCGGCTCCATGCCGGACCGCTTCTACGGCGCCTACAACAACTACAGCCAGCGCAAGGTGCTGACCCAGGAAGCGCCCAAGGTGCTGGAGTATTGCCGCCAGGACGGGATCGACGCCCTCATCATGGTCCCCGTTTGACCGGTGTGCCATCAGACCGTGAGTCTGATCAGCCGGTACATCGAGGAGCACGGCATTCCGACCGTCGTCATCGGCGCGGCCAAGGACATCGTCGAGCATTGCGGCGTCGCCCGCTTCCTGTTCGTCGACTTCCCGCTCGGCAATCCTTGCGGCGAGCCGTGGAACGTCGCCCAGCAGCGCGACATCTTCCAGCAGGCGCTCGAACTTCTGGAGACCGCGCCCGGCCCCATGACGACCAGGAAGGCCGCCTATTCCTGGAGCCAGGGGAACGACTGGAAGCGGCTCGTCTTCACCGAAGAGCAGCCGTGGCAGGATGAAGAAACGAAGGCCAAGTGGCTCGCCCGCAAGGAAGAGTACCGGCGCCTTCGCTCGGAAGGAAAAGTCTGATGGCGGAAGCGGAACGGGATGTCGTCGTCTACACCACGCCCTTGTGCGCGCCTTGCGACGCGCTCAAGCGCTACCTCACGGAGCACGGCGTCCCGTTCCGGGTGCGCGACCTCATGATGGACGAGGACGCGCAGGACCGGTTGGACGAAGCGCGCATACGCTCGACCCCGGTGCTCGAGGTCGACGGCGCGCTCTATGTCGGCGACGACCTCTCGCCGGACAGCGTCAAACGGTTGCTCGATCTCTGACCGGGGCGGCCGCTTGGTTGCACGGGCGGGCGAAGGGCGGCACGCTGGCCTCTCCAAATCAGAGAGGAAACGACCATGGCGGATGCCCCGAACCCGCGCGACGCGCTGCGCGCCTTCATTCCGAAGCTGATCGAGCTGACCGACGACGTCGTCTTCGGCGACGTCTGGGAGCGCCCCGGCCTCTCGAAGCGCGACCGCTCGCTGATCGTCGTCGCGACGCTGATCGCGCTCGGCAAGGAGCGGCAGATGGTCGGCCATCTGAACCGCGCTCTCGACAACGGCCTGACCGTCGACGAGATCAAGGAAGTCATCACGCACCAGGCGCTCTACAGCGGCTGGCCGACCGCGATGACCGCCGCCGCGATCTTCAAGGACGTCGTCGAGAAACGTGACGCCTGACGGCAGGCGGATAAATCCACGACTTTGAATTGCGCAATGTCCCCAGTCGCCGCAAAATGGCGGCTGCGGGAATGCGGCTATCGTCGCGCGCCCGCACCGAATGGCGGGCTCCATTCTGGCGCTTGCGACTGCCGAGACCTGCAGCGCCCGAAGGAGCGATCGCGACAACATGGCGTCCGAGCGAATTACGACAGGCGCTCTGCTGCGCGAGGCGTTTCGAACGATTTTCGACAATATCCCGCTGGCTCTTAAGCTCATCGCCCCGGCCATGGGCGTCGCGCTGCTTGCTGGGTTGATGCGGTGGCAAATCTTCGGAGCTGCGACAGCGGACGAATCGGCATCGATATTTAGCGAATTGTTCCACTTCGTTCTTGGTCTCGCCCTTGGCGCAATTGAACTTCTCGTATTTGTCCCGGCGGCCACAGCTTGGCATCGATTTACGACATTCGGTTCGATCGATCGCGGCGACGGCCGCGCGATCGGTTGGGATGCGCGGGAATGGCGTTTCTGTCTTTATTGGGTGATAGTATTTTGGATTGGCGTGAGTTTAATCTTGGTGGTCATCGTATTTTTAGTAGAGTGGGTAAGTTCAGATATTTTACTGTATATGTACGATATTAGAGGGGCTGTGGGCGCGGGTTCTGAAATCGCCGTTGGAATTGTTATGAATTTGGCGATTTTGGTTCTTAGTGTGCTCATCCCGGCATTTATTATCGCAAAGTTTGGAGCTGTGCTCCCAGCTTCTGCGATAGGAGCCGGTATCGGCGGAGCAGGGCATCGTGCGGCATGGCGACGACTGCATTCAGCGGTGTTTAAGTCGGTTTGTGTAATAATATTGCTTTCTAAAGTATCGCAGTTTGTGCTTTTTGGTATCGTAGAATACATACTACCTCATGCGCGCGTTGATTTGGTGGCGTCCGCGTTACGGAGCCTGTTGGGGCAAGGCATTGATCTCGTTGCGTATCTGCTGATTGCAGTTGTCCTGAGCCGGGTCTACGTCGCGGCGTCCATGGATGCGCGGGAGGCGGCGGCAGGCTGAGGTCGCGTTCGGAACGCCGAAAATCTCAATTGCGGATTCCTGTACTGCGGCGCAACCTCTGCGGCTGCTGCGGTCAGGTCGAGGCCGACTCGGGCCCCGCCGCGGCGTTTCGGAGTAATACCATGCGTCGCCTGGTCGGGTTGATTGGCGTCTGTGCGTTCTTCGCAACTCAAGCAGCCGCCGCGTCGGACGCGCTGGAGCGCGGGCGCTATCTCGTCGAAACGGTCGTGGCCTGCGGGAATTGCCACACGCCGTTCGGGCCGAACGGGCCGGACGCGGAGCGTAATCTCGCGGGCCGCTTCCTGACGGATGAGCCGCCGTTCACCGCCTATGCCGGCAACATCACGCCCGATCCCGAGACGGGGATCGGCGGCTGGACGAAGTCGCAGTTGATCGACGCCATCCGCAACGGCCGCCGGCCGGACGGCACGCTGATCGGCCCGCCGATGCCGTTCGAGTTCTATCGCGGGATTTCGGACGCCGACGTTGCGGCGATCGCGGATTACGTCCTGTCGCTGCCGCCGGTCCGGAACGAGGTGCCGAAGTCGATCTATCGCATTCCGCTGCCGCCGTCCTATGGCCCAAACGTCGTCTCCGTGTCCGCGCCGGCGGGCGACGACGCCGTCAGCCGGGGCGCCTATCTGGCGGGCCCGCTCGGTCACTGCCTCGAATGCCACACGCCGATGGGCGCGGGCGGGCATCGGGAGTTCGAGACGCGGCTGGGCGCAGGCGGATTTCCCTTCCCGGGACCCTGGGGCGTTTCCGTCTCCGCGAACATCACCAGCGATGCGGAGGACGGCCTCGGCGCCTGGTCCGACGACGAGATCAAGCGCGCGATCACCCACGGCGTCAGCCGGGACGGCCGCGCGCTCTTTCCGCCCATGGGCTATGGCTACTATGCCCGAATGAGCGGCGAGGACCTCGACGCCATCGTCGCCTTCCTGCGGACGCTGCCGCCGCTCAAGTCCGAATAGCGATCACGTTCGGAGCCAGAAAAAGACGGCCAGGGCCGGCGCGCCGCCGAACCCTGGCCGTCCGCCCCCAACCGGGAGCGACGTCGCCTACTTGTCCAGCCAGAAGGTGTCCATGCGGACGACGTCGTAGATGCCGAAATAGTTGTCCGGGCGGTGGCCCTTCACATAGTTGTACCAGCCGTCGTTGATCTTTTCCCAAGCCACCGGCATCAGCGGCGGGTTCTGCTCCATGATCATTTCGGCCTTGGTGATCGCGGCCTGGCGTTTGGTCGGATCGACCTCGCTGTCGATGATCTTCAGCTGTTCGTCGAACTCCGGCACCGACCAGTTCGAGTAGTTCTGGATGCCGTCGGTCTTGTACCAGGCGTTGAAGTAGTCGGACGGGTCGATCAGCGTCGAGACGACGGCGCCGATCGCCATGTCGTAATTGCCCGAGCGGACGTCGTCGAACCAGACGGACTCGACGACCGTGCGCAGGTTGGTCGTGACGTTCAGCGACTGCTGCAGCATCGCCTGGATCGCCTGCGACCAGAGCTTGAAGCTCGCGACCTCGCGGACCAGGAAGTCGAGGCCCTCGATGCCGTTGGGATGGCCGGCGGCCGCCATCAGCTCCTTGGCTTCCTTGACGGCCGGGTCGGTATTGTCCTGGTAGCCGAGGCGCTGGCGCAGCTGGTCGAGCGGCGTGGCGAAGCTCGAGAAGGGATAGATGAAGCCGCCGACCATCATCGGCGCGACGTCCTTCACCACGTCGACCAGCACCGGCCGGTCGAGCACCAGATGGAAGGCGCGGCGAACGCGCGGGTCCGCGAGCGGGCCCTTCTTGGCGTTCATGTATGTCGCCTGGATGACGCTCTGGAAGTAGTCCGTAGCGCTCATCCCGTCCTTCTTCTCGACCTCCCGTCGGGTGACGGGATCGATCAGGCGCGCATAGTCGACGCGGCCCGAGAGCAGCGCCGAGCCGAGCTCCGGCGAAAACGGCAGGCCGTGGTAGAACTCGATGCCGTCCAGATAAGGCAGGCCCTCGTTCCAGTAGTTCTCGTTGCGCTTCATCTCCCAGACTTCCTGCTCGACCCGGCGCACGCTCTGGAACGGGCCGGTGCCGGGGACGTCGAGGGTCTTGCGGAGATTGTAGTTGTTGTCTTCCAACGTCTTCTTGCGGACGATGCCGTTCCAGCCGCTGGCGATGGCCCCCATGATGAAGTCGGCGGGCTTCGGCACCGAAAGCTTGAACTGTACCGTGTAGTCGTCAGGCGCCTCGATCGATTCGACGGAGGTGAAGAGGCCGCTCCGCGGGATGTTGATGCCCTGGGGCGGCTTCACGATCCGGTCGAAAGTCGCCTTCACGTCGGCCGAGGTCATCTTCGCGCCGTCGCTGAACTCGACGCCCTTGCGCAGGAAGAAGGTGTAGGTCTTGCCGTCCTTCGCGACCTCCCAGCTATGCGCCAGATCGGGGATGATCGTCTGCCCGCTGTCGTTCGGATTGCGGCGGACGAGATTGTCATACATGCAGCCCTGGCTGCCGAGATTGTTGACCGTGCCGGACTGGTGGAAGTCGAGATGGGGCGGCCGCATGGTGATGCCGTAGCGCAGGACGCCGCCGCGCTTCGGATTGTCGTCAGGAGCCGTCAGCTTGAAATTCGAGCCGTCCATTTCCATCGGCACGGCCGCACGGGCGCGCCCGCCGGCCAGGCCGTAGGCGCCGGCCGCCATGGCGGTGCTTCCGGCCAAGAAAGCGCGCCTATTCAAGGGAGGTAACCGGAATCCTTGATTTGCCATCTCGCGTCTCCTCTGTTTAAATTTTTCAAGAAGCCTAATGGCGTTAACCAAGCGAGTCTACGCACGATCTTTCTGGAGGGCGAAAACGATTCGCGGCAATTTAATGTCCTTTGAAATAAAATGGCTTTGACTTTGCGGCCGTCAGCCGCTCTGCTCTGACGGGTCTTGGCAGAACGACGGCGCCGGCAAGACGCGCCGCATTACGGGAGGAGATCGGTTTGAGCGACTTGGCGGAAGCTGATGCGCCGACCGGCCTGCGGCCGGCGCCGTCCGGCGACGCGGTGCTGGAAGTGCGCGACTTGCAGACCCAGTTCCGATCGCCCGACGGCGTGGTGAAGGCGGTCGACGGCCTCTCCTACAGCGTGCGTGCGGGCGAGACGCTCGGCGTCGTCGGCGAGAGCGGCTGCGGCAAGAGCGTGACGGCGCTCTCGGTCCTGAGGCTCATTCCGAACCCGCCCGGCGAGATCGTCGGCGGCGCGATCCTGTTCAACGGGCTGGATCTGCTCGGGCTGTCGGAAGCCGAGATGGAGCGCATTCGCGGCAACGAAATTTCGATGATCTTTCAGGAGCCGATGACGGCGCTGAACCCGCTCTACCCGATCGGCAAGCAGATCAGCGAGTCCCTTGTGCTCCATCAGGGCCTGACCAAGCGGGAGGCGGCGAAGCGCGCGATCGACATGCTGCGCCAGGTCTCGATCCCGGAGCCGGAGAGCCGCGTGCGGGCCTATCCGCATCAGCTCTCGGGCGGCATGCGGCAACGTGTGATGATCGCGATGGCGCTCTGCTGCAATCCCAAGGTGCTGATCGCGGACGAGCCGACGACGGCGCTCGACGTCACGATCCAGGCGCAGATCCTCGACCTGATGCGCGACCTCCAGGAGAAGACCGGCACGGCGATCGTGCTGATCACCCACGACATGGGCGTCGTCGCGGAGAACGCTGACCGCGTCGTCGTCATGTATGCCGGTCGGAAGGTCGAAGAGGCGTCGATGGAGGAGCTGTTCGACTATCCGAGCCACCCCTATACGCAGGGCCTGCTCGGCTCGATCCCGAACTTGGAGGAGGCGGCGCACCTCGAAGGCAAGCGACCGCGCCTCAGCGAGATCACCGGCATGGTGCCGTCGCTGACCCGGCTGCCGCCGGGCTGCGCCTTCGCGCCCCGCTGCCGGCATGCGGTCGACAAGTGCCGCGCCGCATATCCGCCGCTGGAGGAGTTCCGGCCCGACCATTGGGTCGCCTGCTGGCGCGCAGCGGAACTCAGTGCGGGAGACGTGCAATGAGCCGCGACCAGCCGGCGGAGGTCCAGACGCCGCTCCTCGAAGTCGCTGACCTGAAGAAGCATTTTCCGATCTACAAGGGCGTGATTTCGCGCGCCGTCGGGCAGGTGCACGCCGTCGACGGCGTCTCCTTCGCGATCGGGCCGGGCGAGACGCTCGGCC
>MRWG01001192.1_pt1 | contig 18182 bp, 15 predicted proteins | sample 1013341 | NCBI WGS metagenome assembly MRWG01 (sample SAMN06117577, study PRJNA244670) | biofilm metagenome | biome: Water; feature: Cathode Biofilm; material: Biofilm; isolation source: microbial consortium enriched at the cathode of a solar microbial fuel cell | place: USA: District of Columbia ... | reverse complement strand
TTCCTGGACAGCCTGATCTCGCTGGCCCGGTTGCCGAAAACACTGACCGAAGTGCATGTAGGGGAATTCAAGGAAGTGGTAGCACGGGCCTCCAATGCCGACCTCAATATTTTTGGAATGGATGCCGAATTACAGTTCGGGTTTGTCAGCGAAATCAGCCAGAAAACAAAGAGTTCCTGCCTCTTTGCCAAAAATTCAGGACATGAGAGCATCCTTGCCTGAGAAACCCCCTATGGCTTCCTTTCGTAATGGATTTTCCAGGCGGTTTGCCAGGTCTTCCCGCCATCGCGGGTACCTTCCCAGGTCCACACAAGGCTGTTGGGCCGGATGTCTGAAAAAACCATACGGAATAATGCCCCCTGGCTATTTTCCTCTGTCATACTGAAAATCCGCTGCCCCTGGTCGGTGATGCCTTTGAAATGGAAATAGCCCCCTGCATTGTCGGCCCAGGACTGATACCAGCTCTGGGTTTGAGGGTTGTATACCGAGATGCTCGTTCCCCGGAAACCACTGCCCGGATCCTCGAAGTGCTCCTGTAACACCTTGCCATCCAGTATTTTCTCTATTCGGTTATGGCCTTTGACCTTGACGGAATCCTTTGCATACCAGTGTACGTTCCACTCCCCCACCCAAAAATCAAAGGCATTGGCGGCATCTTCCTGCCCGTGGCCCCATAAAAAACTCATCAGGAAGACGGTGAGGGCGGTGAATGGCAGGTACTTGATCATAGGCAACTGGATTAACGGGGCCTGGGGCGTGGGGGTACACAGCCTTGTAAACCTTTTTAAAAATAACCGAAATTTTCCTAAAACGCAACCAATTTGGCACCCGGCACCTGCCCTACGGGCTATACAGGTGATAACGCCCTTTCACTAAGGACGCTCCTTGTCGACCTGCCTTGTGAACCGTACCGGCTACTGTAAATCATGTTAAAAAAAACCTAAGCCTGTAACAAAGCATTTGTGCCGGCTTCCTATGCTGCGAATAAACCGGGTCCCTATGGAGACGATTTTCATTAAAAATATGGTCTGCAGCCGCTGTAAACTGGCAGCCACACTGGCATTTGAAAAAGCCCGTATCCCCCTCCTGCACATTAGCCTGGGGCAGGTGCAGGTCCGTCGGGCAGATGTATCCCCTGCAAAATTGGCGGTACTCGACAGCCTTTTGAAGGAATATGGGCTGGAGCGTACCACCGATCGGAAAAGCCGGCTGCTGGAGCAATTAAAGGCTTTTATCATCGAGTATATCCATTTCCGCGACCTTTCCGAAATAAAGCTCAAATGGTCTCAGCTCCTGGAGCAACAACTGGGGTACGACTATGACTACCTGAGCAAATTGTTTTCTTCCGCGAACGGGATCACGCTGGAACGCTATATCATTAAACAAAAAATTGAAAAAGTGAAAGCCTACCTGGCCCATGACGAGATGCGGCTAAAGGAAATTGCTTACCGGATGGGGTACAAAAACACGAACCACGTCTCTTCTCAATTCCGTAAAGTCACCGGGGTTACCATTTCCTGCTTCCGGCGAAACATCCGGGAATCCAGACGCTTGTCAGTAGACCAAATCACGTAATTATATACTTTTTTACCGGATAAATATACCTGCGCGCCAGGGATTCCTCCCGACATTTGCCGACGAAAAACAACACGGTATTATAATAAAGTAATACTTTATTTTAAATAGTGTTAAAACCTAAAGATCAATAAACTGTAATTAATCAATAAGCAAGCAACAATTCAATCAATCCACAAATATGAAAAAATATCTGAATGCCTCAATGATCGGGCTGCTACTGCTAAGCCTGGGAATAAGCGGATGCAGTGATGACGACCAGGCCACTGCCCCGGAGGGCAAACCCGTCAAGGTCTCATTTGAATCTGAAGTACACGAACCAGGGGGTGATATCACCTCCTATGAGATGGTGCTCAAACTAAGCGAACAAGCGGCAAAAAACGGCTCGGTGCGCATCAGCCTGGCCGGGAAGATGGGCTATGGGCAACAATACTATACAGAACCCGCAGCCCAAAACGGGGTGCTGGAGGTAGCGCTTGCCAAGGATCAGAACACGGCCAGGTTCAAAGTACATAAGTTGGCCGACCTGCCCAACGGGGAGAACATCCTCCAGATGATCCTCCAGGAACCCACGGAAGGCTTTTCCCTGGGCGACCCATCCATGTCCCTGCTGCGGTTCCGGAAAAACACCCCTCTGTCTGCTTCGATAGCTTTCACTACGGCCACTTCAGAGGTTTGGGAGGACGACACAGACGGGATAGAGCTGCGCCTCGAACTAAGTGCGGCCCTTTCCACAACCGAGCAAGTAACCATTGATTTTGAGGCGAGTGATATGCTGACCTACGGTGAGGATTACACCACAGACCCCGCCCTGGTCCTCGGACAGATGCTCCTGGAGGTTCCCGCTGGCGAAACCGGTGTTACCTTCCGGCTAATGCCCGTAGACAACAACCAGGCAATGACAGATTACCAAATCAACCTGGCCATCAGCGCCACCACCGGATACCTGGTCAAGGGCGACCTGTACGGGCATGTGATCACCCTGCGTGAAGATGACGACCTCCAGGGTGTTGTAGTGCATACGATTGCCGAGTTGCGGGATACTTTTGGACAATACCCGGGAGACTGGTACCTGCCGGAAGACTATTATATTGAAGGGGTCATCACCTCAGGCACCAATGTGGCCGACGGCAAAACCGCTTATATCCAGGATGCCACCGCGGGGATCATGCTGCGTTTCACCCCTTCGAATGTCCTGAATTACGGGGACAAGGTGCGCCTAAACCTTAAGAATGCCACTGGCAATACGGTAAATGGGCAGAAAGCCATGACCAATATTGTTGACCTGAGTGGCACGCTGCTGGATGAGGACGTGGAGGTGATCCCCCAGGAAATAAGCCTGGAACAGTTGGCCAGCGGGGCGTATGAAGGCAGGCGGGTACGCATCAGTGGCATTACTTTTACCCAGGCCAATGGCAGCAATACCTTTGCTGGGAACCGAATCATCAGCAACGGGACCTTCTCGGCCCTGGTAAAGACCTATGAGGCTGCCGAGCTCGCTACAGGGGTACTGCCCGAAGGCGTAATTGCCATCCAGGGGATTGTGGGCGATTTCGGGTACCTGCTGCCGCAGCGTTTGACGAGTGATATCGACCTTTGAGGACGGAAGGAAACAAAGCGAAAACAAAAAGCGCCCTGCAAAGGGCGCTTTCTTATGGTATAAACCTGCTTGCAGCAGGGGTTTTTATGACTCGATCTCTACAACCTCCAGTTCAAAAATGAGGTCGTGTCCTGCCAGTGGATGGTTGGCATCGATGACGATATGGTCTTCATGCACTTCTGCCACCCGCAATTGGCGTTCAGACCCGTCAGGGTTCCTGGCTACCAGCCCCATCCCCACTTCCGGTTTGATGCTGTCTGGCAATTCTTCGTTCTTGATCGCCTGGAACAATTCCTCCCTCGCTTCTCCATAGGCTTCCTCCTTAGGTATGGTGACTGTTTTCTTTTCCTTTACGGCCATGTCCAGCAACCCTTTTTCAAAACCTGGGATAAAGTTCCCCTGCCCCAGGGTTACTTTGAGGGGTTCCTTTCCTTCCGAACTGTCAAATACCTGTCCGTTTGTCAATTTTCCGGTGTAGTGCACCGCTACGGTGTCGTTTGCCTTTACTTTACTCATACTACTGTACTATCTATCTGATTATCAATTTTAATATAGGCAAAACTAGGCATTCCGCTACGGCTAAAATAATTATTTGGGAGAAATCCCGCCGATTGTGAAAATCTTAACGGTTCGTCGGGGTGATTTTTTCCCTGTCAGCGGTACATCCGGGGAGGAATTCCGTGATCAGGGTTCCCAGAACGGATCGCCTGCCGCGATAAACCGTACGGGGACTTCGGTAATAAAACCCTTGAGCCAGTCTGCGCAATACACCATCCCTCCTTCTTCCGAGATGGCGTGCCCCAACAGGACCAGCGCTTTTTTCCGGCCAGTAGCCATAGCGTCCCGCACGTATTCCACGGTTTCCCATTCATGGGTTTCCCCGATGATTAACACATCCACATCTTCCCGTTGAAGGCTGGCAATTTGCCGGGCCGAACCGGCCGCCCCCAGTACCAGTCCCACCTTGCTGAGGTCCATTTCCCGGTCGCCCACCACCCTGATTGCTGCCGAAGGGAAGGTGTTTTGAAGGCCCCGGGCAAGCGCTTCAAGGTTGGTGGGCGGCAGGCTGTAAGTATAGGGCCGCTGTGTTTCTTCATAGGCCTGCCATCCCAGTTGCCTGACCACGCCTTTGTAAATACCGTCAGGAGCTGTCTGGTGGATATGGTCGTGGAAACGAAACACAATCATGCCATGCTCTTCAATAAACCGCTGTTTGGCCTTCAAGACGCTGTCTCCTTTGAGGGCTTCTTTATCGTCAAAATGGTTGTAGTAGGTGGGCTCGTGGGTAATGACCATGTTGAGGCCCTGCGAATGGGCCATCTTAAGTACTTCCAGGGTGGCTAAAAAGGTAGTGGCAATACCCTGTACGTCCATTGCAGGGTTTCCCCCTTTAAAAGTGTCCACCGTTTCGGCCTGCCACTCAACCGTCAGGTGGTTTTTGATCCGTTGCAGTACCTCCGCGGCCGTCAGGTTGTTTCCTGTTGGGGCCTGAGGGAAGGCCTTGATGTGGAGCAGTACGATGGCGGTGGGTACCAGCCCCAGGAGTTTCTTCATTTTTTCATCGGGTTTGTTTCCAGGTACTTTAAAGCTACGGGAATTTTCCGAAAGCGCGTGGTAGGTCGCTAAATGAAAAAGAGCCCTAACGGGCCCTTAATCAGCTAATGTCGATAAACCGATTACTTGCTGTCCAGCATCTTTGTACTGATGTAGGCGTTGGACCGGATGATTTTCCCTTCGTCATTGAAATCATGGATATAGAGGGCCGGTATAACAAACTCCTTATTGTCCGATTTCCGTGTCATCCGGAATTTCCACCAGGACTGCACTACTTTGGCATCCCCCAGGTCGTACTCCAGGTAGTCCGGGTATCCCACTTCGTCTATACTTGTAAAATCATAGGTGGCCCAAAGTTGGGTATTGCGGGCCTTGATCTCCTCCAGGCTCATGGTCTCCCCGTCAGGCAATTCCAGCGAACCAAACCGCGCCTTTTCATCAAAATAGGTATAGGCGGTTTCAAAATCACCAAATTCAAACGCGTGCATCATTCGGCGTATCCTATTGATGTTTTCATGGTTCTTGTAAAGCGTCCCATTTTTGAGGTCATTGTCGCTTACCCATATCTCCATGGGGATACGCAGGTCAAAATAATTGATTATGGTTTTAATTTTGTTCTCATCGTTCACCACGATCAGCCGGTGCATGGGCATATCCAGTTTCACCCCGGTCTTGTTGTGTACCCCCTTGACATGGTCCCAGGTTTGTACCCAGGTACCACTTTCGTCATATTCCAGCGCATCGGGGTAGGCCCCTTTGGAGGGCTCCATCGAGAAGTAATCAAAATTCTCATTCATCCAATTCATTTGTTCCAGGAAATCTTCTTTGGTACCCGGTTTCGCATCCTTATTGGAACTGGTCCCGTTGAAGGTCTTTAGGTCCTCAGCCAGGTACGAAGCCACTTTGTCGGTATCCCCGGCCACAAATGCCGTGAACATGGCATCGACAACCTGTATGGCCGGATGCTCCCTGTAGATGGTTCCGTTTTTCTTTTTTTGGGCTGTCCCGGAAATAGAACAGAGGAAGATAATACAAAGTGCAGTTTTTTTCATTCTCAAGGTTTTTGGTTAGTACAAGAAAATGCCCTCCGGCATATGGGCGGCAACTAACGACTTTTAAGGATGACGAAGGGGTATGGGAGGACAGAATGCAGTGTTTATTGTCCGAAGGGCCTTATTTATTTAGCGAAGTCACAGCCAGGGGAATTCGGGGTCGTAGGGGAATTCGCCACCGGCGTTAAGAATCCAGCCAATCCTTGAACTCACGTGCCCTGGCTTTACTGACCACCACCCTTTCTTTCATCGGGGGCTGCAGGTTGACCACCAGCTTTCCGTTGAAGTATTGCCTTATGTTGGTGATAGCGTCTCTGTGTGCGATGACCTGTCGGTTTAATCGGCAGAAAATGGCCGGGTCCAATTCTTCCTCCATTTCTTCCAGGGTCTTGTCCGGGAAAAATACCTGGTTCTCACGGGTATGCAGCTTCACGATGCCCCCGTCAATGTGCAGGTAGGCGATCGAATCGGTCTTGAGAGGTACCAGTTCATCCGACCGTGACACCAACAATGCAGACTTATAGGTTTTTTTCTTGACACTTACCATGTTGAGCAGTCGCTCCATTTGCAGGTTCATGTTCGATGTCCCGTGCAACTGGGTTTTAAACTGTTTAAGGGCATCGGCCAGTTCCTGTTCTTCTATGGGTTTCAGCAGATAGTCTATGCTATGTACTTTAAAGGCTTTGAGCGCATATTGGTCATAGGCGGTGGTAAAAATGACGGGGATGGCAATGGAGACCTTTTCAAAAATTTCAAAGGAAATACCATCGGCCAGGTGGATATCCAAAAAAACGATTTCGGCCTGGTGCGGGTTGGAAAAGAAGGCCACGGCACTCTTGACCGAATCCAATACCTCAAGAATTTCAATGCCGGGTTCCAACCTCCGGAGCAGGTAGGCCAGGTTTTCACTGGCAGCCCTTTCATCTTCTACGATCACCGCTTTCATGCGCTCGAAATTAACGGTATTTGCACCCGGAACACCTCTTCGTCTCTGGAGATGACGATCTTTTTCTTTCGCAACAGGAAATAACGTTTATCCAGGTTGATAAGGCCATTGCCCGTGCTTTCTACCGGAGTACTCCTGGGGTGGATTTTATTTTCAACGACCAGGAAGTCCTCCTTGGAATAAATCCTGATCCCCAGCGGGCAACCCTTGGAGATCTCATTGTGCTTCACCGCATTCTCTACCAGTAGTTGCAAGGCCATAGGCGGGATTTCCATAGCCATGTGCCGGTCTTCTATTTGCACATCGATATGGAAACAATACTGATGGTACCGTGTTTTGATCAGGAAGGCATAGCTTTCCAGGAACTTCAGCTCGTCCCGCAAACTAACCAGGTCGCGTTCACCACTTTGCAGGATATACCGGTACATGTGTGATAATTTATTGACGAATTGGGTGGCTTCCTTATTGTCGCGGATCAGGGAGTTGAGCGTGTTTAAGGAATTAAAAAGAAAATGCGGGTTTAACTGGTTCCGCAAGGCAGTTAGCTCTTTTTGGAGGTTTTGTTGTTGTAAGCGTTCATTTTCGATGAGGTTCTCCTGGCGGATGACCAACAGGCGCAGGATCCCGGAGATAAAAAGGAGCAAGAGGTGTATCACCGCGAATACCACAAAGAGGAAACGCTCTTCCCGTACACCGGGAACCCGTGCTACCACCCAGGGATAAAAAGCGATCAACAACGCGAGGGTGACCCCGTAAATCGACAGGTTCACCAAGACTGCCAGCGTCCTGTTGACATTTTTCGAATACTTGTAAATACGGTACTTGAAGTTCGCGTTGAATTGTAAAACAGCGTAGGAGAAGAGGAAGATAAAAACCAACCTGAAGAGCAAATACCCAATGGTGATATCGGTAAAATTCTCGTCGGTATATGCAGGGATCCGAAACAACGAAATGGCGATAGGCAGGTTGACCAGTACGGCTACCAGGCCAGCAATTTTTAACAATTCAGATTGCGTTACCGGTTTCAAAACGAAGTTTCTAGGACTCAAGAGTTACAAATTTACATTAATTTAAGCGAAGCTGGCAGGCGCTACTACCACTTGTGATAGAAAAAATAAGCCTCCAATCCGAAGATTGGAAGCTTAACAACTTAGCCGGGCCTCATCAATCAGAAGTTGTAAACGGCTTCACTGGAAGGCAGCTCGTTAGCCTTCCAAAAATCTATTTCCTCTTCCTCCTCTATGAAAATAATCTGGTCGAGGTTAAATTCCGGTGCTGCATAAGGGTTGAAATCCGCTGGCAGGTAGGTATTTACATCAAAACCCAGGTCCAGGGTTTCTTCCATTTCCATGTAAGGGATCTCATCCAGGTTTAACTCGGGGCGGGCATAGGGATTAAATCCTTCCGGTAGATAATCCCTGGTGTCAAAGCCTAGCAGTATAGGTTCTTCCGGCTCCAGGAATACGATTTCATCCAGGTTTGCCTCCATGCCCGCATAGGGGTTGAATCCTAGGGGGAGATATTCAGCCGTGTCAAACCCCAATCCGTCAAATTCATCCGCTTCTATATAGGTTATGGTGCTTAGGTCCGGTTCCTTTACCGCTGGGGCATAGGGATCAAAATCGGCCGGCAGGTACGCATCCACATCAAAACCGAGGTCTACCTGATCCTGCTCCTCGATAAACACAATTGCATCCAGGCACAAATCCTGTGTCGTGCTGGCCCCTTCATGGTCACATCCGTTTTTCTCAACGGTAGAAGAGGGCGCTGCCTGTTTGTTGGCTGCCAGGGTGGTTTTCCCCTGTTTTTCCACAAACAGGTCCAGGAAGATATCCTCGTGGTCCAGTGGCATTTGCACGGTCCTCGTGATAGCCTGCCTGTCAGTCGCCTTTGGCTCCTGTTGGTTGAATTTCAACACACTCAGGGACACTACGGATAAGGTTGCTGTAAGTGTTAATATGCTTGTTGTTTTCATGACGCTAATTTTTCGTGATTCGTTGTTTTGCGGATTCTTACTTTTAAATCCGGTACAAAGATATCCGAACACCCCTGCTGCATATACCTCAATCTGATCCAACCGTCTAAATGTTAAAGTGAACCGTCCATTTTGGGGGATGAATTTTTTTGAATGTCATAAATGGAAGGTTTCCAGGGGGTTACTTTGGTGTTGACAGGCATCCGAAATGGGCCTGAATCCCATTTTTTGAGCAACAAAAAAGGGTGTACTTTTGCCAAAACCGCAACCGGCATGGACAAGGGGCTTTCACATTGGATCTATGAAAAATTATTGGGATTGGGCCTTAGCCAAGGCGCTTCCGAATTCCTGAACCTGCTTATTTTGCTCCTGGGCAGCCTCATCCTGGCATTGCTGCTCGATTTTATTATCTGGAAAATACTGCGCCTGGTTACCACCACCATGGCGCGTAGAAGCAAGACCAATTTTGATGACATCCTCGTATTTAATAGGGTTCCCCGGTACATTGCCCATGTGATTCCGCTCGTATTGCTCCTGGAACTGATCCCACTGATCTTTGTCGATTACCCCTATTGGGAATCGTTGACACTGAAGACGTTCCAGATCCTGGGGATTCTCCTTGCCCTGCAGATTACCAAGCGTGTGCTTCGCAGTGTGCGCGACTACCTGAAGACCCTACCGCGTTTCAAGGACAAGCCCATAGAAAGCTATGTACAGGTTTTTATGATCTTCGCCTGGGTAACCGGGATCCTGACCATTTTTGCCGTAATGACCGGGACGACCATTTGGAAGTTCTTTACCGCCCTGGGGGCGGCTTCCGCAATTATCCTGTTGATTTTTAAAGACTCTATCCTGGGGCTGGTGGCCAGTATTCAGGTGAGCGCCAATGATATGGTTCGCATAGGGGATTGGATCACCTTTCAGAAGTATGGGGCCGATGGGGATGTCATTGAGATCAACCTGGCGACGGTCAAAGTGCAAAATTTTGACAAGACCATTACAACCATCCCCACCTATGCCCTCATATCCGACTCCTTCCAGAACTGGAGGGGGATGCAGGAGGCCGGTGGCCGCCGTATCAAGAGGGCGCTGGTGCTAAGGCAGGAGACGGTTCGTTTCCTCTCGGGGGAAGACGTGGAACGCCTGAAGAAAATCCAACTGATCTCCGATTACCTCATACAGCGAAATAGCAAGATCCAGGAATACAACCAGCAGCAGGAGGCAGACAAATCGCTGGCCATCAATGGCCGCAACCTGACGAACCTGGGGGTTTTCCGGAAATACGTGGAGACGTATCTAGAAAAACATTCGGCCATCAATAAGAAAATGACCCTGATGTGCCGCCAGCTGCCCCCTACTCCCCAGGGGCTCCCCCTGGAGATCTATGCCTTTAGCAGCGACAAGCGCTGGGAGAACTATGAATATATCATGGCAGATATCTTCGACCACCTGCTGGCAGCCCTCCCCTATTTTGAACTGGAAGTCTTTGAATTGCCTACTTCGTTGAAGTCACGGGAACCTGCATGACCCTCGGGACGAATAGAAGCATTGACCTGGCCTGCCGCTGGGCCCCTGTTCACTGGCTCGTCCGTTTTGCTGCGGAACCTTGAAAACAACACCCGCTTTTTACTGGTATTGATGAAGTACACCCCCGTGAGCAATACCAGGGCGGCTACAATGGATTGGAGGGTGACGGTTTCATCCAGGAAGTACCATCCCAGGAACAGCGCCACAATAGGGTTCACATAGGTGGAGGTGGCCACTTTTTCCGGAGAGACCCTTTTGAGGAGGTAGTTAAATGCGGTAAAGGCCACGATGCTCCCGAAAAGCACCAGGAGCGTCATGGAGAGCCATACCGGGAAGCTCCAGGCCACAGGCGACTTCCAGGTTTCCCCCAGGAGCGGGCTTACCAGCAAAAGCACCACCCCCGCCGTGAACATCTGGTACCCTGTATTCACAAAATAATTGGAAGGCAGTTTCACCCGGGCGACAAATAAACTGCCATAGGCCCAGCTCATCATACAGGCAAAGATCATGATGATCCCGATCACGGAGTTTTCGCGGCTTACCACCTGTTTCTGGCTCACCAGCAAATAGATGCCGATGATACCCAGGATCACGCCGAACACCGACATGGTCTTGATGGGTTTGCCTTCAAATACACGCATCATTAGTAATACAACCAGGGGCTGCGCTGCGATTTCCAGGGCTGCAAAACCACTGTCCACATATTTCAGGGCCCACACCACTACACCGTTGCCGAAGGAAAGGAAGAGGAAACCCGCGATGACGGTATTCCTGAGTTCCCTTTTATCAATTTTAAGGGAAATGCCAAGGATCTTGCAGAGGGTGAAAATCAGGAGGCCGGCCATGCTGAAACGGATCCCGGCCAACATAAAAGGGGCCAGTTCGGATACCGCGATCTTGTTGAGCAGGTAAGTGGATCCCCATATCACATAGATCGCAAAAAAGGCTAAAACCAAAAGCGTTGTGGAGGAAGGTTTGCCGGAACGTTTTTTCATGAGGCCTGAATCAGCCTTCAATATTACGCATAGCATTCCAGATTTTCCATGGCAAACTCATTTTTTCTTCAGGCCCCGGCCATCCCACCAATACAGCACTGCCCCCGCCAGTACATTGACCATCCCCAGACCTGTCTCCAGGGGTTGCGCGATGGCCAGGTATACCAGCACCCATAGGCTCACCACCAGGAAAAAGATTTGTGGCCATGGGTAAAATGGACTTTTAAAATGCGCTGTGCCCCCTGGGTTGGACCGGGCAGCAAAGACCCCGGCCACGGCCAGGGCCGCAAACAGTTGCAACACAAACCCGCTGTACACTATTACTTGTTCAAAGGTGCCGCTGAGCAGGAGGAACAGGGTAATGGCCGTCTGCAACCAAAGGGCCCGCAGCGGTATCTGGCCCGATGTCTTTTTGGAAAACCAGCGCCACAACCGGTAGTCTTCCCCCATGACCTGAATGACCCTCGGACCTGCCCAAATCATGGCGCTTATACTGGATACCAGCAATAGGCCAATGCCGAAGCTCATGAGTTGCCCTCCCCGGTCACCAAAAATGGCCGTGGCCGTGATTTTCCCCACCTCCAATTCGCCCCGGATAGAAGCCAGGTCATTGTGTTTTAAGAAGACGTAGTTCAACAACAGGTACAGGATGCTTACCAGCAATGTCCCAAAAATAAGTGCCCTGGGCAGGTTGCGGCGGGCATCCCGGATTTCGTCCACAATGTAGGAAGCAGCGTTCCATCCGGAATATGAGAAGGTGACATAGATGAGGGCGACTGCAAAAGCGGGCAAAACTATTTCTTCCTGCCAACCAGCATCCCAGGCAAATGCCATTTGTCCGGACATCCGGCTAAGGCCAAAATAGATAAAAACCAGGATCAGGGATATTTTGAGCAGGGTGGTGATGTTTTGCAACAGGCCGCTTTTGCGAATGCTAAAGGAATGGAACAGGCTGACGGCCAAAATGACCGGTACGGCCAGTTGCACCCCCGAAATTCCCAGGTAAGGCGCCACGTATTGTCCAAGGGCCATTCCGGCCAGGGCTACAGGGGCCGAAAAACCAATGGTAAGCGATACCCAACCGGAAAGGTATCCCAGCAGTGGGTGGAACGCCTTGGATAAATAATGGTATTCGCCTCCCGAACGTTGCCAGTAGGTGCCGAGTTCCGCATAGCTCAGGGCGCCGCAAAGGGCCACTACCCCACCCAACAGCCAAAGGATGAGGATCGACCAGCTATTTTGGGTATTCACCAGTTGGAAGCCCAGGCTCGTGAAAATGCCCGCGCCGATCATATTGGCGATGACAATGGCAGAAGCGGTGGGCCATCCTATGGCCTGAGGGTTTTTCATGGATATGGACTATAAAATCACAATGCCGTTAGGCTGTAAGTTACGACCAAATCGCATAGGCATAAAACAATACCTCCGTACCATAGGGGTATCCCATTCTCCCCTAAAAAAGAGGAGGCCCTAAAGCCTCCCCTTTTACAAATGCTGTATGCCAGGTTGTATTACCTATGTAAGCGCTGCGTCAAGGACGATCTCGGCCTTAAGCAGTTTGGAAATCGGGCAGATTTCCTTTGCTTTGCTGGCTATTTCCTTAAACTTAGCAGCGTCAATACCGGGCACATCACCCGTCAGGTCCAGGTTGATCCGGGTGACGCTCCCATCCTCGAAAGTGACCCTGGCAGCCACGTCCAGCGAATTTGGGGTAAACCCTGCCTCCCCCAGTAAAAAACTCAGCTGCATGGCAAAACAACCCGCATGGGCCGCACCCACCAATTCTTCGGGGTTTGTGCCGGGTTTGTCTTCAAATCGGGTATGGAACGAATAGGGCGTATCCTTTAAAACCCCACTGTTGCTGTATAAGGTTCCCGAACCTTCCTTGCCGCTACCTTTCCATTGCGCACCGGCTTTTCTCGTAAATTTCATAATAGCATTTTTTAAGTGTTCTTTAATGGCTTTTAAGATAGGTATTAAACACTATTGAAAGGTCTTGTTCAATAAATCTTTTAACGCATTCCATGATGCGGTATCGGCCTTTTCCTGATACGCCAGTGGAAGCTGGAATTTCTTTCCCAGGGAATCGGCATCCTTGCTGGTAAAAGCGTGCTGCGCCCCCTCGTAGGCGATATAGGAATAATCCGCTTTCACACTGTCCATCGCCCGGGTAAAGGCCGCCACGGATTCTGGGGAAACAAAGGGGTCTGCAGCCCCATTACAGACCAATACCCTGGCTTTCAGCTGGTCATTGGGCATAATGGGCAGTTGTACCCCGCTGTGGAACGCGGCAACCGCATCCAGGTCCTTCCCGGCATTGGCCATGGTAAGGACCACACTCCCTCCAAAGCAATATCCTATGGCGGCTATGGCTTCGGTATCTACCGTCGGTTGGGATTTCAGGAGTTCCAGGGCCGCGTCAAATCGAGCCTGGGCCAGGTCGATGTTCTGCATGACCATGCCCGAAAATTTACCGGCGTCTTCTGGGTGCATGGCCTGCTTGCCATCACCGTACATATCTACGGCCAGGGCGGTGTATCCTAATTCTGCCAGCATATCGGCCCGTTTACGGGTGTAGTCGTTATGGCCCCACCATTCATGTACGACCAGGACCCCAGGCCGTTTGCCCTCCTGGTTGGCGTCATAGGCGAGGTAGCCCTTCATTTCCGTGCTGTCTGTGGCGTAAGACACTTCTTCGCCTATAAGCCGGACTTCCGCCGGTGTTTCTGGAAGGGCCCCTTCCTTCCTGGGTTCCCCCTTACAGCCCAACGCCAGGAAACCCACGATTCCCAGGACCCAGAGCAATTTGTTTCTTATAAGTTGCATATGCGATCGGTTTTGTTTTCCTAAAAATACTACATTCTCCGGGCGTTGAAAAGCGTTAGGCCTTAATATTCGGTTAAGACCCCGGTATTGTCCATACGACTGCTATGGCTTCCGCGGCGCTGGAATCCTTTCTGCCCCGGCCTGCAAAGAGGATCCGGATCGCTTGACCTACCCCCGCCCCCGATCACGGAACATCCATCGCCCGTCTACCCGGGATGGGACCCAAAAGCAACGGGGACTTCCATGGTCTTCCAAAAATGGCGGAAAACTCCTGAAAACCCCCGTTGATATGGGTTGTTTCCCCGGGAAGCACACGGCTCCGGAGGAAGGCGTTGGGTTGCCCTTAGTCTTTTAGCCCCTGTCCTTCTATCCAGGGTGCCCCCACAGCTTTCAAAGCCGCCTCCAACTGGGGCAGGGTGTTATTCATAAGGTTAGCCAACTTCCCTTCTACCCCTTGCAGTTGCTGTTCTGCACGGGAAAGGGCTTTTTTGTGGTTGGCGGTAGGGCCATAAGTGTTGCTCAATGCCCGCGATCCAATACTTACGGCATCCTGGGGCGATGGGGGGTTGTCTTCCCCAATTTGGTTTTTGGCCGCATTGCCATCCATTATCTTCTTTAACCCGAGCAAGTCTTCCTGGGCCTTGTAAATGCGCCCGTAAAGGTCTGCCGAAGGTGCCGTTGCCTGGTCCAGTGCCCTTTTCAGGGCATCGGCCCTGGTGAGGCTTTTGTCAAGGTTCGTATTGACCGCCATCAATGCCTGCTGGAACTCCTGGAAGCGCTCCCTGAACTCATTGATCTCCTCGTCAGATTTTGGGGTCAGCACCCCTTGTTCCATCTCCTTCACCTCAAAGGACCTGGGCCCTGCCAGGGGGGTAAGCATACCATCTACCCTCTTGGCAATGGTGACATTAAATGTACCGGGGGTCACGTAATACGTTCTCCGGTTCCAGTCTTCTTCTTCACCGGCAGGGGCTTTAAGGGGCACCCCTTCACGGGCGGCATAGGTAAGCCCCCAGGCCACCCGGTTAAACCCTTTTTTGTTGCTGCCTTCGAAGGAGTTTACCACATTCCCGTTGGCATCGGTCACCGTCACGATAATGGACGGGTCCTCCTGGTTGGTTTCATCTTCCAGGGCCTCCCATCCGGGGAAAGGTATATTTTCCGTCGTTTTCTTCAGGTTTTTTTCCTTTTCCTGCCGTACCTCTTTCAGGCTTTTCAGTTTTTCGGGAAGGTAATAAGTAAATACCGCTCCAAAAGGCGGGTTTTCCCCAAGGAATTGTGTATTTCCCTGGCTTTCGGGTACTTCCCTCTGTATGTACAGGTCCGCATCCTGCACCGGAAAGAGTTGGGCCTCTGCCCCCGGGGTAGCCACTGTCAATTCACGCAAGGGGCTGATATCATCAAGGATATAGATGCCACGCCCGAAGGAAGCCGCTACCAGGTCGTTTTCATCCCTTTGTATGGTGATGTCCCTGATCGAGATGGTCGGCAGGCCGCTTTCCAGTTTTGTCCAGGAACTTCCGCCATTTTGGGTCATATACACCCCAAATTCCGTCGCTGCGAACAACAGGTCCTTTTTCACATGGTCCTGTACGATCCTCCAGGTCAGTAACCGGTTGGGAAGGTTGCCATTCATGAAGCTCCAGCTTCTTCCCAGGTCGGTACTCTTTAAAAGATACGGTTTGAAATCGCCTTCTTTATGGTTGTCCAATACCAGGTAGACTGTATTGGCATCAAACAGGTCTGCGCGCACATCATTGACAAAAGCCCTGTCTGGCACCCCTTTGATACTACCCAGGGCGATTTTCCTCCAGTTGGCACCCCCGTCTTCACTCACCTGCAGGATGCCGTCATCGGTCCCGGCATACAGGATGCCCTCTTCCACCGGGGATTCGGCCAGGGAAGTAATGGTATTGTAGTCTGACATCGCATATACGTCCCAGGCATTGTCCCAACTGGCTTGTTTTCCCATGATAGGCAGGGCCAGCCGTTCTTCGTTCCTTGTCAGGTCTCCGGAAATAGCGGTCCAGTCATCGCCCCGGTTCTCCGATTTCCACACCCGGTAGGATGCAAAATAAAGTCTCGCGGGGTTATGGGTACTCACCAGTATGGGCGAATCCCAGTTAAAGCGCTCATAAGGATCCCCCGGGGCCGGTTGTGGCTGGATAAATACGGTTTCCCTGGTGGTTTGGTCGATTCTCCAGAGGACCCCCTGCTGGTATTCCCCGTAGGTAATATTGGGGTCACCGGGCGTGGTGGCGGACTGGTGTCCGTCGGCGCCCAGGGTCTTCCACCAATCGGAATTGAGGATCCCTTCCTTGTAGCGTGTCTGGGACGGGCCACCATGGGATCCGTTATCCTGGGTACCCCCATAGATATGGTAGAAGGGTTGTGCATTGTCTACCGCGATCTTGTAATACTGGGTGACGGGCAGGTTGGGGAAATACCGCCACGTTTTGGTGAGGTCGTATGACTCGTACAAGCCACCATCTGTACCAAACAAGACATAGTCGGGGTCCGAAGGCTTAAAGGCCATGGCATGGCTGTCCACGTGTTTCTTCTCTTCATTCATCTGGGTAAACGTCTTGCCATGGTCATCCGATATCAGGGTAACATAGCTCATCAGGTACAGGCGGCCCTCCTGGTGGGGAGAAGCGTATAGTTCCTGCTAATAATGTGGCCCGGTCCCCCCTGAAACCGCGTCGGATTGCTTTTTCCAGGAAGCCCCCTGGTTGGTCGAAATAAAGACTCCTCCCTTTTTGCGATCCAGTTCTATGGCTGCATAAACGATATTGGCGTCGAAAGGCGACACCGCGAGTCCAATCTTGCCCAGGTTGGAAGCCGGGATACCTTCGGTAAGCTTGGTCCAGGTCTCTCCCCCGTCTGTACTCTTATGGATCCCCGACCCGGGACCTCCCCCCAGGTAGGCCGCTACAGTACGGTGCCGGTCCCAGGTGGCTGCATAAAGGATATCGGGATTGGAAGGATCCAGCTCCAGGTCGGTCACCCCGGTCCATTCGCTGTTCCCCAGGGTCTTTTTCCAGGTCTTTCCCCCATCGGTGGTCTTGTATAAGCCCCTGTCGCCCCCTTTACTCCAAAGTGGTCCCTGGGCGGCTACCCAAACGATGTCGGAATTTTCAGGATGGACCACGATACGGGAAATATGCTCAGATGCCTTCAGCCCCATATGCTTCCAATGCTTTCCGCCGTCCTGGCTCAGATACACCCCATCGCCAAAGCCAACATGCCGTCCTCCGACATTTTCACCGGTTCCCACCCAGATGTTACTGGGGTTTACCGGATCTATGGCTAGGCATCCTATGGAATAGCTAGATTCCTTGTCGAATACAGGATCCCAGGTGGTCCCCATATTCTCTGTTTTCCATACCCCGCCCGAGCCTACGGCCACATACCAGGTACTTTCATCCGTAGGGTCTATGGCAATATCCGCAATCCTTCCGGAGGTGGTTGCAGGCCCCAGGGAGCGGAATTTTAATCCGTCTAAGGCAGACGGTTCTTTCTCCTGGGCCCAGGTCCAGGTACAAGCGTGTAAAACAACAAGCGCAATCAGGGTTCGTAAACGAAGTCGATTCATGTGATATTGGCGTTTTTGATGAGGCCTCCAAGTTACCTATTTTGCAACTTTTGGTTGAGACTGAAATACTTAAGAGAATGTTAAAAACATCGATATTGCTACAAAAGTGCCCTAACCGGCTGTGGCCTAGCCATCAGGGGATATGCTGATGGTTGCGTGGATCGCGAGGGCAGTTTCGGACCAGTGCCACCGCAGGCATCGCGTAGTAAGGGAGTATTCATCCATGTTCCGGAAGCAATGATGTAATTGACAGCCGCTTAGGTCCTGGGGGCTATCCGAAATAGGCGATTACAAGGCTCAAAACCAAAAACGTGGCTGCGGGAAGCGACTTGATCCAGGGATCCTTGACCTTTACGTGCATAATGACGGAGCCCAGCAACAAAATAGCCAGCCCGACGGCTGCCAGGCGGCGCAGGTCCGGGAACCAGATGGCGAGGAGCAGTAATCCGGCCAGCAAGACCTTGAGGGTCCCCACCGCATAGCACATCCATTCGGGCAGGCCGTACACCCGGAATTCTTCAAAAATGGTTTTCGCAT
>MRWG01001191.1_pt1 | contig 18211 bp, 14 predicted proteins | sample 1013341 | NCBI WGS metagenome assembly MRWG01 (sample SAMN06117577, study PRJNA244670) | biofilm metagenome | biome: Water; feature: Cathode Biofilm; material: Biofilm; isolation source: microbial consortium enriched at the cathode of a solar microbial fuel cell | place: USA: District of Columbia ... | reverse complement strand
GTAGTCCGCCGCGCCGTTGAGGTACTGCGTGCGCAACTGGCGATAGGTCGCCGTCGCGAGGCGCAGTTGCTCGGACAAGCTTCGAATTCGCCTGACCTGATGGAACTCAAGCGTCAGGGCGTCCTCAATCTCCTGAAACGCATCAAGGACGATCTGTCCATAATCAAAAAGGCTTTGACGCCGAACGGCCACTGTGCGCTCCACTTCGGCGCGGCGTCGCCCGCCGTCATACAACGGCGCGACGACCTGCCCGGCGAGCGACGTCAGCCAGCTCTCAAAGAGCCGCGACGGGTTCTCCGCCGAGGTTGAAATCGCCGCTGCAAGATCGATGCGCGGATACTGGTCAGCAACCGCGGACGCGACGTCCGCATCGGCGGCTTCCAGACGAAAGAAGGCGCTTCGCACATCAGGTCGTCGCTCGAGCAACTCAGCCGGCAGTCCGGTCAAAGGCAGCGCGGGGATCACGGGCCATGTCGGATCCGGCGTCACTTCAGCGCCCTGCGGCGGCCGCCCTTCAAGCACGGCGAGCAGATGCTCAAATACTTCAATACGCGCCTGGGTAATGATCGCCTGTTCGCGCGTCGCTTCGACGAGCTGGCGTTGCCGGAGCACATCGGCGCTTCCGCTCTGGCCAACGCCGAATCGTCGCTCGAGCACATCGAGCACGGCGAGGTTCGTTTCGACCTGTGAATTGATCAACGCGAGCTGCAGCCGCGACTCCGCAAGCTGATACCAGGTCAGCGCGACCTGCGCGGACAGCGTGATGGCGGCGGTTCGGTAGTCCTCGTCCGTCGCCTGTAATCGCAAGCGTTCCGCCTCCACCATCGAGCGAATGCGGCCCCACAGATCGACTTCATATGAGGCGCTCAGACCGAGTGTGATGTCGGTTGTATGGCTCGCGCCCGATTCGTCGCGAACGCCGCCACTGATCAACCCATCGACGGTTGGCGCCAGGGCCGCCTGCTCGCGCCGCGCGATGGCGCGCGCTTCCTGCAGACGCTCCCACGCGATGGCGAGGGTGAAATTGTTTGACAGCGCAGTTTCGATCCGCTCATTGAGTCGCTCATCATCAAACGCGGCCCACCAACGATCCGGCATCGGCGCTTCGCCGCTCCGAGTGAATGCGGGCGCGTCCTGCAATGGAAGCGGCTGACGCGGCGCCGGCGCGGCGCACCCAAGCGCCAACACCCCACACGACATGATCGCATAGGACGTGACGTGCTTTGCGAATCGCAGGATCCGCACCAGATTGATTGGAGTTAAGGCCACGCTTCACCTTTGAGCGTACACGCAATCGGTGCGCCGCCAAAGTTCGAGAAGACTGATCTGCGAATACACGGGGCGCCAACAGGATTTCGCCGCATTCACGCCTGTGCGGGCGAATGTGGACAGCGCCAGTATACGTGGACTCATGGAATCCAAATGTTTCCATCCAAGACCCTACCACCGATCAATCATGCGCCAAGGGCGTTTCTATATGATGGGCCGACCACCGAAGGGACGTTTTCGGCTCGGGCCGTGGGGAACAGAAGAGATTCGAGACAGGAGATCGAGGAATGCTACGCACACTTGTCACGTGCGCCGTCGTCGCGATGGCGTTTTCGTCGCCAGCGACTGCGCAAGACAAGCCGAACATTGTCTTCATCATGGGTGATGACATCGGCATGTGGAATATTGGGGCGTATCACCGCGGCATGATGGCCGGCCGCACGCCGCACATTGATCAGCTCGCGAAAGAGGGCGCGATCTTTACGGACTACTACGCCGAAGCGAGTTGCACGGCGGGCCGCGCGAACTTCATTACCGGCGAACTTCCGATTCGCACGGGCATGACGACGGTCGGCCAGGCAGGCGCGACCATCGGCATGCCGGCGCAGGCGCCGACAATCGCCACCGCGCTGAAGGAGCTTGGGTACGCCACCGGGCAGTTTGGCAAAAACCACCTCGGCGACCGCAACGAGTTTCTCCCGACGCTGCACGGCTTTGATGAGTTCTTCGGCTACCTCTATCACCTGGACGCGATGGAGGATCCGTTCCACCCGAACTATCCGCAGGATCTGAAAGACCGCGTCGGGCCGCGCAACGTGCTTCATACGTTCGCGACCAGTCGTGAAGACACGACGGTGGACCCGCGCTGGGGCAAGGTCGGCAAGCAGCGCATCATCGATAAAGGACCGCTGCCCCCCCATCCGATGGATGGGATCGAGTTGAACATGGAAACGGTTGACGAGGTCATCCTCGAGCATTCCGTGAACTTCATGCAGAAAGCGAACAACGATGGCAAGCCGTTTTTCGTGTGGCTGAATCCGACCCGCATGCACGTCAAGACGCATTTGTCGCCGAAGTACGAGGCCATGCGGACGGACAAGAACAACTGGAGCATCCAGGAAGCGGGGATGGCTCAGTTTGATGACGTCATCGGCGGCGTCATGGAGCAGCTCGACGAGATGGGCATCGCGGACAACACCATCGTGGTCGTTTCCACAGATAACGGCACCGAAGGATTTACGTGGCCGGATGGCGGCACGACGCCGTTTAAGGGTTGGAAAGGCATGGGCACGGAGGGTGGCTTCCGCGTCCCGTGCGTGATTCGCTGGCCCAACCGAATTGCGCCGAATCAGGTATTTAACGACATCATGTCCGGCCTGGACTGGTTCCCGACATTCGTCGCGGCGGCCGGGTACGAAGGCGACATCGTTGAAGACCTGCAAAAGGGCAAGACGCTCAACGGCACGCGATACACGGTGCACCTTGACGGTTACAACCAGCTGAACATGCTCACCAACGGCGGTGAATCGGCGCGTGACGAGATTTGGTACTTCACTGAATCCACACTCGCAGCGGCTCGCATCAATGACTTCAAATACGTCTTCATCGATCAGCCCAATGGCTGGTTTGGCTCCAAGGTGCCTCTTGACTGGCCGGGCATCTACAACCTGCGTCTCGATCCGTTCGAGAAGATGAGCATTGGCGACTCGATGTTCGCGGGCAACTGGTGGGCGTATGAGTTTTGGCGCTATGTGTTCGTGCAGCAGGAAGTCGCGGAGCTCGCGAAGTCAGCGGAGGCATTTCCGCCGATGCAGCCTGGCGCCAGTTTCAACCTGTCGCGCGTGAAAGAGCAGGTTCAGAGCGCCATCGCGAATCGAACCGGCCAGTAAGCTGACGTTGCAAAAGTGACGCACACAATCTGTCCATGAAAAAAGGGCCCGCCATGGGCCCTTTTTCATTGAGGAGAATCAATCCGATCAGTGATTCAGCGGCGACGCCGCAGGCACGCGATGCCGCTCAGGCCGAACAGCGCGAGGGCGCCCGGTGTCGGGATGTTGCTGATGCTGACGTTGTCGATGCGCATGTCCCAAAAGGAGTTGGTGAAAAAGAACCCGGGGACAAACGTTGTAATTTGGAACTCATCAACGCTCGACAGAATGGATGCGAACGTGGCGCCATTGGGCAGCACCGGTTCAAAATTCTGATTCTCGTCGCCGAATCCGATCCAACCGGTTGGAAGCGCCATTGATGACGTGTCGTCGATGGTCACTTCAAGGTGCGTCCAATCGCTTTGCAAACTCGCGCCGATCAGACCCAGATCGAAGAACACGCCCGCAGAACCGTTCGGGCCCTGTGTGTCATGATCGATCAACATGATGCCGATCGATTGAACGATTTCGTTTCCGATGAAGTTAGTGATCGAGTCCACACGCAGGTCGAATCCAATCGTGACGGAGTCAACGGCGCCGTAGTTTCCGACAAAGGCGCTGTTCAACGGATTGCCCGGACCACCGGTGCGAAGCGTTTGTCCGAACGAGTCATTGAAGTGATGGGCGTTTCCGCCTGGGTTGCCATCGCCCCCCACAAAGAATGCGTTCCCCCCGAAACCTGATGGATCGCCATTGTCGAAACCGACCACGGTCACGCCGGCCAACGCGTCCGTCGCGACTGCGAGCGCGGCGCCGACTGCCGCCATTCCCGCCATGAGTTTGATTGTCGATGACATCTCATTTCCTCCTTTGCGCTCGTCTTCAAGTCGTTGCTCACAACCACTGAAGCCAAGTTGTGCCCACCAAAGGACACCGTGCGTGTTCCAACTCTTCCACAGGGCCCACAGGCCCAACTGGGTCCGAGCATAACGGCCTGATTCATGTTGTCAATTGTTTCCGGGAAACTTCCCGAAAAACTCTTGGGAACATGCTGGAATGCCAGAAGCCCGGTTGTATACTTGGCCGAACGGCTGGCGAACAACGGATGAATCGCCCCGCGAATACCTCTGAAAAGGCCCCTCACGCGTATGGATCGACCATCTCAGCCAATGCAGCCTTCAACGTCGATCCCGTTGCCGGAAGGCGATCTTGAACACCGGATCTCGGCCGTAGGGCGCGAGCTGGGCGAGACGTTGGCGGAGGTGCTTGAGAGCGTCCCCGGGGCGCCCCATCGGCCGCAGCATCTGGCGACCACGCTCGGCCTGGACAAGGTGCTGACAAGCCGCGTGATTCGGGCGGCCAAACACCAGGACCCCATCGCCATCATGCAGTTGGCGCCAGGCCCGGACCCGATGCGCCGGCTTCTTCGCGCTGCCAAGAAGCATGGGGCGCCGGAATCGCTGATCGATTCCGCCACAGACGCCATCAACAACTTCGAGAAACTCATCCGGGAAGAAGCCGGCGATCGCGGCACGCTCGGCGCAATCATCGCATCGTGGCTTCCCGATGCGCGCGCCGAGTTCGAAAGCCGTCAGAAGCAGGCGGCGTTCAAGACCATGAGCCTTCTCAAAGGCGTCGTCGCCGATGTGAACATCGCGACGGTCTTGCTTCACCCGGCAGAGGACGGCGAGAACATCGACATCCTCTGGATCATGGGCCTGGGCAATCTGACGCGGCTGCGCCCTCGGGCGCCAATCAAGTTTGTATCGCGCCGCGTTGATGTTGAATCACAGCCGCGTCGATCGACGACCATCGCTGGCGATCCGATTGAAGGATCACAGGGCGTCTTGCTCGATCAGTTCTGCCGCGGACCACTCGCGACGCTCGACCTGCATCGGGCCGGCGACGTCAATCATTACATGGTGGCGGGCGAAGACTACGGATTGAAATCCAAATCCGACCTGATTATCGCGGAGGCGAGCTATGCCGAGCTGCCGCGGCGGATCGCAGGCGAGCCTCATCGGAAAGGCTATTTCTTCGCGGAAATTGGCACACCGGCTCGCTCGCTTATCTTCGACGCCTTCGTCCACAGGGATATCTACCCGGGGCGAGATCCATCGCTGGCGATGTACGACACCAGTTTTGAAGGCATCGCGAATGTGAACGATCGATCGCGCGATGTCGATCGGCTCGACTTGCTGGAGTCCATTCAACCGCTGGGACAGGGCCTTTCCATGGCGCGAACGCCTGAACTGCCGCGCCATGTCGAATTGCTCGAGTCCGCCTTTCAATCGATGAACTGGGATCCGAACGAATTCCGCGGCTATCGATGCCGAATCGAATTCCCGATCTACGGTTCACAGGTCACGATGGCGTTTGATGTGCCGGGCCACGACTGATCAGTTGTCGATCGGCTCGTACAATGCAGATGCATGCCGTGAATGCATCAGGCTCATCTCGCTTCAAACGAAATCCGTGGTGCATATGAACGTTCTCTTGGGGCAACCGAAGGTGAGGCGGAATCGCGCTGTCGCGACGGTCGATCCTTCTACCCCCAGGCGATTCTGCACTGTGATGCTGATCCTCGCGGCCTGTGTCGCTGGCTGTGCGCACACCACGACCGTGACAAAAACACCCGGCGTGGTGCACGGTGATCCATATGTCATCGTGCTGGGAACGGCGCAGGATGCCAGCTCGCCGCAAGTGAATTCGCCGGTTGATCATCCGGCGCGCCTGGATGAATCAAATCGACGATTGGCGACGAGTCTCGGCATCGTTGATCCCGCGAGCGGCCGTCGTTGGATGATTGAAGCCACGCCGGACTTCCGCGAACAGGCGTGGATGCTGAGCCGCGCGGCGCCAGCATCTACTCAATCCGTTCAGATCGACGGGGTCTTTCTGACGCATGCGCACATCGGTCATTACACCGGGTTGATGTTCCTGGGCCATGAATCCATGGGCGCCAGCAACATGCCGGTGTACGCGGCGCCGCGCATGGCAACGTTCTTGCGCACGAACGGGCCGTGGGATCAACTCGTTCGGTATGAGAACATCGAATTGCACACGCTGACGCCGAACGAGCCAGTCAAACTCAGTGAACAACTCACCGTCACGCCGTTTCTCGTGCCGCACCGGCAGGAGTACAGCGAAGTGCTCGGGTTTCGCATTGACGGGCCGAGTCGTTCGGTTCTCTTTATTCCCGACATTGATTCGTGGGCGCAGTGGTCAGCGATGGGTGTAGAACTGCTCGATGTCGTGCGGGATGTTGACGCCGCCTATCTCGATGCGACGTTCTTCGATGATCACGAGATCCCCGGGCGCGACATGAGCGCGTTCCCCCACCCGCGCATCACCGAGACGATGGATCGTCTTCAAGCGCTTCCTGCGAACGAGCGCGCGAAGGTGCGGTTCATCCATCTGAATCACACGAATCCGGCGCAATGGTCGGATTCCGACGCGCGGCGGGAGATCGAACGACGGGGGTTTGGCGTAGCCATTCGAGGCGAACAACTGCCTCTCTGATTCGAGTTATTTTGTTTGTGGCGCAAGACCGGATCCCGGCGGTATCGCCGGCGATGTGGCTCTATGCTCTGCGCAAGTCTCAATTTCAAAGGACAGCACCATGACGCAGGCCAAAGCTTTTTCAGTTGACAGCGCGACCTCGCCGTTCAAGCCGACGTCAATTCCTCGCCGCTCGCCGACGGAGCGCGATGTTCAGATTGAAATCCTTTACTGCGGCATCTGCCACTCCGACCTGCACACGGCCCGCGATGAATGGCACGACGTGATGCCGACGGTGTATCCGTGCGTACCGGGGCATGAGATCATCGGGCGCGTGACCGCGGTCGGATCGAACGTGAGTACGTTCAAGGTGGGCGACACCGTAGGCGTCGGGTGCATGGTTGATTCCGATCACGATTGCCCGACGTGCCAGGCAGGGCTCGAACAATGCTGCCCGAACGCCGTGTTTACATACAACGCGCCCGATGCGCACGGAACGGCGCCCGTCACGTACGGCGGGTACTCCGACAGCATCGTGGTCGATGAGCGATTCGTCTTGAATATTCCGGCGAATCTTGATCTTGCTGCCACGGCCCCACTGCTGTGCGCGGGAATCACAACCTACTCCCCGCTCAAGCGCGGCGACGTCGGGCCTGGTCGCAAAGTCGGGATCGTCGGGCTGGGCGGACTTGGTCATATGGGCGTGAAGATCGCCAAGGCGATGGGCGCGCATGTGGTGGTGTTCACGACGTCGCCGAGCAAGAAGGAAGATGCGCTGCGCCTTGGCGCCGATGAAGTCGTGCTCTCGAAGAATCAGGATGAGATGGATGCGCACGCGGGGACGTTCAACTTCATCCTGGATTGCGTCTCCGCTGACCACGACATCAACGCATACTTGAGCCTGCTGACGAATGACGGGGAGCTCTCGCTTGTCGGAGCGCCTGAGAAGCCGCTTCAGGTCTCGGCGTTTGCGTTGCTGTTCGGACGCAAGAAGCTGTCCGGCTCACTCATTGGCGGGATTGCGGAAACGCAGGAAATGCTCGATTTCTGCGGCGAACACAACATCACCGCCGACGTCGAAGTCATTCCGATTCAGCAACTTAATGAGGCCTACGAACGACTCGCCAAGAGCGACGTGAAGTACCGCTTCTCGATTGACATGAATTCGTTGAAGGCCAGCTGACGCAAATTCAATCAAACGCTTTATTGGTCGGCATCCCAAAACGTCTGGGTCGCGATCCAGAGTCGTTCGAGGCGATCAATGCGGTCACGCGCATTGGCGCCGAGCTGACTCACGACCTCTAGCACGAGCAATTCTGCCACAAGCACGGACGGCAGTGAACTATCGAACGGTCCCACCGCAGGCACGCGAAGTGCGCACCATGTATGCGTGAGCGACGCGAACGGGGACAACGGACCATCCGTAATCGCGACGAGATCCACCCCCTGATCGACGAGTGTCCGAGCGGCAAGCACGGTGCGCCGCCGGTAGCGCACAAAGTCGAAGATCACCGCCACATCGCCAACCTGAGCGTTGCTCAGATCTCGGCCGATGTCGTGGTCATCCACGAGATTGACCGCTCGCCGCACCATCGCGAGTCCGCTGTGCAGGACGTGCGCGCCGGCGCGCGAGGTTTCACCGGACAGGATCCATACGGTCGGCGCGGCGACGATCGGCGCCGCCAGTTTCTTGAGCCGCGGTCGGTCGAGCTGCAGGAGCGCATCGTGGATGGCGTCTTCGATCTCGAACTGGATGCGCGCCTTCTGATCGGGCTGCTGCCGGATGCGTCCACTCGGGGTGGTGAGCTGCTCGGCCACGCCGTCGCGGATCCAGGCCTGGAGGTCGCCGTACCCCTCAAACCCCAGTTTGGTGGCGAATCGAACAATCGAAGGGCGGCTGGTGTTCACCCGCGTGGCGAGATCGGACACCGTCCCGAAGGCCAGCAGCGTCGGATCCGCCAGAACCGCCTCCGCGATGCGGCGTTCTGTGGGGGTCAGACGCTCGCTTGCCGATGCAATGAGGTCCTGAACCGATGACGCTCGCTCTTTGTGAACATTCTGTTGCATAGGACCGATGGAATTGTACACTTTGTTACAGCGAGAGCCACTCACGCCTAGCAGTTTTTGGAGCAGGCCCCATGATTCAGTCTCAGCCGCACGTCCCGACCGATCGCGAACAGGCCTTTCTCGAGAGCGTCGAGGACGCCCGATATGAGCGCCAGATCATCAACGGTCTCGCCCCCTTCTTTAATGAGAAGGCGCCGGCGGACATGTTGAGCTTCTACAACAAGGACGAAGTCGTCAGCCTGAAGCAGCTCAAAGGCTCAGATCGCGATGTCGAATCGCGCATGCCGGTGAAGCTGACGCGTCACTACTACGAGCTGGCCAGAACGAGCCCGTCTATCCAGCGCATCGTCAAAGCAAGCCCGGATGAGACGGACAATCTCGAAGGCTCGGAGGACCCCGGCAATCAGATGGATTACAGCCCCGTCGAGGGGTTGCTCCACAAGTATGAGATGGGGCTCATGTACGTCGTTTCGACGTGCTCAGCGCACTGCCGCTTCTGCTACCGCGAAGAATTGATCGCGCGCAAGGAGATTCAGCGTCAGGACGGCACGGTTAAGAAGAAGGGCCTTGCGAAGATCCCGGAAATCACCGCGTACATTCGTGCCCACAACGAAATGGTCGAGAAGAACGGCGGCGTCCACCCGGAAACCGGCCGCGAGAAGCTCCGCGAGATCCTGCTGTCCGGCGGCGATCCGATGGTGCTGAACAACTCGAAGATCGCCGCATGGCTTGCCGCCCTGGCCGAGTGCGATGTTGAATCCATTCGCATCGGCACCAAGGAAATGGCGTTCTATCCGCAGCGGTTTGACCGCACGTTCCTTGAAATGCTCGACCGATTCCACGAGACGTACCCGCACGTCGGCCTGCACATGATGCTCCACTTTGAGCACCCTGATGAGATCCTCGCCAAGACCGAAGATGGTGAATACATCAAAGACGAGCGCGGCTGCCTGCAATGGGTCCCCGACACGGGTGAAGCGATGCGCAATCTCGTGTCGCGCGGCTGGCTGACCGTTGAGAATCAGGCGCCAATCATCAAGGGCATTAACGACGACCCCGATGCGCTCCGAATCCTGCAGCGCGAATTCAAGCGCGCCGGCGGCGAGAACCACTACTTCTTCTGCGGCCGCGACATCGTGGCGTACAAGGCGTTCAATGTGCCGATCGAGCGAGCGTGGCAGATTCTGAATGAATCGCAGAAGGGCCTGTCGGGCATCGAAGCGCATGCGCGGCTCTCGATCACGCACTACAAGGGCAAGACCGAAGTCAACGCCGTCACGAACGAGCCGATCCCGGGTCTGAAGGGCAGCGAGAACGGCGTCGTGATCTTCAAGATCCTGCGCAACGCCGGCCCCGCGCCGGATCGCGGCAAGGTGTGCATCGTCGGGCGCAACCCCAACGCCATGTGGTTCGACGACTACGAAGATCGCGTACTGTTTGATGAAGCGGGCTTGTTTGATTACGCGCGTGTCACCAAGCCCGGTGAAGCGCCGCGCAGTCTGGCAAGCTCCATGCCGCAGCAGGGTATGTGCAGATGATCGACAAGCGGGTGTCCAACGCCGCTGATGCGGTCGCGGATGTCTTCGACGGCGCGAGCGTCATGATCGGCGGATTCGGTGAAGCGGGCAGCCCCGTGGAGTTGATCCATGCGCTGATCGACCAGGGCGCGCGCGATTTGACGGTCATCAGCAACAACACCGGCAGCGGCGAAGTCGGTTTGGCTGCGCTCCTGAAGGAACGCCGCGTTCGAACGGTGATTTGCTCGTTTCCGCGCACGGCGAATTCGACGGTCTTTCCGGAGTTGTATCGATCGGGATTCACAGAGTTGGAGCTCGTGCCGCAGGGCACACTGGCCGAGCGCATTCGCGCGGGCGGCGCCGGCGTCCCAGCCTTCTACACCCCCACCGCCGTCGGCACGCCGCTGGCGAATGGCAAGGAATTGCGCACGATCAACGGTCGCGAGTATGTGCTGGAATATGGCTTGAACGCTGACTTTGCCCTGATCAAAGGACGAGCGGCCGATGCGCACGGCAATGTGATTTACAACAAGACGGCCCGAAACTTCGGACCGATCATGGCCATGGCGGCCAAGACATCCATCGTCCAGGTGGAACGCATCGTTAACGCCGGTGAACTCGATCCCGAAACGGTTGTTACACCGGGCATTTTTGTGTCGCGCGTGATTGAAGTGGCGGCGCCGACGCACGAATCAGAACTGGTCGCCGCGAGGGTGACATATCCATGAGCGCTCCAACCCTTGGCTGGTCACGCGATGAAATGGCGCAGCGTTTGGCGATGGACATCGCCAACGGGTCTTACGTCAATCTCGGCATCGGGATTCCGGAGTTGATCGCCAAGCATGTGCCCGAAGGGCGCACGTTGATCTATCACACTGAAAACGGCCTGCTTGGCATGGGGCCGTCGCCCAATAAGGGTGAAGGCGATCCTGAATTGATCAATGCTGGCAAGCGTCAGGTCACGGCGAATCCCGGCGCGGCGTACTTCCATCATGCTGACAGTTTCGCCATGATCCGCGGCGGGCACCTTGATCTCAGTGTGCTTGGCGCGCTCCAGGTGGCGCACAATGGCGACCTCGCCAACTGGTCCACGGGCGAACCCGATGCGATCCCCGCCGTTGGCGGCGCCATGGACCTCGTCGCTGGCGTGAAGAAGGTCTATGTCATCACGCAGCACACGACGAAGTCCGGTGAACCCAAGTTGGTGGAATCATGCGCGTACCCACTCACGGGTCGCGGCGTCGTGAATCGCATCTACACCAATCTGGCTGTGATCGATGTCACTCCCGATGGCTTCCAGGTGGCCGAACTGGGGCCGGACGTTTCATTTGAGACCGTACAAGAGCAAACGGGCGCACCGATTCAGCCCGCGGAAGAACTCACCAGAGCACGCTGACATGAGCACCGAGACGCACACATCGCGCAGCGCCGAGCTCTTTGAACGAGCGAAGCGGGTCCTCCCCGGCGGTGTAAGCCGCAACACGGTGCTTCGCGCGCCGCATCCTGCGTACGCAGACTTTGGCGAGGGGTGCCGCATCACAGACCTTGACGGCGTCACGCGCATCGATTGCTCGAACAACATGGCGTCGCTCATTCATGGCCATGCGTATCCGCCCATCGTCGAGGCGGTCCAGGCGCAGCTTCAGCGCGGCACCGCCTTCATGATGGCTACGGAAGTTGAAGTGGAGTACGCCGAGCATCTCTGCTCGCGTGCGCCATCCTTCGAAAAACTTCGATTCGTCAATTCCGGCACGGAAGCGCTGATGGTCGCGCTGAAGGCCAGCCGCGCGTTTACGGGTCGTCCGAAAGTAGCGAAGATCGAAGGCGCGTATCACGGCGGGTACGACTACGCCGAGGTGAGCCAGGCGCCAAACCCATCCACGTGGGGCAGCATTGATCAACCCAACAGTGTGCCGCTGGCGCACGGCACGCCGGCGTCGGCGCTCAACGACGTGATCGTCATTCCGTTCAATGACACGGCGCGAGCGCTTTCGATCCTGGATGCGCACAAAGTAGAATTAGCGTGCGTGCTGCTGGACCTGATGCCCCATCGCGTCGGCCTGCACCCCGCAGAGGAGGCGTTCGTTCACGCCATTCGGGACTGGACGACGCGCAACGGCTCGCTCCTTGTGCTGGACGAAGTCATCACGTTTCGATCGGAGTACGGCGGCTTGCAGTCGCGGTATGGCGTGCTGCCGGACCTGACGGCTCTCGGCAAGATGATCGGCGGCGGCTTTCCCATTGGCGCCCTTGCAGGGAGCGCTGAAGTCCTCGACGTCATGAACCCGAGCGGTAATCGCTACCTCTTCCCGCACTCAGGCACGTTCTCGGCGAACCCAATCAGTATGTGCGCAGGGCTCGCGGCGATGAAGCGCTTTGACGAGGACGCTGCAGGACGCCTCAACACGCTGGCGGCGCGTGCGATGGACGAGATTAACGAGGCCGCGAAGGAAACCGGCGCCAACGCGTGCGTGAGCGGCGGCGGCTCCATGTTCCGTGTGCATATGAAGAAGAGCCCGCCGCGCGATTTTCGTGAGGCGTTTCAGACGCCCGAGGAAACAGCACGACTGAAGATTATGCTCGATCACCTCTTCAATGCAGGGATCATCATGATCAATACGTGCACGGCGACGCTCTCGACGCCAATGACCGACAGTGAGATTGACGAGTTGGTCAGCGCGATGCGCGAGGGTTTTGCGAAAATCGCCTGATGCGCTTGTGAATCACGCGCGTTCGAAGACGGTCGCAAGCCCCTGACCGACGCCAACACAAAGCGAAGCGACGCCGCGCGACGCCCCGCGCCGATGCAATTCATGAACCAGCGTGGTCGCCAGCCGAGCGCCGCTGCAACCGAGCGGGTGGCCGATCGCGATCGCGCCGCCGTTCACATTCAGCTTCGCATCGTCGATCTCAAGTTCACGCATGCATGCGACGGATTGAGCGGCGAACGCTTCATTGATCTCGAAGAGATCGATGTCGCCAATGGCCACATTGGCGCGATCCATCGCTTTGCGGATTGCGGGAATTGGGCCGACACCCATATACGCCGGATCGACGCCCGCGGACGCGCTTGGCCCAACGTAGGCGATCGGTTTCAAGCCAAGCGATTTCGCTTTCTCCGCCTCAACAATCAACAACGCCGCGGCGCCGTCGTTGACGCCGGAGGCATTCCCCGCGGTCACCGTCGCATCATCCGCCTTGGAAAAGACCGGCTTGAGTTTGGCGAGTTTCTCAAGCGTTGTGTCCGGGCGCGGGTGTTCATCGGTCGTGAACACGACGGGGTCGCCCCTGCGCTGCGGGATTTCGACTGGCAGCAGCTCATCCGCGAAGACGCCTCGTTCGTTCGCCGAAGCCCAGCGCTGCTGGCTGCGCAGCGCGAATTGGTCCTGATCCTCACGACTGACCTTGTATCGCCGCGCGACGTTTTCTGCGGTCTCACCCATGGAATAGGGATGGTGCATCGCCGCGAGTCTGGGATTGATGAATCGCCATCCGATGGACGTATCGACGATTTCCTGGTTGCGGTCGAAGGCGGACTCCGCCTTGCTCACGACCAACGGCGCGCGGCTCATGGACTCGACGCCGCCGGCGATGAACACATCGCCATGGTTCGCTTCGATCATGCGCGCCGCAAGGTTGACGGCTTCGAGCCCGGATGCGCACAGTCGGTTCACCGTCGCGCCGGGAATGGTTTCCGGCAGACCCGCAAGCAACGCAGCCATGCGCGCGACGTTGCGGTTGTCCTCCCCCGCCTGGTTGGCGGCGCCGAAATAGACATCATCGATCAGCGATGGATCGACGCCCGATCGCTCGACGGCAGCTCGAATGACGTGCGCGGCGAGATCGTCGGGGCGCACGCTCGCCAGCGTTCCGCCGTACCGGCCAATGGGCGTTCGCAGCGCGGTGATAATTGCAGCTCTTCGCATGCCGGGATGGTAGCGACCCCCCTGCGTCTAGAGGACCGGCCCCAGCATCGCGATTGCGTTATTCCAGAGCCGCACATGCATGGCCCATGCTTCGACCGTATCCCGCGCGACGGCCTGTGATGACGCGATGAACTCATCCTGCCGCGCCCGCAGGACAGCAGTCTGCTCCGGATCAACCAGCAGAATGTTGTTCTCGTAATTGAGCTCAAAGCTCCGCCGATCCATATTGGCAGAGCCGACCATCATGACCTCGCCGTCGATGGTCATCGTCTTGGCGTGCAACAATCCACCGACGTACTCGTGAATCTGAACGCCTGCGTCCAGAAGATCGGCGTAATAGCTGCGACTCGCCGCAGCGACGATCCACGAATCATTTCGCGCGGGAAAGACGATCGTCGTCTTGACGCCTCGACGCGCCGCAGCGCACAACGCCTCCTGCATGGAGTCGGTCGGCACGTAGTACGGCGTTGTCACGACAAGTTCACGGCGTGCGCCGTACATCAGCGTCTCGAACATCTCCGGCATGGCGGAATACCGCACAGTTGGCCCGGTGCCGAACGCAATCGCCGTGAACCCGGATGTATCCGTGCGGATGGGTTCGCGGATCAACTCGCCAAGATCGTCATCCGGCACATGCCCCATCCAGTCCGACGCGAACAGGTGCTGGTTCTGTCGCGCGATCGGTCCCTCGAACCGCATCATGGTGTCCACCCACGGCGCAAACTTCGCTTTCACCCGGAATTCCGGGTCGGCGCAGTTCTGGCTTCCGCAGTACGTGATCCAGTTGTCGATCACGAGGATTTTTCGGTGGTTTCGCAGATCGATTCGGCCGCGCAGCGGGCGCAGCAGCGGGTTTCCGATTGGCAGGGCTGTCGCGAGCCGGACGCCCGACTCACGCATCTCCTTCCATACCTTTGATTTGATCATGTCGCGCGAGCCGAGCCCGTCCGCCATGGCCCGGCACACGACGCCGCGAGCGGCGGCGCGCTTCAGCGCATCAGCAACCTTGATTCCGTTGTTGTCTATGAGCCAGATGTAGAAGATGAGATGCACATGCGATGTCGCGTTGTCGATGTCCTGCACCATCGAATGGATCGTTGCATTGGAGTCCTGCATCAGTTTCGCGTGGTTGCCGCCGCACGGTTCAAACCCGTTGATCGACTCCGCCACTCGGAACAGATGAGCGCGCTCTTCTGAAAGGTCAGGCATGAGCGCATCCGAGTCCATCCCCGGCGCATCGGACGGCCTTGGCATGCGCGACAGCACCTGGCGCATCTGAAGCACGCGGCGGCGCCCGATGTTGACTTCCCCAAGGAGCAGATACGCCACAATCCCGGCAACCGGCGCGGACACGATGACGACAATCCACGCGATGCGCGACGCCGGTTCACGATGCGGGCGAAGCAGCACCCTGACAACGAGGCCGATCTGCACGAGGACGTGCAACAGAACAAAGAGTGCGGACATGCTCGGAATATGCATCATTCACTCATTACGAATCGGTTGATTGCGTGTGCGCCAGATCAAGGCCATCACAAACGTTGGTCAAGGCTCGCGCCGCTGCTCGTTGTCGCGGCGATGGATGATCCGAGAATATGGACCATTCGCGCCGTCATCGCAAGAACACAGCTCACCATTCGCTCTCGCAATTCCAGTCGATTCTCCTTCCGCTGAGGCGCTCGATGAGAAACAATACATTGCCGCCCCCTGACGGATCTCCCCGCTGAAAACATTGGTCACTATGAGGTTGTGCGCGAGCTCGGTCGCGGCGGTATGGGCGTGGTCTACCTCCGTCGAGACACACATCTGAACCGTGATGTCGCCATTCAAGACGACGAATCAATGTACACAGCCCTGTTTGAACGCACCGACGATTGGTCGCTCACGCAACGTGACACCCTGCGCCATGATTTCATCAAACTTTTTTCTGGTCCCTCAACGACACCCGAATACTTGGATTCGCCGTCTCTTCTGAAGGGCAGCGGATCGTCGCGGCGTACGACGTCGCCAAAAACGAGATCAGCTTTCCGCCGATGCCTGACCGAGCATTCATGACCTTTGGCTATGCATCGACCCCGATATGGATTGATGATCGCCGCATTCTCGGATTTGATGTGCCGAACAGTCGTTTATTCGTGACCGATGTGGTGTCGCACGAATCACATTGGACCGACGATGCGCCGCAAGGGGAGGTCTATCTTCTTGAGATCCTGAACAATGACACACTGTACTTCTTGCGCTTTATTGATAGCCGCGGATCTCTGGATGATTGAGTTTGAGTCCGATTCGGCTGCGATGTGAAGCATCCATTCGAAGCCAATCAATAAGGCCGTCATGCCGTCGCCGTTGATGTGTTGCCGGTTAGCTGCGCGCCGCGCGAGGACGCCGCATGCCGCCAGGCCCCCCATTGGGCGGTCGCCTGACGCTGCCCGGGTCGGGCGTGCCAACCCAGGTTCGTGGGATCGACGGAAACTCGTCGGTGATGACGTAGTAATAGGTTCCATCAGGAAAATCGGGCGTGACGCCAAAGCGACCGTTGGCGGCATCGAGATCACCCAGACCCTCGATGTATTCGTAGTCGGCTGAGAACGTCCCGTCATAGGCGCCGCCCGGTCCTTCGGGCGGCGCAGGTCGGTTGCCGTCCTTCAGTCGATAGCTCGACGAGAGCTCGACGACTTCCGAATTCGCATCATTCGGGTCTTTGTAGCCGTATGACGCGTAGATCGGAAAACCGTCAAACGCCCAGCCAAGCTGGATCATCTCATGCGCATGGCCATCGTGGATGTGGTCCTGACCGAGCGCTTCGACTAATGCGGTCGGGACACCATGATAGTGATACTTGCCGGTGGGCTGCACATGGCCGTGGTTGAAGTCAACACCGAATCGGCCTTGATTGTTGGCGCTGCCGGCGTCGTAGTTCCAGGCGGAAAAGCCGCGCTCGCCAGAGGGCGTCCAGAACTCTCCGGTGCCCGAATCGAAGATAACGCCGTTGAGCGCGACACCGAACTCGGGAGCCGCGCGCGTCGGTCGCTGCGCACGCTGCGGATGGAGCGGGATTCGAATCTCCCGGTCCAGACTTCGTAGCGCGTTGGGATTGTTCGGATTCGGGAATTCACCAATGGGATGGTTGGGCAACGTATTGGTCGTGATGATGCGCTGATCACCATCAATTCGAATAGACACTGATAGCTCAGGCAGATCCACGACCTCCATTTCGACATGTTGAGGCGGCGGTTGCCGGCGACGATCATCCGGTTGGTCCGCGGCGGCATGTCCATCGTGGGCGAAACCGACGGTCGTCACAAACACGGCTGCAACTGTTGCTGGAATGGTGACGTTCATTGGATTCTTTCTTGCTTGAAGGATGAGCGTTCAAGGCGTCGCCGCCTCAACAGGTCTGGATTCATCAAGGCGTGAGCGTGATGTCGCTCGTTCGTGTAATCAGCAGGGTCCCCATGCGGAAAGCATGATGGCCATGTCTTGTCCGTTGATGACGCCATCTGCATTGAGATCGGCGTCACATTCATCGCATGACCCCCAGACCGAGATCAATTCGGCCAGGTCATTCGCATCCACAGCGCCATTGCCATTCAAGTCAGCGGGGCACGAATCGGTTGCGGGCTGGAACGCTTCTTCATGGAAGAGCACATGGGCGCCGATGGTTTCACCCAGTTCCTGGCCTGCAACGTTATCCCACTGCCAGTGCACGCCGTTGTAGATGCGGCTGATGCCATTGGAATGCTGCGCTTCATCAAATGATTGGAATCGAACCGGAACCAGAGGCCGGGGCACACCGAGCGGGTCAACACCTTCACCGTTGTACTCATCTGAAATGAACGTGAAGCGAGTCTCGTTGCCGAAGAACTCGCGCATGATCTCGAACACGGCAGCGCCAAAAGTCGAATGGCCTGACGGATAGGCGGGGAACGGCGGCGTGGGCGTGATCGCCGTCTCCGTGTTGATCACTGAAATGCCGACCGGTTTCCAGAGAGGATTCTCAATCGTTTCGGAAACGCCATCGGATTGCGGGATGGCCGTCACGGGTCGCCAGTAGTTGTAGTAG
>MRWG01001190.1_pt1 | contig 18216 bp, 15 predicted proteins | sample 1013341 | NCBI WGS metagenome assembly MRWG01 (sample SAMN06117577, study PRJNA244670) | biofilm metagenome | biome: Water; feature: Cathode Biofilm; material: Biofilm; isolation source: microbial consortium enriched at the cathode of a solar microbial fuel cell | place: USA: District of Columbia ... | reverse complement strand
TTCGACGGCGACGATCTTCATGGCGGAGCGCCCGGACGGTTGGCGAGACCGGAAGGTTACGTCGCCCGCCGCTTCGTCGCCAATGCAATCCTGACGGGCCTCAGGCCGCGGCGTCCGTCCTGGCGGGCGTCCCGTCGCCCGGCAGGCGAACCGTGACTGTGGTTCCAGCGCCCGGCTCGCTCTCGATCGACAACGTTCCGCCATGCAGCGCGACGAGGCGCTGGGTCAGCGGCAGGCCGATGCCGACGCCGTCATATTTGCGCGCCAGCTTCGAGTCGACCTGGCCGAACGGCGCGAGCGCCTTCGGCAGGTCGGCGTCCGCGATGCCGATGCCCTTGTCTGAAACGGCGATTTCGGCGCCGCCGTCCGGGCCTGTCCGCACGGCGACGACGACGTCGCCCCCGTCATGGCTGAACCTTACGGCGTTCGACAGGAGATTGACCACGATCTGATGCAGGCGGTCGGCGTCGCCCCGGATCACGGGCGCGGCCTCGATCGCCGTATCGATCCGAACGCGCTCGCGCTTCGCGGCGCCCAGCGCCGCGTCCGCGGCTGCACGAACGATCGCCGCGATATCGCAGCGCCCCAGGTCCAGCGTCATCGACCCGGCTTCCGCACGCGCGAAGTCCAGGATGTCGTTGACGTTGGCGAGCAGGTGCGCGCCGCTCGATGCGATAAGCCCGGCATACTCGGCCGCGTCGGCCCGGCCCGCCGCGGCTTCCTGGTCGCGCAGCAGGTTCGCGAAGCCGATGATCGCGTTGAGCGGCGTGCGAAGTTCGTGCCCCATCGTCGCGAGGAACTCGGACTTGGCGGCTGCGGCATCCTCGGCCGCGGTCTTTGCGGTCTTGATCTCGGCGAACGCATCGGCCGCGCGCAACAGGTAGCGGACGCGCTGGGCGAGATTGATCCAGTTGATCGGCTTCGCGATGAAGTCGGTCGCGCCAGCCTCGTAGGCGTCGGCCACCGACACGTCGTCGTCGAGGCCGGTCGCCATCAGAATGGGCAGATCCTCGGTCGCGGGCAGGGCGCGTACGGCCCGGCAGACCGCAAACCCGTCCATTGCCGGCATCACTGCGTCGACGATCAGAAGGTCGGGGCGGACGCGTACGATGTCCTCCAACGCCTCTTCGCCGTCGTGGGCTTCGTAGACGACGTAGCCCGCGTCCTCCAGCGTATCGTACATGAGCGTGCGAATGATCGGATCGTCGTCGACGATCAGAATCCGCGGGGCGCCGCCCTGTATTTCGGACGGCGTGAAGGCTGCATCGGACATTGCGGGCCTAGCTTGCTTGCCTGAGGGGGAGGAGGGCGTTCAGGGCGTCGATCGCCGCGTTGACGTCATGTTCGAGGTGACGGCAGAGGTCGTGCAGCTCATCTTCGCGGCCGTCGCGGCCGGCAGTTTCGATTTCAGCGCATCGTGCCGCAAGCTTGAGGGCGCCAAGCGCGCCGGCGCTCGACTTCATGCTATGCGCCCCGCGCCAAAGCCGTTCCAGGTCGCCGTTATCGGCGCTCATTTCGATGTCCATGAGCAACGCGGGCATGATTTCGGCGAACTGGCCGACCAGCTTGGCGAAACGCGACGGCCGCTCCGGACGGTCGCGTTCGCGGAGCTTGTTGACGACGATCAGATCGAGCGGCGACGCCTCGACGTCGCCCTCCGGTCTCTGCGCGGGCGCCTCGACAGCGACCGCCGGCGTCGCCGCCGGCGCCTCAGGCCGGTATATCGGCTTCATCCAGCGGGAGAGCGCTCGAACCAACTGCGCTTCATCGAACGGCTTGGTCATGAAGTCGTCCATGCCCGCAGCTTCGCATGCGCCCTGGATCTCGTTCAGCGCGTGCGCGGTCAACGCGACGATCGGCGTGCGCCGCGCCGGTCGGTCCGGGCTTCCGGCCGTCGCCGCTTCGAACTCCCGTATCCGGCGCGTCGCTTCCATCCCGTCCATCACGGGCATTTCACAATCCATCAGGATGACATCGAAATGTTCCGACGCGGCCATCTGTAGCGCACGCTGTCCGTCCGCCGCGGTTTCCCAGCGGCAGCCCAGATGCTCCAGCATGCCGACTGCGACCTCCTGGTTGACCAGGTTGTCCTCGACGATCAGAACCCGACCGTCGAATCCCGTGCCTTCGGTGGTCGCCGCGCGGCTTTGACTGGCGCGCGGCCGTATCTGCGCCAGTCCTGCCGCGGCCGGCGCAAGCGCATTGAACAGGTCCGAAGCGCCGACGGGCTTCGGCAGGATCGCGGCGAAGCCTTTCTTGGCCAACGCCTCGTCGATGGCGTGCCGGTCGAGGCTGGTCAGCGCGACGATGCAGACCTCGGGGTCGGAAATTCGCGCCTGCTCGGCGAACATGACGGCGTCGTCGCCATAACCTTTGACGTCGACGATGATCGCGTCGAAGCGATAGCCCATGCTCGCCGCGGCCGAGAGCGACGCGCGTGCCTGGAGCAGGGATGGCACGGGCTCGACGTCGACGCCCCAGCCGCGCAGGTAGTCCTGCAGGATTTCCGCGGTCCGCGTGTTCTTCTCCGCCAGCAGCAGCCGAAAGCCGCCCCACGGCGTCGGCGGGCGACGCTCTTCGTCCGCGGCTTGCGGCGCGGCCCTGAGAGCCGTCGTGAACGTGAACGTCGACCCTTCGCCAAGCGCGCTCTCGACCGAGATCTCGCCGCCCATGAGCCGGACCAGCAATTGCGTGATGGACAGGCCGAGGCCGGTGCCGCCGCTTGACCGGGTCAGCGTTCCATCGACCTGATGGAACGATTCGAAGACGCGGTCGATCTCGTCCTGCGCGATACCTATTCCGGTGTCCCGAACGGCGCAGACCAACGTGAAACCGTCGTCGGATTGCGCTCCCAGCTTCGCCTCGATCAGAATTTCGCCCGCTTCCGTGAACTTCACCGCATTGCCGACCAGGTTCGTCAACACCTGACGCAGCCGCGTCGGGTCGCCCTCCACCTGGTCCGGCAGCGCCTCATCGACATAGTAGATCAGTTCGACGCCCTTCTGCTCGCAGCGTTCGGCGAACAGTTCGCTGAGATCATCGACGACATCCCGCAAGCGGAATTGCGTCTGGGTGAGTTCGAACTTGCCGGCTTCGATCTTTGCGAGGTCGAGGATGTTGTTGATGATGCCGAGCAAGCCTTTGCCCGACCGTTGGATGTTGCCGAGCAATCGCTGCTGGCGCGCATTGAGGTCAGTGAACGCCAACAGGTTGGCCATGCCCAGGACGCCGTTCATCGGCGTGCGGATCTCGTGGCTCATGGTCGCGAGAAACTGCGACTTGGCCAGGTTGGCGGCTTCCGCTTGCTCGCGCGCCTGCACCAGCGCCGCTTCCGCGGCCTTACGCTGGGTGATGTCGCGCATGATGCCCGTGAAAAACACTTCGTCGTCGTCATCGACCCGGCTGACCGCCAGCTCCAGCGGAAACTCGGAGCCGTCCTTGCGGATGCCGGTGAGCTCCTGGCCCTTGCCGATGATCTTGGCGAAGCCGGTCGCGAGGTACGCGTCGACATAGTGTGCATGTTGGTCGCCGTGGAGCGGCGGCATCAGCCGCGTCACGGACTGGCCGACGATCTCCTCCGGCGCATAGCCGAAGATGCGTTCGGCGCCTGCGCTCCATTGCTGGATGCGGCCTTGCCGATCGACCGTGACGATCGCGTCCACGACGCCGTCCAGAATTGCCTGTAGCCGCGCCCGCCGCGCTTCCGCCTGGCGTTCGAGCGCCTTCCGGCGACCGACCTCTTCTGCGAGCGTGCGGGACAACCGCCAGTGCCGCCCCGCGATCGACGCGACGATCGCGACGATGCCGACGAACATGGAGCCGCTTGCGACCAGAATCGCGAGCGGCGTCGAACCGGCGTAACCCATTCCGAAATCGTCCGAGAAGGCGACCGGATAGAAAGATGCGGCTTCCATCGCCGTGTAGTGCATGCCGGCGACGGCGAGGCCCATGACCGGCGCCGCGAAGTATGAGGCCTCCAGTTCGGAGGCCACGCGGCTGCGTACGACGGCGAAGATCTGGAGCGCGGCGTAGGCGAGCGCCACGGCGACGATGACCGAGAGCGCAAAGAGGCCTGGCGAATATCGGATGATGGCGTCGGGCTGCATCGCCGCCATGCCGGAGTAGTGCATCGCGCCGATGCCCGCGCCGATCAGGATCGCGCCGAGGACCTTCCGAGCCTGGCCGATCGCGCCGATCGCGCCGACGATCCGTAGCGCGACCGCGCTCGCGAAGATGCCGGGCGCCGCGGAGAGAAACGTGCCAAGCAGGTCATAGGTGACGCCGCAAGGCAGCGAGAAGGCGAGCATGCCGATAAAGTGCATGGCCCACACGCCGCCGCCCATCGCGGCCGCGCCGGCGATGGACCACGCCCAACGGCTGCGCCAGTTCGACGCGTCGCCGACCCGCGATGCGACCGACAGGGCTGCCAGGTTCGCCAGCGATGCGACGACGACGGAGAGCGCGACCAGCCACGGGTCGTAGACGCCCGCATAGGGCGCGCCAAGGCCAGCGTCGTTGAATAACGCGAAGAGCCCGTTCAATCACTCGGTTCCGACAGCTTCGGAAAACAGCCGCCACCCTGCCGGATCGACGTTAAGATCGGGTAATTCCCGGGCGATCAGCTCCGCCGCCCGCCCTTCCACTGCGCCATGAAGGTTTGCGATTCGGGAACCGTCATGTCCCGCCCCGCGGTCCAGCCGCCGGCGAGCGGCAAGCGTCCAATCCTGCCGTTCGCGCCGCGGAAAAGGCGCATCGCCTTGACCGCGATCGCTGTGCCGAGCCGGTAGAGCGCCGGCCGCTTGGCCAGGAACGCCCAGGCGAGGGTCGCCATGCGCGCTCGCGGCGAGCCAAGCTTTTCGCGCCACTGCCGTTCCCGCATGGCGCGCATCATGTCGGTCAACGGGATCTTCACGGGACACACCTCCTGGCAGCGGCCGTTCAGCGTGCAGGCGTTCGGCAAATCGCCCGCTTCTTCCAGGCTGGTCAGCGCCGGCGTCAGTACGGAGCCCATCGGGCCCGGATAGGTGGAGCCGTAGGGATGGCCGCCGAGCACCGAGTAGACCGGGCAGTGATTGATGCAGGCGCCGCAGCGGATGCAGCGCAGCATGTCACGCATGCCGCCGGCCAGCATCTCCGTCCGGCGGTTGTCGACCAGGACGATATGCATCTCCTCCGGCCCGTCCCGGTCGCCGGGCCGACGGGGGCCGTTGTAGAAGGTCACGTACTGGGTGAATTCGGACCCGAGCGCCGAGCGGGCGAGCAGGCGCAGGAAGACGCCTGTGTGCTCCAGGCTCGGCACGAGCTTTTCGATGCCGACGGTGACGATGTGGCACGGCGGCAGCGCCGTCGTCAGTTCCGCGTTTCCCTCGTTCGTCACCGTCACGACGGTCCCGGTGTCGGCCGCCAGGAAATTCGCGCCGGAGATGCCGACGTCGGCCGCGACGTACTTTGTCCGAAGCTCATGGCGCGCACTTTCGACGAGGGCTTCGACAGCGTCGGATTCGCGCGGACGTACGTGGGTTCGCGCGAACAATTCGGCGACCTCTTCCTGCGTCTTGTGCAGCGCCGGTATGACGATGTGGGACGGCCGCTCGTCGGCGAGTTGGATGATATGCTCGGCAAGATCGGTCTCGACGCGCTCGATCCCGGCGGCCGCGAGGGCGGCCGGCAGGCCGATCTCCTCGCCCAGCATCGATTTCACGCGGGTCGCGCTTTTCGCGCCGCGCGCCTTGCAGATATCGACGACGATCTTCGTCGCTTCCGCCGGCGTCTCCGCCCAATGCACGGTCGCGCCCGACGCTTCCGCCGCCGCCGCGAAGCGCTCGGCGTAGTGATCTAGGTTCTCGATCGTGTGGTCCTTGATCCGGGCGGCCACGTCGCGCGCGGCCTCGAATTCCGGATAGTCGGCCATCACGTCGGCCCGTCGACCCTGCAGCAGCCCGGTCGCACGGTCGAGCGCCACCTTGAGCTGCGGCCGGCCGAGCGCGGCCTTCGCCTGGTCCTTGAATGCCGCCGGCGACGCGGTCTCGCCGCTCATATGCCGTCGCCCTCCGCCATGCCGGCCAGCGCCTCGGCCACATGGAAGCAGCGGACAGGCGCGCCGTCGCGCGACAGCTTGCCCGCCATGTTCATCAGACAGCCGAGGTCGCCAGCGAGCAGAATATCGGCGCCGGTCGCACGGACGGCCTTCGCCTTGTCCGCGACGATCGCCGTCGAAATCTCCGGATACTTGACGCAGAAGGCGCCGCCGAAGCCGCAACAGGCTTCCTCCCCCGCGAGCGGCGTCAAGGTCAGACCTTCGACGTGGCCGAGCAGGGCGCGCGGTTGGGCTTTGACGCCAAGCTCGCGGAGGCCAGAGCAGCTGTCGTGATAGGTCGCGCGGGCATGCAGCGCGACGCCCTTCGGACGCCAATCCATCACGTCGTGCAAAAACTGCGTCAATTCATAGGTCTTGGCCGCAAGTTCTTCGTGCTTCAGCGCCCACTCCGGCTCGCCCTGGAACAGCTCGGCATAGTGCGTCTTGATCATGCCGGCGCAGGAGCCCGAGGGCGCGACGACATAGTCGTAGGGCAGGAAGGCTTCGATCACCTGCTCGGCGATGGCGCGGGCCGGGCCGGCCGCGCCGGAATTGAAGGCGGGCTGGCCGCAGCAGGTCTGGGTTTCCGGCACATGCACCGTCGCGCCGGCGTCCTTCAACAACCGGACCGCCGCAAAGGCCACGTTCGGGCGCATTGCGTCGGCGAGGCAGGTCACGAAGAGACCGACGTCGGGCTTGGCGGCGGGCATGGCGCTCCTCTCGATCCGCCGACCATAAGGCGGCGCGAGCGCCGTAACACTGCGCGATTGGGACGCAGCCGCCCTTCGATCAGGCGATCGTGATCGCGGCGCCGGACGGCGAACGCCTCTCGAAGGCGCCGATGTCGGCCGCTGTATGTCCGGCAGCGATCAAGTCCTCCAGGACAGCGCCCGCGGCGTCGGCCGGAACCGCTGCCAGAAGCCCGCCGGACGTCTGCGGATCGAACAGGAGGCGCGCCCGGGCGCTGTCCGGCAGGTCCGCGATCCGTTCGGCGAAGGCCGCGTTCGCCGGCGCCATCGTGCTCTCGACGCCCGCCGCGATGACGTCCAGCGCGCCGGGCAGGGCTGGGACCGCCGCGATCGTCAGGCGGGCGGCGAGCCCCGCGCCGTCGGCCATCTCGATCAGATGTCCGGCAAGGCCGAAGCCGGTGACGTCGGTGAGCGCCGTGGCGCCGCCGGCGCGGAGCATTTCCGCCGCGGCGGCGTTCGACTGGCGCATTGTCTGCAGCGCGCCTTCGACGACATCGGCAGGCGCCTCGGCCCGCATGTCGGCCGCAAGTATCGCGCCGACGCCGAGCGGCTTGGTCAGGAGGAGCCGGTCGCCCTCGCGCGCGCCGCCCTTGCCGAGGGGCGGGCGACCTTCGAGGTAGCCGTTCAGGCTGAGGCCGAGGGCCATTTCCTGGCCTTCGCCGGTGTGCCCGCCGATCAGGTGCGCGCCGGCGTCGGCGAGCGCCGTCTGTACGCCGGCGAGCAGCAGGGTCAGGTCGCGCTCCGTCGCGACGGGACCGGCATGCGGCAGGATCGCGGTGACGAGGGCGCTGTCCGGCGCGGCGCCCATGGCGTAGAGGTCGCCCAGGGCGTGCAGGGTTGCGATCTCGCCAAAGAGGTAGGGGTCGTCGATGAAGCTGCGGAACTGGTCGACCGTCTGCGCCATCTGGGCGCCGGGGCGCGGCGTGAAGAGCGCAGCGTCGTCGCCCGCCTGACCGGCGAGGCCGAGCCGATCGAGCACGCGGCGAAGAATCGGGCTCGCGACCTTGGCGCCGCAACCGCCGCAGCGCATCGGCGGCGCCGCGGCCAGTTCCGCTTCGCCCGGCGGCTCCGGCCGCATCGGCTCCAGTTCGGCATAGCCCCGCATCCAGCGCCGGTCGATCCAATCCTTCCAGCGCCAAGCCCAACGCCCGTCCGCCGAGAACCGCCCGTAGGATACGACCGCGCCGCCGTCGCCGGTCGACATCAGCGAAAGCGTCGTCCGCTGCGGCCGCCAGGGCTCAAGCGGCAGGTCGAGCGCTGCGCGCCTCAGATTGGCCGCAAGCGCCGGTCCGGCCCGCACGGCGTACACGCCGGATTTCGGCAGGGGCCTCGGGTCGAATGCGCTGCAGTCGCCGGCCGCGAACGTCGCCGGATGGCTTGGCGACTGGAGGTAACGATTGATGCGAATGAACCCGGACGCGTCGACGGCGAAGCCGGATTCGGCAAGCCAGGCCGGCGCGGCCGCGCCTGTCGCAAGGATCGTCACGGCCGCCTCGACCTGCTCGCCGCTGGCGAGCGTCACCCCTTCGGCGTCGACGGCGACGGCCGCGCTGCCGACCTTCAGGTCGACGCCGGCGTCGCCGAGCGCGCGCCGCATCCTTTCGGCGACGGCCGGGGCATGGCCCGGCAGGATCTCGTCCTCGGCCGCAATCAGGGTCATTGCGACGGATTTGCCCTGCCGCTCGAACCGGCGCTTCAGGCCAAGCGCGGTTTCGACGCCGCCGGCGCCGGCGCCGATGACGGCGAGCGCGGTTCCGTCCGGCAGGCATGCGTCCATCTCCGCCAGCCGCGCCAGAAAGCGGTCGAGCGGCTTGATCAGCAGACCGTGCGTCTCGGCCCCGGCGATCGAGGTCGCCGGCGGCGTGGAGCCGACGTCGATTGAGAGGAGATCGTAGGCGAGCGGCGGCCGGTCCCTGAACCGCACTTCCTGCGCCACGGGATCAACTCCAGTGGCCGCGGCGCGGACCAGCGCCGCGCCCGACCAGCGCGCCAGGCGATTGAGGTCGATGTGGCACTCGTCCGCGGAATAGACGCCGCGCAGGAGCCCCGGGATCATGCCGGAATAGGGGGTCAGGCTGTCGCGCGCGACCAGGGTGAGGCGGACGCCGGGCTCCGGCCGCATGCCGAAGGCCTTGACGACGTGGACATGGGCATGGCCCCCGCCGACCAGCACGATATCCCGCGCGATCGGCGCTTTCTGCAGCATCTTCGAAGCGGCTCCGGCTCAGTCGCCGGCCATCGGCAGGCTGAGCGGCGCGAGCTCCAGCATCGTGCGGGCCTTCCAGTCCCGCTCCGGAACCATGGCCGCGGCCCGCGCCTGCGCCTCCTGGAGGGCGGCCGTCGCGGCCTCGAGGTCGATGGTGAGGCAGGCGCCGTCGCGCACCATCTGTTCGCCGCCGACGAAGACGTCGCGGATTGGCCGCTCGCCCGCGACGAAGATGAGGCTGCGCAGCGGGTCGTAGAGCGGCTTCATCGAGCGGTCGGAGACGTCGACCAACACGACGTCCGCGGCCGCGCCGGGCGCAAGGCGGCCGATATCGTCCCGCCTGAGCGCTTTGGCGCCGCCGATGGTGGCGGCTTCGAACACGTCGGACGCGAAAACGTCGTCGAGCCGCCCGGCGGCGGCCCGTGCGACGTAGATGGCGTTCCGCATCTCCTCGATGAAGTTATGCGGATAAGTATCCGTTCCGATGCCAAGATTTATTCCGGCGCGGCGATAGTCCCCGAACGTGCGGAGATTGATGCCGCGCTTGGCGAAGACGGTCGGGCAGTGCGCGACGGTCGCCCCGCTGTCCGCCAGCAGGCCGAGGTCGAGCCGCGTCGGCCAGTGCACCCAGGGATGATGGTCGAGAAAGATGCCGTGGCCGACGATGCTGCGCTCGTCGAGCGCGCCGACGGAATGCATCCATTGGATCGGCGTCATGCCGTAACGGCGCTGCATCTCTTGGAACTCGGTCATCGACTGCGCGGCGTGGACCTGGAACGGCAGGTTCCGCTCCTTCGCGTGGTCGTGCGCGTCCCGCAGCAGTTCGGCGCCGCAGGTGTCGATCTGCGACGGCGCCACCATGCCGGAAAGACGACCCGAGGGATGTTGCCGTGCGCCTTCGATCAATTGGATGGCGGCGTCGAAGGCGCGCCGGCCGGCGGCGTGGTCCCATTCGTATTCCAGGCTGTGGCCGTCGCGCGTCAGCCAGCGGGCGTCCCGGAACATCGGGGCGATCACGGCGCGCAGCCCGCTCGCCGCCAGAACGTCGAGCCAGCCGTCGAACGGCACGGAGAGGTCGACGACCGTCGTCACGCCCGAAAGCAGCAGCTCCGCCATGGCGACCTGGACGGCGGCCTCCATGCCTTCGCGGTCATTGCCGATCGTGGTCAGGAACTCGTAGAGCGAGCTGTGCCAGAAGCCGGGGCTCAGCGTCTCGTCGGTGACGCCCTTGCGCAGCGGCTCGCTCGTCGGGTGGGTATGGATGTTGACCATGCCGGGCAGGGCCAGCCGCTCCCGACCGTCGATCTCGACGTCCGCCGGCCCCGCATAATCTTTCCCAACATGCAGGACGCCGCCCCCGTCGAAGGCGAGGTCGACGCCGCGCGCATATTCGTGGCGCGCCTGACCGGCGTTCCAGACGACAGCCCAGTCAAGATTGCGGACGACGGTGACGGTCATGACGGCTCGGCTCCCGGCGTGGTCGATGCGTGACTGTAGCGGCTAGCGCGCCCGCCGTCCCCCCGGCAGCATGCGCAGCAGCGTTGCGTCGCGGTCGCGGAAATGGTGCTTCAAGGTCATGCCGACATGCACCACGATCAGCGCCATCGTAAGCTTGCCGATCATGTCGTGGAGGATCCGGAAGGCGATCAATGCGTCGTCGCTCTTGCCGATCGGGCTTGGCGCGACGATGCCCGAACCGTAGAGGTCGACCGGCGCGCCGCTCGCGGACGCCATCAGCCAGCCCGTCGCCGGCAGCGCCAGCATCAAGCCGTAGAGCGCCCAATGCGTCGCCTTCAGGAGTTTCGCCTGCTCCGGCGGCATCGAAGGCAGGGCGGGCGGCGGCGGGTCGGCCATCCGCCAGCCGATGCGCAGCAGCGCCAAAGCGAGGACCAGGAGGCCCGTCGATTTGTGCAGGTCGTAGAGCGCGAACTTCGCTTCGCCGATCGGCAGCTCGTGCATGTAAACGCCCAGCCCCAGCATGCCGATCAGCAGGATCGCCATCGACCAATGGAAGAGCTGGGCGACGATGCCGAAGCGCGCGCCGTCGTTTCGCATGGACATGCCGCAATCGCCGTCTTGTCGGAACCACGCCGCGCCGGATAGCCGAGCTTCAGACCGTCGGCAAATGCATTTCGTCGTCGGCGAGCGCCGCCATCTCACCGACGGTCACCGGGGAGATCGGCATGCGGAGCCGGGCGAGGCCGACGTCCGCCTGGTCGCGATGCTGGGCGGTCGCCAGGATGTGGCTGACCGTCTGTCCGCACATCCGGCCCTGACACGGCCCCATGCCGGCGCGGGTGAAGGCCTTGAGCTGGTTCGGTCCCTGTGCGCCAAGCCCGGCGGCCGCGCGGACCTCGCCCGCCGTCACCTCTTCGCACCGGCAGACCAGCGTGGCGTCGGCCGGATGGGCGAACGCACGCGCGGGCGGATACAAGGCGTCGAGCAGCGGGCGGGCGGCGAGCGCCGTTGCGAGATCGCGCTCGGTCGCCCGGTCCGCCACCGTGTGGCCAAGCGAGCTGGCGACGGCCTGTCCGGTCAACGCGCCCGCCGCCTGGGCGGCGCGCCAGCCGCCGATCCCACGGCAATCGCCCGCGACGTAGACCCAGTCCCGCCCGGCAAGCGCGCCCGTCGATGGGTCGGCTTCGGGCCGCCATTCCTGGGTCCGGGCGTGGAAGCGGTGCGGCGCGCGCATCGCCCGGGTCAGCTGCGCGTTCGGGAGGACGCCGTCATGCGCCAGGAGAACCGCAGCCGACATGCTGTCGCCCGACCCGTCGGCGCGGCGCCAGCTCACGCGCTCCAGCCGTTCGCCGCCTTCCGCCGAAACCTCGACGACGTCCGTTACGACGCGTCCGAGGCGCGCGCGCCAGGCGAGGCCTTTGGCGACGTCGAGCGGCCGCGACGTGAACGCCCCGACGGCATCCGAAAGCGCGCGCCATCGGTTCGCCGGATCGTCGAGCAGCAGAACGCGGTCCGGGCGCCGGCCGGCGCGTCGCAATTGGGCCGCATAAAGCAGCAACAGCGGGCCTTGGCCGGCCAGGACGAACGGGCCTTCCGGCGCCGCATTCGCGACCTTCAGCACGATCTGTCCGGCGCCGATCGACATGACGCCGGGCAGCGTCCAGCCGGGGAAGGGGGTCGGCCGCTCATAGGCGCCGACGGCGACGATCAGCTTGCGCGCGACGAGGCGGCGTGCGGCGGCGTCCCGGAGATAGAGTACGTCGCCGCCGCCGTCGCGATCCTCCACCCCGAAGACGCGGCTTTCGGGACGATAATCGACGCCTGCGGCCCGGAAGTCGCGCACGGCCTGGACGCCCTTGCGGTAGTCGGACCCGAAGAGCCTGAGATCGCCGCGCGCTGCGACCATCTCGACGCCGCGCCACACCTGACCGCCCGGCGCCGGCTGGTCGTCGAGCAGGACGCAGGACAGCCCGGCGGCCGCGACCCGGTGCGCCGCAGCCATGCCCGCCGGTCCTGCCCCGACGATCGCGACGTCGACGTGCTCATGCATCGGCGAGGCTCGGCCGGCCGCGGCCGGTTTCGACCTGCATGCCGGCCCGCACCGGCGTCATGCAGGCCTGACGGTTCGGCTTGCCGTCGATCGTCATCAGGCATTCGAAGCAGGAACCCATCAGGCAGAACGGCGCCCTGGGCGCGCCGGAGACAGGCGCATGCCTCGTCGCGCAGAGGCCCGCGGCAAGCACCGCCGTCGCGACGCTCTCGCCGACATGGGCATAAGCGGCGCGGCCGTCGATGGTGAGCATGACGGCTTCCGCCGTCGGCGGATCAGACCGTCGGACGAGCATGTTCGGTTCCATCGAAGCGGCGCGCGGAGAACTGTTCGAAGCCGACAGCCGTCGCGCCTTCGAGGATCCAGTGCGGCAAGCGGCGGGCGTGGACGGCGGCGAGCGTCACGCCGGAATGATTGGTCGCCATGAAGACACCCGGCCACATCTCCGACTCGTCGTAGATCGGGCAGCCATCGGGCGGCATGATGCGGAGCGCGCCCCAGGCCCGGACGATCTGGACGTCCGCCAGCGCCGGGATCGCCCTGGCGGCGCGGGCGGCGATCGTTCCTGCGACGTCGCCGGTGTTCCGGTCGTCGAAGCCCACCTCCTCGTGGCTGACGCCCAGCATGACGGAGCCTTCGTCGGTCTGCCGGATCGAGCCGAGCGGCATGGGCAGGATCGGATCAAGCCGTTCCGTCACCAGGATCTGGCCGCGCTGCGGGCGCGTCGGGCAGTGCAGGCCGGCTTGCCGGGCGAGGGCGGGAATGCCATGGCCGCAAGCGATGACGACCTTGTCGGCCGCGAAGATCCGGCCGTCCTTCGTCAGCGCCTCGTAGCTATCGCCGACCCGCGCGAGCTGCGCGACGCCGGCGTTCGCGCGATAGCGGCCGCCCGCCGCCTGGAAGCCCGCATGCATGCCGCGCAGCAGCTTCAGCGGATTGGCGTGCCCGTCATGCGCGCAATAGGCGGCGCCCAAGACGTCCGGCCCGAAGCGAATGCCGGGAACCAGGTCCTCGAGTTCGGCGCGACCGATCTGCCGGGCCTCATAGGGCGTGTTGCCGGCCTGGGCCTGCATTTTCGCGATCGTGGCCTCGGACTGCGCGACGTCCTCCTCCGATAGGCAGAGCGTCAGGCCGCCGCGCTGTTCGTGGCCCGTCGCGACGCCGGTGTCGGCATGGATCTCAGCGGCGAAGTCGGACCACAGTGCGGCGGAGTCGCGGGACCATTCCTGGTAGCGCTGCAGGCCGAGACCCTTGGTCTGGGTCCAGACCAGCCCGAAATTGCCGCGCGCGGTGCGCAGCGCGTCGTCGCCTTCGTCCAGCATGCAGGTCCGGGCGCCGGCGCGGGCGAGGCCATAGGCGATGGCGGCGCCGACCATGCCGCCTCCGATGACCAGGACGTCGGCGCGTTCGATTTCGGTCATCGCCGGCCGAAGAAGCTTTCGAGCAGATCGTCGGCGGACGATCCGTCCCCGTCGGCGTCGAACATGCGGCCGAGGTCGCCGAGATCGGATAGGCCGCCGGGCGCCCCGCCGGCGCCCATCGCGCTCTGGCCGCCGCGCCCACCGCCGCCAAGCAGGCCGCCCAGGATGCCGCCGAGCAATCCGCCGCCGCCGCCCATCGGCGCGCGGCCGCCGCTACCGCCGCCGAGCGCGCCGGAAAGGATGTCGCCCAGCAGGCCGCCGCCGCCCGATCCGCCGCCGCGCATGTTGCGCGCGACCGCCCCCATGGCGAGGCTCGCGATCACGGGCAGCATCTGCTTCAGCAGGTCGGAACTGAGGCCCGTCCGTTCGGACGCGCGGGCCGCGACGGCCCGCGACGCGTCCTTCGATCCCAGAAGGTGGCCCAGGATGCCGTTGCCCTCGGCGGTCGCCTGCTGGCTCTGCAGCATCTGCGGATCGTCCAGATATCGGTCATGGGCATCCCGGTCGACCGCGGCGGCAAGCGAGCGCAGGCCGTCGCCGTCGGAGGCCTGACGCTTCAGTCCGGACGAGAGCGCGGGTAGTAGCTCGCGCATCGCCGCTTCGGTCTGGTTTCGGTCGAGGCCGAAGCGTTCGCCGACGGCATCGACCGCGCCGCCGCCCCTTGCTGCAAGAATGCTTTCGAGCAAATTCTGAGCCATCGGCCGGTCTCCCCAAAGAACCCCGGACGCTTTATCGCACGGCCTGCGCAGTCGACGGAAGTATTCGGCGTTGCGCAAGGCGCGGCCGGAGCATAGTTTGCGCCCGCCCCAGGGGTTGGGGCATTTCCGAACCTTGAACATAGAAGGCGTAGAACCATGGGCATCCTTGCCAACCGTCTGTCCGTCATCAAGCCGTCCGCCACCGTCGCCCTCAATGCGAAGGCGATGGAGATGAAGGCCGCCGGCGAGGACGTGATCGGCCTGGCCGCGGGAGAGCCCGATTTCGATACGCCGGATTCCGCGAAAGACGCGGGCATAAAGGCCATCCAGACGGGGGATACGAAATACACGGCCCCCGACGGCCGCCCGGAGCTGAAGGCCGCGATCTGCCGCAAGTTCGCGCGCGAGAACGGCCTGAAGTACACGAATCAGCAGATCAGCATCGGCAACGGCGGCAAGCACGTTCTCTATAACGCGCTGATGGCCACCGTGAACCCGGGCGACGAGGTGATCATTCCCGCGCCCTACTGGACGAGCTATCCGGACATGGTGCGGCTGGCCGAGGGCACGCCGGTGATCGTCGCCTGCGATCAGGCCAACCGGTTCAAGATGACGCCGGAACAGTTGGAGGCCGCGATCACGCCCAAGACCAAGTGGCTGATCTTCAACACGCCCTCCAACCCGACCGGCGCCGCCTACACCTGGGACGAGACCAAGGCGCTGACCGACGTGCTGCTGCGGCACGAGCATGTCTACGCGATGACCGACGACATGTACGAGCACATCGTCTGCGACGGCTTCAAGCCGTGCACGATGGCGGAGGTCGAGCCGAAGCTCTACGAGCGCACGCTCACCACGAACGGCGTCTCCAAGGCCTATGCGATGACCGGATGGCGGATCGGCTATGCGGCAGGGCCGGTCGAGATCATCACCGCCATGCGCACGATCCAGTCGCAGAGCACCACGAACCCGTCCTCGATCAGCCAGACGGCGGCGGTCGCGGCGCTCGACGGGCCGCAGGACTTCATTCCGGAGCGGGCGGCCGCCTTCCAGCGCCGGCGCGACCTGATCGTCTCCATGCTGAACCAGGCGCCCGGCATCGAATGCCTGACGCCGGAAGGGGCGTTCTACGTCTACCCGTCCTGCGCCGGCCTGCTCGGCAAGTCGACGCCGGACGGCAAGAAGATCGAGACCGACGACGACTTCGCGGCATATCTCTTGGAAAGCGAGAAGGTCGTGGTCGTGCCGGGCAGCGCCTTCGGCTTGAGCCCGCACTTCCGCATCTCCTACGCGACGTCGGATGCCGTGCTGGAGGAGGCGGGCAACCGCATCCAGCGGGCGGCCGCGTCGCTCCGCTGACGGATCGCCCGGAGCGGCCGGCCGCCGCTCCGGGCATTCGGCCTCACGGCAATTCGGCGCAAATGCCCGGCAAATCCATTAACGCGTCTTGAGGGCCGAATCGCATAGCTTCTCCGCCAAGTCACGCGGCGGCCAGGGAGCTATCGATGCGCGCAAAGGCGGTTCGTGTTCTGCACGCGCTTCGGGATGACGTCGCCGGCGTCACCATGATCGAGTACGGCATCGCGACCGCGTTGATGAGCGTGGCCATTATCGCGTTTCTTGCCGACGTCGACGACCCGAGCGGCCTGCTCGGGCGCATCAAGCTCCTGATGGATTCGGTCCTGAGTTGAAGACCGCGCGTTCGCGATAACTATCCGGCGTCCGCGTTGGCGCCGATGAGCCGGACCGTTACGCTGACGCCTGCGCTGTGGGCTGGCGGCGCGCTGCTGACGGCCGTCCGTTCGGGACGGCGGGCCGCACGTGACCGACGAGCTGGCGTAGATGGCGAATTCGCGACCGCACCTTCACGACATCGAATTTCCGATCCTGGTTGACGAAGCTGCGGTAAATATCGGACTGCCATATCTTTTCCCTTTTGCTCGCCTCACCGGTCCCGATGTCGAGTCCGCCGTCGGCGCGCGTTCAATTCGCGTTCTGCCGTTCGGCGACCCGGCTGCCGTTCGAAACGACAGCCCGGACTCCGGCCGGATGGGCCGCCATCTCGCGTGTTTCGCCAACCTCACCTGCGCCATTGAATTCTGCTCGAGCGAGGTATCGCCCGAGCCGATGCTGTGCACCTGCGGCTCGGACGGGTCGGGCGTCGGAACGGCATTCGAGGTCGGCAGCACGGCAGAAAACTTGGCGCTGGCGGCGGGCGCGAACCTGTAATCTGGCCAACGCATAAAGACCGCATAGCGGGAGGAAGCAGATGGCGACGTTTATCGTGGACACGATCCTGGATACCGGCGCTGACCAGTCCGTGACGGGCAACTTGGCGCTCGAGCAGGCGGACGGCGACGGCCTCTCGCTCCGGGAAGCGGTTCTGCTTTCGAACCAGACGATCGCGGCCGACACGATCCGCTTCGATGCGTCGCTCGCCGGGCAGACGATCGTGCTCGCCGGCGGCGCAATGACGATCACCGAGGACCTCACGATCGACGGCGATATCGGCAGCGACGAGAAAGCGGACATTTCGATCTCCGGCGACGACGCCAGCCGCATTTTCGTCATCGCCGATACGACCACCGACGCCAGCCTGATGTCGCTGACGCTGACGAATGGGGCGACAACCGGCGGCGGCGCGGCGATATTTGCGGACAACGTAAGCTCGCTGTCCATCGCCTACCTGACAGCCAGCGGCAACGTCGCACAGGGCCAAGGCGGCGCGCTGCTCGCGTCGGGAACGACGACGACGATCGTGAACTCAACGTTCCTCTCGAACCAAGCGGGCGCGGGCGGAGCGCTCGCCGTAGACGGCGCATCCGCCGGCGGCGTGACGCTGACCAACGTGACTGTTTACGGCAATCAGGCGACAACCGACGGCGGCATCCACATCGGCGGCGGCGCCGATGTGACGCTCAACAATTCCACGGTGTCCCGCAACGATATTAGCCCCGAGCCTCGCGGCGTCAGTGAAATCGGAAATGACGGTGGGACGTTGACGCTGAACAACACCGTCGTCGCGACGGTGAGCAACATAGACGACGAAAGCATCGACGGGCAGGTGACGCTGGCCCGCAACAACTTCATCGGCAGGACGTCGACGATCGTCACGAACGATGGATCGGTCAATGGCTCCGGTGAGGACCCATTGCTGCGGCCGCTCGCGGACAATGGCGGGCCGGTCATGACGTTGGGGGTTTACGCTGGCAGCGTGCTGATCGACGGCGGTTCGAACGCGGCCGTTCCGCCGGGCGTCGTGACCGACGCCAACGGCGACGCGCGCATCCAGGACGGGATCGTCGACATCGGCGCGACCGAAATTGCCGCCGGATCGGAGCCAGGCTCAACGGTCGTGACAACCGCTGCGGATGTCGTCGATCCGTTCGATCAGTTGACGTCGCTACGCGAGGCTGTCGCATTCGCGAATAGCGACCCCGACGACAGCGTCATCACGTTCGATGCTAGTCTAGCCCGTCTTATTCACCGGGGCCCCGATTTTGGTATGGCGGGTGTGGCGTAAGCGGTTGACGTGGCTTTAGAATTGGGTGTCTAGAC
>MRWG01001189.1_pt1 | contig 18276 bp, 18 predicted proteins | sample 1013341 | NCBI WGS metagenome assembly MRWG01 (sample SAMN06117577, study PRJNA244670) | biofilm metagenome | biome: Water; feature: Cathode Biofilm; material: Biofilm; isolation source: microbial consortium enriched at the cathode of a solar microbial fuel cell | place: USA: District of Columbia ... | reverse complement strand
GGCAGTTGGAAGAACACTACCCCAATGCCTTTGGCTTCACTCAAAACAGCTACGTCCGGCAATACATGGGTATCAACGGGGAATTGGCCCTGAAGATTTGTAAGGAACTGAGCGACCGGCAGGGGCTGATTGACGGTCGCCGCAAGCCGCTCGTCGAGCCCCACGAATTGACCGGCGATGCCTTCCGCGACCTCACCCTGACCATCGCGCAGGGGCACCCCCCTGCCCGTGTGGTCAAGGCATACGGCTTCGCCGAATATGGCGACCGCATCGAATCCGCAAAGGCGTTTGACTGTAGCGAAGGCTTGCTGAAGGTGCCTAGCTGAGAAGCTGGGCCTTCTTTTGGTCGAACTCTTCCTGGGTGAGGTGCCCGGCTTCGCGCAAGCTTGCGAGCTTGGCGATTTCATCAGCCACGCTCGGGCCAGCATGGGCACCACCAGGTAGTGCTTTACTGGCAGGGGCATTCTGCATGGCCTGGACGGCCTTTCCTGTCGCGATACCTGCTTTCGCGGCCGAGACGCCCAGGGATGCGAAACCCGCTACACCCAAGGCCAATCCGGCCAGCATCATCGGAATACCGACGATGGAGAAGGCGATTGTTAAGGTCGAAATAAAACCGCCGACAAATAGGAAACTTCCCGCAATTAACTTGCCCATCAAGACCCCCTGATTTTTCAATCAGGGGTTAGTGAATACAAAAAACAGCGACCGTCAATCCTGTTTCTCGCCGTGGCCCAAGCGGATTTTTTGCGCGGGCGCTTCGCGCCGGTCGCAGGGGGCAAGCCCCCTGCACCCCCTCCGTGCGGCTCGGCCGGTCGAACTCCCAATTTCCGAATGTGCAACATCTACCCCCTGGGGGCTGTCTGCCCCCAGACCCCCGAGGATATTTGAAAAAGGATTAGGACGGATTTTAGGGGTGTAGGCACCGAACCCCCCGTCTTGATAGCCAAAAACGTCCCCACGGGCTTCCTAGGGCCTCTGAGGCATTGTCCAGAACAGAGTTCTTGGCAAGGGATGCTTTGTGTGATTCAATTCCCTCACGGTACAGGCTGGGAAGCCGATGACCGTAAAGGATTAGGACGCCACCAGGGAAACTTGGTGGCGTTCTACGTTTGAAACCTCTTCAAAAACCAATCCAAGATTTTGAAAATCTCCTTTTTCTGAAATTCTGTAGAAGGATTTATGTAAAGAGGTTTCTGTAGAGACGTTTCTGGAATCTTTCTGTTCTATATATAGGGCGCCACCTAATCAGCGTGGAAACCGCCACCTAATCAGCGTAGACCCGCCACCTAATCAGCGTAGATAGGATGTGACGCGCCACCTAATCAGCGTAGACCCGCCACCTAATCAGCGTAGCTTAGCCCGCAAATCCTTGAAAACAGGGGCAATTAGATATCCCAAAGCGCCACCTAATCAGCGTAGCTAAAGGCGTGAAAAAACTACCTTTTTCGAGCGGAGTCTTAGGCTTTTAAGGAGCGCTTGGGAATTGCCAGAGCTGAGGCATCGGCGGCTTCCATTTCGAGGCCACGTTCGGTCAGCTTCAGAGGGATTTTCGGGAATATCTCTTTCAGCGCGGCAACGTCATCAATCATCGCAGCCTTGAAGGCGCGGTCGCGGGTGTACCCCTCCCCGAACTGACTTTTGAGGGGTTTCCAATCCAACACCAGTTTGGTCTGCAATCGTGTGATGCGGTAGGTGACCCACATCATTAGGTCGAGACGACGGGCGGAATTTGACAGGGCGCGCAGCACACGCACATCGATGGGCAGCGCGTGGTTCTTCAGCTCGCGGTAGAAATCATCCGAGAAGGCTATGGTGGTCGGCCACAAGGATTTTTGATTGGCGTTCTCGGGGAACCAGAGTTCAACCTTGTTCAAAGGCTTTACGTCCACCTGTCCGGAGCGTTTGCCGTCCCATGTGCTGATTTCCATGCGACAGGCAGCGAGGGCACGCAGTTGCTCTTTGAACGGTTCGATATTGCCGTTGCGACCGCCACGGGGCTCAAAGCCCATATCGCGCATGAAGCCGGAAAGGGTCTCTGAAGTTTCCACGATGGGCGAATTGTTGCGCAGAGCCTCGGTGGACAGGTGCGCCATGATGAGGCGGGCCTTGGGACCGTACGGAATGGGCTGCTGGACCCTTTGTCCATCCGGAGAACGCAGCTTGCCAGCGGTGACGGTGACGGCCATGCGGCCCTGCTTGCGCTCGAACTCGGTTTCCCCGTCTGGCAGGGCTTTGTAAGGCAATCCGCAAATCGCCAAGGGCGTGGGCATGTAACGAAGGTTATCGGTAGACAATCCCTCGTTCTCAATTACTTCGCGGATGATTGCCCGACGGCGTTTCTCGCGGGGCATAGCGGCCAGTTTAGCGGCTCTTTCCTGTGCGGCTTTTGCCTCGGCGTCTCGCTTTTCTTGGGTCGATACGAGGCTACTGGCATACGTCTTGAAGATACGCCTATCCATGCTTGCGCGGGCTGTCTCCAGCTTTTCGCGCAAATCGCTGTCGCGGATAAGTGATTCGTCAAAGTCGTTCATGCGGTGAGGCTATCTGATTTGCTTCTATTGGCCTATGTGGGCGCCCAATTTTTCAGCGATTTTCCTTGTCCAGAAGGCGCTCGATAGCCTCGCAATAGGATACACCTTCCCGGTCGCAGTAAGCTTTGAGACGGTCGATAGTGCGTTTGCGGCCGGTGACCGTAATTTTGTCCTGAGCTTCGGTGCGCTTTGGTCCTGGCTTCCGGCGCGAGCTGGTTTCGCGGGGGACAAACCCCAACTCTTGCCCGTTCTGAAGGACACCGGCCATGTCGGGGGCCGGGGTCGCAGGTTTGGGGCTGCTCTGGGGAAGCTTCACAGTATCGGCCGTTACCTTGGCGCCAAATCCGTAATTCGTCATGCTGCGGCCTCCTGTCGGGGAAGGTTATTGACAACCTCCTGGGCGAACGTCTTGGCGTTCTCGATGGCCGACGCGAGGGGTTTTAGAGTGCGTTCCTGCTGTGAATTGGTGCTGTCCCTCACCTCTTCACTGGCTTGGTCGTACAACTCCCGCAGCAGGTATCCTTCACGGAAAATCCGGGTGTACGGGGCGCGGCGCACGATGGCTGTTTCCAATACCGGCACGTCGCTGGCTTCCATGTCCTTGCGCACGTCTTTTTCGTCGCTCGTCTGGAAAGCGGCGTTCACACGGGTGAGGACAAGGGCGTGGCCGATGGTCTTCTTCATCGCCCGGCTTGTGCTCCGGACCAACTGAATGGCGCGGGCCGCTTGTCGGGCTTCCATCGGTGTGGGTTCGAAGGGAACAAGCACCAGGTCGGACTGGCTGATGGCGAAGGTTACGAGCGTGGATGCCGTCCCCTCAAGGTCGATTATCAGATAGTCGGCTTTGGTTTGGATGCTTTCCACCGTGTCCAGAAAGGCTGCCTCGCTGGGGAGTGGAGTGACCTGGAACGGAACCCCCCTCCCCTCGTCCTGGCGCTGTGCGGCCCACTGGATGATGTTCTGGTTGGGGTCACAATCAAGGATGGCGACCGAACCCCCAGCCTCGTGGATTTGTTCGGCTAGAAGCATGGCCGAAGTGGTCTTGCCGGAACCCCCTTTCGGGTTGGCAAAGGTGATGGTGAACATGGCAGGTCCTTTGGTTGTTGAGCGAATCCTAGGCGCTATTGTTAAATGTATCATTAACTTTGATGTTGATGGTGATGTGAATGGTAACTCTAACTTTAGCGTTAAAGTTAGAGTTACCTATCTAGTGCGCTGAAAATATGAGGAATCCGAAGAAAGCAATGCCTTGAAGTGGGGCGATTTCCCGCGTGCAAAACCCGTAGGGGGTGATGCGGAACGGCGACACAAGAGCGGCAAACAACGGCCCGTGTGAGCCGTCCGGTCAATATTCCTCGGCCAACATGATGGTGAGGACGCGTATGGTCTCGTCAGGATTGGAAGGGTCTTCCGAGGCTCTGCCATCGCAATCTAATTCGCCGTCGATGTTGGGGGCGTAGTAGTCGATTTTCCAGAAGACCGTGGTGTCGTCGATGGTAACAGCGCCGAAGTCGTGCTCTCCGTGAGGGTCGTTGTCGGGTGTAAAGTCGCTGAAGTTCTGTACGGCGCTTAGAATGGAGGGGAGGGCGTAGCCTGTCAGGCTGGCTATTCCTCGGGTGAAGTGGATGTGACCACCGCAGCCGGTCGTGCGCAGAAGGTCGTTCAGTTCGCGGATGCGGAGGGTGTTCAGGTTTGTCATGGCTTGAGCTTTCGTTGGTTGATGCGCCGGAGCGCACCTCCCAAAAAAGCGGGGGGTAGGGGAGGCTGTCCTGCCCAACTCGGGTGTGCGGGCAGGGTATGGACAGCCTCTCCCCACCGCTTAGGGTGCGCCCGGAATCCGACGCATCAGCCCGAAAGCCAACATGACAAACCTGAAGGGCTCCTAGTCTGCTATCCGATTGAACTAGGCTCTGCTTATGACGGTGCCTGCGCTGCCTTCATACGTTTGCTAAGTCGTTGCAGGGTGGAACTTGAACAGCCTGTGGCGTGCTGGATGGTTGCCCAGGATTGACCGTCCTGAAGCATGCGGACAATGGCGGCGTTGCGCTCGGTGTTCTCTCTGCGGCCCTTGTAGGCACCGGCCTTTTTGGCAGCCTCGATGCCCTGCGTTTGACGGTGCCTCCGGCTGTCGTAGTCCTTTCTGGCGATAGCGGCGAGCATATCCAGCATCATGCTATTGATGGCTTCGAAGATGCGCTTGTGCAGGTCGTCCTGCTCGGCGGTCAACATTGCCCATGAGGTTGGCAGGTCGAGTGCCACAATCCTCACCTGCTTGGTGGCGATTTCAGATTTGAGGCGCTCCCAATCCTTGGCGGTAAGACGGCTAAGACGGTCAATCTGTTCCACCAAGAGAACGTCACCAGGATGGGAATCCGCCAGGAGCCTGAACAACTCCGGACGCTTGAGAGTGGCACCGCTCTCGTTCTCGATATAGTTGGCGGCAATCGTCCAACCCCGTGCGACCGCGAACGCCTGCAGTTCGTCTTGGGCGCGTGCCGCGTTCTGCTCCTTGGTGCTGGCCCGGAGGTAAGCGCGGATGAACATAGGGCAGGGGACTTTCACTTCGATTTAAGTGGTTCGATTGTGAGTCCTTCGATTTAAGTCGTCAAACACTATTTATCGAAGTGCCTTTAACCCACTTCTCGTGAGGTATACCCAAATAGAAGTGAGTTATTTCACTTCTGAATAGGGCCTCCTGTGACCAATTTCGAAAAGGAAATGATCACGAAAACGTGATCAAATTTATTCCAGATCAGGCAATTTCGAGGGTAGTCGGCGACTAAATAATATTGGCAATCCCGCCTAAACACTAAACAAGGAAAAATATGGAAATAAAAATAAAGATAAAAACAAAAACACTCATTAAAATATTTATATTAATACTTATTTTTGTGGTCTAAAAAAGTTTGCAGTGCTTTGCACTGCAAACGCCAACAGCGTAAATGTTCTGCCTATCGACAGTACGTGGGCAAATCATAAGTTCGGGAAAGATCATTACCGGCTTTGCGGGCGTCCATCTCGGCATCATGATAGCGACCTTTTGAATAGGCTGGACAGTCACGGGCATTGCCGGTCTCGACTTGATAACGGTTGGTCTCGATACCATCGACAAAACAGATTCCGGCAGGTCTTTGTGTGCGACCGGCAACGCTTCCGTCCAGATGGCAGGTAACCAGTTTGCCATCCACCAGTTTCCTCAGGTTTTCCGTCGATTCCCGGCCGCCTGGCTCCACCTTGTGTGAACCCGCTTCCGGAGCCGCAATGCCCTGAAGCCGTACCTCGATCTCACCAAAGAGGATGCCGTCACCATCGATAACCTTCCCTGTGCCACTCAACACGGCAACTGTCTCGTATGCCCTGACCTGAGTTGTCAGCAGAAACAGCAAGAGAATGCATCGGAAAGGCAAACCGGGTTCCTCCGCTTGCGGAATAGGTCATGTCCTTCAGGTCAGGGACAATCCTATACCTTCAGCTCCACAATCTCTGTCTGGTGATACATGGAATCAAGCTGGTCGTGACGAATCCGGAACTGACTTCGTCTCTTGATTTTCATGTCCGGCGTACCGTCTTTCTCCAGCTTGATCGCCGGATCGTAATAGATAGTGCCGCTCGCAATGGCCCGGAGAAACAGGGTCAGGTCCGTTTCCTCGCAAAGCATTACTTTCGGGCCGAAGTGGTATTCGGGCGGTGGCGCCCGGAACAGGGACGGGACGTAGGCTGCCTGCGCGTGCTTGCGTTTCCAGTGCTCCAGGATGCCGGTGTACCTCCACAACGCGGCGACTTCCCCGTCGCGGTCCAGCAGTGCAATCCCGCCGTCGAGATCGGTAATCTTGCCGCTCTCGAAATCATAACCGGTCAGTCGGAGTTGCAGGCCGGTGTCTCCATGAAAGTCCCGAACGGAGGAGTAGATGCCGCCAAAGTTTAGGCGCCCTTCCTTCCCGCTCTTGTCGGCGTAACCGAACCGCCTGACAAAGGCCTCCACGCCCTGCTCACGATAAAAACCGCCGGTCGGCTCGGGCGTCAGCAACGTCACCGGGCTTGTCGGCCGGAACTTCTCGAAGTCGGTCACGCCGTACTGCTTGATCTCCCAGCCCAGATAGTCAGGTTCCGAATAGCCGTTTGGTGAAATGCCGAGTTCCGCTTCCAGCGTGTATCCGCCGCCGTTTCGGGCAGCGTAGGGCTTGATGATGCCGTCAGCTCCGAGTTTCTGCGATGGTATCCAGTGCTTGGCGTAAATTGCTGACAGAACCGCCAGAAGGCGCTCTTTCGTATTGCCTGCCTCCGGCAGAGCAGGCAACTCCAGGAACACTCCGACCTCTGCCAGGCCCTCCCTGGCATGAAGCTCGCGGGCGAGGGGGCTGCCTGCGGCAGCTGCATGGCCAAGAACCTTTCCGTCCGCCGTAATACCGAGAAACAGCACCCGGCCCTCGTCCCGGACCCGCATCACGTCGCCAGGAGCTTTCCGGCATCCCTTCAGGAAACCGGATATCCGGACCTCGGGGTATTTCGGGTAAAGGATCAGCTGGGCGTTTGGCGCCTTGTAGTGACCGTTCTCGTCAATCCACCAGAAGCTCACCGGCGCTTTGGCGCGGTCGCGGACACTGCCTGCCAGTTCCGTGTCATCGGTCCCGATCTCGCCGTAGGGAATGACGTTCAGGGCGGTGAAATCCCCGCCCAGATAAACTTGGTTCTTGGAGTTGTCGTTCGGGGCGAGTTTCTTTGCGTAAATGCGGACAGCGCCATCCTGGCGCATTAAGCCTGAAAGGGCATCAATAGATTCAATCACTGCACGATCCGGTAACTTCAAGTTGAGGCGATTCGCCGTGCAGCCAATTTACCAGCGCTTTTTCAACAATGTCAGGTTGAAGCCTGCGTTTGCCCTTCAGCGCACATTCCCAGACCGTGGCAACACGCCACCCGGTGTCCCGGAGCTTCCGGACGGCTTCGCGGTCACGTTCAACGTTTCCGTCGATCTTCCTTTTCCAGAATTCGGTTCTCGTGGATGGCAGTCGGAACAGGTGACAGCCGTGCCCATGCCAGAAACAACCATGAACGAGGATCACTGCCCTGTACTTCGGAAACACCATATCCGGTTTTCCGGGCAGGGCCTTGTCATGCAGCCGGTAACGGAATCCGGCTGCATGCAGCATCTTGCGGACCAGAAGCTCCGGCTTCGTATTCTTGCCCCTGATACCGGACATCATCCGGCTTCGGACCTCCGGCGCGACGATATCAGCCATTCACCACGGCTTTTCCTTCTTCCCCGGTCTCCTGGAGGAGGGGAATGACTTTGCCGGTGCCGGTGTTCGGAATCCAGGGGCTCATGGCCTCGGCAATCGACTCGACGACCGGTACGACAACGGCATTGCCGAACTGCTTGTACGCCTGGGTGTCGGAAACAGGGATATCCCAGACGCGGTTCCCGCGCTCGAACCCCATGAGACGCGCGCATTCCTTCGGTGTAAGCCGACGAGGGCGCTTGCCCTTGCCCTGGTCCACCAGGATCTCGGACCCGTCCTTGTAATAACGGGCCGACAGCGTGCGTGCGACGTCTCCGGGACCGAACAGGCCGAACCCGAACCCGTTGCCCTTGGCCTCGTGTTTCTTCTTGTACCCCTGGAGATAGTCCCAGAGCTTCGGGGTCAGCGTGTATTTCTCTTCCACCTTGTCCAGGAGAATGCTTCCCAGCGTCGGTTCCGGACCAACCGGCATGACGACATCATCGAACGAGAACTCGGTCGAATGGTCGAGGAAACCCGCAATGAAAATCCGCTCCCGTCCCTGGGGAACCCAGGGGCGGGCGCTGACCACCCTGGTCTTGACCCGGTATCCCAGCTCGTTTTCGAGAACATTCATGATTGTGGCGAACGTCCGCCCCTTGTCGTGACGCTGCAGGTTCTTGACGTTCTCCAGGAGAAAGGCCTTTGGCCGGTGGAACCGGATAATCTGCGCCACGTCAAAAAACAGCGTTCCCTGGGTCGCGTCCAGGAAGCCGTGCGGGCGTCCCAGGGCATTTTTCTTGGACACGCCTGCAATAGAAAACGGCTGACAGGGAAAACCGGCCAGGAGAACGTCATGTGCCGGAATCTGCGCCAGGGCTGCATCGTCCCTTGTGTACTCGCGGATATCGCCCGCAAACACGTGCTCGCCATCTTCCGGAAAGTTCTTACGGTAGGTCTCGGCGGCATACTTGTCCCACTCGCTTGTGAAAACGCACTTGCCGCCTATGTTCTCGAACCCGACACGAAGTCCGCCGATCCCGGCGAAGAGGTCAATAAAGCGGAACCTGGACGGTTTTTCCGGGAGGCGGTGACTGTCGGCAAGCTGAGCGAGGATATCCAGGGCAAGGGGCGAGGGGGAACATTCACCGTTCTCGTGCCGGTAGGCTGAACGCAGGGAAGACTTTGTAACCTTGGCAGCTTCCTCAATGGTCAGTCCTGCCTGTTCCCGCAGGCGTGCGAATTCCGTCTTTCCGTCTTTGGATCCCACGGCAGCGAATCTCCTCTGTGTCAATTTTTGACAGCCTGGCACAGGGTGACTCAGCCAACAAACAAATTGTTCCTGGTTTGTTCAGCCTCCGGACGTTTTCCGCACATAAAAAAAGCAGCTTGGCATCGACCTTGCTGCTTTCCTTGACTGCCCGGTTCAATCGCCAAGAGCGGCAAGACCTAACTTCTTCGCAAATCGAATAATTTCTGACCAAAACGGGCGTAAGCCTCAATGAAGGGCTCGGTTGTTGCCACCGTCAAGGCTTGTGCCAGTGGGAGAGCGACAACCCAGGCCTTACCACGCTTTTCCGGAGTGCATCCAACTAGGCAATTTAGAGGCACCCAGAAGAACCGTTTGGGTTCATCCAGATTCAGGCAGGCAAAGCTCACCGACACATGAAAGTAGTCGGAAAAACAGGAAAGCTTCTTCAGCTCGCCTGCGTCGAACAACAGGCAGTCGTCATAGGTAGATTTGGCTTTCACGTCGATGGCTATCATCCCTGCATGGGGGATGCCAATCATGTAATCCGGACGTTTGATTTTGCCGCGCAACCGCTCCGGCACATTCAACCGTGATTGCTCCACGTAGAGAAACGCCACCCCAGACCAGTTGAGCCAGGTGCGAAAAGCAGCCTCGGCTTCCTCGCCTTTGGCTTTCAACGCGGCTGGTAATCGGAACATGCCAAATCCTGTCCCGGCTCCATCAGTGTGGCAAGAGACGGTCAGGATAAGGCGTGACCGGCTGTGGTTATTTTGTCATTTGAAGTGCGCACCACTTTACCCACAACGGCGCAATCACCTGTGGATACTGTGGAAAATTTTGGCAATTTCATTGACTTTAAGGGCGGAAATATTGACAGACTCAATTCAACCAACCGGAGATATCTCCGGTTGGTTGACGACGGCGTCAGCCTGTGTATAATGAGACTTGCTCGGTGACAGCCGTATATTGATTTCTCAGCATTTTTATGCAATAAAAAAGGCGCATTGCGTGGTTCGCAATGCGCCTGATTTGTTTCTAGTGCTTACGAAGCGGCGGCGACGAAGCACCGGTACACTTCGCGACCTACTAGACACGTAGCAAATGCCTTGTGGTCGCTTTGGGCTCTGTTGTCAATGGTAGCCGCCTGAAAGTGATAACATGGGAAGCGACAAACCGCCCCTGAAGCCCGGCCAGACTGTTCCCAGGTCTGGCCAATACGAAATGGTAGGACCGCGCGGTGGTCATACCGGTATCGAACGCACGATGGTGCGCGGAGAACCGGCACCGCCGACCCGTCAGTCTGGTCAAGGGTACAGGCTGGTGGACCCCACCAAGAACGGTGCAGGACGGAAGCGCTAAATGGCGAAGCGTCCTCGTTCCCGTCTTACAAAAGAGCTGGCGGCAAAAATCAAACGGCTGGCTCGCGATACGGACCTCTTGCAGCATGAAATTGCTGCAAGGCTCGGTATTAATCAGGGCAGGGTGAGTGAGGTTCTGAACCTCAAGCGCTTTGCCGAAGTACCTCCGGCCTAACCCCGGAAAACGGGAAGGCGGGGGTGACCCGCCTTCTTTCTTTTCGAGACGAAAGAACTCGCAAAGGGCTGCTGACGGCCAAGATTCAGCTCACTACCTTCTTTTCTTTACCTGTCCTATCGTTCCGAACTTGAATTCTGTTTGAGGGTTGTAACCCTGCTCACTGGTGAGACCCTGAAGCAAAGGGCATAGGACGACCAGCCCCCGGTCTTCACGACCCGAGCTGGTCCCGACGCCCTCAGCGTAGTTATCTGCTCACCGGAGCCGACCCCTCGCTTACGGACCCTCAACTGCCAAGTCATCCGGCGTTGAGGTTGGCAGCTACTTCACAGCAGTGGATGAACTGCTGGCGGCCACGCTTCTGCCTTTCGGACTGCGCTTGGGCTGAGGCCGCGCCCACTGGTAACCCGCTCGTGCTCCCGCCAGTGTCTCGAAACCACCCGGAAGTTTGTTCTGTATATGTTCCGGCGCACCTCAAGGCAAGGAGGAGGCGCAGTTTTCCAAGGGTTTCGTCAAGAAAAAGGGTGCTTTGCACCCCTGCCACGTGGCGAACGCGGGGGGCAGAGTGTCAAGGGGTTGGTGCGGCCCGCAGCCCAGTGGGCGAGGACACGGCCCCTTGACACGCCGTTGGGGGCAGCGCCCCCAGATTCATCCCAACTTCTTGGGGTGATGCCGGCGCCGGCAGAGCTGCGCCGGCACAAGATACTGTGCGCCGGCAACGGCACACAACAACCACCCATGGGCGGGGTATTACAAAACAAGCATCCCCTTGCGCCTCGGTGCGGTCGGGTACAATGGCAAGAGCGTGGGCAAGCGGCATTGATAGGAGCGCCAGACGGGGGTCGAACCCGCATCTCCCGGGTCGGAAACCGGGCACTCTGCCATTGAGCTACTGACGCGCGGGAGGGCGTCACCCGGCCGCCAACCGAAGGCGACAAGGGGTGCTTTCCATTGAGGGGTGGGGGTGGTAATATAATACCGGGTCGGAAACCGGGAAAAACGCATCGCTATCAGCGGTGCGTTTTCATTTTATGCCGAGTTTGGCCGAAAGCTGTGAGGCACCAACCTATGGCAGCAAGGTTGAGAGTGCAGAATAAAACTCCGGCATGGGCATGACATCGCGGACAAGAAACCAATCGAGAAACGATTGGTCGTCGTATCCGATGAGGGCCATAACGAGATTGGGAAGCCACGTTATGCCGCGCCCAATAGCTATCAGCAAAGAATAGAGTACGGCGTCAGGCATGAATGCCAGCACGGCATTTATGATGCGGCTGGGAAACGCGGGAAGGTCTGGGCATGAAGAAAAAATACCGCATGTGCGGAATTGCAGCACGACCAGCACCCAAAGCCCATAAGCGACTCCGCCGCTTAGGTATAAGCCGACAATCGACATAATCCCCTGGAGCAGTCTTCGCATTTCGCCCCCCCCTGAAAGTTTGCAGACTGCAACTTGGCATAGGGCGAAACGCTCTAGCAAGACGACCGCACAACGGTCGTTGCCGTTTGAGCGGTTGGGTGAGCATCGCGAATCCAGCCCGAAAACGGCAGATGCGGGATTCCATCCCGCTGCGGTCGCCAGGCCGCAAAAGCAGGGTGCGGGGCTGCAAGCCCTGCTGGCCGTCTGAGACGGCCAAGGGGCGGGTTTGGGAGGGTGTCCCTCCCGATGGCCGCAGCAACCGTTGCAAGGCCACTACAGGGCCGGGCAGAGCCCTAGCCCTGTCACTACCGCTTGCCAGGTAGTGACAGGGCGACCGTCTTTCAGCCGTCGCCACTGATGGGCACTGCATTAGCTAAGAAAACCGGGGGCCTCGGCCGATACTGTCAGCAAATGTTAGGCGCGCTGGCCTGTCCCCGCATAAGTGCCTGGCGAGTGCTACTCGGCACTCGCTGGAACCAGCAGGAGACATCAGGGCCATGCGTGGCCGCAACTTTTGAAAGGAACTCTAACGATGAAATACAGAACCGCAGAGCATGGTGAGACCATGCCGCAAATCCAGTTGCGGGGGGAGGCCCCTGCTCACATGTCGAACAATAATCCAACAGACATGCACGGCCCCACGGGCACGGCGCTGGAATGCCCAGGGAGGCAACCAAAACGAACGCAATTCACGACCTAACGGCCGTAAATGAGACGGCGGCCCCAGGCCGCGAATGCAACCCCTAACGATTGGAGACACTAGGGAACGGAAGAGTACGTTTAGCTAACCGAAATACCGACCCTCGGAAGCTCTCCGGAGCTTCAGCGGCTCGCCTGATATGGCACCGACTGGTCATTAAAACTTACCGAAAGACAAAAGCATGAGGAGCTTAAACCTTGACCTGAAGAACCTGACCCGTCGATGCGGGGAGGGGTCACTTGCCACGCAAGCCATCCGGGCGCGGGGCCTTCAACAGATAGCCGATGAACTGCATGAGCTGGGCTACAAGGTGAAGGCCGCGCGCAACCTGGCCCCCAAGCATGTGCACGCGCTTGTTGGAAGCTGGAAGGCATCGGGCATCAGTGATGCCACGATACGCAACCGGCTCGGCTGGGTGCGCTGGTGGTCTGAGAAGGTGGGTAAGGCTTCTTTGCTCCCAAAATCGAACGATATTTTCGGCCTGTCGCCGCGCGAGAAATTCTGCGGCAACAAGGCTAAAGAATTGACGCGGGATGTGCTCGATGCGCTTGACCCGCGTGTGAGCCTGGCGTTGCAGGCTGAGCGCCTTTTCGGGCTTCGCCGTGAAGAGGCTTTGAAGATGCGGCCGCGCACCGCTGACCAGGGCGACCGCCTGGTGCTGCAACCAAGCTGGACGAAAGGTGGGCGTTACCGCGAAATTCCCGTGTGGCATGAGAGGCAGCGGCAGCTACTCGACGACCTGCACCGGGTATGTGGTGACGGGTGTTTGATTGGCCCCGGCCGCAACTATGTGAAGGCTCTGAAGCACTACGAAAACAACACCCTAAAACACGGCGTCCGGAATGCGCATGGCTATCGCCACCGCTATGCCCAATGGCGCTACAAAACCCTTACGGGCTGGGACTGCCCGGCCGCTGGTGGCCCCACGGTCAACCAGATGACGCCCCAACAGGAACGACGCGACCGGCATGCCCGCCTGCGCATATCGTCAGAGTTGGGGCACGGCCGTCTCGATATCACGGACACGTACCTGGGCCGCCGTCACGCGTCCCCAACCCGGAAAGTTGCGTGATATGAGCGTGACAAAGCCCTTTGACGCGAAAGAAGCGCTCGACCGGATGCGGGAGCGCACACGGGAAACCCGTGAGCGCGTGGCCGGTGAGGTTTTCAGCATCGGCAACGTCAACGACGTGTTGTCGGAGGCCGCTGCCGCTGGTTTGTCAGCCGCGTTTTTTGAGCCGGAAAATCCTATGGATTTATCCGGCACAACAACGGCCGTCGCAATGGTGGAAACTCTCCAGCAAGCTGGGTTCCTGGCGGAATGGCAAACGCGCCAGAAGGTCAACGGCGAGCCCGAAAAGTACTTGCGGGTGAGCTGGGGACCGGACGCGAAAGCCGCGAAATCCTCTTAGTTGAGGTTGAAAAAACCTCCTGACGATTTAGGCTCCGAAATCCACCAGCTTTCAGTGCCTTTCTTGTGCAGCAGGACGTGGGTGCCTGACCGTTCTTCCCGCTCACGCTTGCCCCATGGCAGGTACATATATTTGTAATCGCACGTGTAAACGTCGTTTGTTGCGGAACCTTTCGGCGCCCATTTGCTGCAACTCACATCGTGAACCTTGAATTCATCACCCCAGGCACGTTGCTTCATATATCGGTTGTAGGCCTCCGGAAACTTGCTCTCCGACTCGTCGCAACCCGCCAAAAAACTCAAACAGACAACTGCCAAAACATACTGAAAACGCATCAATGCCCCCATTGTTAGCGGCAGCAACTTAAAGGGGCAAAACGCCAAAAAACAAGTGTTTTTAGGTGATGTCGCGACGTTCAACGGCCACGGTCGTGGCCACGGTCGCGCGGTCGATGTTTCGGACGCGGCTTCTCCGGAGACTTCGGACTTTTTTTGGCGAGCATATTCCCCAAAAACGACCGCCCTTGTGGCTGGTAAGGAGATGGCACAGCAGGCTGCGGTTTCCGGCTCATGAGACGGTCCATGAACGAACGATGCGGCTTCTCGGGAGACGGATTCCGGCGCGCACGGGCCTCCTTCGCAGCGCGTTCGGCGCCACGCAGCCGAGCGGAATCGTGCTCGTGGTTTTGCAGTAACTTGGGGAGACGTCGCCGTGCTAACAGCGCATCACGTCGTTTTTGACCCGCGCCCTTCTGAAGGGCCTGACGAGACAAAACACTGCCGGGACGACGCCCGAATGCCCTGCTCTTGGGGTCGCGGAGTTTGTCGAATGTAGGGCCGTCACCCAGGCGCGCCCGAGCGTTCTGGATGCGGTTCATCGCCCGCTTAGGGCTCAAAAAACTGTCGTCCATCGTATCGTTGAGACGGGACCGGCTGTTGCGCTCTGCAAAGCGAGCTTGTGCCAGCTCGTCTTCGGTTAGTCCTAAATCCTTGTCATCAACCGTCATACAGCGCCCTTACCGTTCGCGGTCATCATCGCGCCACTTTGACTTGTGGCGATTGGGGATGCGGTCACGCGGTGGCCGCTCCGCTTTAGGCTTTGGCGGGGTTTCACGGAAAGGCAAGCCTTTCTGTGGCGGTTCCGACTGCGGCAACGGTGGTGGCTTGCGTCTGTCCAGGAAGGACTTCGGGACTTCGCCAGGCGTTTTCTCCGAAGACGGGGCGGGCACGCGCCGGTTCAACCTGTCTTTGAAAGGCATTCGTTGAGGTTCTTCCCTGCGTCCATCCGGAGGCAGATGGAGACGGCGTAACCCGTCCAGTTCTTCGCGCTGCCGGTGGGCATCGAGGTCGTTCCAATGGTCGCGCTCGGTGGGCCGTGCCCGATTATATTCCGGCCGGGTTCGCCCTCTGTCGAGCGCGGGATAATTCACGCGGCGGCTGGGAGACCTGGCGCCAGGTCCATTCCGCACATCTCGTGGTCGCGAAACAGGCCTGCGCCCGTTTGCAGCGGCGGCACGATTGCGAGGGCCTTCGTGAACCTGAGGTTCGCGGTCGATGCCCTGGGCTTTCAGGGACCGGGCATCAATGCGCTCGGGACGCCCGGCCCTCTCCAAGGCCCTATTTGCGTGGGCTTGCCATTTGTCGCGTAACCTCTGTGTGGACCCCCGGTCGGTCGTTCCAAACACCCGCTTGCCGGTGTTTGGATCCCGGTCGCGGAATACAAGATGACAATGAGGGTTCTGTGCGTCTTTGCCCTTGTCGTGATGGGCTGCCAGCCATGGTGCGCGCCCATCCGTCACATCCTCGGCATAGCCGCGCACCAGCTCGGCGCGTTGCTCCGGATTCAATTCCTTGGGCAGGGCCAGCATGAGCTTATCCGCCACCCTGCCGTTCGAACGGCTGCCATCTTCCGCGTCGTTGAAAAAGTCGCGGGCACCATCACGCTCAACCGGCATGCGGGCTCCGTCTAGGCGTCCCAGGGCGTTGTTGCGGGTGATGTAATTCACATGCGCCCCCGTGGTGTAGGGGCGCTCCTGAGTGCTCTTCCCAATGGGCTTATGGTTCAGGCTGTAGATAGCCAACGGAAGCCTCTGACGGTGGTGGGGCGCGAGTTTTGGAACAAAACTCATAAGTGCGCTCTAACGACAGTAACGAAGCTACCAAAGCTAACTGGAGACCTCAAGCGACCGACTGGCCGTGACCAGGGCAACGTCCTGGGCCGGTCGCGGTCGCGTTCGGCCAGAGCCTCCCACAACATTGCTTGCCCCTCCTGCGTGAGTTGCATTGCTTCTGCCTGCACCTACCGGCTAACGTCAGCCAAAAAACGCGTTGGGGTTATTTTATGGATGCTTTCGCCCTTATTGCCGTCATTGTGGTCGTGTCATTTGCTGCGGCTCTATTTTACCAACTTAACAATGGTGTCGGTGGCGCTATCGCCCGAGCACGAACGCCATTGCCACAGCCTGCCGCCGCCAAATTGCCCCCGGCCCCAAAATCGCTTGAGGACATTGAAGCGTTCCACGCCAATGAACTGAACGCCATCACGCTGACCATTGCGGAACTGACCCCTCACCTATTGCCTGAAACCAGCTTCTATCATCTCAGTCGGGCGGTCTCCGAAAAGCATGCGTATCTGAGCCGCGATGCAGCCGATGATGACTATCTCCTGAAAGCCGCAGGCTCGGTCCAACGCGACTATATCCGGGTCGCGGCCGAACGAGCTTTGAAGGGGGCTTCGTTCCGGCGCACCTTGCGCGACATGACCGACACCGAGCGGGCAACCCTACGGCTGGCTGATTTGCTCACCGCCGTGGGTCAGATTTCCAGGCGAGAACGCCTCGAAATCTTCACCCCCATCATCTGGAACAGCGGCCAGGGGTTCCTGATAACCGGCGGGCCGTTTAATTCCGCCGATTTGCTGTCAGAGCTACGCAGCAGCATGACCACCCTGATTGAAGGGCATCTTGGCCCCTCCCCGTCCGCGACAGAGCGTTTGCAGGATGCCCTGCGAAAAGCGCTCGGTCCGGACAGCCGTTTAACCGTCCGCGAACGCACTGTTCTGGAACGGCTGCTTGTGACCGGCGCCAAGTGGATGCCACCGGAATCCGCTGCCACCGCCCTGGTTTACGGGCAACCGCTCCGGCCTTCCGTGCTGCGTCTCGGTCGCATCGAGGGGTCGGATTCCGAACTGCTCTATGACCGAAACGAAAGCCTGATAACCATTGCCCCGCCCGGCCAGGGCAAAAGTCAGTCGGTAATGCGGAACCTTCTAAGCATGGACGGCGGCGCCCTGGTCATCGATATCAAGGGGGAACTCTTCGAACAAACCGCCGTCTGGCGCGCCCGCAATGTCGGGCCGGTTTACCGTTTTGCGCCCTCGGACCCTAACAACTCCATCCATTTCAATCCGCTGGATACAATTCGACCCGATGTTGCCGGTGCTTTCGAGGACGCGCGCAAACTGGTCAACCTGTTGATGGTTCCCGCTGAGCAAGGCAAAAAAGACTATTGGGACAAGCGTGGTCTGTCCCTGTTGGCTGATGCCATTCTCGATACAGCCCTGTTCGAGGAACCGGAATACCGCAATCTAATATCTGTTTTTGACCGCCTCTATCTCGAAAGCAGTTCAAAAGACCAAACCGACGCCGAAGTTCAAGCCCTCTTCGAGGGAAGCGAGTTGGACATGTGGCTAACGAAACTTTCCGAGTCCAATGTTCGCAAGCTTCAACGCACCGCCAAAGCGGTGCGCAATATGCCTCCGAAGGTCCGTGAGAGTGTCACCGATACGGCGCGCACGCATATCGACACCTGGGAATCCCCTCGCATTGAAGAACTCACCACCAAATCAACCTTCGACCCTTTGTCACTGCGGCGCGACAAGGCCACGCTGTACATCTGCATCAGCATGGATGAATTGGAGCTATACACCTCGTTTTTCCGGGCGCTGATTGGACAGACCTTCTATGCGCTTTGCCGGGGAGAGGCAGACCGGAACACCCCCGTTGTCACTTTCCTGCTCGATGAAATGCCGAGCCTCAAGCGTCTGGACATTCTGGAATCCGCCCTCGCGCTCGGCCGGGGCTACGGCGTGCGCCTCTGGATGTTCGCCCAAAACTTCGGGCAGTTGGAAGAACACTACCCCAATGCCTTTGGCTTCACTCAAAACAGCTACGTCCGGCAATACATGGGTATCAACGGGGAATTGGCC
>MRWG01001187.1_pt1 | contig 18294 bp, 17 predicted proteins | sample 1013341 | NCBI WGS metagenome assembly MRWG01 (sample SAMN06117577, study PRJNA244670) | biofilm metagenome | biome: Water; feature: Cathode Biofilm; material: Biofilm; isolation source: microbial consortium enriched at the cathode of a solar microbial fuel cell | place: USA: District of Columbia ... | reverse complement strand
GCTGCTCCAACGCGACCGGCGGGTCGCCTGGACTCCTGAGCCTTGCGGGCGCTGCTTTGCAGCCGACGCACAGGCAAGGCAGCGCCCGCAAGGCTCAGGAGTCCAGGCGACCCGCCGGTCGCGTTGGAGCAGCAAAAAAAACGGAGCAGCCAGAGGCAGGTCAGCCCGAGTTTCCGGGCATCCGGGAGATTGCGGGCTATCAGCGCGACGTTCTCGAGCGGAGCGTGCTGTTCTGGGACGCCCTGCGCCAACGGGCCGACAACATGCTGGAGCATGAACGTGCCGGCCTGCCGCCGCTGCTGGATTTCAAGTACGAGACAATCCTCGACGCGCGCCGCTTCGAGGTCCCTGCGAACTACGCCCTCCTACGTATCACCGAGATCGGTGAGGACTGCTGGGAGGACTGCGTCGACCTCGAGAAGCCGCCCGTTATCGTCGTCGACCCGCGGGCCGGCCATGGTCCGGGAATCGGCGGCTTCAAGCGCGAATCCGAGGTCGGCATGGCGATGCACGAGGGCCATCCGGTCTACTTCGTGATCTTCTTCCCCGAGCCCATGCCGGGACAGACACTGGCCGACGTGCTCGGTGCACTGCGGCGCTTCGTCGAAGAGGTGGCCCAGCGCCACCCGGGCCAGTCGCCGGTTCTCTACGGCAACTGCCAGGCGGGCTGGGCGCTGACACTGCTGGCGGCCGGCTGCGAGGGGCTGAGCGGTCCGGTGGTCTTGAACGGTTCGCCCCTGTCTTACTGGGCCGGCGAGCCGGGAACCAACCCGATGCGCGTCGCCGGCGGGCTGCTGGGCGGGGCTTGGCTGGCCCATCTGGCGGCCGACTTGGGCGACGGCCGCTTCGATGGCGCCTGGCTGGCCCAGAACTTCGAGAACCTGAAGCCGGAAAAGGCGGTCTGGGAGAAGTATGCCCACCTCTTCGCTAACATCGACAGCGAGCGCGGACGCTTTCTTGACTTCGAGCGCTGGTGGAACGGCTTCTATTCCCTTAGCCGCGAGGAAATCGTCGCAATCGTCGAAAATCTCTTCATCGGGAACAAGTTGGAACAAGGTCAAGTGCGCATCTGCGAGGGCTGCTTCGCCGATCTGCGCCGCATCCGCAACCCGCTGGTCATCTTCGCGTCCTACGGAGACAACATCACCCCGCCACAACAGGCGCTCGGCTGGATTCCGGCGGTCTACGCGGATACCGAGGATTTACGTCAGGGCGGCCAGCGCATCATCTACCTGACCAACCCGCATGTCGGGCACCTAGGCATCTTCGTGTCCGCCGGCGTCGCACGCCTGGAACACCGGGCGATCCTCGAAAGCCTGCCGGACATCGAGGCCCTGCCTCCGGGCCTCTACGAAATGAAGATCGACAATCCGTCGGGCGACCCGGACTGCCACAAGCCCGCCTACAGCGTCCGATTCGAGCCGAGAAAGGTCGAGGACCTCAGGGCTGACTACCCGCATGCTGCCTTCGAGCACGTCCGCCAGCTCTCCGAGTTTAACGAGACGCTGTACCGGAACTTCGCCAGCCCCTGGATTCAGGCCTTCTCGACACCATGGACCGCGGCCATGCTGAAGTGGCTGCATCCCATGCGAAGCAGCCGCTACCTGCTCTCCGGGTCCTTCAATCCCTGGATGGACGCCGTGGCGATGCTGGCCGCGGCACTGGCGAAAAACCGGCAGCCTCTACCCCGGCACCATCCAATGATGGCGCTGGAGCGGCAGGCCATCGCACAGGTTTCCGAGGCGATCGAAACCGCGAGGAAGGCCCGGGACGGCGCTTGCGAGATCGCCTTCGACTGGACCTATGGACAGGAGGCAGGCTGATGGTCGACCTTCGCACTTCTCAGGTCGCCTTCGCTCTCGATGAGGAGCGTGCCCTGGCCGTGGTCGACCCTGTCTGCGGCAGGCAAGTCGAGCTAGACCGAATCGCGGCCCAGGAGGAGCACGAGGGCTGGGCCTACTTCTTCTGCTCTCCCGCTTGTCATCAGAAATTCACAGCAAACCCGGCACGCTTCGCCGGTTTCGGGTCCCTGGAGAAAGATGAAAGACCACGATGAGCACCGCCGCAACCGACCAGGCATCCGCACATCCCGCTTCCCTGCCCCGCGAGCACCCTTCGCATGCTCACGCAGGGCACGATCACGCGGCCATGGTCGCCGAATTCCGGCGCCGGTTCTGGATCTCGGCAATCTTGTCGGTGCCAGTGCTGGCCCTGTCGCCTCTGATTCAGAAGTTCCTGAGCCTGGAGCAGGCCCTGGTCTTCCCCGGCGATTCCTACGTTCTCTTCGTCCTTTCCGCCGTCGTCTTCTTCTACGGCGGCTGGCCGTTCCTCAAGGGGCTGTCCAGCGAACTCGGCAAGCGGCGGCCGGGCATGATGACCCTGATCGCCATCGCCATTTCGGTGGCCTTCTTCTACTCCAGCGCCGTTGTCTTCGGCCTTACCGGCAAGGTCTTCTTTTGGGAACTGGTCACTCTCATCGATATCATGCTGCTCGGCCACTGGATTGAGATGAAGTCCGTGATGGGCGCCTCCGGCGCGCTGGAGGCGTTGGTCCGCCTGCTGCCGGCCACGGCGCACCGCCTGGGTGAAGACGCCGCCGCAGAAGAAGTCCCTGTGTCTGACCTGAAACCCGGCGACCGGGTGCTGGTGAAGCCCGGCGAGAAGGTACCGATCGACGGCATGATCGTCAGCGGCGTGTCGAGCTTCAACGAGGCGATGCTGACCGGCGAATCGCGCCCCGTCGAGAAGGGTAAAGGCCAAGAAGCGGTCGGCGGGGCCGTCAACGGTGAGGGCGCCGTCACCTTGCAGGTCGAGAAGACCGGCGACCAGACCTACCTCAGCCAGGTCATCGACATGGTCAAGCAGGCCCAGGAATCCCGCTCGCGGACCCAGGATCTGGCGAACCGCGCCGCCCTGTGGCTGACCTACATCGCGATCTCGGCCGGCGGCGCCACGCTGATCTTCTGGCTCGGCATCGGCCAGGGCTTCGAGTTCGCCCTGGAGCGGATGGTTACAGTCATGGTCATCACCTGTCCGCATGCTCTGGGACTCGCCGTGCCGCTCGTAGTGGCCGTCAGCACGCGGCTCACCGCCCAGAACGGCCTGCTGATTCGCGACCGAGCCGCCTTCGAGCGGGCGCGCAATCTCAATGCGGTTCTGTTCGACAAGACCGGCACTCTGACCGAAGGGCGCTTCGGCGTTTCCCGCGTGGTCGCGCTCGCCGAAATGAGTGAGGACGAGGTGCTGGCCTGGGCCGCCGGCCTGGAGAGCCAGTCACAGCATCCAATCGCCCAGGGCGTCGTGCGCGGCGCCCATGACCGTGGCGTGCAGCCGAAAGCGGTAGAAGAGTTCAAGAGTCTCACCGGCCAGGGCGCCGAGGCCGTGATCGAGGGCCGCAGGGTCCATGTGGTCAGTCCCGGATATCTCAAGCAGCGGGGCATAGGCATCGAGAACGCGGACATCCGCAGCGCCGCCGAGGACGGCAACACCGTTGTCTACGTCCTTCTCGACGACAGGCCGGTCGGTGCCATCGCGCTCGCCGACGTGATCCGCAAGGAGTCCTTCGATGCCGTTTCCCGGCTCAAAGAGATGGGCATCCAGTGCATGATGGTGACCGGCGATGCCGCGCCAGTGGCCAAGTCCGTCGCGGATCAACTGGGCCTGGACGACTACTTCGCCGAGGTGCTGCCGGACCAGAAGGTCGAGAAAGTGCGCGAGGTGAAAGCCAGGGGCCTGACGGTCGCCATGATCGGCGACGGCGTCAACGACGCGCCGGCTCTCGTCGAGTCGGATTTGGGTATCGCCATCGGCGCCGGCACCGACGTGGCCATCGAGTCGGCCGATGTGGTGCTGGTGCGCAGCGATCCGCGCGACGTCTTTGCCATCCTGGCACTATCGCGGGCGACTTACAGCAAAATGGTCCAGAACCTGCTCTGGGCGACCGGCTACAACACCTTCGCTATCCCCCTGGCGGCGGGCATCGCCTATCCCTGGGGCCTGTTGCTGACGCCGGCCCTCGGCGCCGCCCTGATGTCGCTCAGCACCGTCATCGTCGCCATCAACGCCAAGCTGCTAGACCGGGCAAAGCGGCTGGTGGCAAGCACTTCGGCAACACCCGCCCCAGTTCCAACCGCCCTATGAGGAACAAATGAAATGAGCCTTTCAGACAGCTTTGCCAAGTATGCAGTGCTCACCGCCGTCGGCCTGGGCGCGGGTATAGCGCTGTGGCAGGCTTTCGGACCGCGCGCCGCCGACGATGGTCAGGCCGTCGCTGTGACGGTGCCGCCACTCTCGCCCCAGGCGGCGGAGGGCAAGGCCGCCTTCGATGCAGTCTGCGCCGCCTGCCACGGTGCGAACGCCGCCGGCAGCGACAAGGGGCCGCCACTAGTCCACGACATCTACAATCCCGGCCACCACTCCGATGCCGCCTTTTTCCTTGCGGCACAACGCGGAGTGCGCCAGCACCACTGGCGCTTCGGCAACATGCCGCCGCAGCCGCAGATTTCCGAAGCGAAGATCAGGGGCATCGTCCAGTACGTGCGGGAGCTGCAGTTGGCCAACGGCATCACCTACAAGCCGCACAGGATGTGACGCGGCAGAGGACGCAATCACCAATGCGCATTCCCCCAAGACCCGGCCGAAGCTCTCCTTGGTACCTGAAACCCTTCTTCTGGAACCAACGTCGCAAATACGGCAGGGCACTTGACGCCGCCCTGCTCTGGGCGCGCTCGCCGCGGCTCTTCCTCGGCGTGGCAATGCTCTATGGGGCGATTGACCGACGGAAGTCGCCAATCGAACCGGCATTGCGCTCGCTGGTCACGGTGCGGGTTTCCCAGCTCAACGGCTGTGCCTTCTGCGTCGACCTGAATTCGGCGACCCTGCTGAAGCGCGGCGTCTCCGCGGAGAAGGCCCTGGCTCTCGGCAACTGGCGCGACAGCGATCTCTTCACGCTACGCGAGCAGACCGTGCTGACCTATGCCGAGGCGATGACGCTTTCAGAGGTCGGCGTCAACGACGCGCAATTCGAGGCCCTGCGCCGGGAGTTCAGCGACGATGCGATCATCGAACTGACTGGCCTGATCGCCTTTCAGAATCTCTCCAGCAAGTTCAACGCTGCTCTCGACGTGCCGCCGCAGGGCTTCTGCGAGCTGCCTGCTGCTGCACCCAAGTACGGAACGGAGGTCGATGCCTCAGATAGCGCCGAACCCGAATCGGCCGACCACTTGATTTCGTTTCCCAGGAAAGGAGCAGGCAATGAACCAAGATAACCCTTCGGACCGCGACAGCCCGACTCACGGATCCTTCTGGCGGTCGCGCGCCGGCCTTGCCCTGATCGTCTTTCTGGCGGTGGGCGCCCTTCTGCTGGGCTACGAGCACCGCGTCCACGTTTTCAGTAGTGATGGATTGCTGATCGGCCTTCTTATCGCCTGCCTCGCCATGCATCTCTTCATGCATCGTGGACATGGCGGCCACGGCGGTGGTGGAACCCCTGGCGGCGGAGGCAGCTCGTGAACGAGAGCGCGCCCGCCTACGGCCTGTGGCTGCTGGTGATCGTCAACTCGGCGATCTTCATCCTCTTCGCTTTCAGCTTCTTCAAGCCCCGGACGAGGCGGGACTGGCGGTCGTTCGGTGCCTTCAGTGCCTTCCTTATCGCGCTCTTTACCGAGATGTACGGCTTTCCGCTGACCATCTACCTGCTCTCGGGCTGGCTGCAGAGCAACTATCCCGGAATCGACTGGTTCTCGCATGATGCCGGCCACCTGCTCGAGATGATGTTCGGCTGGAAGGTCAATCCCCATTTCGGGCCCTTCCACCTGTTGAGTTTCGCGTTTATCGGCGGCGGCTTCATCCTGATCTCGGTCGCCTGGCGCGAACTCCACGCCGCGCAGCAGCAGGGACGGCTTGCGGCGTCGGGGCCCTATGCCTGGGTCCGTCATCCGCAGTACGACGGCTTCGTGCTGGTGATGCTCGGCTTCCTGCTGCAGTGGCCGACAGTGCTCACCCTGGCGATGTTTCCCGTCCTGGTGTGGATGTACCTGCGCCTTGCCCGCTCCGAGGAGCGGGAGTCGATCGATACCTTCGGAGAAGCCTATCGCGACTATGTCGGCCGCGTGCCAGCCTTTGTCCCCCACGTCTCACGAATAAGCAGCGGACGGGCGCTGTGATGCCCCGCGCCGCCCAGGACCGACATGGTCCTACGAAACCATGAACCAAATAGGAGAACCATAATGCCTAGTCGACATTTTAAAGCCGCCCTGGCGGCGACTACGCTCCTGCTGGCCACACCCCTCCCCGCCCTGGCCCAGATGCAAGGTCAACAGCAACACCAGGCACAGGACGAAGGCGGGTCGGCCGGAGCCCCCGCTCCTTCGGCCGGCATGATGGGCACCGGGACGATGGGGCCCGGGGCGATGGGGCCCGGCGTGATGCAGGGAATGCCCCAGGGAATGATGCCCGGCGGCGCCCAGATGCCCATGATGGGCGGCGGCGGTGCCGGCATGGGCATGAATGGGGGCATGATGGGTTGTCCGATGATGGCGCAGATGATGCGCAGGCATCCGGACATGATGGCGATGATGCACGGCGGCATGGGTGCAGGCGGCGGGATGATAATGGGCCAGGGCACCGGTCCCGCCATGATGATGCGCCAGGGCGCCATGAGCCTGGATGACGGTGTCGTCCGGCCGATACAGCATCTGTCCGTCGACGATGCCCGCCATCACTTCGAACATCGGCTGAAACTGCTCGGTAATGACCGCCTGAAGCTCGGTGAGGTAACGCAGGCAGACGAGGACACGATCATCGTCGACATCGTCACCGTCGATGACTCCCTGGTCGATCGCCTGGAGGTCGAACGCCACAGCGGCAGGATACAGCGCGCGCAATAGGGAGCAGCCGCAGACCCCTGAGCGGCCTTGGCGCGCCGCATCGGCGGCGCCATGGCCTTGCTGTCCCGCCTGCGATAGGTTGATCTAAGTCACAGCCCAGCGGCGACGGCATGGTAGAGTGATTGTGTTGGATCAGTGGTGGGCGTGGTCGAACGGATCGGCACGCCCCGGGAGGTACTTTTCATGTCCCTCAAAGATATTGTGCTGCACTACGGGCCAGGTGATCGAAATGCAGAGCGCGTGGAAGTCGCGGTGGCTCTTGCCAAACACCACGATGCGCATCTGACGGCCGTGTTCACCGTGCCCGACTGGACGCCGTTAGAGCGGTTCGCAGCGGCTTCCGGCGGCGCAGATGTCTCCGGCCTCGAGATGCTTCCGGAAGAGATAGTAACTGATGCAGAAGCCGCCTTTGCCGAGCGCGCCGACCGGGAAGGAGTCTCAGCCGAATGGCGGACCATGGAAGGCCGCCCCGCCGAGAGCATGGTGCTCTCAGCACGCTACGCCGACCTCGTGATCCTCGGCCAGGCGGATCCAGATCATCCAGGCATCGAGTCCGAAATTCAGGAAGAGGTCGTCCTGGGGGCTGGCCGGCCGGTGCTTCTCGTTCCCTACGCCGGGCAGTTCCCGGAGATCGGTCGGCGCGTCCTGGTCGCCTGGAACGGCTCGCGTGAGAGCGCGCGGGCACTCCACGACGCCATGCCTCTGCTGACCGAAGCGGAGGAAGTGATCGTCTACGGCATCAACATGGAGAGCGAGCGCCATTTGCCCGGTGCCGACATCGCCGAGCACCTGGCGCGCCATGGACTGCCGGTGTCGGCCTCCTGGGTGACCACCGGGCCGCTGAGCGCGGCCGTAGGGCCGTCCTTGCGCTCTGTTGGCGACTCCGGCTTCACGCAGCACGGCGAGCTCCTCCATGCACCGTCTGGCCGCCTTTCCGATGCCGATGCCCTCCTGGATGCGGTATCCGACTATTCAGTGGATCTTGTGGTCATGGGCGCCTACGGACATTCCCGCGTGCGCGAAATCGTTTTCGGAGGCGTGACTCGCCAGTTCTTGGAGGCGATGACCGTCCCCGTGCTCATGTCGCATTAAACCGGGGGAGTTCGGGGCCCGGACACCGCCAGCGTCTTGGATACGGCATCCCGGCCAAATCGACTACAGTGCCCCCTCAGCCATTGCGCCAAAGAGGCAAAATGCGCGCCTCCCGACCTTGGCCGCTTTTGCGAACGCTCGGGCGCCACCAGTGTGCGGTCCGCAAAGACCCGCCTGCCGCCCGGCCGGCCGAGGCTGCGGCGCCGGGGACCCGCCGCGCGCAGCGGCCCGCACGCCCCGGCCCGCCCCGCTCAAGGAAGTCCTAAACGAGACCCATTTTGATGGGTCGCTCGCAACCGCAGACCCCGCGCGGGCCCGCCGGCTCGCCCGCAGGATCACGGTGGCGCTGGATCAACTGTCCGAGCACCTGCAAGGTATGCCCCCCGCCCTCAAGCCGACCCCTGGTCAGCTCAACCTCGTCCTGAAAGAACTCTTCGACAGCATCCTGCGGGAAGGCGACCGCCAGCGCGAGCTGCTCGGCGGCGACTTCACCCAGCTTCCCAACGGCTGCCGACAGGAGATCATCGACGAGACTGCCGAGCCCCATACCATGGAAACCTACCGTCGGTTTCGGGTTCGAGGGATCTTCGTCGATGGTCTGCCCGAGGAAGTCGCCGAGGAATGGGCGGACTTCGCCACCGGCAACGTTCTCGACCATATCAATCCCCTTCTTGAGTCCAATTCACTCAAACCCTGAAACGCTCTAGCTGCGCACGAGAGTGACGCCGTGGCGAGCGAAGTCGACGGAGACCCTGTCTCCAGCCGTTGCCGGCTGATCGATGTCGGGATCGACAACGAAGAGATCGCCGAGCGCGGTCGCCAGGGTGTACTCCATGTGGCTACCCAGGTAGGTCGCCTTCACAACATCCGCCTCCAGCGAACCGGCAGCTCCGTTGCGCGCAATGCGTATCGCCTCTGGTCTGATCGCGACTTTCACGGCACCGGGCCCGAGACCGCGCGCCGGCAGGCACCGCTCGACCGCGCCGATGCTCACCCGGGCCTCGTCGCCCTGCAATGCTGTGATCTCCGCCTCGACCAGGTTGGCATCGCCGATGAAGTCGGCGACGAAGTTGTCGGCCGGCGCCTCGTAGAGGTCGCGCGGGCTACCCTCCTGGGCGATCTCGGCATTGCGCATGACGATGATGCGGTCGGAGACGGCCAGCGCCTCCTCCTGGTCGTGGGTCACGTAGACCGAGGTGAGTCCTAGCTTCTGCTGCAGCTCTCGGATGTCCTCGCGCACGCGCCGGCGCAGCTTGGCATCGAGGTTGGACAGCGGCTCGTCGAACAGCAGCACCGCCGGCTCCAGCACCAGGGCACGGGCCACGGCCACCCGCTGCTGCTGGCCGCCGGAAAGCTCGCTGGGTAGCCGCTTGCCGTAGCCGGCGAGGCCGACCAGGCGCAAGCCCTCCTCCGCGCGCTCGGCCACCTCCTTCTTGGCAAAGCCGCTCATGGTGAGGCCGTAGGCGACATTTTCCGCCACGGTCATGTGCGGAAAGAGCGCGTAGGACTGGAACACCATGGAGACGTCGCGATCGGTCGCCGGCAACTGCGTGACGTCCTGGTCGCCGATGAGGATCCGCCCGCCGGTCGCCATCTCCAGCCCGGCGATCATGCGCAGGGTCGTCGTCTTGCCGCAGCCGCTCGGCCCCAGCAAGGTGACCAGCGTGCCGGGCTCGATTTCGAAGGAGACCTCGTTGACCGCGACGACGGTGCCGAAGGCCTTGGTGACCCTGTCGAAAGTTACCCGGGCAGCCTTGGCGCCGAGCTTCATGCCACACCTCCTCCCGCCAGGCGGGCGGGCTTAGCTGCATTCGGATTACGGCGGCCGATTCGCCTTTCGCCGACGACCACCTGCACCAGGGTGATGGCCGCCATCATGACCAGGATCAGCACCGAAGAATAGGCGATGGCGAGGCCGTAGTCGCCGTTTTCCACCCGCCCGATGATGTAGGAGGTTGCCATGTCGTAGTTTGCGCTGACCAGGAAGATCACCGCGCTGATCGCGGTAATGGCGCGCACGAAGCTGAACACCAGCGCCGCGATGATCGCCGGGCGCAGCAGCGGCAAGATGACGCGGCGCACCGTCGCGAAGGTGTTGGCGCCGAGAGTCAGCGAGGCCTCGTCGAGGCTCTGGTCGAGCTGGCTCATGGCGGCAACGCCGGCGCGCACGCCGACCGGCATGTTGCGGAACACGAAGCAGATCACCAGGACCACACCGGTGCCGGTCAGTTCGAGCGGCGGCACGTTGAAAGCCAGGATATAGCTGATGCCGATGACCGTACCGGGGATGGCGAAGCTCAGCATGGTGCCGAACTCGAAAGCGTTGCGCCCCGCAAAGCGCTGCCGTACCAGCAGATAGGCCGTCAACAGCCCCATGGCCGCAGTCAGGGGCGCGGCGATGGTAGCAATCGAAATGGTCGTCCAGAAGGAGTTCCAGGCCGCGCCGCTCCATACCAGGCCGTGCTCGCCGGTAGTAACTGAGAAGGCGTCGGCGTAGTGGCGCAAGGTGAAGCTGTGATCGTAGCCCCAGGTCTCCACGAAGCCGCCGAACATGATCATCACATAGATGACTGCGGTCAGACCGGCCCAGGGCAAGGCCAGCCCAAAGGCTGTCCAGCTTGCCGCCTTGGGCAGGGGAGCAAACACGCCGGAATCACCCTTGCCGGTAACCGTCGTGTAGGACTTGCGCCCGACCCACCGCCGCTGCGCATAGAAAGCGGCAAGGGTAAAGCTCAAGAGAATCAGCGCCAGAACCGCCGCGCGTCCCTGGTCGTATTGGGAGCCGACGATGGCGAAGAATATCTCAGTGGAGAGCACGCCGTAGCGCCCGCCGAGCACCAGCGGGTTGCCGAAATCGGCCAGGCTCTCGATGAAGCCCAGCAGAAAGGCGTTGGCGATGCCTGGGCGCATCAACGGCAGGGAGATCGTCGTGAAGGCTTTCCAGGCATCGGCTCTGAGCGTCAGGGCGGCCTCTTCCATGGAGGGACTGACCCCTTCGACCACGCCGATCATCACCAGGAAGGAGATCGGGGCGAAAGCCAGCGTCTGGGCGAACCAGATACCCGGCAGGCCGTAGACCCAGCGCGAGGCCGGGATGTCGAAGGCAAAATCGAGAAACTGCGTCACCGCGCCGGAGCGGCCGAAAAGGAGGATCACCGCCAGGCCGATGACGAAGGGCGGCGTGATGATCGGCAGGACTGTCAAGACCCGCAGCGAGCGCTTCAGGCGAAAGTTGCTGCGCGTCACGATCAGCGCGAAGGCGAGGCCCAGAATGGTGGTCGACAGGCCGGTGAGAATGGCGAGAACCAGGGAGTTCCAGGCGACACCACAGGAGTAGGCGCCGACCAGGCAGTCCAGCCCCCAGATCTTGCGGTCCACGATGCGGGCCAGGAAAGCGCCCAGAACGTAGTTGCCGTCGCCATCCCTCACCGCGGAGGTGAGGATGTTGAGCACCGGAAAGAACACGAAGGCCCCGACGAGGGCGATAATCGCCGTGATCGAGCTGACCACGAAGACGTCACCCTTGACCGCCCCCTTCGCCGCAATGCCCAGTGACAGGAAGAACAACAGGGCCGCTGAGACCAGGAGCGCCCCGTAGCCGAGGCCGAACTGGCGCGCGCCAAGCGGGCCGAAAACCGCTTCGAGGAAGCCGAACTCCCAGCCGTTCAGGCCGATGGAAAAGGCCTGAAACAACTGATAGGCAAGACCGCCACCGCCGGCCAAGAGCATGATGCGCGCGAAGAACGGATCGTTCTTCGGCCGCCGCAGCGCCGTCAACGGCACCAACAGAAAGATCCCCAGGGGGGCAAGCCATAACTTGCCCCCCACGAAGATCTGCAACAACCCGGGCGCCGAATCGCTATCGAAGGGATAGCCCTCAAACAGCCATTCGAAGTTCCAGAAACCGTACTCGATACCGTACCACGGCAGCACGAGATACCCGAACCAGCCGACGGCCAGCCACAGAGCAAGGGTTCTGTTCACCATCCCGATCCCGGGCTTTGCCAAAGGAGGTCTTTGCGAAGCCTATTGCGGCAACGCGCCGACCTCGTCGTCCCACTTTTTCAAGAGGCGGCTTCGGGTATCCGACGAGCCGTACTCCTTGAAGTCGTACTCGATCAGCTTGATCTCGTCGAGGTTCGGCGCCCCCGGCGGCGGCGAGGCGCTGGCATTGGAAGGCACCTGGTAGGCCTTGGCCTGCTCGGCCATCATCTGGACCTCGGGACGCAGCGCGAAGTCGTAGAACTTCTTCGCATTCTCGAGGTTGCGCGCGCCCTTGATGATCGACATGGAACCGATCTCGTAGCCGGTCCCCTCGCAGGGCGCCACGATCTTGATCGGGAAGCCCGAGACCACCTGTGTCACCATGTCGTGCATGAAGGTGATGGCGAGCGTCGTCTCACCACGCGCCGCCGCCTTGATCGGCGCCGAGCCGGACTTGGTGTACTGGTTGATGTTCTTGTGCAGCCCTTTCAGCCATTCGAATCCCTTCTCCTCGCCGAACAGCTGCACGATAGTGGCGAGCGTCGTATAGGCCGTACCGGAAGAATTGGGATTGGCGATCTGGATCTCGCCGTCATAGGCCGGGTTGGTCAGGTCTTCCCAGCACTTCGGCGCCGGCAGGCCTTTTTCCTTCAGCAGTTCCTCGTTGTAGCCGATACCCAGCGCGCCGGCGTAGATGCCGACCGTCTTGTAGCCGGCAGCCTTGGCCTGGCCTTGCGACCAGGGCAGCAGCTGGTCGAGCATCGGCGACTTGTACTCCTGCGTCAGGCCTTCCTCAGCCGCCTGCAGGTGCGGATCGCCGGTGCCGCCCCACCACACGTCGCCGCGCGGGTTGCTCGCCTCGGCCTTGATCTGTGCGAAAGTCTCGCCCGAGGACTTGCGGGTCATCGCGACGTCGATGCCGGTTTCCTTGGTGAAGGCTTCGACCATGATCTGGCACCACTCGATCTGCGGGCTGCAGTAGAGGGTGAGCCGCTCTGCCGCCCTCGCCTGCCCGATGCCGGCGACGAGCGCCAAAGCCATGCCGAGGAGAGCGGTCCTGTGCCATGCACGTATCATTTTATCCTCCCTATGTTCGCTGCTTGCTTGATCCGGACCATGACGGCCCGGTCGCAGCTCTTCGCTCAGGTCGCTCCCGGCTGCGTCCGTTCGGTTTTCCACCGGTTTCAGCGGACCGCAGGAGCCCATGAAATGAAAATATCATAGAATTGCAATAATCGAACAGGTATTTCATTCTGGATCGAGAATGGAACGTCCGAGCCGCCGCGGCCTTCCTGCGGCCGGCGCCACAGGCGCGAAGGAGGCGCAGACCCAGCTATGGAAAGCTCCCTGCTCAAAGGGCGGGTGTTCATCGTCACCGGCGGCACCCAGGGTGTCGGGGAGGCCATCGCCCGGCGCCTCGCTCGGGCCGGCGCCGCCGGCCTGCTCATTGTCGGCCGCGACCGGGCCCGCGGCGAGGCCGTCTGCGCCGCGCTCAAGGGACAGGGCTGCGCCGCCGAACTGGCCCTTGCCAGGCTGGAGGACGTCGCGGCCTGCCGCGCGGCGGTCGCCGCCTGCGACAGGCGCTTCGGCCGGCTCGACGGCCTGGTGAACGCCGCCGGCATCACCGACCGCGGCAGCATCGACGACACCACGCCGGAGCTGTGGGATCGGATGTTCGCGGTCAACGTACGCGCGCCGTTTTTCCTCACCCAGGAGGCCGTGCGGCTGATGCGCCGCAACCCCATCGACGGCGACAGCCAGGCCGGCGCGATCGTGAATATCATCACCATGTCGAGCCATGGCGGGCAGCCGAAGCTGACCGCCTACTCGGCCTCCAAGGGCGCGCTGGCAACCCTGACGCGCAATCTCGGCCACGCCCTCAGGCCCGAGCGCATCCGTGTGAACGGCCTCAACATCGGCTGGACGGAGACACCCAACGAGCACAGGGTGCAGCTGGCCGAGGGCCAGCCGGCGGACTGGCTGAAGAAGGCCGAGGCGGCACAGCCCTTCGGGCGTCTCATCAAGCCCGACGACGTCGCGGAGGCGGCGCTGTTCCTGCTGGGGCCGGCCTCGGGGATCATGACCGGCTCGGTGATCGACTACGACCAGATGGTGATCGGCGCCTACGACTGAGCGCCGTCAGAACGACAGGAAACAACAAAACATGACCGTACTAGCGCAGTTCGGAGCCGGCCGCATCGGGCAGATCCACGCCCGCAACGTCGCCGCCGAAGGAGCCCGCCTGAAATACATCGTTGATGTCAACGCGACGGCAGCCAAAGGCCTGGCCACCGCCGTTGGCGCTGCAGTGGCGGACCAGGAACAGGTCATCGCCGACCCGGAAGTGGCGGCGGTCATCATCGGCTCTTCCACCGACACCCACGCCGACCTGATCGAGGCAGCCGCCGAAGCCGGCAAGGCGATCTTCTGTGAGAAGCCCATCGACCTGGACCTTGCGCGCACCCGCGCCTGCCTCGCGGCTGTCGACAAGGCGGGCGTGCCGCTGTTCATCGGCTTCAACCGGCGCTTCGATCCCTCCTTCGCCAGCCTGAAGGAGGCGCTCGGCGCGGGGCGCATCGGCAAGCTGGAGAACCTCACCATCACCAGCCGCGACCCGGCGCCGCCGCCGGCTGACTACGTGGCGCGCTCCGGTGGCCTGTTCCGCGACATGATGATCCACGACTTCGACATGGCGCGCTGGTTGCTGGGCGAGGAACCGGTCCGTCTCTACGCGCGCGGCAGCGTGCTGGTCGACCCCGCCATCGGCAAGGCCGGCGACGTTGACAGCGCGGTGGTGGTGCTGGAGACCGCCGCCGGCGTGCTGTGCCAGGTCATCAACTCGCGCCGCGCCGCCTATGGCTACGATCAGCGCATCGAGGCCTTCGGCGAGAAGGGCCTGCTGCTGGCCGGCAACCGCGACGCGCGCTCGCTGCAGACCTGGAGCGAGGCCGGCATCGCCGGCGAGAAACCGCTCTACTTCTTCCTTGAGCGCTATGCCCAGGCCTACCGCGCCGAGATGGCGCACTTCCTCGCCTGCCTGGCCGGGAAGGCGCAGCCGAAAGTAGCGGCGAGCGACGGCCTGCGCGCGCTGGAGCTGGCCGAAGCAGCCAACGAATCGCTAAAGAGCGGCCAGGCTGTAAGCCTCTAAGGCCGCAAGGGGTTCGGCACGGTTTCGGCCATCAGATTCCGGACCTTCTGCGCCACCGCCGGCGCGGCGGCGGCGCAGACGTTGCCGCGGTGGAGGCCGTCGTCGACAAGGAAATCGCAGGTCCAGCCGCCGGCCTCGCGCACCAGCAGCAGGCCGGCGAGGCAGTCCCAGGAATTGATGTGCGGCTCGTAGTACCCGACCAGGCGCCCGACCGCCACGTAGGCCAGCATGAGCGCGCCCGAGCCGTTGCGCATGAACATGCCACCGTCGCGCAGCAGGCCCTCGATGAAGGGCACGATGTCCTCGGGCCGCGAGCGGTGCGAGAAGCCGGTGCCGAAGAGTCCGTCCTTCACGCTGGTCGCCGGCGGCACCGGCTGGCGGACGTCGTTGAGGAAAGTGCCGCCGCCGTGCCGCGCGGCGTAGAGCTCGTCGACGTTGGGATCGTAGATGACACCGATCTCGATTTGCCCGTCCAGCAGCAGGGCGATGGAGACGCACCAAGTCGGCATACCGCCCAGGAAGCAGGAGGTCCCGTCGATGGGGTCGACCACCCAGACCGCCTGGCCCGGCGCGCCGCCCTCGCTCGCGCCGGTTTCCTCACCCAGGAAGCCATCCTCGGGGAAGCGCTCCTCGAGCTGCCCGCGGATCAGCTCCTCGACCTTCTTGTCGGCGATGGAGACGACGTCTTGCAGGCCCTTGCTCTCGATGGCGAGCTCGGCGCGGCGCTTGTAGAAGTCGTAGGCGAGTCGCCCGGCCTCGCGGGCGAGGCCCTGGGCGAAGGCGTAGCGTTCCTGCAGTGCGGCTTGATCGAGCATCTCGGTTCAGCGTCTCCCGGGAGATTTCACGATCCAGTCGTGCGCCGGATCGTTCTTGAAGCACCACTGCCGCTTGGGGCCGGCCATGACGTTCAAATAGTAGAGGTCGTAGCCATGCGGCGCGCCGACCGGGTGATAGCCGCGCGGCACCATCACGCAGTCGCCGTCTTCCACCGCCATGGTCTGGTCAATGGAGCGGTCGTCGGTGTAGACGCGCTGGAAGGCGAAGCCCTGCTTGGGATTGAGCCGGTGATAATAGGTTTCCTCGAGGAAGGATTCCTCCGGCAGTGCGTCGCGGTCGTGCTTGTGCGGCGGGTAGGACGACCAGTTGCCGCCCGGCGTGATCACCTCCACGACCAGCAGGCTGTCGGCGGGCTCGGTCTCCGGCAGGATGTTGGAGACGAGGCGGCGGTTGGTGCCATGACCGCGCTCCTCGAAGCTCACCTTGTCCTCGGCGATGAGGCGCGGCTTCAGATCGCCCTTGCGCCCCGGCGCGCTGCACAGCGCCACTTCCACCGCGTCGGCACCGGCCGCCACGGTGAAGGGGGTGTCGGCGGGCAGGTAGACCGCCTGCGGCTTGCCGTCGAAGGGCGAGGCGCGTCCACCGACGCCGGTGAAGGTCTCGCCGCCGGCGGTGACGTCGGCACGACCCGAGATCGGCACGATGCAGGCTTCGCGGTCCTTCAGGCGGCGCTCGATGCTTTCGCCCGGCTCCAGCTTGAAGACCGCGAAGCCGACGTGCCGCCAGCCCGCGCTCTCCGGCGTCACCGAGAGCACGCAGCCCTCGGCGTCGCGCGCATGCGGCTTCACCAGCAGATCGCTCATGATTTTGCTCCTCACAGCAGTCCGGCGGCCCGGGCGTAGCCGCTGAGGTTGTCGTAGCCGAGCCGCGCGTAGGCGGCGGGCGGCGCCTTTTCCGGATCCTGCTCGGCCTCGACCACCAGCCAGCCGGCATAGCCCGGCAGCTCGGCCAGCACCGCCGGGAAGTCGACGTCGCCGTCGCCCGGGACGGTGAAGACGCCGGCCACCACGGAATCGAGAAAGCTCCAGTCCTCCGCGCGGGCGCGCTGCATCTCCGCCTTGCGCAAGTCCTTGCAGTGGAGGTGGCCGATGCGCCCGCGGTAGCGGCGCGCCAGCGCCACCGGGTCGACGCCGGCGAAGGTTGCGTGGCCGGTGTCGAGCAGCAGCTTCACCGCTGGTCCGGTCGCCTGCATCAGGGCATCGATGTCTTCGACGCTCTCCACCACCGTGCCCATGTGATGGTGGTAGACGAGATCGAGGCCGCGCGCGGCGACCGCCTCGGCGACCTCCGTCATCCGCGCGCCCAGGCGCGGCCAGTCGGCCACGGAAAGCTGCGGCCGCGCAGAGATCGGCTTGGCCCGGTCTCCGTGAATCGCAGCGGTGGTTTCCGCAAAGACCAGCACCCTGGCGCCGAGCGCTTCCAGCAGGGCGAGGTGCGGCTCCAACGCTGCCAGCTCCGCTGTCGCGTCGCGCTCCAGCAGGTTGGAAGAATACCAGCCCGAAACCAGGTCGAGATCGTGCTGCGCCAGCACCCGGCGCAGCGCCGCTGCCTCGCGCGGGAACTTGTGGCCCAGCTCGATGCCCGCGAAACCGGCGGCGCGCGCCTCGGCGAGGCAGGTCTCCAGCGGAATGTGGCCGCCTAACGAACGCAGGTCGTCGTTCGACCAGCCTATGGGATTGGCACCGATACGCACCGTCATCTTGCTTGCGTCCCTCAGTCCGCCGGCCGCTGCCGGCCGCGTGCCTTCTCGTAGTCCTTCCGCGCTTGCGTCACCGCAGCGCGCTCGGACACCTCGGGCACCGCGACGTCCCACCAGTGGCCGCCGGCCGCCGTCGAGGCCGCCGGATCGGTCTCGATGACGATGACGCTGGTGCGCGCCGCCTCGCGCGCCCGCGCCACCGCCGTCTCCAGTTCGGCAAGGCTTGCCACCGTCTCCGCCTTGGCGCCGAGCGCGGCGGCATGCGCCGCGAAATCGATGCGCGGCAGCTCGACGTGAGTGCTCTCGGCAAGCAGGTTGTTGAAATTCTCGCCGCCGGTCGCCTTCTGCAGCCGGTTAATGCAGCCGAAGCCGCGGTTGTCGAGCACCACGATAATGAGCTTCAGGCCCAGCATCACCGAGGTGGCGATCTCCGAGTTCAGCATCAGGTAGCTGCCGTCGCCCACCATCACCACGACTTCCGCATCGGGGCGCGCCAGCTTCACGCCGAGCCCGCCGGCGATCTCGTATCCCATGCAGGAGTAGCCGTACTCCAGGTGATAGCTGCCCGGCGCCCCGGCCTGCCACAGCTTGTGCAGCTCGCCCGGCAGGCCACCGGCGGCGCAGACAAGCACCCTGTCCTTGCCGCC
>MRWG01001186.1_pt1 | contig 18297 bp, 17 predicted proteins | sample 1013341 | NCBI WGS metagenome assembly MRWG01 (sample SAMN06117577, study PRJNA244670) | biofilm metagenome | biome: Water; feature: Cathode Biofilm; material: Biofilm; isolation source: microbial consortium enriched at the cathode of a solar microbial fuel cell | place: USA: District of Columbia ... | reverse complement strand
GCTACACGGGGCGAGCGGGTGTTCGCAAAGTCCGGCAGGCTGTCACAGAACATCGTGGGATCAAGCTCATAGGCTTCGCGATTCGGATCTATGTAAGCGCGCGGGAACAGCGCGCAGAGCAGGGGCGCTCCAAGAGCCGGGATGCCGCCAGGGTTGTTGGGGTCGTCGGGGTCGCCGCTTGGCTCCGTCGCGGTGACGAAATCGAATAGCTCGTCGACGAAGGAGTCCTCACTGCGGCGCAGCGCCTGTGCATCGAGCCGTGATGCAGCGATGAACTCGGGCGGATAGCAGCGGCCACTGTGCGGTGAAGCCAGGACGAGCGGCAATGTCTGGCGTGCCGGCCGCAGAACGATGTGAGATGGATCCGGCAGATTGAGGACGGCAGCGTCGTGACCGTCCGGTACGGTCTTTCGGGCTGCTTTGACGCTCTGCTTTGGTTGTCTCTTCACCTGTTGATCGGTCCTGTCGTGAGGCTGACGCTAAGGCTGCCGTTGGAATATAGCCCTTTGGGCTTGCCTTTTGGTGACTGCCTTCGCTGCTCGCCCTTGGGCGGTGATTCTCAGCCCCTATTCCTAGGTACTGGCTTCCTTACGGCAGGGCAAGAGGCAGGCTTGGCGCAGTTCTGTTGAAAATGGAGCCTTGAAAAGGCGCAAGGGGCATGGTATCCGCCTCTCGCTTGGACGGGAAAGGCCGCATTCGTTGGTTCCTACCGGCCCCAGGCATCCCGAACCGGAAACGGGCGCGTAGCTCAGCGGGAGAGCACTACGTTGACATCGTAGGGGTCGCTGGTTCAATCCCAGCCGCGCCCACCATTTTCTAGCTTTGAAAACAACGAGTTATCAAAGCTTATCCCTTTCGAAAAATCTCCTTGGATCAAGCCGTCACACTCTCGTCACACAGGAGACGGTGTTCATGGCTAATATCCGCCGCAGGGGAGATAAATGGCAGGCCCAGGTACGCCGCAAAGGAGCCTCGCCGGTAACACGATCCTTCATCCTGAAGGCTGATGCACAGCGCTGGGCGCGTGACATGGAATGTCTGGCCGATGCCCAAGCCTTTCCCTCGGACCCACGCGACCTCGACAGGCACAGCGTCGCTGACCTGGTTTGCCGGTATCGGGACGAAGTTGTTTCTCTAAAAAAGTCCGTGAGTGTCGAGACGGCGATCCTGAACGGCTTTCTGAAGGCCAAGGTTGCTGATCTGAGCCTGTCAGAGCTTCGATCGCATCACTTCGCCACATACCGAGATATGCGGTTAAAGAAGGTAAAGCCCGCCACGATCCATCGTGAGTTAGGTCTGCTCCAACATATGTTCGGAATAGCAATTCGGGAGTGGGGGGTCGGCATGGCCTCCAACCCACTCGGTAACGTTCGAAAGCCCGCTGTGAACAATCGGCGAGACAGGCGACTTTCTCCCGATGAAGAGGTGCGCCTACTGGAAGCAGCAAGCCAGTCCCGCAACGACTATCTGACGCCGCTAATCATTGTCGCTCTGGAATCGGCAATGCGCTTAGGGGAGATACTTCGGATCAGGAATGAGGACATCAGACGGGATACGCGCACCTTGCTGATTCCTGAGACCAAGAACGGGCATCCGCGCACGATCCCCTTGTCGAGAAAAGCGCTCTCTATCCTCATTTTACGGACTCGGCATGGACGAAGCCAACCATTCCCCCACACCACCAATGCCGTGAAGCTTTCGTGGCGCCGAGCGGTTCAGAGAGCCGGGATTGAAGACCTGCACTTTCACGACCTCCGACACGAAGCCATCAGCCGCTTCTTTGAGCTCGGATTGTCGGTTCCGGAAGTCGCCCTCATCAGCGGACATCGCGATCCGCGGATGCTCTTTCGCTATACGCATCTAAAGGCTGAGAGCATCGTAGATAGGCTTCCTTAGGGGCACAGTTCGATGTCTTTTTAGGCGTTCACCTCTAGCTCAATAAGAACGAAAAACGAGAGTGAGAACGCCAGCGTCCTCCGACAGGGGATGCATTCTTCTATCGAGGTGCTCATCGACCGTAAGGTGTATCTTTTATCTATATATTTCTAAATGTATAAGACTAAAATAATACACTCATAGAATGTTTTTTTCTTAAACTTATACTCTTACAGCAGATACAACTGCCTGCCCGCTATAATAACAAATCTAAGTTCTACTTTTACCAAGGAGCGCACAATTTAATGGCCAGGCTACAGATAATCCCTCTCTTTAATCTCTCCCAGGATAGCTACTTCCGGCTTTCTTATGACTCCCATCAATGGATGATCGAGCGTCGAAATCTGTTGGTGCCGAAGAAAGGCACCGATCGCGGATATCGGGGCATCTCGTATGTTGCAAAAAATAAATGGGTGCTTCTCCGAGATTGCAAGGAAAACGAAGTTCCTCTCACCTGGGGTGCCAGTTTAAGGCTCAATCTACTCCCCGATCATTTCCGTGACTTCCGGACTGAAATAGAACGGCTCGGTGTAGAAGCTTACCTGAATCGGCTTGAATACCAGGTCAGGGAGTGTCTCGACCGTACCGAGGTCACTGAAATCAAGCTTCGCGCTGCTGAAAGGAAAGAACACAGCATACGGCATCGCAATTTTATAACCCGATCATCTAGCTCCAGGATCATCCATCTAGGTGAGGGTGAAAAATCTCCGAGGTCGCGTCTCTGATTAGATGGGCTCGTGGGGTTCGCTGATTTCGACGGAATGGTAGCGCCCGGCGTCCATTCTATTCGTTGGTAGTCCAAATACCCGCATTTGGTGGTAGCGGCCTTTTAAGAATAGAAGGCCGCTACTGCAGCGATGGGTATCCTCTGGCAAACCGACCGACGGTACGACTAATCGAATGGTGGGTAGTCCAAACATAAGCCGAACGCTTCCCCGGCCAGACTGCTGATTGAGGCTGTACGCAGACCTGGTGCCCATCCGATTAACCCTGCCTTCGAGATATCGGCGGATCAACGACGCTGGATGGGTACATGAAGGGCATTTATGCGGCCCGGTATTCGAGAAGAATATGTTTGAGCGCCCAAAGGTGGCCAACGGCGGCTTCGGCTTTACCGGGCGGGTGAAATGATAAGCGACTAAACTAAAGAGGAGTGAAGATGACAAGAAGGAACATCAATCTAGAAACCAAAAAAGCAGACGTCGCGCTCGAGTTCTTTAAGTCTGCCAGCAAGACCAGACTGCATTACAAGATTATCCCGCACGAACTGAAACAGCGGCGTTTTCGAGGACGGAAGAAACTTGTTCCTGAGATCGACCTATCACGGTTCCGAACCAATGCGACGATTGATTGGCTTGAGGTGCAGGTAGTTCTACAGCGCAAGACGAATCTCATGAAGCTGAGGAGTATAGTTGAACAAGCCGGTAACACGAACTTCAGCGTAAAGAATCTGGGCCGAGAAAGTCGCTATGCGTCTGCCAATTGGACTATTCGCTTTCAAGACCCAGAGCGAATTTTGGTGGCGGACGCAATCCATTTGCTCCGCTGTGAGTTCAAACTGAGAGGACCAGCATCAGTCAATGCTATGGAAGTGTCGATCGACTTCTATCCAAAAAGCTGTAATGAAGAAGAACGCCTCAAAATGGTTGGGTTGCTGCAACGCCATTTGTTCCTGAAGCACCCGGAAGCTTGGCAATCAATGGGCCTCCCGCGGAGTGCAGTGCGGCGCGGGGAAGACCCTTTCTGGATCAATGATGATTTAGGACAGACAAGAGGCAAGAAGCATCCAGCACCTAGTTCAAGGTCCCCTTTTGTTGACGGCACTTATCAAATTGGACCCAAAAAAAACGGCGCGGGGTGGCGTATCATGGATAAGACAACTGACAAGCGCAGGAGCTTAACTGACTTCGAAGCGCTTCCCTTAAAGCTGTGCCGTGCACGAGTAGAGGTGACTCTGTATGGACAGGAGATTGACCGTTTGGACATAGAAACCGTATCGGACTTGAGAAGGTTTGACTTTGAAACACTCCGACGAACCTATTTCTCCTTCTACCTGCCAACCTTTTCAATGGAGGAAGGAAGTCGCGGCAATTCGGTCAAAGATCATTCGAGCCGGAAGAGGCAACTGCTAGAGATTGGCCGTTTCCTCGATGAGGGTGTCATGGGGATTGCTACAGGTTGGGGAGCGACGCGGAGAACTAGAAAGTGGAGGAAAAGAGGAAAAGTGTCCTCTGGTGCGCGCCATACTCTCTCACCACCTCACAACAATGGCTCATTGATTGAGTATAGTGAGTTGAATGAGAAGGTAAGAGGAGCGCTTCGTTATCTTCGCTGGTAGAGGAAAACTCATAGAGTTCATCCCTTACTTAACCTCTTAGTTATTAGAGAGCGCCCACCCATGAAGTCCCCATCCCGTGCCGTTCCTGGTATAGACCATTTTGACGTTCTTTGAATCTCGGTGCCAAACTACCAAAAAAGTCATTCTTTTCTGACTGACCAGCAGCGAGCTTTCATCACCGATCGCGTCTTGTGGGGGGCATCAGGTGGGCGTTCTCACTCCGCTTTCAAGAAGAAAGAATAGTGAGTGATAAATCCCTACACGGCAGAAGATATAATCGATGAAATCGCGGCCGTATTGCAGGGCGGCTCACTTGCAATCATGTATCTTCTTCGAGTTTGAACCGCCTCGGTGTTCATCGAACGAATGCTGTGGCAGGGTCCCCGCGCCTATAAGGGCAAGATCGATTGCCGTGCGGCAACTCTCGCCTCGATCATCTCGGAAGACTTTCATGTTTCGGTTCTCGGCCAATGCCCGGCGTGATCGTGACTTCATGGTGAAAAAGAGACATGATTGCTGGACGTTCATGCAGGCCCGGCTCAGAGAAAAATTCTGATTGTGGAAGCTCGTATAGTTTGATCAATATTAATTCCCAATCAATTTATGGTTGCGATTCGGTTTTTAATATCTGATGGAGAAAAATGAAATGTGGAAGGTTAGCGTTCTAGCCGCGGCTGGAGCATTTATTCTAACAACAGGAGCTAATGCGGAATGGCTATCATCAGATGACCAGGCTGTCGCCGATCTAGGATTTACATATGGTATGGCAGAGCATTGTCAGCTTGATGCTAGTTCCTTGCTGACCCAGTCAGCTCTTTATATTGGCATACACACCCAAAGTAATCAGCAAGCTGAAGCTGCTGGTACATTGTTTCGCCGCAAAGCCGATGAAGGGCAGTGAGAGATTTCAAAGCAGAGTCCAACGATGCCTTGTGATCTCGTTTTCCAGTTTGTCAAAGGCAAAGAAAACAGGGTCCGGGCGGCCAATATCAACCGAAACAAGCTAAGGTAGCTGTGCGATCACTCAGGGGTCTGGCATTATGTTTATCAAGCAATCTATGTTCCCGACTCTCGGGCATTTGTACCCCGTGGGTGTCCACCGTGTATCACAAGTGTGCCGTGTTACGGTTAGTCTGCGTTGCTATGCCTTTGAGTGGCGAAAGAGTTCTAAGGTTTAGTTGAGTAGGGGGGGCTGGTAGAGCTCAATTCATGTGTTTTTTGGTGGGGCTCTGTCTTGATCGAATTAATGCTGCCAAAGAAGTCCCGTGGGCGGTCAAATGGAGTGGTAAAGATTGTTCACTTCCACCAAGGACTTTCGGCCATACAGTTTGCAACTTTCCAGGCACAAGTTAGCGCCTTCTCGCCAGCCATAGTGAGCTTCCTACATTTAGGAGGTGAGCGATGTTGGGCGGCAAGAAGGATTAGTGGAACAGATAGTCCTTTCCTTCGATGGTGATTTTCAATCACGACCGCTTCGCCAATGTAGACGCCAACTACATTGCTATCCTTACATAGAACCACGTTAGAACGATCATCGATCATGTAATGTAATGTGTATCCATCGCCTAAATATTTGGCCGGGGAGATTTCGAAACCATTCTGAACTATCCGGACGTACTCTTCGAACAGCATTTCTGTGGAAGGGTAAAAAACTCCATTGAAACTCAAAAACTCTTCAAGTGTCATTTCAGAAACGATCATCGTTCAATGCGCTTTATTTACAAGGAAACCCATTATATCTATAGATAACATTATATTAACTATTATGATATTATCCTAGATAGTATTTGCTCCAACTCTCTATCAATTTGATTCCTTTGCCGATTTTCTATGAGCTGCAGAAAATGGATAATCTGGGCGTCGCCTAGTGGAACAATGATACCTCTTCCGTCGACTGCAGTGTCTCGACATCGAGCTACCAGCCTCGTGTAGTCAGAAACAGTACGATAGATGAGCAAGCCGAGCTTTCCTCGGTTTATGCTGAAACGCCCGGATAGTTGGTCTAACTCAGGGTTTGCAGGGTCTTTTGAGTAGTTCTTGCACTCGACCATTACCCTGTTGGAAGCAATTTCATGAGCAGTGTGAGTGCGGTGGAAGAATCCATAGGTCGCTGCATTCGTGTAAGTAATATCAATTCTTTTGCGTCCCTCATGGATAGGGTCCTCTTTGACTGGGTAGATTAGGTGGGGCCAGAAGATAAACTCAATGACGCCAACCATTAGCGAATGGAATCTGTCGGCCATATCGTTCCCAGTTTCGATACTTTGAAGGCTTTCAATCATAGCGCGTGAAAAAATTGCTTCGTCATAATCCTCGTTGAAGTCCTTTTGCTCCAGCACTCCGCCTTCGAGTTCAAGGCGCTGGTGTAATTGTTTGTAAACGTTCAAAACCTCTTGGTTCTCTTCAGAGAATTGCCCCAGGAAGTCTTTGCTAAAAGGGAAATGCTCTTTGAGAATTTTTTTCGTTGGGGGGCGACGCTCTCCTGATTTTAGCACCCGAACCAACGGTGAGCCGCGTTCTAGCTCTTCTTGCTGGATGAAGTTCAGAACATGGTGCGAGTAATACTCTTGGGCTTCTAATGCCAACGAACGCCTAACAGAGTATTTTGGTACCAAAAGGATTCGTTTACCGTTGACCACTGGCATCGGTGAGTAGTTCGTGTGCCAGGACATTCGATCGATATCCCAGTAGCGGCCTGATGGGTATTCCCCCGTCAGTTCGATTCCATGAAGCGCGCATTGGGCAATTGTGTATTCAAGCAGGAGACGACGCACAATGTTTGTGGTCATATCCGAAATTTTGTCTCTTCCGATCCCTGAGACAAACAGGTCGCACTCCGCCAGTTCACTCAAAATTCCTGACTGAGCGGCTTGACTAGCAGCAAGGCTGTCATAAATGTCTAGCGCTTGACGCCCGCCTATCCCTCGTCCTGCAGGTTGTCCTCTCGAAAGACCGAGACAAGTCTCGTTTGGCTCGCCCAGGCCATTTAAGAGAGCTTTTGCCCCTTCGTGATCTCCCCGCTTGATCTTATTAAGAGCGGTTTGGAAGAAATGATTGATATGTCTATGACACTCTTCTGACCAAGCGTCATTTTGGACAGAGATTGCATAGGGATCAATGAAGAGAGGAGTGTCTCTCGTTGGATCAATGTCTACAAAATCCAGTTCCGGTTGATCCAACCCAATTCGATAGATTTCCGAGAACTTTGGCACTCTTTTTCCTTGAAAATAGAAAAACAAGCCGATCTTAATCGTAACATTCTTATACGCGCGATATTCTGAATCAAGGATTGGTGTCCTAATTGCTGTGATAGCTCACTACGTAGATGACTTTGACCCGCGGATTTGTATGGAAATTACCTAGTGTTGTGCACTGTCCCGATGTTCATCAATCTGAAACTTCTCGGCTGTGCCGTTTTTGTGCCGGAAGTCGTGAAATTAGTAAGTTGTTGAATTTCAGAAACCTTCTAAAGAAACTCTTGTATGTGTCCTGAATTTGTTGGAAAAACTTTTAGTGATAACAAAGGGTTGCGCTGCGGAGACCGATATCATAACTCGTCTGTTTGGGGGGCAATTCCTCCAACGCGATCCAATAAAGTTCCAAAAATTCCAGAAAGGACTCAGTTCGATCGCAGTCTGGACGGTCAGTGCGCTCGGGCTATCGAACTTGGTGATCCCTGTGTCGCATTTTGAGGCCATTAATCTGTAGTTTCGGATGTGTCGGGAATCAAGCGATCGCTTATGACCACAGAATAGGTAAACTGCAAGTACAACGAGAGTTATTGACAAAAATATCTATGATTGATAGCGAACTATCTGCACATTTGCGTTTAAGTTCAGTAGAAAAAAAACTAACGTGTCTGGTCGGGGAGGGCAGTTACCATGGGGTCTCGAGCTGGGGCAGGCATAGCAGTCCTGTTTATGCTTGGTATGGGCGCTTGCACTGGTTCCGGGCATCAGTTGCCAAGTATTTCGGAATCTGAACGACTTGAGGCGATAAAAGCCATTGAAGCCGCACCGCCGATCAATCCTACGACGCGCACGTTAGCCGAGAACGAAAAGATCGCGCGCGGTGTCGTCTCGAAGCTACAGACTGCCACCGGTGCTTTGTGCGCAAAGGAAGGGCGGAATTGCTGGTTCACATTCGAGCTAAAGTCGGGCGGCGAGCCCAATGCGTACATCAGCAACAACCAGTTGGTAATGACCAACGGAATGGCGCAGTACCTCCAAACGGAGGATGAGTTCGCCGCCATCATCGGCCATGAGATGGCGCACTACATCTCCGCTCATCAAGAAGAGCGGCTGCAAAACCAGGCTGCGGGTGCTTTGGTTGCAGGGCTTATTTTTGGCGCTCTGGCAGGCGCGTCGGGTGCTTACCAGTATAACCCCTATCAAGCGCAGGCCGACATGCAGAATGCCATGAATATCGGCGCGGCAATTGGTCAGATCAGCTACAGTAAGGAACAGGAAGCGGAAGCCGACTATCTCTCGTCCTATATTCTGACTCGCGGTGGGTACAATCCGGTTGCGGCCCAACAAATCTGGATCAAGTTGGCAAAAATGAGTGGCCAGACAGATAAGGCAAGTTTGTTCGACTCCCATCCTTCCAGCCCAGAACGATTGGTTGCCTGGGAAAAATCGATTGAGGAGGTGCGTTATTCAGCTGATCTCCTGCCCAACCTGAAAGATGCTGAGCCAGAAGCGCGTTTGCAGACGGCGCGTGTGCTCGATGATCAAATCAATCCGGAGAACGCAGAGCCTGAAACGGAGCCGGGTATTGCGCTCGCCGCAGTAGAGCATTCCACTACGACTGAGACTGCAGCGGCTTTCGCCGGAAACGCTCCGCAACAACTGAACCAACCAATCGCTAGATCGGATAGTCAAACCTTCGTGCGAGTGAACTGGGAAGGTGTTGCTTACAGTATTCCTGGGGTTGCACAAATTACCAACACCGATGATGCGAATGGATTGGTATCTGTCTCCATGGATACGATGGGAATTTCGTGTGCGGGCTACTGGATTCGAGGTCGGGTGGATAGCTCGGCTGAAACAGGCGATTGGGAGCTTGAGTGCAGCAATGGCAAAGCGATGAGCCTGAAGTATCTGATTCAATCCGACGGTGAAGGGCGAGCATCTGGGTCGGACTCGCTCAGCAATTCCGTAAGATTCTTCATCGGCGGCCAAGTTGGGGAGACCTCCTAGGCTCCACGTCGTGCTTGCTCGCGACTCTCATTGTAGGGTTCCGGCGCCTTCATAATTCTGATTTTCTGATCCCGCCGGGAGGAAACTGTGAACCGCTCAATACTTCCGCTCGCCTTGTTATTCGCATCGGTCATGTTTGGTCAGTCATCAGCAAATGAACCATCCGACTGCGCAGACATCGATAAGGATGCGCGGCGGTTGGAATGCTATGACCTATTGTTCAGAAAATCAGTGGATAGGTCTCAGGAGGCCAGTAGGTGGAATGTCCAAGTTGAGCAATCGAAGATCGACGATTCAAGGAATGTATTTTTGTACGTGGATTCTCTCGAACCCATTCGGAATCAGTTTGGCCAAGCGTCGAATGGTAATTTAGTGATCTCTTGTCGGGAGAATGAAACGAGCCTTTGGTTCAAATTCGGCGGCCACTTCATGTCAGACCTCGAAGAAGGTGGGCGAATCACCTACAGGGTTGATAAGCAAGTGGCCAAGTCAAAAAGCTTCACAGAGTCCACCAATTACGAAGCTCTGGGGCTTTGGTCGGGAGGAGTCGCTTTGCCGTTCATCAAAGAACTCTTTGGTGCGAACGTGCTCTTAGTGAGGGCCACGCCATATAGTGAATCTCCTGTGACCATGGAATTTCCAATTTCTGGACTCGAAGGAGCGATCGATCCTTTGCGAGAGGCATGTCATTGGTAATTTATTAGCTGCGGCCTTAGAATCGCGCGCAGGAGTCAGACGATGATGCGCGCTGATGAGGAGCTGCGGGCGAGGCGTGGGGTGGAAATTCTATTAGCGGGTCGGGATTTGCTGCCCTGCCGGCATTCGCCAAAAGCGAATACCTCCTAGAGCGGCACATTAAATCGGGCCTTAGGTCGAGTGCCGACTCCGATGAAGATTCTTGGGGCTGTTCCTACGTTCCTACGTGAAATCTAAAATTAGCCGTCGTTTAAAATCTTTCTGAGGGCTGAGGTGTACTCCTGGATCACTGCCATCCACTCTTTCCTTCGCAGTAGAACATCAATGGCTGGCGGCTCCTCGCCGTCGCGAACGACATACCATTGCGCCGGTGTTTTTGTCTTGCGAACACTACCTCCGACCAAACTTGCAACCTTCTCAAGGTAGTTATGCGCGAGGTCGATGTGACCAATCTCGTCGGCGGCCCAGTTTACATTGTATGAAATCAATTTACCTTTGACGTTAACGCCTCCCAGCGAAAAATCCCGCTCCTCCGGACCGTGCCACTTCAATACAAGCGACTTTCTTTGTGGAGCCATAAACACGCCGTGCTCGGAAGCATGCGCCAAGAATTCTTCAAGCGCGGGCATCACACCTGGCGCATTTTCATTGATGGCTTCAACTATACTTTCTTGGGAGATTGAGCTGGGTTTCGCGCCAAGACCGGCTCCCTTTTGGTCAGCCGGTTCTACCTCAAGCCTATGATCCGTGAGCTTCACAATCCCGCGCTCAATATTGGTCGTGCGCGCCAGAATTCGTGGGACTAGCAGATAGTCGCCTTGCGGAAGCAAATATATCGGCATCTCCACAAGTGACAGTGTGAAGTGGAAGCCAGCATGTTGCTGGATCGATTGTGTGAGGGATTCCACACCTTCCCGTACACCGTCACCTACGATCATCAGATGCACTCTGCCGAGCCGGAGGTTGCGCGAAATAGAATCGGCAAAGTCAGCTTCGGACAACTCTGTGTGTTCCTCGACAATTTGGTAAAGCGATAGGGCCGTGACGCCGGCGTCTTTCACGGCATGTTCTAATTCCTCATAGGTCCATTTAGAGATACTTTGCGCATAGTCGATCGTTTGTGCCACCACCTCACGCCGGGCCTCAGGATTCCGCCATAGTTTGCATTCGGCGATAACCAGATCACCGGATATGGAAAGGAAGAGATTGTCGGCGTAACCGGCGGTCGTGGGTAACTCCATACAGACGGAGATTAATTTGCCAAATGCGGGCTCAATTTCGCTGATCGGGAGAGTGTTTGGAAACCTGTGAATCAAGCGTTGAAGCCACGCTTCGTCATGTTGCTCTCCATCTGCGACCTGCTTACTCAGAGCGACGCGCGTGAGTGCCTTGACAGTAGAGCCCTGTTTTAAATCCGATATAACCAGCGGGGTCGCGTGTTGCCTATTTTCGACAATGTAACTCATGAAAATCCTCCAACATCAAATAGAGTTGGCCAATTGCCTGGAATGCGTTCAAAAAGCCTAAGCCGCTTGTATTAATTTGGTAGCGCTGAAAAGTGCATTTTTCCCAGTTCACTGGCCTTCCCGATACGAAAATGGATGTCTTCCAGCTAAATCAGCAACTCATGCCGTTGGTGTTACTTGCAACAAAGCATGCATCGCTTGGAAAAGGAAATCGCCGTCCCCCAACGTTTTTTCAGCGATTGTTCCAACAAGTGCGGATTATCGGCGCACAGTTTGATGTAGCCTCGCTCGGTAAAACCTCCGGGGTTTGTGCCCATCTTTGGATAGCTTTGGACTTTTCGACAGGATGCGCGGTGGAGCACAACATAGCCTGGATCAATGCGACGCCGTAGATTGACCACAAAACCATCGGGATGCTGATCAAGCCAGCTTAAATAGCCGCGATCATCATCAATGAACCAGACTACGGCTGTGTCGCTCGAATGAGTATCGTCCTGACGTTTGCTCTCAAGGCTCATTGCAATCTTTCCGCCGCTTAGTTGCGCACAAACGTTACGCGCTCTTCTTCCATGTCCACATCAGTCGTTTTCCATCCGGCCATCTCCCATGCCAGTGCCTGGGAGTGACCACCCCTTGAGGCGCCATTCGCCCACCAGGGCCGGTACAGCCGGGCGCTGTCTGGTAGTTCAAAGCCCAGAAGCTTTTCGAGATCATCGAAGGTCGCCGACCAGCGATCGTAAGGAAGAGTCTTCAGGTGTTCATAAAGTGGGGAGTACTTACCCCGTGCTGCTGCGCGTTCCATTAGGTTTCTCCTTTTCTCGTTCATTCAAACCTCCATCATTATCACTAAAGTAGGTAGGTAGGTACTATTTGTCAACAGATTCAGATGAGACGGTAAATGTAAAAGAGTTCTCCGGGCCGTCAATGAGGTGGCGTTTATTCGAGAAGTGTACAGCGACTCTGAGTGGGCTTCATGATGACCACAGCTGAAAACCACTCGTTGGGGTATGAGGGCTCTATCGATGGGAGCAGATTCAACGCTTTCAGCGCTGTTCGACCGCATCTTGGTGTATTAGCTTGAAGCCTTAAACCAACCTTTAGATAGCCTCGGTTTTGCGCTTGGACATGTTCACGCTTGTGAGCACTATTGAAGACCAGATAGACACTTACCAAGGAGCGTTGGTTCCTATGAGGTCGCCATACACAGCTTCTTCAGATCGTTTAGCAGATGTGATTGCTGCCATCCAAGCTATGGGGACCTATCGGTTTTACAAGCTAAGCATTGATAAATGGTCCGATAGGATTCGCGCCGACAGCTCCCAAGTTGAGCATTGGCGGCGGGTGTTCGAGGAGCACCCGGAGTTTTTTCGCATTGATGCTTCTGGCCAGAAAGCTTCACTAGTTCTGAGAAGGCAACAGCCGAAGAGATTCGATGTGGATTCGATGTCTTTGATAACGAAAGCGGAGTTTTCTCGCCTTACGACGGAAGAGTTGGCAAGAGTCTCCCGATCACCTCTATCTAGTGAGGAAATAAGCACACTGATTCATACAGCTATCTCTTTGCATGCGAGGGCATTAGAGCAAGAGAGAAATCAGCGGTGGTGGCTACCAGTTCTAACGGCAATCATCAGTGTCGCAGGTGTTTTACTTTCTGTTTTGGTTGGGTCTTGGATAAGCGCCTAATTTGTCAAAGATCACGCATCGACGCTTGCAGCCCTTTGTGTATTCACCAGGGGTAACGAGTGATTTCCAGACTAACGGACTCTATTTGAAACTAAGGTGGAACTCGGCATGAACGAACTTGAAACGTTTCCGCCAACATGGCTGTTCAATTTAGGAATGGCATCACTCCTTTTTGTGCAATTCACTGCAACACCAAATCATCCAACTTTTGATACATTGTTAGCACCTGATTCCAGGATGGTTCATTTATGCGTTTGCCAAAAACACTGAGTTTCTCGGAATTAGACATCTGACGCCATTTCCCTGGATTGGTTTTTTCGGCTCTCTCACAAAAGCTCTGCCAAGTGCGTTGGTGGGCTTGGTCCGAAAAGGTGATTTTATGAAGCTTGTCGATCACGTCTGCATACGTCAGAGAATCGACAATTTCATACATTGCTGGACCGACACGTCTGAAGATCACTTTCTCGGGCTTTCCTTGGAAGTCTTCTGCGTCGAGACAGTAGTCATTTATTGTTCGTGTCACAGTTTGTTCCGACGTCTCAACGTTTCGGCGGCATGGGCAATTAGCTAGTACCATTCGCGTGATTTCAGTTACATGGAAAGAGCGCTTTTGCGCCTTTTGCATGGTGTTGTAGATATCCAGCACCCAACTAGATAGTGGCAGAGTACTCAGGTACTCTAGCTTCTGCTTAGGATGCCTCATTGTGATCTCCTTAGTGGATTGCTTTTCCTAACGAGAAACTTTTCGGCGGAGCTCATAGGAGCACTGCCAGTTTTGATCCCCTGGGAAACGAACCCAAATATCACGCCAAGCATTTCTGCTTGTCCCATCTGCAACCGCACTTGCCCAGTGAGATGGAGTAAACTTCTGCCCGTTGGCAACAACCTCCTCATTCGCAATTTTTGCGTAGTAGTTTTTGCCTTTGTAAGTAATCCGAAGTTCTGTGCCATTGGGGAGAAAGAGCTCTTTCCATTGAAACCCTCGGGTTACGTCGCCGTCGATCCCTTTATGTGTGCCAAATTCGTCGATCCAGGCTTCTATGCCATCGCTGGTCCATAATTGTTGGGAGAGGTAGGCATCCATTCTGATGGTTTGCTCGATGAAGCCCAAAACTTCGCTAGCGGCTAGATTGGAAACGTCGAGGTTTCCACCAGACCTAATGGTGATTTTGTCGTAAAGGTTCTTTGGGAATGGGATGAAGATTGTGTCGGCCATTGGTATCTCCAGCTGGAAGTCTTAAAGCTAGAGCACTTTATGTGAAAAGCATTTGAGTTGTAAATAGACAAAATAGTAGCAAAAATCGTTATTGCTGTTTTTTGGTTGAAAACCCTCTAGTTTCAACGGGGTGATGTTTCGAGAGAATGAGGTTTGCTAATCTCGATCCGCGATTTCAGTTCGGCACATTGGTTGTCCTCATAACTGCCCAGAATTGTGAAGCGACGCCGTAGATTGATCACAAAACCCTCGGGATGTTGTTCAGGCCAATCCAAATAGTCACGAGTTTTGGCTGGAGTGGTAAACGCACAGACCAAATAGGGGGTGGTGTTATGATCCACCGAGACTGTTTAAGAGCTGCTGCACCTTGTTGAAATGGTCTCCAGAGTTTAGCTCTTGGCGACGCATCTGACCAAAAGCCATCTGTGTTTCAATCCACTGATAGGCCTGCACTTTCACGTTTCCGGAAAATTGTACTATATTAAATCGAATTTTTTGTTCAGGAGTCGTACTATAAGAATTACCTATCAGCATCGTTGCTAAAATAGCGTCCCCTCCCTCTAATTGTTTTCCACATATTACTTGGTGGGAATTTGATTCCAGAACTAGAATCCCGTTGCTCATGCAAGCGTTAGCGATTTTAGAGGCAACGTCATCAGCGTTTGTGTTCTGAAAGGTTGCTTCAGGTCGCCCTGAAGCTGTTGTCTTCATAGGCTTAGCGGTGCTGCAGCCTGACAGTACTAAAATGGCGATAAGAACTGGCAGTACTCTAAAAAGGTTGTATATCATAATTCATTCCAATTATAAGATGATGTAGTGATTTATAATACTAATAATAGGAGAGTTTGTTCGCAAGTGGTTAGGAATAGGTTATAAAATTGGTATTAGGGAGTGCGTTTTCTTTTTTAAATGCGACTGCTCCACGTCCGAAAGGCAAAATTCAATTAGCGCTCTGTCAGATCAGGGTGGCAGACAATGGCGTGTCACTGGTTACTATGATCACGAAAGTATCTCTTTAACTTTCTCAAATTTCGGATGTCGCCAATTCGGTGGCATACAGCGATCACACGAGATCGTTGAAAGACCTGGCGCAGCGGTTAAGGATTGTGGAAGAAATTAGCGACAATTCGCCGACCTTAGCGGTCACCGAATCATTGTATCGAAGAGATGAAGAATTGTTGGGCGACGTGCGTTTGATAGATTTATCACCAATGCTGACAATGACGTCGCGTCTGAGAGAAGAGCAAGAAATTGAACGCTGTTGAAATTGAAGAAGCGATTTCCGCTCTGGCAGAACAGCCGTTTGATGCCGAAGAGTTTCCTTATGCGTTCCTCGAAGCCTTCGCCAACAAAGCGGCAACCATCAAGAAACTGCGAAGCGGCGCTTCGAACAGGTCTGATCTGGGCGGTGTGCTTCAGACAAATAACATACACATCGTGGTTTGTTCGGAAGGCGCAGTCTCTCAGACGCTCAAGGCGCTGAAGGCCAGCCCTGCGACCGCAAAGGCGAAGGCGAAGTTCGCGCTGGCCACGGACGGCGTTGATCTGGAGGCTGAAGACCTGACCTCCGGAGAAACCATTGCCTGTGCCTACAAGGACTTCCCAGATCACTTCGGGTTCTTCCTGCCATTGGCTGGCATCACAACAGTCAAGCAAATCCGCGAAAGCGCTTTCGATATCAAGGCAACGGGTCGCCTGAACCGCCTCTACATCCAGCTCCTGAAGGACAATCCGGATTGGGGAACCGCTGAGCGGCGCCCGGACATGAACCACTTCATGGCGCGCCTTATTTTCTGTTTTTTTGCCGAGGACACTGACATCTTCCACGGCGACAACCTATTCACGGCGACTATCGAGCAGATGAGCGCGCGGGATTCCTCGGATACTCATGAGGTGATCGGGCAGCTCTTCCGGGCAATGAACACCAAGCCCCAGGATCGGGTCGCCGCGAGCCTGCCTCGTTGGGCCAATGGATTTCCCTATGTGAATGGTGGTCTTTTCTCGGGCAGCACGGATGTGCCGCGTTTCAGTAAAATTGCACGCTCCTACCTCCTCCACATCGGCAACCTCGACTGGAAGAAGATCAATCCGGATATTTTCGGCTCGATGATCCAGGCCGTGGCCGACGATGAGGAACGCGGCGCACTCGGCATGCACTACACCAGCGTGCCGAACATCCTGAAGGTGCTCAATCCGCTCTTCCTAGACGATCTGCGCGAGAAGTTGGAAGAGGCGGGGGGCAACCTTCGTAAGCTTCTGAATCTCCGTAATAGAATGGCGAAGATCAGGGTGTTCGATCCCGCCTGTGGTTCGGGCAACTTCCTCGTTATCGCCTACAAGGGAATGCGGGCCATAGAGGCTGAGGTCAATGAACGGCGCGGTGAGAAAGACCGAAAAACGGATATTCCGCTGACGAATTTTCGAGGGATCGAGCTGCGTGATTTTCCCGCCGAGATCGCTCGGCTTGCGCTCATCATCGCCGAGTATCAGTGCGACGTGACTTATCGCGGGCAGAAGGAGGCGCTAGCGGAATTCCTGCCCCTCGACGCCATGAACTGGATTACATGCGGCAATGCCCTTCGGCTCGACTGGCTCAGTATCTGCCCGCCCACTGGAACGGGCGTGAGGCACCATGCTGACGATCTGTTTCACTCCCCCCTCGACCAAGCGCAGATCGACTTCGAGAACGAGGGCGGTGAGACCTACATTTGCGGTAATCCACCGTATCGAGGAAGTAAGTGGCAATCGAAGGAGCAAAAGGAGGATTTAAAGCAAATTGTTAAAGGAAGAGCGAGTGGTTGGAAGTCCCTTGACTACGTTGCGGGCTGGTTTCTTAAAGCGGCTGATTATGGAACCCAGTCGAAAGCGATTTCCGCATTTGTTACAACAAACTCTATTTGTCAAGGAGTGCAGGTTCCGATTTTGTGGCCGATTATTTTTTCAACGGGACACCAAATCGCCTTTGCTCATACGTCATTCAAGTGGGCAAACCTGGCAAGCCATAACGCTGGCGTGATGGTAGCTATCGTGGCCATTACTCATGAGCGTAACAAATCGCGTACATTATTCTCGATCGATGATCGGGGCGAGACAGTCGCCAAAATTGTCGAGAACTTAAATGCCTATCTAGTCACCGGTAAGGGAATAAATATCTCCCCCACTCGAATGTCCATATCCGGGTGTGCATACATGGACCTTGGGAATATGCCAAAGGATGGTGGAAATTTCCTTTTGTCTTTCTCAGAGGCTGAGGCTCTAACTAAAGCCGAACCGAGTTCCGAGAAATATGTTTTTGATTTCGTCGGCTCTCAGGAATTTGTCAAAGGGATAGTTAGACGATGCCTTTGGATTGAGGATGCACAGGTTGAGGATGCGAGAAAATCTCAAGAAATTGCCAGGAGATTGGAGGGCGTGAGGAGAATGCGTTTGGCCAGCGACGCCGAGTCCACGCGTGCGTACGCTGACAGGCCACATCGATTCAAACAGATACAAGGGCGCGGGTTAAAGTCGACAATTGTTGTTCCCAAGGTATCATCGGAAAGGCGACTCTATCTACCTGTAGGTCTCCTTTCCCGACACTCAATAGTATCTGATAATGCGTTCGCGCTCTATGATGCGCCCCTCTGGAACATGGCGTTGATCGCCTCTCGCTTGCATCTGATCTGGATCGCCACCGTTTGTGGAAAGTTGGAAACCCGATACCGCTACTCCAACACCCTCGGATGGAACACCTTTCCTGTCCTTACCCTCACAGAGAAGAAC
>MRWG01001184.1_pt1 | contig 18312 bp, 15 predicted proteins | sample 1013341 | NCBI WGS metagenome assembly MRWG01 (sample SAMN06117577, study PRJNA244670) | biofilm metagenome | biome: Water; feature: Cathode Biofilm; material: Biofilm; isolation source: microbial consortium enriched at the cathode of a solar microbial fuel cell | place: USA: District of Columbia ... | reverse complement strand
TCCCGGGGCTGACAGACAGGTCAATGATGAGGTGACGGAGGTCCGCGTAGATCTGCTGAACGGTCGTCGGGCGGCCGCCACGGCTGGTACCGGTCGGCAGCATTCGCATTGCAGAAATTTCGTCGGGCATTCCCTGTCACCGTTGTCCGGATTTCTTGATTAACGGGTCGGTTCTAGCGCATACAGCCTTGACTCGACAACTAATATATTAGTATTTCAGTAAATGACGTGTCAATCATGTCCAAGCAAACGTTGAATTGGGAGACTCCAAATGTTGAAAAAATCTCTGATGGCCCTGACCCTTGGGGCCTTTGTCCTGGCCGCGGGCACCGACGGCGCCGCCGCCAAAACCCTGAAACTACAGACCAGCCAGAATTCCGGCGATTTCACGTTCAAGTACCTGAGCGAAAAGTGGGCGCCGAAAGTGAAGCGGATGTCGGGCGGTTCGCTCGAACTGGAGCTTCTGCCGACCAAGTCGGTCGTCCCACACCGTGAAACCATCGATGCGGTCGCCAACGGCATTCTCGACGGGGACCTGAACGCGGTTGCGTATTTCGCCGGCCGTGACCCGGTATTCGCCATGATGGGCGATCTGATCGCCGGTTACGACAACCCGGACCAAGTGCAGATGTTCTGCGAGAACGGTGGCGGCAAGGAAGTGCTGCAAGCCGCCTACGACAAAATCCTCAAGGGCGGCGTGCATGTTGTTGGCTGCGGTCCGTACACCCGCGAGGCGCTGGTTTCGAAAAAGCCGATCCGCGGTGTCGATGACCTGAAGGGCGTCAAGATTCGCTCGCCCGAAGGTCTTGCAGCGGAAGTGTTCAAGCGTGCCGGTGCGAGCCCGGTCGCCATTCCGTTCTCGGAAGTCTACACCTCGCTTGAAAAGGGCATCGTCGATGCCGCTGACGCCAGCGCGTACGTCAACAACGCCGCGACCGGCATGCACAAGATCGCGCACTACCCGATCTACCCGGGTATCCACAGCCAGGCCGTCCTGCAGTTCATCGTCAACAAGGACGTCTGGGACAAGTTGAGCGAAGGCGAGCGTGAACTGCTCCACACATGGTACCTGGCGGCCTATACCGATCTTCGCCGCCACGCCGATATGGAAGACCGGATCATGGTTGCCGACGACCGGGCCGGCAAGAGCAGCATCAAGGAAGTCGTCGACTGGCCGCAGGCCGAACGCGACAAGTTCCGCGAGATCGCCCGCACCGCCTGGGAAGATTTCGCCAAGAAGTCCGAACTGGCTCAGATGGCTTATGACGCGCACGTGAAATTCATGCGTGCCTACGGCCTCCTGAAATAAGCAACGACCTGCCGGCGGCGTGGCGTATACCGCGCCGCCGGCCGATTTTCGTGTAGATTATTATTGGTCGGGCACTATTTGCGCCGGCCGGCGACACCGCCATACCAGGAACGTGCGGGCGCCGGGCATCCGCCGGACGTTGCGAGGGAGAGAGCAATGCAGTCGAATTCGTCAAGCCAGCCGCTTGGCCAAATGCCCACGCAGGTCGATGAACTGCCGGACGACCCGTCACACCCGGCGCCGGCGCCAGCCAGATATAATGTCATCGACCATCTGAGCCACTTCTCCGGCCTCGCCGTCGCACAGTTCTACATTCTCTGCGCCGCCGTCACGCTCTACGAAGTCGTAGCGCGCTACGTATTCAATGCGCCGACGCAGTGGGCCTTCGAGGTCGCGATGACGCTGTGCGCGTGTGCCTGGATGATCTCGGCCGGGTTCGTAACGCTCAAGAACCGGCACATCGGCATCACCGTCTTTTATATAATGGCCAAGAAGTCGACGCAGTGGTGGCTCGACCTTTTCGCCATGTCGGTCGGCGTCGTGGCACTGTTCCTTCTGGTCGCGGACGGTCTGCACCACTCGCTACAGGCGATCGACGGTATCGAGCGTGCCGGCAGCGCCTTCAACTCGCCGCAGCCGATGATCCTCAAGTCGGTGCTCGTGGTAGGCGGCATGATCTATCTGGTGCAGTTGCTGGTCAATCTGTACCGCCATTTCGAAAACAGATTCGCCAAGTATGCGGTGATCGCGGTCGCCGTGTTCATCGCCAGCCGCATCGTCGCGACCATCCTCGTCAACTACCTGGGCGAAGACGGGCTCTGGGGCATGGTCGACGAGGCGCTGCTGGCGACGGCGACGTTCTTCGATCCGCGCGAATTCATCGATGCCCGAAGCGTCGGCATCGGCACGTTCAGCATGATCATCGTCGCCTGCCTTCTGGTCCTGATGATGACCGGCATGCCGCTCGGCATCGTCACGCTGATCGTTTCCGTGATCTGTGCGGTGCTGTTCTTCGGCCCGAAGGGGTTGTACCTGGTCTCGACGAACGCCTTCGGGCTGCTGGAGAAATATCCTCTGGTCGCGGTGCCGCTGTTTGTGCTGATGGCGTCGATCCTTGAGCGCGCAGGCATCGCCGAGGATCTGTTCGACGCCATGTCGATTTTCGCCGGCAACCTGCGCGGCGGCGTCGCCGTGCAGACGGTCGCGGTCGCCGTTATCCTGGCGGCGATGTCGGGTGTGATGGGCGGCGAGATCGTGATGCTCGGCCTCGTCGCGTTGCCGCAGATGCTGCGGCTCGGTTACGACAAGAAAATTACCATTGGCGTCATCTGCGCGTCCGGCGCGCTGGCGACACTGATCCCGCCGTCGATCATCATGATCGTTTACGGCCTGTCTGCGGACGTCGGCATCGGCGACCTGTTCCTGGCAGGCGCCGTGCCCGGCCTGATGCTGGCGTCGTTCTACGCGATCTATGTGCTGGTGCGCTGCCACTTCAACCACGACCTGGCGCCGACCGCGGCCGAGGTCGCAGAGATGAACGGCGGCGATACGTCGCTTTCGCCGCACCGCAAGACGGCGGTGGTCCTGTGCATCGGTCTTGTCGGTGCGGTCATGGGGTCGATCTACGCCGGTATCGCCTCCGTTACCGAGGCCGCCGGGGTCGGCGTGTTCGGCGCCATCGTCGTCGCCGCCGCACGCAACCGTTTCAACTGGAAACTTTTGCAGGCGGCGCTGGCCGGCACGATGTCGACGGTCGGCACGATCATCTGGCTGATCCTTGGTGCGGTCAGCTTTGTCGGCATCTACAACCTGATCGGCGGCGGCGATTTCATGCGCAGCCTGTTCTCCGACCTCGGCCTGCCGGCGCTCGGCGTGATCTTCGTCATGATGGGGATCCTCGTTATCCTCGGCACCTTCATGGAATGGATCGCCATTGTTTTTATCACCGTTCCGGTGTTCGCGCCGGTGGTGGTCGAGATGGCGCCGGAACTGGGGCTCGACCCCTCCTGGGCGGCAGTCTGGTTCGGGATCCTGTTCGTCATGAACATCCAGATCTATTTCCTGTCGCCGCCGTTCGGCCCGGCGTGTTTCTGGCTCAAGTCGGTGGCGCCGCCGGATATCACGCTGCAGGAAATCTTCGCGGCCGTGTTGCCGTTCATCGCGCTGCAGATCGTCGGCCTGCTGATCGTGATGTTCTTCCCGCAGGTAGCGTTGTTCCTGCCGCAGTTGCTGAGTTGAGTTAGGGAGTTCGAACCATGATGGACATGAAGGACCGCGACGCCGATCTCGCCTACGGCCGGTGGCCGTGGATCGCCGGGTTCGCCGCCGGGGCGCTGCTGATCTGGCTGATGTTCCACCTTGCCACCGGATTTTCCTGATCGGATTTGCTTGGGGAAGCACATCGATGACGGCCAACAAGAAAAAGAAATACCAAGACCTGCGCTCGGCGCGCTGGTACGCACCCGACGACCTGCGTTCGTTCGGACATCGCTCGCGCACGTTGCAGATGGGCTACGATCCGAGCGACTGGGTCGGCAAGCCGTCGATCGCCATCATCAACACGTGGTCGGACATCAATCCGTGCCACGCGCACTTCAAGCAGCGCGTCGACGACGTCAAGCGCGGTATCCTGCAGGCGGGCGGATTCCCGCTCGAACTGCCGGCGCTGTCGCTGTCGGAGAACTACGTCAAGCCGACCACCATGCTGTACCGGAACATGCTGGCGATGGAGGTCGAGGAACTGCTGCGCTGTCACCCGGTCGACGGTGCGGTATTGATGGGCGGGTGCGACAAGACCACACCGGGTCTCGTTATGGGGGCCGTCAGTGCCGGTCTGCCGATGCTGTTTCTCCCTGCCGGCCCGATGCTCCGAGGTAACTACAAGGGCCGGCCGCTCGGCAGCGGCTCGGATGGCTGGAAGTACTGGGACGAGCGTCGGGCCGGGAACCTCTCGGCCGAGGAATGGGGCGCCGTGGAGGCCGGTATCGCGCGGTCCTACGGCCACTGCATGACCATGGGCACGGCCTCGACCATGACGGCGATCGCCGAGGCCATGGGCCTGACCCTGCCGGGGGCAAGCTCGATCCCGGCTGCCGACGCCAACCACATCCGGATGTCGGCGGCCTGCGGGCGGCGTATCGTCGATATGGTATGGGAGGACCTGACGCCGGAGCGGATCATCGACCGCCGTTCGATGGAGAATGCCGTCACGGTCGCGATGTCGATGGGGTGTTCGACCAACGCCGTCGTGCACTTGATCGCCATGGCCCGGCGCGCCGGCATCGACCTGACGCTCGACGACCTGGACGCGACCTCGCGCCATGTGCCGGTGATTGCCAACGTGCGGCCCAGCGGTGCGACCTATCTGATGGAGGATTTCTTCTACGCCGGGGGGCTCCGGGGCCTGATGTCGCGCCTGACCGGCAAGCTGCACCTGGATGCGATGACGGTGAGCGGCGATACGCTGGGCGAAACGCTGGCGGGTGCCGAGGTCTATAACGACGATGTCATACGCCCGCTGGACAATCCGATATATGCGCACGGCTCGCTGGCGCTGCTGCGCGGCAACCTGGCGCCGAACGGCTGCGTCATCAAGCCAAGCGCGTGCGACCCGCGCTTCGACAATCACCAAGGGCCGGCGCTGGTGTTCGACAGCTATCCGGAAATGAAGGTCGCCGTCGACGACGAGAATCTGGACGTCACCGCGGATCACGTGCTGGTACTCAGGAATGCCGGGCCGCAGGGCGGGCCGGGCATGCCGGAGTGGGGCATGCTGCCGATTCCGAAGAAGCTCCTGAAGGAAGGCGTGCGCGACATGCTGCGGATATCGGACGCGCGCATGAGCGGCACCAGTTACGGAGCATGCATCCTTCACGTCTCGCCGGAAAGCCATGTCGGCGGACCGCTGGCGCTGCTCAGGACCGGCGATATCGTGAAGCTCGATATTCCGAACCGCAGCATCGACATGCTGGTCGACGATTCTGAACTGGAAGCGCGCCGCGCGGCCTGGACACCGCCGGCGCCGAAGTTCGAACGCGGTTACGGCTGGATGTTCTCGAAACATATCAAGCAGGCCGATGAAGGCTGCGACTTCGATTACCTGGAAACCTCGTTCGGCGGGCCCACGCCCGAGCCGGATATTTTCTAATTCTTTAACGGAGAGTAACATGAGCACGACGGAACTCGGCGCAGATACGCGTGAAAAACTGATGCGGGTTTCGACGGCGACGCTTTGCACGGCGCTGTTCAAGGTGGGGCTCAAGAACCAGTTCATTCAGGATGTCCATCCGCTCGGTTTCAAGGGCGACAACATGGTCGGCCAGGCCTATACGCTGCGCTACATCCCGGCGCGCGAAGACCTGAATCCGATTTCCGTGTTCCAGGACCCGAACCACCCGCAGCGCGTCGGCGTCGAGGAATGCCCCGAGGGCTATGTCATGGTCATTGACAGCCGCAAGGACCCGCGCGCGGCGTCGGCCGGCTCGATACTGGTGACTCGCATGATGAAGCGCGGCTGCGCCGGGATCGTCACCGACGGTGGGTTCCGCGACGCGCCCGAAATCGCCAGGCTGGACATCCCCGCCTACCACAATCGACCGTCGGCGCCGACCAACCTGACCCGGCACCAGGCGATCGAGCTCAACGGCCCGATCGGCTGCGGCGATGTTGCCGTGTTCCCGGGAGACGTGATCGTCGGCGACGGCGAGGGAGTCGTGGTCATCCCGCTGCACCTGGCCGACGAGATCGCCGATGAAGCACACGAAATGACGGCATTCGAGGATTTCGTGACAGAACGTGTCAACGCGGGCGAGAGCATCATCGGCCTCTATCCGCCGACCAAGGAGGAAAACAAGGCTGCGTTCGAGGCATGGCGCAAGAAGAACGGGCGTTGAAAGGAAAACTGCAGGGGAGACCAAAATGACCGACATTACCGCTGACGACCTGAAGGTTCTGATGCAATGGGACACGCCGACGATCTGCAACGCGCTTGAAGAAATCATGCCCGAGCGCCGCAACAATGGTTTCACGACCGAGCAACTCGTGCCGCTCGACCCCGATCTGCCGCCGATCTGCGGGTTCGCGCGGACGGCATTGATCCGTGCCGCCGAACGGTCCTCGGACACGGTTGAACAGGCGGCGGCCAAGCGCATGCCGTATTACGAGTACGTCGCTGCCGAACCGGCGCCGACCGTCGTCGTCATCCAGGACATCGATCCGCGCCCCGGCTTCGGCGCCTTCTGGGGGGAGGTGCACACCCATGTGCACAAGGGCCTCGGCGCAATCGGTGCGGTTACCAACGGTTCGATTCGCGACATTCCGGACAGCGTGCGCGGGTTCAACCTGCTGGGCGGCAAGGTCGGGCCGAGCCACGCCTTCGTCCACGTTGTCGATTTCGATTGCCAGGCCACGGTTTACGGCCTGACCGTCGCAACCAACGATATCGTGCACGCAGACCGCCACGGTGCGGTGATGATCCCGGCCAAGGCCGTTCGGGAGATTCCGGACATGGTCGATCTGCAGCAGCGCAAGGAAGCCAAGATTCTCGACGCCGCGAAGAGTCCGGATTTTGATTTCGAGAAACTCAAGGCGGCGATTGGCGCGGCGAAAGACATTCACTGAGTTCGCGAATATTTCAGATGGCGCATTCCGACTGGATTCTCAGCGGTGGATCAGAGGACAACATCAAACTCGACATTGATTGTGTCAGCTTAAATAGAGAGTGGTCGTTCTCCAGTACCGCAGCGAGTACGACATCTGTCCCAATTGAAACTTGTCCGGATTGAATCCAATCGGGACACTTGTCCGTAAATAACAGGACGCAAATGGACTGAATGGGAAGACCGGTAGGCAAAACAGTAACCGAATGCACTGAATGGGCAGTAGTTCTCTCCCTTCACACGGCAGGGGTCACAGGTTCAATCCCTGTCGCGCCGTTCTCCCTCATAAACGATCTGAGCCAACGGCTTGTTCAGTCCCACAAGATGCACAACGTTACGTAATCTCGTTCACTTTCCGTTCACTTGGAGAAAACGAGCTTGATATCTCCCTGAATAGCAGTACGGTCTCGGTGGGCCACGCCTCCCCAACGAGGCGCGACCTTTCTGAGAGGAAAGGAGATAGCATGAATACCCTTCAGAAGCCGGACGTGCGTCCGGCGAACCCCAATTTCTCATCCGGACCCTGCTCGAAGCGCCCCGGCTGGCGCCCGGAACTGCTCGCGGACGCGTTTCTCGGCCGCTCGCACCGCCACGCCACCGGCAAGAAGCGCCTTAAAGACGTCATCGACCGCACCCGCGCGGTCCTCGGCCTTCCCGAAGGTTACCGCGTCGGCATCGTGCCGGCGTCCGACACCGGCGCCATCGAGATGGCGATGTGGTCGATGCTGGGTCCGCGCGGTGTCGAGGTGTTGTCGTGGGAGAGCTTCGGCAAACAGTGGGCGATCGACGTCAAGAACCAGCTCAGGCTCGACGATATCAAGCTCACCGACGCGCCCTACGGTGAAATCCCGAACCTTTCCGCAGTCGATTTCACCCGCGACGTGATCTTCACCTGGAACGGCACCACGGGCGGCGTGAAGGCGCCGAACGGCGACTGGATTCCCGCCGAGCGCGAGGGGCTGACCTTCGTCGACGGTACGTCGGCGGTGTTCGCCATGGACATGCCGTGGGACAAGATCGATGTCTGTACCTGGTCGTGGCAGAAGGCGATGGGCGGCGAGGCCGCGCACGGCATGCTGGTGCTGAGCCCGCGCGCCGTCGAGCGGATCGAGAGCTACGATCCGCCCTGGCCCATGCCCAAGGTTTTTCGCATGAAGAAGGGCGACAAGCTGAACGAGGAAATCTTCGAGGGCATCACCATCAACACGCCCTCCATGCTCTGCGTGGAGGATGCGCTGGACGGCCTTAAGTGGGCGGAGTCCATCGGTGGACTGCAGGCGCTGCTCAACCGGGTCCATGACAACTTCAAGGCGTTGAGCAAATGGGTCGAGGACGCGGACTGGATCGATTTCATCTGCAAGGACCCGGCGGCACGCTCCGATACGTCGGTGGTGCTGGTCGTCACCGATCCGTGGTTCACGGCGATGGACGAGGATACGCAGCGCGATTTCATCAAGAAGCTGACCGCGCTTTTGGATGACGAAGGCGTGGCCTTCGACATCGGCTCGCACCGCGACGCACCGCCGGGCCTGCGGATCTGGTGCGGCGCGACCGTCGAGGCGTCCGATGTCGAGGCCCTCGGGCCGTGGCTCGATTGGGCGTTTCACAGCGTCAAATCCGAACTGCAGGAGGCCTGAGCCATGCCCAAGGTTCTGATTTCCGACAAGATGAGTCCGCTTGCCGCGGACGTCTTTGAAAACCGGGGGATCGAGGTCGATGTCATCACCGACCTGGACAAGGATCAGCTTGCCGAAAGGATCGGCGAATACGATGGCATCGCGATCCGCTCCGCGACCAAGATCACACCGAAGACGCTTGCCAATTCCGGCAACCTGAAGGTTATCGGCCGCGCCGGGATCGGCGTCGACAACGTCGACCTGAAGGCCGCCACGGGGGCCGGGATCATCGTCATGAACACGCCGTTCGGCAATGCCATCACGACGGCCGAACACGCCATCACCATGATGCTGTCTCTGGCCCGGCAGATTCCGGCGGCGAATGCGTCGACCCACGCTGGCAAATGGGAGAAATCCCGCTTCATGGGTGTCGAACTGATGGGCAAGACGCTCGGCATTATCGGCTGCGGGAATATCGGCGCGATCGTCGCCGACCGGGCGCAGGGCCTGAAGATGAAGGTGATTGCCTACGATCCGTACCTGTCCGAGGAACGTGCGCAGACGCTGAGTATCGAGAAAGTCACGCTCGACGAGCTTCTGCCGCGCGCCGACTTCATCAGCTTGCACACGCCGCTGACGGATCAGACCCGGAACATCCTCGGCGCCGACGCGCTGAACAGAACCAGACCGGGCGTCAGGGTGATCAATTGCGCGCGTGGCGGTCTGGTCGATGAACTGGCGTTGAAAGCGTCCATCGAGTCCGGGCATGTCGCCGGCGCGGCGCTTGACGTCTATACCGAGGAACCGGCCAAGAACAATCCGTTGTTCGGTATGGAGCAGGTCGTGTGCACGCCGCATCTGGGTGCGTCGACTTCGGAAGCGCAGGAAAAGGTCGCGATCCAGGTCGCCGAGCAGATGGCAGATTTCCTGCTGACCGGCGCCGTCACTAATGCCCTCAACATGGCCTCCGTGACCGCCGAGGAAGCGCCCAAGCTGAAACCCTACATGGCTTTGGCCGAGCAGCTCGGCGCTTTCGCCGGACAGGCGACGCAAAGCGCCATCAAGGAAATCGAGATCTGCTACGAGGGCGACGTGTCGACGCTCAACACCAAGCCGTTGACGGCCATCGTGCTCAAGGGGCTGCTGGGGCCTCTGCTGGAAGGGGTCAACATGGTCAACGCGCCGGTGATCGCCGAGGACCGCAACATCAAGATGCTCGAGGCGAAGTCGGAAACGGCGGGCAACTACCACACGCTGATCACCGTCACCGTGACGACGGAGAACCAGGAACGCTCGGTCAAGGGAACGTTGTTCAACCACGAACCGCGCATCGTCGAGATCAAGGGCATTCACATCGACGCCAAGCTGGGCCCGAACATGCTCTACATCGCCAACCGCGACAAGCCGGGCTTGATCGGGGCACTGGGCACCGTGTTGGGCAAGGCCGGCGTGAACATTGCGACGTTCAACCTGGGCCGCGCCGGCGAGGGCGGCGACGCCATCGCCCTGATCGAGATCGACGGCCAGCCGCCGGAACCGGTGGTTGCCCAGGTCAAGGGATTGGAGCACGTGGTGCACGCGATCCCGATGCGGTTCTAGGGCAAGGCGCAGGGGGAGAGCATGGAAGCGACGACCGACAACCCGGTCGGCCACGACGTCGACGCCGAAGCGGCGGAGGTCCTGGACGTCTTGGCCGCGGGCGGTGTCGCGATTATTCCGCTCAACGTTGCCTATGCGATCCTCGGTCAGACCGAGGCAGCACTCCGCCGGATCTTCGAGGTCAAACAGCGGAGCTTCGACAAGCCTTCCGGCTTTTTCGGAAATGCCGATGCGTCGGCGGACCTGCATGTGCTGACGGACGAGGGAGAAGCGGTGCGCAAGGCGCTGATCGAAGATGCCGACCTGCCGTTTTCCATCGTTGCCGACTACCGCCCGGATCATCCGTTGCTCTCGAACGTCGATCCATTCGTATTGCAGACCAGCACCAAGGGCACGACTATGGACATGCTGATGAACGCGGGGCCGCTGCACAACGCGCTGGCGGCCTTGAGTTACAAGCGCGGTACGCCGGCGTTCGGCTCCAGCGCCAATCAGTCGCTGACGGGCTCGATATCGGCGACGCTGTACTTCGAGCCCGCCGTAATCGACGCCGCCAATATCGTCATCGATCACGGCACCTGTCGGGATGCCAATGCCGACGGGCTGTCGTCGACGATTATCGACTTCCGCGACTGGTCGGTGGTTCGTGCCGGTTGCCGGTTCGACGAGATATCGGCGTTCATGGAGTCCAGGTTCGGCATTTCCTTACGGGTCTAGTTCCGGATTTCACAGAGTTTTTCTGTTCTCGCTTGGTCCATAATTTCACAAGTTAAATCGTTGATTTTGATTTAAATCACACTAGATTTGCGGAGATACAATCAACTCTCGGAGGACGCCATGAGTTTACGACTGAACAGCCAAGCGCCGAATTTCACGGCGGAAACGACCGAAGGCACCATCGATTTTCACGAATGGATCGGGGATAGCTGGGCCGTCCTGTTCTCCCATCCGAAGGATTTCACGCCGATCTGCACGACCGAGCTCGGTTACGCGGCGAAGATCAAACCGGACTTCGAAAGCCGGAACTGCAAGATCATCGGCCTCAGCGTCGACCCGGTTTCGGATCACGTGAAATGGGCCAAGGACATCGAAAGCTCGCAAGGTCATGCGGTCAACTATCCGATGATCGGCGACCCTGACCTGAAGGTGGCCAAACTCTATGACATGCTGCCGGCGGATGCGGGGGATTCGTCCGAAGGCCGTACTGCTGTCGACAACCTGACGGCGCGGACTGTGTTCGTGATCGGCCCCGACAAGAAGATCAAGGCTTCGCTTACCTATCCGATGAGCACCGGCCGCAACTTCCACGAAATCCTGCGGCTCCTGGACTCCTGCCAGCTCACGGCCAAGGAACAGGTCGCGACGCCGGTAAACTGGAAGCAGGGCGAGGACGTGGTGATCGTACCCGCCGTTTCCGACGACGCGGCCAGGGAAAAGTATCCGGACGGCTGGAAGTCGCCGCTGCCCTATTTGCGGATCGTGCCGCAACCGAAGTAAGGCGCGCTCACTTCCTGAATAGAATCAGAGAGCCCCGGCCACGTGCGTGGTCCGGGGCTCTCGCGGTTTTTTTTACCGTTGCCCGCGCCAAGCGCGGGCCTCTGTTCCTGCCTGCCGCCGGTCGGCGTGCAGGCCTAAATGACTATTCGGATTTTCAAACGATTTACGGTCCGCCCCGTCCCGGCCGGGTGACGTTTAAACTCAGGCGGAACGTGGCCCCGTGCATCGCCGGGGCCAGGGACTATGGTCCGGTGGAGCCTCCATGCGATCTCTCCTGTGTTTTTATCGCGGGCAGCCCTTACGACTGCCCATAAATCGAATCGTACGCCGATCCGGTTTTGGGCGCAACGTCACGCCGGTTGAATCTTCGCAAAAACTTCAAAAATCTTGACGGGCGGGTGGTCAGGCGGCGTCGTCTGCTTTCGGCACGGCCGGGCGGTTCTTGCCGATCTCGGCAAGGTCGTAAGGTGTGGATTGGTAGAGGCAATTGACCCAATTGCCGAACAGAATGTGCGCGTTGGCGCGCCACGTGTTCACCGGCTCCTGTGCCGGGTCGTCGTCCGGGTAATAGTTCTTCGGCACCTGGATTGCAGCACCCTTCTCGACGTCGCGCCGGTATTCGTCGCCGAGCGTCGTGGAGTCGTACTCCAGATGATTGAACATGTGCACGTGATTCAGGACCGGATCCAGTACCAGTGCCATGCCCGCTTCGTCTGACTCCGCCAGCACTTGCAGATGTCCGAATTTCTCCAGATCCTCCCGGTGGTTTTCCGTGTGGCGCGAGACCGGTATCGGGATTGCGTCATTGAGGCCGCGCATCATCGGCGAGGTCGGCTGCAACACACTATGCCAGAAGACGCCGAACGCCTTATGCGGAAGTTGGTACTTGGGAATGCCGTAGAAATGATAGAGCGCGGCCTGTGCGCCCCAGCACAGGTTGAAGCACCCGTGCACGTTATCCAGCGACCAGTCGAAGATCTCGCAGAGTTCGGGCCAGTAACGAACCTCCTCGAACGGCAGTTTTTCGATCGGCGCGCCGGTGACGATCAGGCCGTCGAATTTCTCGCCGCTGACCTCGGTCCACGGGTGGTAGAAGTCGAGGAGGTGCTGTTCCGGCGTCGTCTTCGGTTTGTGGCTGGTGAGCGACAGCAGCGTGCATTCGACCTGCAGCGGTGTCGCACCGAGTACGCGGCCGAGTTGCGTCTCGGTTTTGACCTTTTCGGGCATCAGGTTGAGGATCGCGATCCTCAAGGGGCGGATATCCTGACGGATAGCGTCCTGGTCATTGATGATCGGGATGCCTTCGCTTTCGAGAACCTTGCGCGCCGGCAACTCCGACGGGATTTTTATCGGCATTTCCTGTGTTCCCTCAGCATTCCTGCCCGCGGCGCTGGGCGCGCGCCCGACAGACCTTGAGATAGCGGCTGGCGTTCGCCTGTGCAACCTCGCTGCTCGCCGCCTGCCTCTCGATCAGGTCATACAGAAGCCGGATGAACGCGTCGCTTGTCGGCGCCTTGCCGTTCTCGCCGCTGCCCGGGAACAGGTCGTCGACGTTGACCGAGAAACCGTAGTTCGCCGCGAACGCTTCGTAGCGCGGTTTGCGATCTTCCAGCAGCAGCGGAAAAAGGCGGCGCGCGAATTCCCGGCGGTCGACGCCCTTGCCGTCGTCGGGCTGTCCGGCAAGATGCGTCTCGATGAAACTCGGGTTATAGAAAAGCGGTTTGGGATCGCTCTCGGCGCGCCGTTTCAGGGTTTCCTCGCCTTTGGCATTGGCCCGGATGTAGAGGATCATCGTGTTCTCGCGCAGTGCCGAGATCACCGGATCGTCCGGATTGTCGATGTCCGCGATCTCGCAAAGGCTGCCGGACGCGTCGTTGATGAAATCCTTGCAGGAATAGATGCGCCACGCCTTGTCGAGGAACCGGCCGACGTCGCGCATGGAATTGATTTCCGCGTCCCGGTACTGGTGCTGGCGCTCGAGGAACGTCGCCTTGTCGAGGCCGCCGCCTTCGGGGTCGCCGAACATGCCGAGGTATGTCGACACCGGTTCCAGGTTGTCGACCGAGATGTTGTGATTGATGTAGATCGAGTCCGAGCGCAGCAATCCCGCCACGAACGGATCGGTCCGCATGATCCGGAATTTGATGTTGTCCAGAATGTATTCGGCCAGATAACCGGTGCCGATCCGGTAGTCGGCGGAATAGTGGAACCAGTTGTCGCTGCGCCGGAGCCCGGTCGACAACATGGTTTTGCCGACACCGGACATGCCGAGCAACGTCACCGCATGCGGCAACGCTCGGAATTCGTCGAAACTCGACAGTACAGGTGCCATGGCAATCTCACCGGATTTGTTTCGGGACTGAATTTCCCCGACATTCCCGTCGCCGTCAAACCCGGGATGGACCAAAGGACATTGTTTTTATGAGGAGCGTACCGTCATTCCGCCGCGTCGGGTTTCCCTCCGACGACGGCCGCGTAATCATCCTTCAGCCGCGCGATACCGCGTTCCAGGAACGAATCCCGCATGGCGTGACCGTTGCCGGGCCGGGCTGTCATCTGCTCGGGCGGCGTCGGGTTGGTGACTTCGGGCCAGTGGCCGGGCTGGGCCGTCGCGCCCTCGGCAGCGATGGCGACCGGGTCGTCGTCCTCGATCGCCGGCGGCTGGGTCACTTCCAGGCAGTCCCAGGTGATTTCCAGCGGAATGTTGTTGGGGTCGAAGAAATAGATTGACCACAGCGTGCCGTGATCGATGGCGCCCGTCACTTCAAGCCCAGCCGCTTCCAGCTTGTCCTTGAAAGCGAAGAGTTCCTCGCGGCTGTCGACGGTAAACGAGACGTGGTCGAAGCCGAGCGGCGCGCTGGTCGGGCTGCCGTGGAATTTTTCCTCCATCGTGCTGGCGCCTTCGTACTGGAAAAACGCGACCAGCGTGTTGCCGGCGCGGAAGAAGTAGTGCCGAAAACCGTCGTGCCCGATGCCGGAATGCAACTCCATGCCCAGCAGGTCGCGATAGAAGCGGATCGTTCCGGTCAGGTCCGGGGTGATAAAGGCGAGGTGGTTGATACCCTTGATTTCCATGAGGGGGCTCCCTTCGGTTCCGTACGTTTCCGACAGTATATCCGGGAAAGCGCAGTCTCGAAACCCGGGGCTCAGGCGTAGGGGTTCTTGCCGGACCGGGTATGGATGCGGATCGGGATGCCGTCGAGACCGAAATCGTCCCTGAGTCCGTTGGCGAGGTACCTTAAATAGCTGTCCGGCAGCTTGCCGGCCGTCGACGAAAACAGATAGAAGGTCGGCGGGCGGGTCTTGGCCTGGGTCACGTAGCGGATCGTCAGGCGCTTGCCGTGCGACCCCATGGGCGGCGGATGCGCTTCCAGCATCCCGGAAAGCCAGCGGTTGAGCGCGCCTGTGGGTACGCGTGCATTCCAGAGATCGAAAATTTCGAACACTGCCGGTAACAGCTTGTCGACGCCGCGTCCCGTCAGCGCCGACATCGTGACGACGCGCACGCCCCTGATCTGTTGCAGGGACGTCTGCAGGCGGTCTTTGATCAGGGCCATGGTTTCGTTGCGGTTTTCGATGCTGTCCCATTTGTTGACGGCGATGATCAGGGCCCGGCCCTCGTCGACGACTTTGCGGGCGATGGTCAGGTCCTGTTTTTCCAGCGGCTGTTCGGCATCCAGCACCAGCACCACGACCTGCGCATACTGAATGGCGCGGAAGGTGTCGTTGACGGCGAGATGTTCGAGTTTCTCCTGGACCCTGGCCTGGCGGCGCAGACCCGCGGTATCGACGAGCCGGATCTCGCGGCCCTGCCATGTCCAGGTCGTGGCGATGGCGTCACGTGTGATTCCGGCCTCGGGCCCGGTCAGCATGCGGTCCTCGCCCAAAAGCCGGTTGACCAGCGTCGACTTGCCGGCGTTGGGGCGGCCGACGATCGCGAGTTGCAACGGCGCATTCAGGATGGCTTCGTCATCCTCCTCCTCGCCGGTGTCATCGAACGGCAGGCCGCCCGCATCCGCCGCGTGCGCGGCGCGCCGGGCCTCGGCTTCCGCCTGTTCGTGGAACGGCAGAAGTGCGTCGTAGAGGCCGTCGAGGCCCAGGCCGTGTTCCGCAGAAAGGCGGATCGGGTCGCCGAGGCCGAGGCTATAGGCCTCAAGCACGCCGCTTTCGGCCTGCGCGCCCTCGCACTTGTTGACGCCCAGCAACACCGGCGTGTTCTGGCTTCTAAGCCATTGCGCGAAGTGGCTGTCGGTCGGCGTCACGCCGGCGCGGCCGTCGATCAGTAGAAGCGCGACATCGGCCTCGGCGACGGCCTGTTCCGTCTGCCGGCGCATGCGGCTCTCAAGGCTGTCGTCGGTCGCGTCTTCCAGTCCGGCGGTGTCCAATATGTGAAACTTGAGGTCCGAGATCGATGCTTCGCCCTCGCGCCGGTCACGGGTGACGCCGGGGGTATCGTCGACGATCGCCAGACGCTTGCCGACCAGACGGTTGAACAGCGTCGACTTGCCGACATTGGGCCGGCCGATAATGGCAAGGGTAAAACTCATGGCTGAAGCCTATCTGCGCGTCCGCGTCACCGGTAGACGACCAGTTCGGCGTCGTTGGCGAGGAAGATCACGGAGCCATTGGCGACGATCGGCGGCACCGACACGCCGTCCGGCATTTCCACGACACCGAGCAGACGGCCGGTGTAGGGCGAGACGGCAAGCGCTTCCTCGTTCGACCCGGCGACGATGATCCGGTCGCTGACGAGCAGGGGGCCGGTCCAGACGATCGGGTCTTCCTTGTCTTCGGGGTCTTCGAATCGGGGCAGGCCGATGACCCACATGACCTTGCCGTCCTCGCGGGCGATGCAGACAAGCTCGTTCTCGTTGGTGATGGTGTAGATATAATCGCCGGCGACCCAGGGACTCTCGGTGCCGCCGATCTCGCGCGCCCAGTTGCGGCGCCCGTTGCGGAGGTCGATCGACGCCATGACGCCAGCGTGACTGATGGCGATGACCCGGCCGCGGTCGATGATGGGGCGGCCGCGGATCTGCGCCAGCGAGGCGACGGCGTCGGTGCGGCGGATCGACACCAGGTTGTCCTGCCACACAACGCGGCCGTTGTCGGCGCGCAGTGCATAAAGTTCTCCGGACGTGTAGGGGACGACGACGATGCCGTTGTCTACGGCGGGCGACGCGCCACCGAGTAGAGAAGCGGTCTCCTGGCTGCCCTGGTGCGTCCACAGCGTTTTGCCGTCACGCGCATCGAGCGTGATCAGCGTGTTGTCCACGGTGACGACGAACACGCGGCCGCCGCGGACCGTCGGCGCGACGCGCATCGGAATGCCGATACGTTCCTGCCAGACGATCTGGCCTGATTTTGCATCGATGGCGAATACCACGCCGAACCCGGTGGCGACGAAGACGCGGCCGCGCTCATAGGCGAGACCCCCGCCGATATGACCTTCGTCGTCGTCGTCGGGCTCGAGATCGATATCCCAGAGCGTATCACCGTCTTCCAACCTGAAGGCGGTCAGTTCGGATTCCGTGTCCATCGCAAAAACGACACCGTCGGCGACGATCGGGGTTGCCACGAAGCGGAGTTCGTCGTCGGCGCCGGAGCCGATATCCCGGCTCCAGGCCTCGCTCAGGTCGTCGCGCACCGCAACATGGTGCATGGCGTGATTGGCATATCCGCCCGCCATCGGCCAATTGTCGTTGGGCGTCGGTGCCGGCAGCACGATGTTGGCTTCGCCCGGCGCCACATCGGCGCGCAGGCTGCGTTCGTTGGCGAGAACCGCGATCCGCTCGCCGGGCAGGGGTTCTTCCTTGGTGCTGAACGGGTCCAGATCTCTCAGTGTGTCACACCCACCGAGACCCAGCGTCACCCAGACCAGGGCGGTAAGCAACGCGGCTTTGGAATATGCGCGAACGTTTGGCACGGAAAACATCATTGACCGATCGCTTGTAGCAGTTCCTGAGCCCGTGAGCGTACGCCGCCCGGGGCTTGCGGGTCCAGAGCGATCGCCTGAAGCATATCGAGCGCCTTGTCCTTCTGGCCGAGCGTGATCGCGGCCATGGCGGAGATTTCGCGAGCCGAATGACGCCAGTTACTCTCTGCCGCCGTCAACGGCTCGAGCTTGTCGATGACGGTGGGGGCGTTGTCCTTGCTGATATCGAGCAATTGCACGGCGGCGAGCACCGTGGCCAAATCGCGAAACGACTGTGCGTTGCCCTCGTTGGCGGCGATCTGGTCGTAAAGATCGGCTGCGCCCTGTGAATCGCCGCTTTTGGCCATCAGGGCGGCGCGGCGGAGCTTCGCCAGCACCTCGATGTCACCGATGCCGTCGCCTTCGAGCTTCGCCAGGCTCTCGATAGCGCTCGCGGTCTGTCCTTCCTGGGCGAGGGTGGCGGCGCCGATCAGGCGGTCGGTGGATTCCAGCCGCACGCTGCGGTCGTAGGCGCGATATCCCTGGTATCCGGCAACCACGGCGACCACCGCCACCGCGACGGCGATGACGTACTTGCCGTAGGCTTTCCACAGCCTCTGCGCCTGTTCCTGGCGCAGTTCCTCGTCGATTTCGCGCAGTAACCCGTCGTCTTGCTGATCGGCCAACGTCGTCTCCGTCCATTCGGGCCCAAAGCAGTAT
>MRWG01001183.1_pt1 | contig 18317 bp, 16 predicted proteins | sample 1013341 | NCBI WGS metagenome assembly MRWG01 (sample SAMN06117577, study PRJNA244670) | biofilm metagenome | biome: Water; feature: Cathode Biofilm; material: Biofilm; isolation source: microbial consortium enriched at the cathode of a solar microbial fuel cell | place: USA: District of Columbia ... | reverse complement strand
TTCGATCAGGAACTGGAGGGTCTGATGCGCGTTTCCGTGGTCGCCACGGGCATCGACGCGATCGCCGCCGAGCAGCCGCGTCCGCAGGTGCTGACGGTATCCGAGCGGGCCGAGCCGCGCCGGATTCAGCCGGAAGCGCCGAAAGCCGAAGCGGCGCCGGAACCGGCCCGCCGCGTGCCCGCTGCGCAGCCCGCGCCGGCGGCCGCCGAGGAAACGCCGAAGCCCGCTGCTGCCGCCGCCGAACCGGCGGCGCCGTCCCGCGACAATGGCGAGCCCAAGGCTGAGCGGATCATGACTCCGAGCGGCGGGCCGACACGTGCCGCGGTGGGGCAGTCCGGAACGCAGGCCATGCCGCAGCCGACGCTCGGCGGTCTCGAACCGGAGGACCGCATCCAGGAATCCGCCGAGGATGACGACGATCTGCTCGACATTCCGGCCTTCCTGCGCCGCCAGGCCAACTGATCGGCGGCCGGCGGCCGTGAATCGCTCCTATCACGGTAAGGGGGCGCCTTCGGGCGCCCCCTTTTCCCGTGCGGCCCGCGAATTTCAATCGTTTCAAGTGCATATGTAAGTTATTGTTTTTAAAAACGAAAAAAGTAACATTCCGAAACAATTGTTGATTTGAGTGGATTGGCACCGCTTGCTAAACCGATCATCAACAAACCAACCAAACATAAGGGGCGCCAAGCGCTCGGGGGTTAAAGAGAATATGTTCGATCAGAATGATGACGCTGCGGTGACGGAACTCGATGCGAATGAGCCGGTGGTTCGTCAGCGTACGCTGAAATCTTCGATCAATTGCACCGGGGTCGGTCTGCACTCCGGCGAAAAAATCTCGATGACCATGAAGCCGGCACCGGTGAATACAGGCGTCGTTTTCCGCCGCACCGACATCAAGGGCAAGGGCGCGGTGATTCCGGCGCGGTTTGACCGTGTCGTCGACACGCGGCTTTGCTCGCTGCTTGGTAACGAGGATGGGGTCACCGTCGGTACCGTCGAGCATGTCATGGCCGCTTTGGCCGGTTGCGGCATCGACAACGTCGAGATCGAACTGAACGGCGCCGAAGTGCCGATCATGGACGGCAGTTCCGAGCCGTTCGTGTTCCTCATCGAATGCGCCGGGATCGTCGAGCAGGCCGCACCGCGCCGTGTGATCCGCGTCCTCAAGCGGGTCGAAGTCACCTACGGCTCCGGCCACGTCGCAATTTCCCCCGCCGATGCCCAGATCATCGATTTCGAGATCGATTTCGATAGCACCGTCGTCAACCGCCAGGAAATGAGCCTCAAGGTCGTCAATGGCGCGTTCCGCAAGGAACTTGCCAAGGCACGCACGTTCGGCTTCCTGCACGAGGTCGAGGCGCTTTGGGAAGCGGGTCTCGCCAAGGGCGGCTCGCTCGACAACGCGATCGTTGTCGGCCATGACGGTGTTATGAACGAAGACGGCCTTCGCTTCGATGACGAGTTCGTGCGCCACAAGGCGCTGGACGCGATCGGCGACCTTTATCTCGCCGGCGCGCCAGTCATTGGCCGGTTCGAAGGGGTTTGCTCAGGACACGCCGCCAACAACAAGCTGGTGAGGGCGCTGCTCGCGGACGAATCCGCATGGAAATGGGACGTGCTGCGAGGTGACGCAGTACGTGACGCCGTTGACGGCGGGCTTGAAGCGGAACCGATGGCCGCCGCGCTCTGACTTCCCTACGGCGTCCAGGGGACGCTGATTTCCGCAGTTTCGACTGAAAATTCCCGCGCTTCGCCGTGTCTCCGCCCTTGCGGATTCTCGTGTCGTGCGTGATATACTCGCGCACTGATCCGCCCTTTACAGGAATGGGAATGGCAAACCGATGCTTCGTGTTTACCGGTCGTTGAAGGTTTCGATGGCGTTGGCGCTTGCGGCGCTGGCGGTGACCGCGTGCACGATCAAGGAAGAGCCGGAATACGTCGAGCGGCCGGTCTCGGAGATCTACAACACCGCCATGAACCTGATGCAGGACGGGTACTATAAACGCGCTGCGAGCGAATTCGACGAGGTCGAGCGTCAGCACCCGTATTCGGTATGGGCGACCAAGGCCCAGCTTATGGCGGCTTACTCCTATTATCAGTCCAATCGCTATGACGACGCGATCATCGCCCTCGACCGGTTCACGCAACTTCACCCGGCGAACCGGGACGTCGCCTATGCCTATTACCTGAAGGCGCTTTGCTATTACGAACAGATTTCGGACGTCGCACGGGACCAGAAAATGACCGAACTGGCGCTGGATGCGCTCAACGAGGTCATCAAGCGGTTCCCCGATTCCGAGTACGCGCGCGATGCCAAGATCAAGATCGACCTGACGTACGACCATCTTGCCGGCAAGGAGATGGAAATCGGCCGCTATTACCTGAACCAGAAGCATTATCTGGCGGCGATCAACCGTTTCCGCTCGGTCGTGGAAAAGTACGAAACGACGACGCACGTACCCGAAGCCCTGCACCGGCTGACCGAAGCGTATCTGGCGCTCGGCGTGACCAGCGAGGCGCGCAAGACGGCGTCGGTACTGGGCCATAACTTCCCCGGCAGCGATTGGTACTCGGACTCGTATTTCCTTTTCGAGGAAAAGCCCAAGACCGAACCCGAAGAAAACCCCTGGTACAAAGTTTGGTGAACGTACTGACGCCGACGTTTCCGGGAGATCAACGCCCATGCTGACCCGGCTGTCGATCCGAAACGTGGTCCTGATCGACAAGCTCGACCTCGAGTTTTCTCCCGGTCTCGCCGTTTTGACCGGCGAGACGGGGGCCGGTAAATCCATTGTCCTCGACGCGCTCGGTCTGGCGCTCGGTTATCGTGCCGAGGCACGGCTGTTGAGGAAGGGGGCGGATCAGGCGAGCGTCAGCGCGGTGTTCGAGGTGCCGCCGGACCATTCGTCCCGCGCCGAACTGGAGGAAGGCGGTCTCGACGCTTCCGAGGACCTACTGATTCTGAGGCGCGTGCTGGGTACAGACGGGCGTACCAAGTCCTTCGTCAACGATCAGCCGGTCAGTGTCGGACTCCTGAAGCGGATCGGCGAGCATCTGGTGGAGATCCACGGCCAGTTTGAGACGCAGCGTCTGCTCGATCCCGCCGGGCACCGGGCGCTGCTGGACGCCTATGGCGGTTTCGATGACCTGTTGGGCGAAGTCGGACGGGCATTCGCGACGTTACGCGACATGCAGGCATCGCTCTCGGCCGCCGAAGAAGCGAGCCGGATGGCGCGCGAGAACGAGGAATTCCTGCGCCATGCCGTCGACGAGCTTGCCAAACTGGCGCCGGTCGCGGGCGAGGAAACCGCGCTCGCCGAACAACGCCGCATGCTGCAGCACGGCGAGCAGATTTCAACCGCGATTACGGCCGCTATGGAGGCCATCAACGGCGATGGCGGCGCCGGCGAAACGCTGGGCCGGGCATTGACGGAGATCGAACGCGCGGCAGGCAAGGCCGGCGGCCGCCTCGACGATACGCTGGGCGCCCTGCAGCGCGCGCTTTCCGAGGTCGCCGACGCCGGCGGCTTTCTGGAGCGTGCCCAGGCCGATCTGGATATGGACCCGCAGGCCCTCGAGGCGGCAGAGGAGCGCTTGTTCGCACTGCGGGCGCTGGCCCGCAAGCATCATTGCGAAGTGGATGCGCTGGCTGACGTACAGGCAAAGCTGGAAGCCGACCTGGCCGACGTCGACGCCGGCGGCGAGAACGTGAAGCGCCTGAAAGCCGAACTGAAGAAAGCGAAACAGGCCTACCAGGACGCAGCCGGGAAACTCAGCGCGGCGCGCAAGAAGGCGGCGAAGACGCTTGATAAGTCGATGGCCGACGAATTGGCGCCCCTCAAGCTCGGCCAGGCGCGCTTCGAGACCGGCGTGTTTCCGCTCGACGAGGATAAGTGGGCGGGGCACGGCGCCGACCGGATCGCATTCAGCGTTGCTACCAATCCGGGCAGCGAACCCGGCCCCCTGAACAAGATCGCGTCGGGGGGTGAACTGGCGCGCTTCATGCTGGCGCTTAAGGTCGTGCTGGCCGAGGCCGATCCGGTGCCGGTTCTGGTTTTCGACGAGGTTGACGCCGGGATCGGCGGTGCCGTTGCGGCGGCGGTCGGCGAGCGTTTGCAGCGTCTCGGCGCGGCGGCGCAGATCTTCGTCGTTACCCACTCGCCGCAGGTCGCCGCCAAGGGGTCGCGGCACCTTTACGTTCGCAAGGGGGTCGAGGGCGACGGCATGCGCACCGAGGTCGTGCCGCTCTCTGGCGAAGAACGGCGCGAGGAGATCGCCCGCATGCTGTCCGGCGAGAAAGTCACGAGCGAGGCGCGTGCCGCCGCCGATAGCCTTCTGAAAGGGGCCGCGGCGTGAGCGACGCAAATCCGGGGAACGAGCTTCGCGCCGTGCCGGTCGGCGAACTTCTGAAGCCCGATGCGGCGGTGGAACTGGAGGCGCTGGCTAGGGAGATCGCGGCGCATGACGCCGCCTACTACCAGGAAGACGCCCCCGAGGTGTCGGACGCCGACTATGATGCGCTCAGGAAGCGCAACGACGAGATCGAGGCGCGGTTCCCCGACCTCGTGCGTGACGACAGTCCGTCAAAGCGCATCGGCGCGGCGGTTGCGCAAGGCTTCGGCAAGGTCCGTCATAACCCGCCCATGCTGTCGCTGGGCAACGCGTTTTCACCGGAAGACGTCGTTGAGTTCTATGACCGCATCCGGCGGTTTCTGAGCCTGGGCGCGGACGAGCCCGTGGAGATCGTTGCCGAGCCCAAGATCGACGGTCTGTCGGTCTCGCTCCGATACGAGAACGGGAAGTTCGTACAGGGTGCCACCCGTGGCGACGGCCGCGAGGGCGAGGATGTGACCGAGAACCTGCGTACTCTCGACGAGATCCCGGACACCATAAAGGATGCGCCTGCCGAGATCGAAGTACGCGGCGAAGTCTATATGTCGAAGCCCGATTTCCTCGCGCTCAACAAGCGCCAGGACGAGGCCGGCGGCAAGGTGTTTGCCAACCCGAGGAACGCCGCCGCCGGGTCGCTGCGCCAGAAGGACCCGTCCGTCACGGCGGCGCGTCCGCTCGGGATATTCCTTTACGCCTGGGGCTACGTCAGCGGCGTGAACGGGCAGGGTTACGGCGGCGAGATCGACTGGCCGGACCAGTGGTCGTTCTACCACCGGCTCAGGAAATGGGGTTTTCCGGTCAATCCGTACGCCGCCGTCTGCAAGACGTTCGACGATACGATGGCGTTATACGACAGGCTCGGCACCGAACGGGCAACGCTCGACTACGATATCGACGGGGTCGTCTACAAGGTCAACCGGCTCGACTGGCAGGAACGGCTCGGCTTCGTCAGCCGCGCACCGCGCTGGGCGACGGCACACAAGTTCCCGGCCGAAAAGGCGACGACGCTGGTCAAGGCCATCGGTATCCAGGTCGGCCGCACCGGCACGCTGACGCCGGTCGCGCACCTGGAACCGATCACCGTCGGCGGCGTCGTCGTGCAGCGCGCGACGCTGCACAACGAGGACTACATCCGCGAAAAGGACATCCGCGCCGGCGACCGGGTGCTGATCCAGCGCGCCGGCGACGTCATCCCGCAGGTGCTGGAGGTGGACCTGGACGCGCGGCCGAAACCGGCGCCGCCGCCCTTCGAAATGCCGGAGACGTGCCCCGAATGCGGCAGTCTTGCCGTGCGCGAGGAAGGACAGGCGGCATGGCGCTGCACCGGCGGGCTGATCTGTCCGGCGCAGGCGGTCGAACGGCTCAAGCATTTCGTGTCGCGCGACGCTTTCGATATCGAGGGCTTCGGCGGCAAGCACATCGAGACGTTCTGGCAGGACGGCATCATCCATTCGCCGGCCGACATCTTCCGGCTTGCGGCAAAACGCGACGAGATCGCAGGCCGCGAGGGATGGGGCGAAAAGTCGGTCGAAAACCTGTTTGCCGCGATCGAGGAGCGCCGTGCCATAGAATTGGCACGATTCATCTATTCACTGGGGATACGTCAGGTCGGACAGGCAACCGCACGCCTGCTCGCGAGCCGGTACGGTAGCTTCGCGCATTGGCGCGACGCGATGATTGCCGCGGCGGACCGCGAGTCGGACGCCTATGCCGAACTGATCGATATCGACGGGATCGGCCCGTCGATGGCGGATGACCTGATCGGTTTTTTTGCGGAGGAACATAACCTTGAGGTTCTGTCCGACCTGGAGGATGCGCTGGAGATCGAAGACTTCGTCGCCGCCGATACCGGGAATTCGGTCATAAGCGGAAAGACACTGGTCTTTACCGGCAACCTCGAGGTAATGAGCAGGTCGGAAGCGAAGGCACGGGCCGAGCAGCTCGGCGCCAAGGTCGCGGGATCCGTCTCCAAGAAGACCGACCTGGTGATCGCTGGTCCAGGGGCAGGTTCTAAACGTAAAAAGGCGGAGGAACTCGGGGTAACGGTGATCGCGGAAGAACAATGGCTACAAATCCTTGAGGGAAATAATCGGCAATTGCAGCTTCTGTAAAAAATAAGTTTAAAGAATAGCGGGATATATGGGATTGTGCGTGCCGTCACACTTCCGATTTTGTTATAAAGATAGAATTCAAGGGTCCAATATCTCCCTAGGAGGACTAATAAAATGCCCCATCCAACAGACGTTCATGTCGGCCATCGCCTCCGAGAGGTGCGTATTATGCGTGGCCTTACGCAAACCCAATTGGGTGAACGTCTCGGTATCAGCTTCCAGCAGGTGCAGAAGTACGAGAAAGGCACAAACCGGATCGGCTCCAGCCGTCTCTGGGATATGTGCGGCATACTGGATGTGCCGGTCAGCTTCTTCTTCGAAGGGCTTGGTGACGACAACGCGGACGACGACAAAATCTCGCGGCGTGCGCTTCAACTCGCCAAGGAACTCGACCGGATCGAGGACGACGACGTAAAGACGAACTTTCTGCAACTTCTTAAAGTCTACAATACCAACTGACGTAACAGACCGATCCTCAGGGGGCGCGGGATCGGCATACGTTCAAAGGTTTATATCGAGAGCAGAGTGCGGGCCGATTGCGGCATCTTTGCCGTAGGCGCACCGGACCGGTACGTCACGTTCCGAACGACCCGCTGATCGCCTCCAAATTGTCCGGGTCCGTATGCACCGACCAGTCGACACGGTCGGCATGGACACGGAATACCGCCGTCACCAGCGTGCACCCGTAATCGTCGCCGCCGTCGCCGGGACGCCGGAACACGCTTTCCTCGCCCTCAGCGCCGCGCTGGAACAGGATGTTCTCGGCCTGCTTCGGATCGCCGCCGCCGGCGAGGTAATCGTCGACCGCGCGCTGGCGATGGTCCGACGACGACGTGACGGTCTGTTCCAGTGACTTGAAATGACCGTCGAGAAGATGGTTCGCGTGGCCCTGGGCGCCGTCCACGGTACGGATCACGCTGGCCGACGCCGGCGCCTCGATCGACATGGGCTGTTCGATGCCTCTCATGGCGATGCCGTGATGGAACCCGGACGCCCGGTCCGGGCGGCGCAGATGGCCGATGACGTCCGGAATGCTCTCCGATTCCAATACGGCGCGGCAGATGAAGTGCCGGGGTACGCCCGGTTTCAGGTCGCCGGCGCGGATGTTGTTGATGGTCTGCACGAGACCGGCCTCGGTGACCGCGGCGCTGTGTCCGGGCAGCATGCCGGGGTAGAGATAGCTATCGAACCCGGGGGCGTCGTCGGGACGTGCCCTGAGCCAGTAGCGGTGCGCCATGAAGTCGCCCGAGCCGTCCTCGTTGTGGGCGACGACGGCCGGAACGCCGGCCTCGAAGTCGCCGGCCGACATCACGGTCGTGCAGGCATCGTGCATCGCATCGAGTCGTGCCTGCGCGGTTTCCGGCGGGAACCTGAGGTCGCCCCGGCAGTTCCAGATGAAGAGCGTTTCCGTATCCGTGCCGATGGCCTCGGCCATGCCTTCTAGTTCCGCCATGTGGCGCGGATAGGCGCGCGACGCCGCGTCCCGGAGCGTTTTTACGTAGTCGCTGCCGGCGAACAGCTTGAGCGTATGCCTGAATTCGTGGTTGAGGGTGACAGCCTCGTTGAACGAACGGGCGACGGCGGCGCCGATCCGGCGGCCCATGTCCGCGGGCGTGCCGGCGGCTTCGATGATGTTGATGGTGTCGGTCATGTGTTGCTTACAGGAACTCCTGGGCATAGCGGTAAAAGGCGCCGACGCGGCTCGGGTGCTGGCGGAACGTCCTCAGCACTTCGCCGCAGGATGCCTTCGCTTTCGCATCCTGCGCCTTCAGGCCCTTTTCGCGGGCTGTGCCGAACGCCTTTACGGCGCGCGACGAGTCCTGATCGTTCTCGGAAATGTGCGCGAACATGCGGTCGATCTTGCCGAGCAGCGGTTCGACATCCTCGCCGCAGGCTTCGGCGCGCCCGGTCAGGTCGCCGATCCTGCGGGCCGCCTTCAGGGCGTCGGCAGGCGCCATTACGGGGCGGGTGACGACCGGCAGCGCACGCATGGTGGTGAAGCGCGGATGTGCGTGGACGATCTCGGCCTGGGCCGAATCGCACGGACTGGTCAGCGTGTTGCAGACGGTAATGCGGGCAAAGAAAGCGGCCCACTGTTCGCCGGTCCGGGGCGAGTTGGCCGGGCTGCCCGGGTCGTCCTTGTGCCCCGTCCAGACGCGGCGCACGGCATACGTATAGAAATCCCCGATGAAGACCTTGCCCATGGCGAACAGGGCCGTGTCGGCCGGCGTATCCTTGACCGCCGTACAGCGCGCGGTGAAGGACGCTGTCGTGCCGATCGCCGCTTTCTCGCGCTTGATCTCGGATATCTTCGGTTTGGCGCAGCCGGCGGTCATTGCTTTCGCGAGGTCCTGCGCGGCGAGTTGCGCAACCCGGTCCTTCTGGTTCTCGGAGCGCGTGATGACGACGCGTTCGACCACGCCGCCTTGGGTCAGGAAGCTGCGCCGCCATTCCCGGCGAATGCCGGTCTCGGTCTTTTCGGGCGCGCCGCCGGTCCAGTTGGGCGGCGGCGGGGCGATCAGCACCTCGCCGTTGAACGGCGCCTGCGCCCGTATCTGTTCGGGGATCAGGACCGCAGCGGCAAGCACGGCGAGTGGCAGGACGTGAAACTTCATGCGTCACTTATACGCGCCGCCGGACCTCAAGAGAAGAGGGCGGCCGCAAGTTCAGCGTGGCGGCGGATAAAAAAAGGGAGGCCGAAAGGCCTCCCTCGAAAAACAGGTTCGGATTCGCCCTAGTGGAGGCGGCCCGGCAATTGCTTGATCGCATCGTCGACCAGCGCGTCGGCCTTGTCGGCGCTGAGGCTGTCTTTCAGCACCTGGCCCGTGGCGGCGATGGCGACGTCCACGGCGCGGGCGCGGACCCGTTCGACGGCATGCTGCTCGGCCATCTGGATCCGGTCCATGGCAAGCTTCTCGCGGCGCTCCAGCGACGCTTTCAGCTTCTCGCGGCCCTCGCGGTCCATGCGTTCGGCTTCCTGCTTGGCGTGCTCGATGATGGCTTCCGCCTCCTTCGCCGCGTCACGCTGCTTGCGCTGGTACTGGGCCAGAAGGTCCTGCGCCTCGTTGCGCAGGCGCTCGGCCTCGTCCAGTTCGGCCTTGATCTTCTCGGCCCGCTCGTCGAGCGCCTTGGTCGCCATCCTGGACACCGGCTTGGCGACCAGGGCGATGAACAGCACGACGGCGACGGCGGTCCAGAATGTGGGATCGCTGAACATATCGGTCTCCCTCAGGCCTTGCCGTCGATGACGGCGTCGACGGCGCCCTCGACCTTGCCACTGGCGGGCGCTTCGCCGGTCAGCTTCTGGATCGCGTCGGCGGCGACGTCGACGGCAACGTCACGGACGCTCTCCATCGCTTTCTCCACCTCGGCGGCGATCGCCTTCTCGCTTTCGGCGATGCGGGCGTCGAGCTTCTCCGACAGTTCGGCCTCTTCCTTGGCGGCGGCTTCCTGGAGTTGCTGCTGCATTTTCTGAATGTCGGCGTGCGCCTCCGCGCGCGCGTCGGCGAGGGCCTTTTCGTAAGACGCAAGCGTCGCTTCCGCCTCGCGTTGCAGGTCCTCGGCCTTCTTCAGGTTGTCTTCCAGCCGCATCTGCCGGGTTTCCAGCGCGTCGGAGATCTTCGGCACCGCGACCTTCCACATGATAAGGAACATCGCGCCGAACGTGATCGCCAGCCAGACAAGCTGCGGTGCGTATGTGGTGACGTCTAACTGAGGCATGACATCCCCGCTTCAGGCGGTGGATTCCGCGGGCGGCCGGGCGGCCGCCCGGAAATCAACCGAACAGAATGACCAGTGCGATAACCAGCGCGAACAGCGCGATGGCTTCGACGAGCGCGAAGCCCAGCATCGTCATCGGGAACACCGCGCCCTGAGCGGACGGGTTGCGGCCGACGGCCTGGATGAACGAAGCAAAGATGTTACCGATACCGATACCGGAACCGATAACGCCGATAACGGCGAGGCCGGCACCGAGGAGCTTTGCAGCTTCAAGTTCCATGGGTCAGATCCTTTCTAGTTTGGTTCAACAGTTAAAGGGTTATCCGCGTGCCTTAGTGCAGATGCAGCGCATCGTTCAGGTAGAGGCACGTCAGAATGGCGAACACGAACGCCTGCAGGAAGGCGATCACGAATTCGAGGCCCGTCAGCGCGACGACGAACAGGAACGGCAGCCAGCCGGCGGCGATCCCGAGCGAGATGATGAAGCCCGCGAACACCTTCAGCAGCGTGTGCCCCGCCAGCATGTTGGCGAACAGACGCACCGAAAGGCTGATCGGACGCGACAGGTAGGAAATGATTTCGATCGGGATCAGCAGCGGCGCCATGTACATCGGCACGCCCGGCGGCATGAAGAACGTCAGGAAGTGCAGCTTGTGCTTGGCGATGGCGATCAGGGTCACGCCGACGAAAATGAAGAACGCCATCGCGAAGGTGACGGCGATATGGCTCGTGAAGGTGAACGAGTAGGGCATCATGCCCCACATGTTGCCGACCAGCACGAACATGAAAATCGTGAAGATGAACGGGAAGTACGGGCGGCCTTCGTTGCCCACCGTATCCTTCAGCATGTTGGCGATGAACACGTAACTGAGTTCCGCCATCGACTGCCAGCGTCCCGGTACCAGCGCGCTCCGGCGCATGCCGCCGACCAGGAACAGGGTGACGGTCAATACCGTCAGCACCATGAAAAGCGATGAATTGGTAAAGGATGCGTCGACGCCCGCGACGTTGATGTCCACGAGCGTTTTGATCTCGAACTGCGCGAGTGGGGATTGTCCCTCAGCCACCTCGATCTTTCCCTTCCTCGGGCGTCCCGGATGCTTTTTTTCCGGACGCGTCGTCTTTTTGTCTGTAGCCCGCGGTATTACCCATACCGGAGGCCAACCGATAAACGTTCATGACACCGGCGGCGAACCCCAAAACGATGAACGCCACCATGACCCAGGGACGCGTACCCAGCCACTCGTCGAGGGCCCAGCCGATGGCCAGCCCCACGGCCACGGCGGAAACTAACTCGACAGACACCCGAAAGGCAAGCCCTAGAGCCGTCTTCGGCGGCTCTTTGAGCTGCTTTTTCCAGAGCCGTCTGGATTCCTCGGTTTCCCGGGCTTTTTTGAGTTTCTGCCCGAAACTTTCGAGGTCTCCCGAGGGCCCTCGGCCGGTGTCGTCGTCGGATGCCATGAAACGTCCCCCGAGGCGGCCAACCGCCTCAAAAATGGACTATGCCACCCCGTTTCCCGTCCTTAAGTCCGGGGGTGTTGTAGCAAAATAACCGGGCCCCGCAAGCCCTGTTTTCGCGGGTGCGGGATTTGCCCCTCATCGTTCGAAACGCGCTGCGCGCTCCTCAGGATGAGGCCGCTATCCACGCCTCATCCTGAGGAGCAAGCAAAGCGAGCGTCTCGAAGCAGGGGGCGCCGACGTCGTTCAAGCCGACTCGCGGATTTCCTCGGCCTGCTGCAGGTCGACGGAGACGAGCTGCGAGACGCCGCGTTCCGACATGGTGACGCCGTAGAGCCGGTCCATCCGCGCCATGGTCATGCGGTGGTGGGTGATGATCAGGAAGCGCGTGCTTTCCTGTTTCGACATCTCTTCCAGCATCGAGCAGAAGCGGTCGACGTTGGCGTCGTCGAGCGGCGCATCGACCTCGTCGAGCACGCAGATCGGCGCCGGGTTGGTCAGGAATACCGCGAACAGCAGCGACAGCGCCGTCAGCGCCTGTTCGCCGCCCGAGAGCAGGGTCAGGTTCTGCAGCTTCTTGCCCGGCGGCGAGGCCATGATTTCAAGGCCCGCGTCCAGCGGGTCGTCGGCCTCGGTCAGTTCCAGGTGTGCGTGGCCACCGCCGAACAGCTTGGTGAACAATTCCTGGAAGTGCGTGTTCACCTCCTCGAACGACTGCAAAAGCCGCTGCCGGCCTTCGCGGTTCAGCTCCGAGATGCCGCGGCGCAGCTTGTCGATGGCCTTGATCAGATCCTCGCGCTCGGTATTCAGGGTCTCGATCTGCTCTTCCAGTTCGCGCATTTCCTGTTCGGCGCGGAGGTTCACCGGGCCCATGGTCTCGCGTTCGCGTTGCATGCGCTCGACCTTGCGTTCGGTCTGTTCCAGATCGGGCAGCGCCTTTTCAGGATCGAGCCCGGCGATCTCGAACAACTGGTCCGGGCGGCATTCGAGGCGGTCGTCGACCCGCTCGGCGATGGAATGGCAGGTCTGCAGCGCCTGTTCGACGCTGCCCTCGGCGCGGACCCGATTTTCGCGGGCACGCGCCATGTCGGCCTCGACGGTGCGCAGCCGCTTGTCGGCCTCGGCCAGACGCGTTTCCGCGACCTGAAGCTTGTCCGCGGCGTCGCGGCGGTTGCGTTCGGCGGTCTCGATTTCGGTAAGAAGCGCCTGGCGTTTTTCGTTCAAGGCCGCCGGCTTCTGCGCCAGGTCCTCGCGCACGGTTTCCAGTTCGGCGCGCCGGGCCGTCAGCTCCTCCAGACGGGATTCGGAGGACTGCTTGCGGTCGCCCCAGCTCTGCGTCTCGCGCGTGATCGCTTCGAGGCGCTGGTTACGCTCGCGCGCCATGCGCTCGATCTCGTCGTGGCGTGCGCGGCACTCCATGTGGTGCGAGCGGCGCTCGTTCAGTTCTTCCCTGAGCGTCTCGATCCGGGCCCGGTCGCCGTCGATGTCCGGCAGCGCGGTCAGTTCACGCCCACCGTCCTCGATCTGGCCGGTGACTTCCGTCAGGTCCGCCTCGACGCCGGCGATCTGGTCGGCGACGGCGGCCAGCTTGGAGCCGTGCGCGGCCATCTTCTCCTTGATGCCGGCCAGCACCTCACGTGCCTCGCCGAGCGCGGTTTCCGCGTTCCTGAGGCCGTCGCGGGCCGACTGCACGGCCTGGGCGCGGGTCTCGACCTCGGCGCGGGCGGCCTCGAACGCGGCGTCGGCTTCGGACAGACGCCGGTTGGCCCCCGCCGCCTGGCCTTCCAGTTCACGCAGCCGGTTGCGCTGTTCCAGCCGGCGCGCCGCCGACGTGGTGGCGCCGGCGCCGACGGTGTAGCCGTCCCAGCGCACCAGCGCGCCATCGCGGGTCACGAGCCGCTGGCCGGGCCGGAGCTGGTGGATCAGACTGCGTGCCGCGTCGACCGTATCGACGACGCCGATCTGCGAAAGACGGCGCGCCAGAGCCGGCGGCGCCTGCACCCATTGGCTGAGCGGGGTCGCGCCATGCGGCAGCGCCGGGGCGTCGGTCATCGGCGGCAGCGCGCGCCAGTGGATGGCCGCGGCCTCGTCGATCGGCGCCTCGATTTCGTCGCCGAGCGCGGTGCCGAGCGCGCCCTCGAAGCCGGGTTCGACGGAAACGGCGTCGATCAGCGGCGGGAACATGTCCGGATCGCCGGTGTCGAGCAGCTTTGTAAGCGCCTCGCGCTCCGCCTGCAGCTTGGTGGCGCCGTCGCGCGCCTCGTTGAGCGTCGCGCGGCGGGCTTCGCGGTCGGTTTCCGCCTGCCGGTGCGCGTGTTCGGCGGTTTCCAGCACGGCCTGGGCGTCCTCGACGCCGCTCTGGGCGCGCGTCACGTCCGCCTCGGCGTCGTTCATGGCGTCCGCCTCAGGGGCATCGGCCTCGAGCCGGGCGTGTTCGGCCCGCATTTCGTCGAGCCGGCCCGTCAGGCGCGTCTGGCGTTGGCCCAGTTCCTCCAGCCGCCGTTCCAGCGAACCGCGCCGGGCTTCGGTGTCGGCGACCCGCTGCGTGAGGCCGGAAAGCTCGGTTTCGTGCGCCTCGACGGCGGCGCCGGCGTTGGTGAGTTCTTCCTGCGCCTTGGCGCGGTTTTCCTCCTCGCCTTCGCGGGCGGCTTCGATCGCCGCCTGTTCCTCGGCAAGCCGCGTGTGCGCCGCTTCGGCGTCGGCAATGAGGGATTGTTCGCGGGTGGTGTCGGCGATGGTCTCCTCGATCCGGCGCCGCGTGTCCTCGGCCTGGGCCTGGATCCGCTGCTCTTCCTCGTCGAGGCCGTCGCGCGCGATGATCAGGCGCTGCAGGGCGGCGGCGGCGGACGCTTCCGAGTCGCGGAGTGCCGGGATATCGGCGGCGGCCTCGGCCTGTTCGGTGCCGGCCTCGCCGACGATGACGCCGAGCCGGTTGACCTCGGCCTCGACCTCGGAAAGGCGCATCCGGTACTGCTCGAGTTCGCTCTCCGCCGTGGTCCAGCGCAAATAGAACAGCGTTGCCTCGGCGGTGCGGATCAGGTCGGAAAGGTTGCGGTAGCGCGTCGCCTGGCGGGCCTGCTTCTTGAGGCCGTTCATCTGCGTTTCCAGCGTCACCAGGATGTCGTCGAGCCGTTCGAGGTTGGTTTCCGCGCCCTTGAGCCGGAGTTCCGCCTCGTGGCGGCGCGAATGCAGGCCGCGGATGCCGGCGGCTTCTTCTAGAAGCAGACGGCGTTCGGTCGGCTTGGCGGCGATGACGGCGCCGATCTTGCCCTGGCTGACCAGCGCCGTGGAGCGCGATCCCGTCGCCTGGTCGGCGAACAGCAACTGCACGTCGCGGGCGCGCACGTCGGCGCCGTTGACCCGGTAGACGGAGCCTTTCTCGCGCTCGATGCGGCGCGCGATCTCGAGATCGTCGGAATCGCCGAACTGGGTCGGCGCGCCCTTGAGGGCGTTGTCCAGCGTCAGCACCACCTCGGCGACGTTACGGGGCGGGCGGCGGTCGGTGCCGGAGAAGATGACGTCGTCCATCTCGCCGCCGCGCATCTGCTTGGCCGAGGTCTCGCCCATGACCCATTTCAGGGCCTCGACGAGGTTGGACTTGCCGCAGCCGTTGGGGCCGACGACCCCGGTCAGGCCGGCATCGATGTCCAGCGTCGTCGATTCGACGAAGGATTTGAAACCGCTCAGGCGCAACTTCTTGAAGTGCAGCACGCTCGTTATAGCTCCCGAATCCCGGCCGGCTGGGCCTTAAGTTAGTGGCCTAAGGCCCTGACTATACCCCATTTTATGTAAATATGGCGTCTTTTTGTCACATTTACACAACATATGGTGGGACTATAGGGGGCGGCCGGCGCCGGAGTCGACTCATTTCAGCGCTGATTTCTGGGGATAAGTTGACGGCACGAACACTCTTTCGTGCCGTCACCCCGGCGTCGGCCGGGGTCCAGGGCGTTAATCCGCAAACATCCGCTCCTGAGGCTCTGGATTCCGGCTTGCGCCGGAATGACGCGCAGTAGAAGAAACGGACTTAATGCCCCTTGAGCGCCTTGTCTATGGCGGCCTTGAGCTTGTCGACCTCCATCGCGCCCTCGACGATTTCGCCGGCGACGATCAGGGTCGGCGTGGCGTTGACGCCCATTTCGTCGTGCGCCGTTTGCGCCTTTTTCTGGATGCCGTTCATCAGCGCCGAATTGCGGACGCACTCGTCGACGTCCTTGGGGCCGAGCCCGGCCATGCGCGCGACCATGGTCAGCGCCTGCAGCGGGTTCTCGGAGCGGCCCCACTGGCCCTGGGTGTCGAAGAAGATGTCGATCATGCCCTTGTGGCGCTCCGGCCCGGCGCAGCGCGCGATCATCGCCGCGGCCAGCGCCGGCGTGTTGGTCGGGAAGTCGCGGTAGACGAACCTGATCTTGCCGGTGTCGATGTAGTCCGCCTTGATCTGCGGGAAGACGTTGTCGTGGAAATGCTTGCAGGCCGGGCAGGCGAGGGATGCATACTCGATCACCTCGACGGGCGCGTCTTCGTTGCCCAGCACCAGTTCGGTCATGGCCGTTTCGGTATCGACGATCTTGGCGGCGGCGGTCGACGGAAACGCGGGAGCGACGGCGGCGGCAAGGCCGAGGGCCGAAAACGTGCGGCGTGAAATCAGCATGGATCGATCTCCGTTCTCAATATTCTTCTGTCAGTTATCCGCTTCGCGGCGGCGGGCGACATTCTCGCCGAGCCGTGTCAGCACGTCCCGAAGCTCGTCGTCGCCGACGCCGGCGAGGCTTTGTTCGATTTCGGCGCGGTGCTCAGGACGGATCGCCGGCAGCGGCGGGCGCTTGTCGGCGTCGCGTTTGGGCAGCGGCCCGTGGATGATCTTGATGTCGCCGACGGCGTTGAAGCCGAAGAAGCGGTTGATGCGTTCCAGCAGGATCGGCTGGAAGTGCATGACCTCGGTCGCCAGCGCACCGTTTTCGAGCAACAGGTAGAGTGTGCCCGGCTGCGAGCGGTCGCGCGGAAAACGGATGCGGTCGGGCAGGCTGTGCGAGCCGATCAACTCGCCCGCGATCACCGGCCATTCGTTGACGATCGCGGCGTCGACGAAGCCCCGTTTATCCAGCGCCTTCTTGGTCAGGCCGGAAACGACGCGGCTGAGCGGCTGGCTGCGCGCACGGCGCGCCACGGCGTAACCTGAATTGGACGGGGATTGTGCCATGCGGGACCGGTGTTCCTGAATCTTTGCCGTTGCGCTCAAGCGTTCAGCAACCGGATGGTACGGGCGCGTCCCCGCCGGGGCAAGAGCCCGCGGGCCGGCTCGCGATCTTGTGTTCTCGGGAACCGCGCAGTATGGCCTGCAGATAGATACCCTATAGTAACGTTATGGCCGAACCCGAGCATATCCGTACAAAGCTCCTCGACTGGTACGACGCGCACCGCCGCGATCTGCCGTGGCGTGCCGCGCCGAGGGAACGGCCCGACCCGTACAAGGTCTGGCTTTCGGAAATCATGCTGCAGCAGACCACGGTGGCCACCGTCGGGTCCTATTTTGGCGATTTCATGGCGCGCTGGCCGACGGTCGGCGCGCTGGCGGCGGCGGACCTGGACGCGGTTCTGGTGGCGTGGCAGGGGCTCGGCTATTACGCGCGCGCCCGCAACCTGCACAAGTGTGCCCGTGCCGTCGCGGATGAGCACGAAGGCCGGTTCCCGGACACGGTGGCGGGGCTGAAGGCGTTGCCGGGAATCGGTCCCTACACGGCGAACGCCATCGCCGCCATCGCCTTCGACCGTGCCGCCATGCCGGTCGACGGCAATATCGAGCGGGTGACGGCACGGCTGTTCAACATCGAAACGCCGCTGCCCGGGGCCAAGCCGGAGATTGCGGCCAGGGCCGAGACGTTCGCGAGCGAGCGCCGGCCCGGCGATTTCGCCCAGGCGATGATGGATCTGGGGGCGACCGTCTGCATGCCCAGGTCACCCAGGTGCCTGTTGTGTCCGCTCGCCGACGACTGCGCCGCGCGCGCGGCGGGCGCCCCGGAAAGGCTGCCGGCCCGGGCGCCGAAGAAGGCCAGGCCCGAGCGCCGTTGCGTCATGTTCTGGCTCGAGAACCCGAACGGCGGCGTGCTGCTCAGGAAGCGGCCGGAAAGCGGGCTTCTGGGCGGCATGACGGAACTGCCGTCGACGCCGTGGCGGGAGGGGGACTGGCCGGACGCCGGCGAGATCGCCGCGCACCAGCCGCTCGATGCGGAGTGGCGGCAGGCCGAAGGCGAGGCGGTACATGTCTTTACCCACTTCCGGCTGACGATCCGCTTGTTGGTCGGTAAGAGCCGCGCCCGCGCCAACGCCGACGGGTTCTGGGTCCGGCCGGAGGATTTTCCGGACCACGCCCTGCCGACCGTGATCAAGAAGGCGGTAAAGCTGGTTTCAGGAACGTAGTGTTACCCCGACGTTATTGCCCGCTTGAACGCGGCGATATCGCCGTCGAGGGTGCGCTGGATATGCCGGGTCAGGGCCTGCGCCTGCAGGATCGCCTGCCCCCGCTCGGGCAGCGCCAGCACCCGGTCCAGTTCGACGAGCGCGTTGACGAGGCGCCGGAGGCCGTGGTTCTCGGCCCAGGTCTGGAAATCGTGCGTTTCGACACGGAGCTTCTGCACG
>MRWG01001182.1_pt1 | contig 18320 bp, 16 predicted proteins | sample 1013341 | NCBI WGS metagenome assembly MRWG01 (sample SAMN06117577, study PRJNA244670) | biofilm metagenome | biome: Water; feature: Cathode Biofilm; material: Biofilm; isolation source: microbial consortium enriched at the cathode of a solar microbial fuel cell | place: USA: District of Columbia ... | reverse complement strand
TCTCCTCACGGCTTTTGATTGGTGAGGCTGATCTTATCAGACCTCGTTCGCCCGAGGAGAGCGACCGCCGCGATCACACCATGTCATTCTCTTCATGGCGCCTGATACCTTCATGACCTGGGCATGGATTCACCTTAATCAGCGCCCGGATGCCTGCGCCTATATCGACGATGTAATGGAAGGCCGCGTCCGCCTGGACTATGAGCGTCCGTGACGCGATCACTCGGTCAATTCGACAATCAGCAATTCCCGCTCCGACGCGCCGCGCGCGTGGTCTAGCGCCTCCTGGTATTCGGGGCTGTGATAGCACGCCTCGGCCGCCTCGAGGCTGGGAAAGCGGGCCACCACGTTTCGGGGGCGATCCTTGCCCTCGAGTTGCACATACCGCCCTCCGCGCGCGAGGAACTCGCCCCCGTGCGCGGCGATCGCCGGTCCGGCGAGCGCCGCGTAGCGACCATAGGCGTCGGCATCCGTGACGGTGACATGGGCGATCCAGAGTGCGGGCATGGGGGTATCCTTTCACAGGGCGTGGTGGTGAGGTCAGACGCCGTCGACGATCACAAGGTCACGGTTCGCCGCCGACAGGGCGAGCGGCAGGATACGGCGATATTCAGCGCAGTTGTACCAGTCGAGCGCGGATTGACGGTCGGGAAACTCGATAATGACGTGCCGGTCGGGGCAATTGCCCTCGATCACGGTCTGTGCCCCGCCCTTCGCCAGGAACCGACCGCCGAACTTGCGTGCCAGCGCCTCGGTCTGCTCGGCATAAGCGGCATAGTCCTGCGGATCGGTGATGGTGATCCGACCGATGATATAGACGCTCATTCCCCCTCCTCAGGAGGCCAGAACCTCCTCCGCCGCGGTGATCGCCGCCTCGGCGCCGCCGATATCGCTGCCGCCGCCCTGCGCCATGTCGGGACGACCGCCGCCGCCCTTGCCGCCGAGCGCGGGCACCGCCGCGCGCACGAGGTCCACGGCCGAAACGCGGCCTGCAAGGTCGGCGGTCACGCCCGCCGCCACCGCCACCTTGCCGCCGGTATCGGCAATAAGCAAGATGGCACCGCTGCCAAGACGCGCCTTGTGTTCGTCGATGAGCGGCGGCAGGTCGCGCCCCTGCACGCCGGAGAGCACCTGCGCAAGGAAGGTGACACCGCCCACCTCCCGCGGTTCCGGACCGGCATCCCCTGCGGCGCCGCCCGTCATCGCCAGCTCGCGGCGCAGCTGCGCCACCTCGTTGGCCAGCGCCCGGCGCTCCTCGACGAGCGCGCGGACGCGCTCGGGCACGTCTTCGGCCCGCGCCTTCAGGTCCCCCGCCACCGCCGCGAGGCCGGCACTCCGCGCAGTGAGATGGTCGAATGCCGCCGCCCCGGTCAGTGCCTCGATCCGGCGCACCCCGGCGCTCGACGCCCCTTCGCCGATCACGGCGAAGGTGCCGATGTCGCCGGTCCGTCGCACATGGGTGCCGCCGCACAGCTCGATCGAGTAGGTCGTCCCGTCCGTGCCCTTGCCGGAGCCGTCTAACCACCCCATCGAGACCACCCGGACCTCGTCACCGTACTTCTCACCGAAAAGCGCCTGCGCGCCGATGGCACGGGCGTCGTCCGGGGTCATGATCCGCGTCTCCACGGGGCTGTTCTGGCGGATGAAGGCGTTGACCTCCGCCTCGACGCGGGAAAGATCGTCGGGATCGAGCGCCTTGGCATGAGAAAAGTCGAAACGCAGCCGGTCCGGCGCGTTGAGGCTGCCGCGTTGCGCTACATGCGGTCCAAGCGCGCGCCGTAACGCCTCGTGCAGAAGGTGCGTGGCGGAGTGATTGGCGCGGATGGTGCTGCGCCGCTCGTGATCGACCTCGAGCCGCGCCGCCTCGCCCGCCTTGATCTCGCCGGTCTCGACCTCGGCCATGTGCACGAACACGCCTGCCACCTTCTTGCAGTCGCTCACCCGGGCGCGGCCGCTCTCGGTCTCGATCACCCCTGTGTCGCCGACCTGCCCGCCGGCCTCGGCATAGAACGGCGTCTGGTTGAGCACGATCTGCACGCGCGTGCCAGGCGCGGCCTCCGCAATCTCGGTGCCATCGGCGACCAACGTCAGGATGCGCCCCTCGGCGCGCTCGGTCTCGTAGCCAAGAAACTCCGTGACCCCGTGGGTCTCGGCAATGTCGAACCACACCTGCTGATCAGCGGTCTCTCCCGACCCGGCCCACGCGGCGCGCGCCTTGGCCTTCTGTTCGGCCATCGCCGCCTCAAAACCCGCAAGATCGACCTCCCGCCCCTGCTCGCGTAGCGCGTCTTGCGTCAGGTCGAGCGGAAACCCGAACGTATCATAAAGCCGGAACGCCGCCTGACCGGGGAGTGCCGCACCCTCCGGCACGTGGCCAAGCTCATCCTCCAGAAGCCGCAAACCACGCTCCAGCGTCTGGCGAAACCGCGTCTCCTCGAGACGCAACGTCTCGGTGATAAGCGCTTGCGCGCGGCCCAGCTCCGGGAATGCCTGCCCCATCTGCGCCACCAGCGCGGGCACCAGCCGGTGCATCACCGGCTCCTTGGCGCCCAGCATGTGCGCATGGCGCATGGCGCGGCGCATGATCCGGCGCAGCACGTAGCCGCGCCCCTCGTTGGAGGGCATCACGCCGTCGGCGATGAGGAACGAGGTCGAGCGCAGGTGATCCGCGATCACCCGGTGATGCACGCGGCCCGGTCCGTCGGGATCTGCGCTCGTGGCGTGCGCGCTCGCCTCGATCAGGCTGCGCATCAGGTCGGTGTCGTAGTTGTCGTGCTTGCCCTGCAACAGCGCACCGATCCGCTCGAGCCCCATGCCGGTATCAATGGACTGCATGTCGAGCGGGCGCATCGAGCCGTCCTCGAACCGCTCGTTCTGCATGAACACGAGGTTCCATATCTCGATGAAGCGGTCGCCATCCTCATCGGGGCTGCCCGGCGGCCCGCCGGGCACTTCGGGGCCGTGATCGTAGAAGATTTCGGTGCACGGCCCGCACGGTCCGGTCGACCCCATCGACCAGAAATTGTCTTCGCTCGCGATGCGGATGATCCGCTCGTCGGGCAGGCCTGCGTATTTCTTCCAGATATCCGCGGCCTCGTCGTCCGTGTGGTAGACCGTCACCAACAGCTTCGAGGAATCGATCCCGAAATCGCGCGTCAGCAGATCCCAAGCGTAAGGGATGGCCTGCTCCTTGAAATAGTCCCCGAAGCTGAAATTCCCCAGCATCTCAAAGAACGTATGATGCCGTGCGGTGTAGCCGACATTGTCGAGATCGTTGTGCTTGCCGCCGGCGCGCACGCATTTCTGGCTGGTCGCGGCGCGCGTGTAGTCGCGATGCTCGACCCCGGTGAAGCAGTTCTTGAACTGCACCATGCCGGAATTGGTGAACATCAGCGTCGGGTCATTGCGCGGCACCAATGGCGAGCTTTCGACGACGCGGTGGTCGTTGCGCTCGAAGAAATCGAGGAATGCGCTGCGTATCTCGTTGAGCGTGGGCATGGATGTGGGGCTTCCGGCATTGTGAAACAGGGCGTTCGTGCCGATTTAGCCGTCAGCGCCGCCCGTGTCCACAGCCCAAAACCCCTTGCCGCACGCTCGCGCTCAGGCTTCTAGGACGGGCCCGGTGTCGGTCTCTTCTGCCATGTCGAAATCGAGCCCGTGCGCCGCGCGGATCTTGTCCTCGATCTCGGTTGCGACCCGCGGGTTCTCCTTCAGAAATGTCTTGGCATTCTCGCGGCCCTGCCCGATGCGCTCGTCACCATAGCTGAACCAGCTCCCCGACTTATCGACGATGCCTGCCTTCACACCCATGTCGAGAAGCTCCCCGGTCTTGGAGATTCCCTCGCCATACATGATATCGAACTCCACCTGCTTGAAGGGCGGCGCGACCTTGTTCTTGACCACCTTTACGCGGGTTGCGTTGCCGACAACCTCGTCTCGATCCTTGATGGCACCGATGCGACGGATGTCGAGACGGACTGAACTGTAGAACTTGAGCGCATTGCCGCCGGTGGTGGTCTCGGGACTGCCGAACATGACGCCGATTTTCATGCGTATCTGGTTGATGAACACAACCGTGCACTTGGTGCGGCTGATCGAGCCGGTGAGCTTGCGCATGGCCTGGCTCATGAGCCGCGCGTGGACGCCCACGCTGCTATCGCCCATCTCACCCTCGAGTTCAGACTTTGGGGTGAGTGCGGCAACCGAATCGACGACGATGAGGCTGACCGCGCCGGAGCGCACCAGCGTATCGACAATTTCGAGCGCCTGTTCGCCGGTATCGGGCTGCGAGATGAGCAACTCGTCGAGATCGACACCGAGCTTGCGCGCATAGATCGGGTCGAGCGCGTGCTCGGCATCGACGAAAGCGCAGACACCGCCCTTTTTCTGTTCCTCGGCCACGCAATGCAGCGTGAGCGTGGTCTTGCCAGAGCTTTCGGGTCCGTAGACTTCCACCACGCGCCCCTTCGGAATACCACCGATCCCGAGTGCGATGTCGAGACCGATGGAGCCGGTAGAGGTGGCTTCGATGTCGGCGACGGGATTGTCGCCGCCCATCTTCATGATCGAGCCCTTGCCGAATTGCCGTTCGATCTGTGCCAAGGCGCTGTCCAGCGCCTTCTGCTTGTCCGCCATACGCTTGTTGTCCATTGAAAGTAGGTCTGCCGTTGCCATTGCGTAGCTCCGTTATTTCATACCCCGTGGAGGGCAGCAATGCCCGCCTTTGTTCTGGTATTGTTCCCATTCATGGGGCAAAACACACGCCATGACAAGAGACAATCTTGGTGATGACAGCATCCCGGCGAGACGTTAAGAAGTTATTGACGCCGATGCCAAAACTGGCGACTAGGATCGGGACACACTGGATTTGCTCGTTTTCTCTCGACAGAACCTTGTCCTTCTCTCGGTTCCCAAGACCGGCAGTACCGCCTACGAGGCCGCGCTCGCGCCCCATGCTGCGATGGTGATCAGCGCGCCGCCCGACCTCAAGCACGCGCCTGTGTTTCGATACAACCGCTTCTTCCGGCCGATGATCGAACGCTTCATCGGTGCCGATCCGGACGTGGTCGCCGTGATGCGCGAGCCGATCGACTGGCTGGGAAGCTGGTACCGTTATCGTCGCCGCGATGCCCTTGATGGGCACCCCAACAGCACAATCGGCCAGAGCTTCGACGAGTTCGTGGCCGCCTATTGCCGCGGAGATGCGCCGCCCTTCGCCCGTGTCGGCAGCCAGGCGAAGTTCCTCGAGCCCCAACGCAATGGTACCCGCGTCACCCATCTCTTTCGCTACGAGGACCAGGACGGGTTGCGCGGTTTCCTCGAACGGAGGCTCGGTGTCTCCATCGACCCCCCCTCCTGCAATCGCTCGCCGCCGTCCGCGCTCGAGCTGTCCGCACGTATCGAGGGGCGACTGCGCCGCAAGTACGCGGATGACTTCACGCTCTACGACGGGATCGGTCCGGACGGGCACTACGAGGCTCCCGCGCCGCTCCCGCCGCCCACCTCCTGAATATCTGCGCCGTCAAAATCCGGTTTCCGCGCCAAGCGGTGCACCGTCTCCACAAGCTCGTCGAGGGAAAACGGCTTGGGCAGGAAGACCGACCTCGGCAACCGCGCCTGCGCGTCGCCAAAGGTCTCTTCGGCATAGCCGGAGACGAACACCACGGGCACGTCCGGGCGATCGGCCAGCGCCCTTTGCACCCAGCCCGGACCGTCCAGCCCCGGCATCACGACATCGGTGACGAAAACATCCACCGAAAGCGTCCTGTCGCCAAGGATCTCGAGCGCCTCCTCGGCAGAGCCTGCCTCGATCACGCTATAGCCGCGAAGTTGCAATGCACGGCTCGCGAATGCGCGCACCGGCACCTCGTCCTCCACGAGCAGGATTACCCCGGCGCCGCGCGCAGCGTCGGGTGAGGCCGCACCGCCCTCCGTCCGCGCGGCCTCGCAATGCGCGTGAGCCGGGAAATACAGCCGGAACGTTGTGCCCCGCCCCTCAACGCTATCGGCGAAGATGAAGCCGCCGCTTTGCTTGACGATGCCATAAACCGTCGACAGGCCGAGCCCGGTGCCCTTGCCGACACCCTTGGTGGTGAAGAATGGCTCGAACACCTTGTCGAGCTTGTCCGGCCCAATACCGGCACCCTCGTCTATCACCTCGACCGAAACATACTTGCCGGGGGCCACGACTGCGCGGTCGCGGCACAGCGGCTCGTCAAGCGCGATGTTCTGCGTCACGATACGGATATCCCCTCCATTGGGCATGGCGTCCCGGGAATTGACCACCAGGTTCATGATGACCTGCTCGAACTGGCGCTTGTCTGCCCGGATCGCGTCGAGGCCCGGATCGTGGCTCAGTGTGAGCGTTATCCGCTCCCCGACGAGCCGATTGAGCAGGTGCGTGAGATCCGAAAGCGTGTCGCGCAGATCGAGAATGCGGGGGTGCATCGTCTGCTTGCGCGAATAGGCGAGCAGTTGGCTGACCAGTGCCGCGGCGCGGTTGGCATTCTGGGTGATCTGGGTCAAGTCGGCATAGTCCTGATCTCCTGGATCGTGGCGGAGCAGGATCAGGTCGCAATGCCCGGTGATCGCGGTGAGAAGATTGTTGAAATCATGCGCGATCCCCCCGGCAAGCTGGCCGATCGCCTGCATTTTCTGGCTCTGGACGAATTGCGCCTGAAGTGATTTGAGCTCCGTGGCGTCAGTCATCACCGCGATGAGCACCGTCTCGTCGCCGTCGCGCGCCCGGTTGAGCGCCACCTGCACAAACCTCTCGCCCTCGGCCTGCCGCACGCGCAGGAACTCGGGGTGAACCGTCCCGCGCTCGGCGGCCGCGTCGGCGATCCAGTCTGCAACCGGCCGACCAAGCCCCTCGAGCATCTCGCCAAGCCGCAGGCCGCCTGTCTCCTCACAGCCCAGCAGCATCCGTGCCGGCCTGTTGGACAGACGGATACAGCCCTCGGTGTCGAGCTTGAGCAGCGGAACCGGTAAATGGTCGAAGAAGACCCAGCCGTCCACCGCGCCCGGCCCGGTCTCGATCCCCGGCAGGAGATACGCCTCTCGGCGCCCGGCGATACCAAGCCGCTCGAAATACAGACAATCAAGCGGTCCGTCCGGCGTGGCAACCTTGCAAAAGGCCCCCGATCGCACCGTTCCGGTGCCGCAAACCTCGTCGAGCGTGCGGACGCGGCTGCCTATCAAATCGCGCGCCGCCGGGTTCATGTAGAGCACGGTGCCATTGCGCCCGAGCGTCATCATCGGAAGCGGATGTGCCTCGGGGTCCCTGAGCGGGGGATCGGCGGATTTCTCGATGCGCCACATGTAGAGCGCCTCGCCCGCCTTGTGCACCGAGAGACGCATGTGGCCCGCACGCGTCACCATGTCCTCCCGCGCCGCGCCGACCGCGGCGGCGCGCGATTCCATTCGGAACAGGAGTGGGCCGGGATTGGCAAGCTGCTCGCGCAGTAGGGCCGCAAGCGTGCTTCCCTTTACCGTCGCGAAATCATGGCGCGCAGCGCGATTGGCGAACACGATCGCGCCCTCGGGGCCGGACAACAGAAGGGGCTGCGGGTCGTGCTCAATAACGCCAGCGGCTTGGGAGAACAACGCCGCGCTGTCACGCGCGGCGCGATACCGGACCACCCAGAGCCAGAGCGCCGCGCAAAACAGGATTGCGGCTACGAGCGTCAGCATCCACCGTGCCTGCCCGCTGCCCATCAGAATACCTGTCGCTGCAAAGAGCGCCGCTGCCACCCCAAGGATACCCGCACGCGGAGCCAGCCGCTGTCCGGCACGCTGCCAGTTCTCTTCGGATATTGTCAGGAATGCCACCCGCCGCGCCTTTTGCTCCATGACCTCTCCGGCGCGATCCTGCGACGAAACGATTAAGGCAGACTTAACGGCAACGGAAAAATCACGTCAAGATTGCAATCATGAATTAAACTCGCGAAAAAAATGTGTTGAAAAGAAACCGTCCCCGGTCTCGCTGATCGGCCAGCGCCTCGACGTTGCACAGAACCAATCGCCGGATTCACATAAAAAACGGTCGATAACACGCTCGTTTTCCTCGATAAAAATAGAACATGTGCAATAAACGAGCCGTCCGCCAGGTGCGACGAGATCCGCCGCCCGCACGAGGATATCGTGTTGCATGCGACCCAGGTCCGCCAGATCGTCGGGCGTCAGGTTCCATTTGGCCTGCGGCCCGCGCCGCCACGTGCCGCTACCGGAACACGGCACGTCGCAAAGCACCGCATCAAACGGCGCAAGTCCCTGCAAATCTTGCGTTTCACAGAGCCGAACCTCCGCCCCCGCCCGGGCCGCGCGGGCCGGCAGGTCGGACATGCGGCGCGCCGAGGCATCATGGGCGAACCATTCCCCGTCGAGCCGGGCAGCAAGCGCCAGCGTCTTGCCGCCGCCCCCCGCGCAGTAGTCCAGAACGCGCGCCCCGGGCCGCAGGTCAAGCGCCTCCATCGCCGCCTGGCTGCTGGCATCCTGAAGCTCGACCGCGCCTGTCCTATAAAGTGAAGACATGGAGATCTTACGTTCACCTTCAAGAACATGCAGCGCCATCTTCGCCTCATCGAGCGGGCGGGTGACGATTCCCTCCCGTGCCAGCGCCGCTTGCGCCGCAGAGCGCGACATCCGCCGGGCATTGACCCGAAGCGTGACCGGCGCGCGGTGGCGCAGCATTTCGGCTGCCTGCGCCGCCCCGTTGTCGAGAGCGGCCTCGAAGCGCGGCCAGAGCCAATCCGGCAGGTCGCGCGCCTCCGCGTCGTCCGGCGCACGCCCCGCCGCGCGTTCGGCATCGGAAAGCACCGTGGGTGCGTGCCCTTCACCGGTGAAAAGTGTATCGGGATCAATGCCCAGCTCGCGAAGTAACCCGATCAGGAGCGCGCGCGCGCCGTCCCCGCCACCGCGCACCGCGCAGGACCGCCAGCGCCGCAGCACCGCGAAAACGTGATCGCGTACCGCCGCCCGATCCTTGGAGCCGGCATAGCGCGCACCGCGCGCCCAATTGGTAAGTGCCCGCTCCGCCGGGGCACCTCCGCGAACCGCGTCGATAACCGTGATCGCCGCCGAAATGCGCGCGCCCGGGGTCATGATGAAACTTTAAGTTCGGATCGCAAGAGTCTGAAAAACCTAACTTGCTCGGTAATTTGGCGCCTCGCGTGTGATCTGCACATCATGGACATGACTTTCCTTCAGACCCGCTCCCGAGATGCGCACGAACCGACACTTGTGGCGCATCTCGTCCACGGTGGCACAGCCGGTATAGCCCATGGCCGCGCGCAGACCACCGACAAGCTGGTGCAGCACCGTGCCCGCGGGGCCCTTGTAGGGTACCTGCCCCTCGATCCCTTCGGGCACCAGCTTGTCCGAGGCCGCATCCTTCTGGAAGTAGCGGTCGGCCGAGCCACGCGCCATCGCGCCAAGACTGCCCATGCCACGATACGCCTTGAACGAGCGCCCCTGGTAGAGGATCACCTCGCCGGGGCTCTCGTCGGTGCCCGCGAGCATCGAACCCACCATCGCGCATGACGCCCCCGCCGCGATCGCCTTGGCGAAATCGCCAGAGAACTTGATGCCTCCATCGGCGATCACCGGTATATCGCCCGCCGCCGCCGCGCTGTCCATGATCGCGGTGAGCTGGGGCATGCCCACGCCCGCCACCACGCGGGTGGTGCAGATGCTGCCCGGTCCGATCCCTACCTTCACCGCATCGGCGCCCGCGTCGATCAGCGCGCGGGTGGCCTCGGCGGTGGCGACGTTGCCAGCGACGACCTGCACCTCGTTCGAGATCGACTTGGCCCTCTTGACCGCGACGGCCACGCCCTCGGAATGGCCGTGCGCGGTGTCGATCACCACCATGTCGACGCCCGCCTCCACCAGCGCCTGCGTGCGCTCGAACCCGGCATCGCCCACGGTCGAGGCCGCGGCCACCCGCAGGCGTCCGAGCCGGTCCTTGCAGGCCGTGGGATTGAGCACCGCTTGCTCGGAATCGCGCAGCGTCAGCAGGCCGGTGAGCTTGCCCTCGCGGTCGGTCACGAGAAGCTTCTCGATGCGCCGCGCCTTCATCAGTGAGCGCGCCTCGTCGCGATCGGCGGGTTCGCGCAGGATGGCGAGGTTGTCGGAGGTCATCATCACGCTCACCGGCGTGTTCTCGTCCTCGGCAAAGCGCATGTCGCGATTGGTGACGATGCCGACGACGCGCCCGCCCTCGTCCACCACCGGGAACCCGGTGATCTTGTAGCGCTCCTGGAGCGCCTTGGCATCCGCGAGTGTCTGGTCGGGGCGGAGCGTGATCGGGTTGTAGACGATCCCGGATTCAAACCGCTTCACGCGGCGCACCTCGCGGGCCTGTTCCTCGACGGTCAGGTTGCGGTGGATTACCCCCATGCCGCCCATCTGCGCCATCGAGATGGCCATGCGCCCCTCGGTCACCGTGTCCATGGCCGAACTCAAGAGCGGAATGTTGAGGGCGATATCGCGGGTGACGCGCGTGCGCGTGTCGGCGTCGGAGGGAAGTACCGAGGATGCCGCGGGCACCAGCAGGACGTCGTCAAAGGTGAGTGCCTCGCGAATCTCCATTCCGTCTCTCCGTGAATGTCTCGTTTGGCGGCTCCCTATCGCATGTATCACGGGTAGGGGAAAGGGCGTTCTCGCCGCAGTCGCAGCCCGCGCCCGGCACCGGGTCATAGCCGCTCCCGCCCCAGGGATTGCACCGGGCGATCCGCCGCAGTGCAAGCCACCCGCCACGCAATGCTCCGTGGCTCTCCAGCGCGTCGAGCGCGTATTGGCTGCACGTGGGCTGATAGCGACAAGACCAGCCGAGCCAGGGCGACAGGATCAGCCGGTAGCCCCGAACCGGCAGCGCGAGCAGGCGGGCGAGCGGGCTCATTCGCGCCCCCGCAGGCGGTCGAGTGCGAAGGAGAGATCGCGGCGCAACTCATCAAACGGGCGCTGCCCCGTCTCTCCCGCCCGACCGATCAGCACATAATCCCAACCCGGTTGCCCACTGGCGGGCAGGATCTCACGCGCCACTGCGCGCAGCCGCCGCTTGGCACGGTTGCGGGCCACGGCGTTGCCCACCTTCTTGGAACAGGTAAATCCAACGCGGACGCCGGGATCGTCATCGCGCCGATCACGCCCCTGCACCATCATCGTCTTGGTACCCTGCCGCTTTGCCCGGGCGGTGGCCAGGAATTCGGCGCGTTTACGCATCACGTCCAGCGTAACGCGCGGACATGACGAATCCGCCGGAGGCGAGTTCCCTGCCTTGTTGTCAGGGGCCTCCGGCGGTGTCATGGTCATGTCGAAGGGCTGGCGCTCAGGCGCTCAGCGACTTGCGGCCGCGGGCGCGGCGGGCATTGAGAATCTTGCGCCCGGCCTTGGTGGCCATGCGCGCGCGAAACCCGTGACGATGCTTGCGCACGAGGTTCGAGGGTTGAAAGGTGCGTTTCATCGCTCCGTCTCCGGTTCTGCGGGGCACCGCGCGACAGGAATCGCACCGAGCCCGGATGTGTTCGAAGCCCGTTCTATAAAGACGCTCCCCGGCCAAGTCAAACCCTCGCCCGGAGATTTTCCCTTGCATTTTCGCGGACACCCCCTGCTCTCGGTGTATTACAGAAACCACGACGCGCATCACCCGGGATCACCCCCTCGTGAAGGTACTGGCGAGCGAGCGCCGGACCGTACATTTAGGAGCGAGAACGAACAAACCCGGTGAACTCATGGACCAGAGCTCCTCATCCACGCCCACGACCCGGAGGCGGCGCCTCGTGCGCCACGTCCCGCTCGCTATTATCCTCGTGGCGGCGGTGGTGGGCTATGTCACCTTGCGCGAGCACATCACCTTCGAAACGCTGCGCGAGCATCGCGAGATGCTCCTGGCCTTTCGCGACACCCATTTCGCGGCGCTGACGGCAGCCTTTATCACCACCTACGTGGTGATCGTCGCCTTCTCGCTGCCCGGCGCAGCGGTGGCCTCGGTCACCGGCGGCTTTCTTTTCGGGCTCATGTTGGGCACGGTGTTCAACGTCACCGCCGCCTCGCTGGGGGCGATCGCCATCTTCCTCGCCGCCCGCTGGGGGCTGGGCGCGGCCCTCGCGGCACGGATCGAGACGTCGGAGGGCCGCCTCAAGCGGCTCAAGAAGCGCCTGCATGACAACGAGGTCAGCGTGCTGTTCCTGATGCGGCTGGTGCCCGCGGTCCCGTTCTTCGTGGCCAACCTGCTACCGGCGCTGGTGGGCGTGCGGTTTCGCAACTTCGTGCTGACCACGGTGCTGGGGATCATCCCCGGGGCGATCGTATTCACCTGGATCGGCGTGGGGCTTGGCGAGGTGTTCGACCGGGGTGACACACCCGATCTTTCCCTCTTGTGGGAGCCACAGATCATCGGCCCCATTCTCGGGCTTGCGGCGCTCGCCGCGCTGCCGATGCTCATCAAGGCCATCCGTGGAAAAAGGGACATTTGAGAATGCACAAACTGACACCGGATCTGCTGGTCATAGGGGCCGGCTCGGGCGGGCTTTCAATCGCCGCGGGTGCCGTGCAGATGGGGGCGAGCGTCGTCCTTCTCGAAGGCCACAGGATGGGCGGCGATTGCCTCAATTTCGGTTGCGTACCCTCCAAGGCGCTGATCGCAAGCGGCAAGGCCGCCCACGCCCAGGCCAATGCCGTGCAGTTCGGCATCGCCGACGTTGTCCCGCAGGTCGATTACGCCGCCGCCAAGGATCACGTCGCAGACGTCATCGCGCAGATCGCACCGGTCGACAGCCAGGAGCGATTCGAGGGGCTCGGCGTGCGGGTGATCCGCGAGTACGGCGAATTCATCTCGCCCACCGAGGTGCGGGCGGGGTCCCACATCATCTCTGCCCGGCGCACGGTCATCGCTACCGGATCCTCGCCCCTGGTGCCGCCGATTCCGGGGCTCGATCGCGTGCCATACGAGACCAATGAGACCATCTTCGAGCTGCGCGAGCGCCCGGATCACCTGCTGGTCATCGGCGGTGGCCCGATCGGTATGGAACTGGCGCAGGCGCATCGTCGTCTCGGCTGTGCCGTCACCGTGATCGAGGGCGAGAAAGTGCTGGGCCAGGACGATCCCGAGATGGTCGAGGTCGTGCGCGCCCGCTTCGACGCGGAAGGCATCGCGATAGAGGAAGCGGCGTTGGCCGCCGAGATAAGCGGTAAGGCAGGCGCCATCGAAGTCGTGGCCAAGGACGGCCGTGTATTCAAGGGCAGCCACCTTCTGATGGCTGTCGGGCGCAAGGCCAACACCGACCGGCTCAACCTCGAGGCGGCGGGCATCGAGACGACAAGGCGCGGAATCAAGGTGGACGCCTCGCTGCGCACCAGCAACAGGCGCGTCCATGCCATTGGCGACGTCGCGGGGGGGCTGCAATTCACCCATGTTGCGGGCTACCAGGCGGGTCTCATCATCCGGCAGGCGCTGCTCGGCCTGCCCGCGAAGAATCGCACCGATCACATCCCGTGGGCCACCTACACCGACCCCGAACTGGCCCATATCGGCCTCACCGAAGCACAGGCGCGCGACATACATGCCGGCAATCTCGAGGTTCTCCGCTTTCCCTACAACCACAACGACCGCGCCATCGCCGAGCGCAAGACCACGGGCCTCATCAAGGTGATGGTCGTGCGTGGCCGACCGGTCGGCGCGTCGATTGCGGGCGCGCAGGCGGGCGAGCTCATCAGCCTCTGGGCACTGGTCATCGCCAACAAGCTCAAGATGAAACACGTGGCAGGCATGGTCGCGCCCTACCCCACGCTGGGCGAAATCAACAAGCGCGTCGCCGGAGCCTATTTCTCGCCCCGGCTCTTTGATAGCGCTATGGTGAAACGGGTGGTGCGCCTCGTGCAGCGTTGGCTGCCTTGACGCCGCTAATGGGAGGGCACGCGTGCTAAGATCGCTTTCAGGCCGGTTCCTGATCCTCACGGCCATCTTCGTGATGCTGGCCGAGGTGCTGATCTTCGTGCCCTCCGTGGCGCGGTTCCGCGAACAGTTCCTGCTCGACCGCCTGCAACGCGCGCAGATCGCCTCACTGGGGCTGCTGACCGGCGGCGAGGTTTCCGCCGATCTCGAGGAAGAGCTCCTGCGCAACGCCGAGGTTTTCAACGTGGTGCTGCGCCGCGATGAGGCGCGCCAACTCGTCCTCTCCTCGCCGGTTCCCGCGCCTGTCTCGCAGAGCTTCGACTTGCGGGATCCGTCGGCTGTCACCCTCATCACGGACGCCTTCCGCCGCCTCGCACAAACTGATCCAGAAGTCATCCGCGTGATCGGCGAGCCGGTGCGCATGGGGGGAATCCTCATAGAGATCACGCTCGACACCGCCGATCTGCGCACAGCGATGATAGATTACGGGCTGCGCATCCTGTGGCTGTCGCTGGTCATCTCGGTGATCACGGCGGGACTTCTCTTCGTGGTGGTGCAATGCTTCGTCGTGCGTCCTATCCGACGGGTGGTCGGGGCCATGCAGACCTATGCCGCCGATCCCGAGGATGCCCGCCTCGTGATCGCGCCGTCCTCGGGCATCACCGAACTGCGAGAGGCCGAGGAAAGCCTGCATTCGCTGCAACGCCAGCTCACCGCCGCGCTCAAGCAGAAAGAGCACCTCGCCCAGCTAGGCAGTGCCGTGGCCAAGATCAGCCACGACCTGCGCAACATCCTTACCTCCGCACAGCTCTTCACCGACCGGCTGGAGATGAGCGAGGATCCCCGCGTGCGGCGCATGGCCCCCAAGCTGGTCAACTCGCTGACCCGCGCGGTGCACCTGTGCGAAGCCACCCTCGCCTACGGCAAGGCCGAAGAGCCCGCGCCCAAACTGGCGCGCCACAACCTCGCCGACCTGGTGACGGACGCCATCGAGGGCGAACGCCTTGCCGCCGGCGATCTTGCCGTGCGATTCGAGAACCGCGTAGCCGCAGACGTGGTGCTGCGCGCCGATGCCGAACAGTTCTACCGCGTGCTCACCAATCTTATGCGAAACGCACGTCAGGCGATCGTCAGAGCCGGCGTGCCGGGCCGCATCATCGTCTCCGCCGAGGCCGACACGCGGGACTGGGTTATCCGGGTCGAGGATACCGGCCCAGGCCTGCCGTCCAAGGCACGCGACCATCTGTTCGAGCCATTCCGTGGCGGCGCGAGCAGTGGCGGCACCGGGCTCGGCCTCTCGATCGCCGCCGAACTGGTGCGTGGCCACGGCGGCACGCTGACCCTCGAACGCAGCGACGAGAACGGCACCTGTTTTCGCATCACCCTGCCCAAGGGAAATTTCGCGACCGCGTCATAAAACCGCCAACTCCCCCTTGCATCGGCACATCGCAAAGTCTAAACGCTGACCTCGACGGACCGATAGCTCAGCTGGATAGAGTACTTGACTACGAATCAAGGGGTCGGGGGTTCGAATCCTCCTCGGTCCGCCACAAAACCCAAGAATAACAAGGGTTTGAAAGTAGGTCGCGCAAGCGACCTTTTTCATTTCCGCGCCGGGGTAACGTCTGGGACAACAGATTGCGACGCCCGGATACGCTTGTATCAGAACAAGCCGCGAGTCGCTCGGACCATGCGATTGAGCTACTCCCCCATCGGTTGGACAGTATCTGGCGTGGTTTAAGCTACTCTTTGCACCTGCTGATCGGTTTGGGTTTCATTTTTTCTCTGCCAATAGATCACAGCAGGTGGTCTGCCGCCCAGTGCCGATTACGGGAGCTGTCGGACGCAGAGCCGGACATCGCGATGCTGCGTTGCCTGCAACGCCTCGCCTGCGATCAGAGGTTTGGGTAAAGCGGGAATGCTTCGCAGAGCGCTTCGACCTCTGCCGCGACCATGGACTCAACGGCGGCGTTGCCGTCCTCGCCGTTGGCAGCCAGGCCGTCGGTGACCTGCACGATCCAGTCGCCGATCTGGCGGAACTCGGGTTCGGCGAAGCCACGGGTGGTCCCCGCCGGGGTGCCCAGGCGGATGCCGCTGGTCACGGTCGGTTTCTCGGGGTCGAAGGGGATGCCGTTCTTGTTGCAGGTGATCTGGGCGCGTTCCAGCGCCGCCTCGGTGGCGTTGCCCTTCACGCCCTTGGGGCGCAGGTCGACCAGCATGACGTGGCTCTCGGTGCCGCCGGTGACGATGTCCAGACCGCCCTTCATAAGCTGATCGGCCAGCGCCTGGGCGTTCTTGACCACTTGGTTCTGGTAGGTCTTGAACTCCGGGCGCAGTGCCTCGCCAAAGGCCACGGCCTTGCCCGCGATCACATGCATCAACGGCCCGCCCTGGATGCCGGGGAAGATGGCCGAGTTGACCTTTTTCGCTATCGCCTCGTCATTGGTGAGGATCATGCCGCCACGCGGACCACGCAGGGTCTTGTGCGTCGTGGTGGTGACCACATGGGCATGCGGGAAGGGATCGGGGTAGACCCCCGCCGCGATCAGCCCGGCGAAATGCGCCACATCCGCCAGCAGCCAGGCGCCCACGCTGTCGGCGATCTCGCGGATGCGTGCGAAGTCGATCTGCTGCGGGATGGCAGAGCCGCCTGCGATGATCATTTTCGGCTGATGTTCGGTGGCGAGCTGCTGGATCTGGTCGTAGTCGATCTGACTGTCTCGCTGGCGCACACCGTATTGCACGGCGTTGAACCACTTGCCCGACTGGTTGGGCCTGGCACCATGGGTCAGGTGGCCGCCAGCATCAAGGCTCATGCCGAGGATCGTGTCGCCGGGTTTCAGCAGCGCCTGGAAGACACCCTGGTTGGCCTGGCTGCCCGAGTTGGGCTGCACATTGGCGAACTGGCAGCCGAAGAGTTCGCAGGCACGTTCGATGGCAAGGGTCTCGGCGATGTCGACGTATTGACAACCGCCGTAATAGCGCCGCCCGGGATAGCCTTCGGCGTACTTGTTGGTCATTACACTGCCCTGCGCTTCAAGCACCGCTGCCGAGACGATGTTCTCCGAGGCGATCAACTCGATCTCGTGGCGCTGACGGCCCAGTTCCTTGCCGATCGCGTCCCAGACCTCCGGGTCCCGCGACGAAAGCGGTTCGGTGAAGAAGGTTTCGACAGGGGATTGCACGGTCATGACGGTATCCTCTCGCTGGGTCGGTTGTGCGGGCGGCGACGGGGCCGGAGCGGCGGTGACGCTCCGGCCAGTCTCGGGTCCGGTTCAGGCAGCCGGAAGGGCGATGGCGCGGGCCGCAGCGCCGTCGCGCGCGCCGTAATGGCCCAGCACGCTGGCCGCCAGCCGCGCGCCCATGTTCCCGGCGCGGTCCACCGGGTGCCCTTGGGCCAGCCCGGCCAGGAAGCCGCTCGCATAGGCATCGCCCGCGCCGGTGCTGTCGACCACCTGCGCGACGGGTGCCGCGGGCACGTGGTGCCGGCCATCCGCATCGGCCACCCAGGAGCCCTTTTCGTGCTCGGTGACCGCGGCGACGGCGACCTTGGACATGGCCCAGTCCAGCGCCGCCTCGGCGCCGTCGCGTCCTGCCAGGGCGCCGATCTCGGCATGATTGCCGATCAGGACGTCGACATAGCGCGAGACCGTGTTGCGCATCACCTCGATGTTTCGCTCCACGCAGCCTGCATCCGATGGCGTCAGCGCCACGGTGGCCCCGGCAGCCTTGGCCACCTGGGCCAGCGTTTCGATCACCGCCGCGCCATGCGGCGCGTCCCAGATATAGCCTTCGATGAAGAGGATGTCGAAATCCTCCGGCAGCGCCGCGCGCGCTTCGAAGGGCATCAGCGTGGTCGCCGCACCCAGGTAGGTGCTCATCGTGCGTTCGCCGTCGGGGGTGACAAGGACCACGCAGCGCCCGGTCCCGTGATCGTCGTTCTGGACGACCGCGACCGGCGCGGCCAGCTCGAGTCCCACCATTTCCTGACGGAAGGTCTCTCCAAGATCGTCATCGGCAACCTTGCCGATGTAGGTCCCCCGCACCGGCGTTTCGGCCAGATGCGCGATGGTATTGGCGACCGAACCGCCGGACTGGCGCACGCCCGGTCCGACCTCGTCGAACAGGGCATGGGCGGCCTCGGCTTCGACCAGGTGCATCCCGCCCGGCGTCAGTCCGTGGCGGGTGACCACCTCGGGTGGCACGGCGGCGACGACATCGACCAGGGCATTGCCCAGGCCCACGATATGCGGTGTGCGTTTTGTCATCTTGGCCTCCCTCAATACCGGTAATGCTCGGGCTTGAACGGCCCTTGCGGCGTCACGCCGATATACTCGGCCTGGTCGGGGCGCAGTTCGGTCAGCTTGACGCCGATGCGGTCCAGGTGCAGGCGCGCCACCTTTTCATCGAGGTGCTTGGGCAGGAC
>MRWG01001181.1_pt1 | contig 18327 bp, 20 predicted proteins | sample 1013341 | NCBI WGS metagenome assembly MRWG01 (sample SAMN06117577, study PRJNA244670) | biofilm metagenome | biome: Water; feature: Cathode Biofilm; material: Biofilm; isolation source: microbial consortium enriched at the cathode of a solar microbial fuel cell | place: USA: District of Columbia ... | reverse complement strand
TGGCCGACCGCTACTACGAGACCGAGCGCCTGATCGCCCGCCGATGGCGGGACAGCGACCGCGCAGCCTTCGCCGCGCTCAACGGCGACGCGGAAACCATGCGCTTCTTCCCGGCGCCGCTGTCCCGCGCCGAGAGCGACGCCTTCATCGACCGGATCGGCCAGCGCGCGACGGAGGACGGCTTCTGCTTTCCCGCCATCGAACGCAAGGACGACGGCGCGCTGGTCGGGCTGGTCGGCCTCGCCCGCATTCGCTTCGACGCCCATTTCGCGCCCGCCGTCGAAATCGGCTGGCGCATCCGGCGGGACTGTTGGCGCAAAGGCTATGCGGCGGAAGCCGCCGCCGCCGCGCTCGCCTACGGCTTCCAGGAACTCGGCCTCGAAGAGATCGTCAGCTTCACCATCCCGGCAAACGCCCCGTCACGCGCGGTGATGGCGCGGCTCGGCATGACGCACGACCCAGCCGATGATTTCGATCACCCGCTGCTGCCGGCGGATTCGCCCTTCCGCCGGCATGTGCTCTACCGGATCAGGCGGGCGGATTGGGCGCCGGCTTGATCACGCCGATCTGCGCGCCCGCAATATCCCGGACGAGGGCGATGCGGCCGACGCCGGTGATGTCGAACGGCCCCTGGATCACCGTGCCGCCCGCCTTCGCCGCCGCCGCGGCCGCCGCGTCGCAGTCGGGGACTTCGACGTAGCCGGTCCAGTGATCCGGCGCCTCGGCGAATTCCTCGCCCGACATGGCGAACATGCCGCCGGCCGGCATGTCGCCGACCTTGATGACGGTGTAGACCATGCCGTCGACCGTCATCTCCTCATACGTCCAGCCGCACGTCGCCGCGTAGAACGCCTTCGCGGCGGCGAGATCGTGCGTCATGAGTTCGTTCCAATAGAAATGGCCCGGTCTGGGATCCATGGCTGCGCTCCTTTGCTGATGTCTGCAGCGAACATATCATGAACTTCAATCATGACGGAAATTTTTCGACGGAATCCCAGAGCCAGCGCGTTTGCCTATCAGAAGTCGGACGCGCGCCCGTTCTTCCGAAATCGGAACCCAAATCACATCGACCGGAAGGACCGAATCGAACATGAAACGCTCCCTGATCCTCGCAGCCGCCGCCGTCGCCACGATCGCCGCCGTCCCTCTGGCGGGCGCCATCGCCGGCAAGGGCGGCCACGGCCACCATGGCGGTCCCGACCGCTTCGGCATGATCGATACGGACAAGGACGGCAAGATCTCCAAGGCGGAAGCGACCGCCTTCGGCGACGCCCGCTTCGCCAAGGCGGATACGGACGGCGACGGCATGCTCTCCCGCGACGAGATGTTCGCCGAGATCGTCAATCGCATGATCGACCGCAGGCTCGCCATGGCGGACACGGACGGCGACGGCGCCATCTCCCGCGCCGAGGCCCAGGCCGTCGGCGAGAAGCGCTTCGCCCGGATGGACGCCAACGACGACGGCGCCATCGAAAAGGGCGAAGGCCGCCGCGGCCACCGTCACGGCCACCACGGCAGGCATGGCGACGTGGACAAGAACTGACCGTCCGCCCGCGTCCCTGCCTACCGCTTTTCCTGGAGAACGGCGCCCGCTAGCGTGGGCGCCGTTTTTCATTGCGGACGGTCGGAGCCTGTCATGGCCGATGTCGAAGAGATCCTGACGTTCTGGTTCGAAGGCGATCCCGGGCTCAAACGCGAGAAGTGGTTCCAGGGCGGCCCGGCGTTCGACGCCGAATGCCGGCGCTTTCTGCCGGACTGGGAAGCCGCCCGCGCCGGCGAGCGCGACAGCTGGCTCGAGGCGCCCGGCTCGCTCCTGGCATACGTCCTCCTGACCGACCAGTTCCCGCGCAACCTCTTCCGCGAGGACGGCCGCGCCTACGCGACCGACGACCGCGCGCTCGCGGCGGCGCGTCATGCCGTCGCGGCCGGCTGGGACGACGACATGGGTCTTCACGAGCGCGCCTTCCTCTACCTGCCGTTCGAGCATGCGGTGGACCAGGCCGCCCAGGCGGAGAGCGTACGCCTCTATGCCGGGCTCGGCGACGCGGAATACCTGAAGTACGCCGAAGTCCACCGCGACATCGTCCAGGAGTTCGGCCGCTTCCCGCATCGGAACGCCGTGCTGGGCCGCGCCTCGACGCCGGCGGAGGACGCATTCCTGAAAGAGAAGGGACGCGGCTTCTGAACCGGCGCAATGCCTGCTATCACTCCGGCCAATCCAACATCGCCGGAGCCCTCCGACCATGTCCGCCATCGCCGTCGATCTCTATAGCGACACCGTCAGCCGCCCGACGCCCGCCATGCGCAAGGCGATGGCGGAGGCCGAGGTCGGCAACGAGCAGGCCCACGAGGACCCGACCGTCAACAAGCTTTGCGAGATGGCGGCGGAGCTGACCGGCCACGAAGCCGCCGTCTACGTGCCGTCGGGCACGATGTGCAACGCCATCGCCTACAGGGTCTACTGCCGGCAGGGCGACGCCGTGATCCTGGACCAGCTGGCCCACCCGATCCACGCCGAGACCGGCGGGCCGGCCGCGCTATCCGGCTGCATGCTGACCCAGGTGGACGGCGGCCGGCGCGGCATATTCACCGGCGCGGACGTCGACAAGGCAGTCAAGCCTTACAAGCGGAACCGGCCGGTCGCGAAGGTCGTCTCGATTGAGCAGACCAGCAATTTCGGGGGCGGCGCCTGCTGGACGCTGGACGAGGTGAAGGACGTCGCCGCCGCGGCGAAGCGCCACGACCTGAAGCTGCACATGGACGGCGCCCGGATGCTGAACGCCGTCGCGGCGACCGGCACGTCGGCCAAGGACTTCGCCAGCCAGTGCGACAGCGCCTGGATCGACCTCTCCAAGGGCCTCGGCTGCCCGATCGGCGCGGTGCTGGTCGGCCCGGCCGACTTCATCGAGGAGGCGTGGCGCTGGAAGACGCAGTTCGGCGGCGCCATGCGCCAAGCCGGCATCGTCGCGGCCGCCGGCGTCTATGCGCTGACCCACCATGTCGAGCGGCTGGCCGAAGACCACGCCAACGCCAAGCGCCTCGCCAAGGGCCTGATGCAGATTCCGGGCATCGAGGTGGACCCGGAAGAGCCGGAGACCAATATGGTGTTCTTCGACGCCAACGGGACCGGGATCGACAATTTCGACATGTCGAAGCGGCTGCTGGCGAAAGGCGTGCGCATCGGCGCGGGCTACGGCCCCCGTGACCTGATGCGCGCAGTGACCCACATTGACGTCTCGACGGACGATATCGACGCCGCGCTCGCCGCGATCCGCGACGTCGCAGCCGGCCGGGACTAGAAAGACGCCAGACGCAATGCATCCGCTTGCCGAATTTGCGGCCCTCTGGGCCATCGTCTATGCGGCGCACCTCGCCGTCTATTTCGGCGTGGGCGGATTCCTGATCTGGATCAACCGCTTCTATCCGGACCGCCGCATCCCGGCGATGAGCGGCCGCGACCGGCGCGCCCGCATGTCGGCGGCGGCCGAAATCAAGCAAAGTCTGAAGACCCTGGTCGGCACTGCGTTCTGCACCGCCGGCGCGCTCTACATGCAGCATCTTGGCTGGACGCTGGCGCCGCTGGAGCTGACGCCGATCTCGGCCGCATGGACCTTCGTCGCCACGCTGATCCTGCATGACGCCTGGCTCTATTTCGAGCACCGGCTGATGCACACCAAGCCATTCTACCGGCGCTTCCATCTGCGCCACCACCGGGCGGTCGCGCCGACGGTCTGGACCAACGACGCGTTCAGCGTGACGGACGCCTTCCTGATCCAGTCGTTCTTCCTGCTGCTGCCCTTCGTCATCCCGATCCCGCCGCTGGTGCTGATCGGCTGCCGGACCTTCGACCAGATCAAGGGCATGGTCGGCCATTCGGGCTACGAGCATTTCGCCGGCCGCTGGGCGCGGGCGCCGTCGCCTCTGATCGCGACGATCCATCACGATCTGCACCACCAGCATTTCAACGTGAATTTCGGCAACCAGCTCTCGATCTGGGACCGGATCTGCGGGACGCTCGACCCGGACTACGACCGGCTGGTGAAGGAAATGGAGGAGGGGCGCCCGCCCGTCCGTCTCGCGGAAAGGAAGACCGCATGACCCAGTCGACCGACGTCATCCAAGACTGGCACGTCCACGTCTATTTCGACGGCGCCTCGCGCACGACGGCGGACGCCGTCCGCGCCGACATCGCCCGCGACCTGCCCGACCTGCAGCTCGGCCGCATGCACGACAAGCCTGTCGGCCCTCACCCCATGGGCAGCTTCCAGGTGTTGATCCCGAACGACCGGCTTGCGGACGCGACGGCGTGGTTCGCGCTCAATCGCCAGGGCCTGACCGTCCTGCTGCATCCGAACACCGAAGACGACCTGAAGGACCATCGGGACTATCCGATCTGGTTCGGAACAGCGCCCAAGATCAACTACGAGATGTTCGAGGAATGAGGGCGGACTATCTGCCGCCCGCCGGCGCCCAATGGCGCCTGGAGGCCGACCCTGCCTTCGCCGAAGCGGCCGAATACGCGGCCGCCCACGAAATGCCCTGGGACCGGGATCTCGGCCAGGTCATCGGCAAGGGACACTTCGAGCCGCCGCCCTGGAACGAGATCATCGGCCATGTCCGACCGCGCGGCGGCCCGGCGGGACTGATCGTCCGCGGCGGGCGCATCGTCGCCGAATGGGGCGACGCCGACCGGCCGGACATGACGTTTTCCTGCGCCAAGAGCTGCATTTCCATGACGGTCGGCCTCGCCATCGACGACGGCCTGATCCCCGATCCTGATCGGCCGATCCGCGAACTCGTCGACGACGGCGGCTTCGACAGCGACCAGAACCGCCCGATCACCTGGACGCACATGCTCCAGCTTTCCTCCGAATGGGAGGGCGAGCTTTGGGGCAAGCCGGACGTGATCGACCGGAACCGGGACCTCAAGGCCGAGGGCGTCAATCCGGAGAAGGGCAAGGCGCGCCCGCTCCAGGCGCCCGGCAGCTATTGGGAATACAACGACGTCCGGGTGAACCGCCTGGCGCTCGCCGCCCTCCGTGTGTGGCGGAAGCCGCTGCCGGAAGTGCTGGCCGAGCGCGTCATGCGCCCGATCGGCGCGAGCGGAACCTGGGAATGGCACGGCTACCGGAACAGCTGGGTCGAAATCGACGGCCGGACGATGCCGTCCGTTTCCGGCGGCGCCCACTGGGGCGGCGGCATGTTCATTTCCGCCCGCGACCAGGCGCGCATCGGCGTGCTTATGGCGCGCGGCGGCCGATGGGATGGCGCGGGGGGCGACCGGCGCCTGATTTCTGAGGACTACATCCGTCGGGCGACGACGCCGGCAGACGTCAACCCGGTCTACGGCTGGCTCTGGTGGCTGAACACGGACCGGGCGCGCTTCCCGTCCGCCCCCGCCGGTCCCTTCCAGGCCGTCGGCGCCGGCGGCAACTCGATCTGGATCGACCCGGAGCGCGACCTCGTCGCCGTCTCACGCTGGCTCGACCCGGCGAAGCTCGACGGCTTCCTGAAGCGGGTCTACGCGGCGATCTGACCGGTGACGGGCAGGGCCGCGGCCCCTGGCTTCCCGTAGGAGATTGCGATGACCTTCCGCCTGACGCGCCGCCATGCGCTGCTCGCCGCCGCCGCGACGACCGGCGCGGCGTTCGCGCCGCCCGTATTCGCACGGACGGCGGCCGCCGGAGCATGCGTGCTGACGCCCGAAACGACCGCAGGGCCTTACTATCTGGCGCGAGAGCTCGTCCGCGGCGACATCCGCGAAGATCGCGCCGGCGTTCCGCTCCGCTTGGCGCTCAACGTCGTCGACGCCGCCTGCCGCCCGATTCCGGGCGCGCGCCTCGACGTCTGGCACTGCGACGCGGCCGGCGTCTATTCCGCCTTCGGCGGCGGCGACGCGGGCCAGAGGAGCGCCAAGGGCGAGACGTTCCTGCGCGGCGTCCAGATGACGGACGCGGCGGGCGCGGCCGAATTCACGACGATCTATCCGGGCTGGTATCCGGGCCGCACGACGCACATCCACTTCATGGTCTACCTCGACCGGACGCGCGTGCTGACCGGGCAGTTGTTCTTCCCGGACGCGCTTTCGGACGAAATCTACGGCGATGACCCCGCTTATCGTCGCGGCAGACGGCGAACCCGGCTGAACGGAAACGACTGGATCGCGCAACGTGCGGGACGTACGTCCCGTCTCGATGTCGGCCGCGGCGCGAACGGATATGTCGGCCGGATGACCATCGGCGTCGATCCATCTGCGGCGTGATCGCGCCGCGGCCATGAGGTCGCAGGCGCTCTTCGTGGTGGAACATTCGCAGTCCGACAATCATATCTCTGGGTGAGACGATGTATTTCGAGAAATCGGGGGACCCGCCATGTCGAACAGCCGCACCGTCGAAAATCTTAATCAGGCCCTCAAGATGGAGATGAGCGCCGCGCACCAGTACCAGTTGCACGCCCATGTGCTGGAGGACTGGGGCCTCACCCTACTCGCCGCGAAGATGCGCGAGGAGATGGCGGAGGAGATCGGTCATTCCGACCGGTTCATGGCGCGGATCATGTTTCTGAAGGGCGATCCCGACATCGCCTTCGCGGCGCCGCCGAAGCGGGCGGACACGCTGGTCGACATGTTCAAGGCCGACTTGGCGGATGAGGAAGAGGCGATCGAGTTCTACCCCAAGCCCGCCAAGGCGGCCGGCGACGCCGGCGACATCGGCTCGCGCAAGCTCTTCGAGGAGATCGTCCTGGACGAGGAAGGCCACAAGGCTTGGCTCGAGCTGCAGATCGACCTGATCGCCCGCATCGGCGAACAGGCCTACAGCGCCAAGTTCGTCAGCGTCGAATCCGAGGAGGGCGGGGCCTAAGGCAGACTCCGCACGGGCGCATTCGCCAACGCCGTGAGCGAGCGCGGGGCATCATGCGCTCGATAAATGGGCCGCCGGTCGATCTGACCGAGCGGCCCATTCTTGTTTCGTGTGATCAGAACCGCGGCGGCGATCAGGTCTCGCCTTCCTCAACCTTCCAGGTCGTCTCTACCTTGCCCGTCGAGCGGGAAATCGGGGACGACAGGCTTTCTAGGGGGACCCAGGCCTTATGATCCGAATCGCCGCCGACGACGCTGTCGAGTTCAGCTTCGTCGAGGTCGGCGGGGGCGGCGGCTTTCTTTCGGTCGGTCATGGTCGTCGCTCCTTGGTTCGGCCGGCATGGCGTCGCCGGCTACGCTAAAACTGTGGCGCTGATGTCGCCGCTTCGCGAGTGACGGCAGTCACCCTTGGAGCCGGATCGGCGAATAATCCAATTTGGAGCGAAAAGGCTCTACGCTCGCGCCGAACTTGGAGACGCCCCCGATGACTGCCGATTTCCTGCCGCGCACGCCTGCCGCGATCGCCGCGGTCATGGACGGCGCGCTGAGAGACGGGCCGGACGGCGTCCGCTGGGCGGCGTTGCCGTCGCCGGCGGTCCAGAACCACGCCGCCTTCCTGGCCCGCGACGGCGCCGGGCGGCTGCACTGCGTCTGGTTCGGCGGGGAACTCGAAGGCAAGGCGAGCATCTGCATCCGCCGCAGCGTGCTCGACGAGGGCGCCGGGCGCTGGGGCGCGGTTGAGCGCCTGTCCGACGACCCGGACCGGTCGGAGCAGAACCCGATCCTGTTCTTCGCGCCAGACGGCCGGACCCTGCTGCTGCATACGGCGCAGCCCGGCGGCGACCAGGACCGATGCGTCGTCCGCATGCGGCCGCTCGGCGCCGCGCCGGCCGACCTGCCGCTCGCCGGCGGGACATTCGTGCGCGCGCCCATCGTCGTGTGCGACGACGGCGCCTGGCTGCTGCCGGTCTTCCGCTGCACGCCGGCCGCTGGCGCGAAATGGACCGGCCGTCATGATGTGGCGCAGGTCGCGATCGGCACGAACGCCGGCGCCGATTGGCGCGTCGTCGACCTCCCGGACTCGACGGGCTGCGTGCATATGGCGCTCGTCCCCTTGAGCGCGGGACGCATCGTCGCCTTCTTCCGTCGGCGCCAGGCCGATTGGGTCTACCGGTCGGAGTCGCGGGACGGCGGCGAAACCTGGACGGCGCCCCGGCCGACGGACCTGCCCAACAACAACAGCTCGATCGCGGCGCTCCGCCTCGGCGACGGCCGCATCGCGCTCGCCTGCAACCCGGTCAACGCAAGCATGGACCCATCCCGCCGCGCATCCCTCTATGACGAGCTCGGCGCGGATGCGCGGCCGGACGCGGAAGGCGGCTGCGAGCCGATCTGGGGCGTGCCGCGCGCGCCGCTCGCGATCGCGTTTTCCGGGGACGACGGGCAGACTTTCCCGGACCGGATCGTCGTCGCCGAAGGGCCCGGAACCTGCCTCTCGAACGACAGCACGGACGGACGCAACCGGGAGCTTTCCTATCCCTCGCTCGTGGAATCGCCCGATGGCGGTCTCGATGTCGCATTCACCCTTTGCCGCCGCGCCATCGCGCATGTTCAGATCCGGCCGAACATGCTCGGTCGACCGTAGGGCGCTCCCTCCGCGGCATCGCCCGAGGCGGGATTGCTTGATCGCTATCAGGACACTGGACCGCCGGCGGTCAATCGCCGGCCGCCAGTTCCTGCTCAACCGCCAGGATCGGCGCGCCCTTGAGCGCGACGGACGGCTGGCCGTCGACGCCGACCGGCACGTCGCCTACCAGCGTGATGCGGTAGAGCTGGCGGTCGAAATCCGTCTCGAAGATGTCGGACGGCGCGAGATGCGCCGTCGACCTGTTGTCCCACATGGCGATGTCGCCGGCCTGCCACTTGAAGCGCACGGTGTATTCCGGCCGCACGACATGCTCCCACAGCAGTTCCAGCATGCGCTCGCTCTCCGTCCGCGTCAGGCCGACGATCTGTTTGAGGAAGGACGGACTGACGAACAGCAGCCGCTCGCCGGTTTCCGGGTGGACGCGCACGATCGGATGCACGGTCTCCATCTGGCGGCGCCGCACCTTCTCGTCATAGGCGGCGTTGCCGACCGCGCCCATCGGCAGCTCGAACCGGTGGACGCCATGCAGTCCGTCGACGATGCCCCGCATCGTCTCCGAGAGACCCTGGTAGGCCGCGGCGAGGTTGGTCCACATGGTGTCGCCGCCATAGGGCGGAATAACGACGCCCCGGAGGATCGAGGCCATCGGCGGGTTGTGCGCGGCTGTGATGTCCGTGTGCCAGCCGGTCCAGGGCCGCTGCAGTTTCGAATCGCGGTAGGCCTGGGCGACACGGTGCTTGGCGACGGAATAGACCTCCGGAAAGCCCTCCACATGCCCGAACACCGCGTGGCCGATCGTCGGATCGCCCAACTGCCGGGCGAAGGCGACATGCTGGGCGTGGTCCAGGTTCTGGCCCCGGAAGAAGACGACCTTCCATTTCAGGAAGGCTTCCCAGATCGCCGACCGCACTTCCGGCGCGAGCGGCCGGGCGAGATCGACGCCGGAAATTTCCGCGCCGATATGCAGGGTCTGCGGCGTGACCTCGATGGCGGAAGCAGGTTGGGACATGGGGTCGCGTCTCCTGTTCGGCTTCGGGCAGGAGTATGCGCCGATCGGGCCGAAACGTCATGCGCCGCCGCGCCGCCGCCCCTTGGAGCGGAGCGTGCGGCGCCGACGAAGCGTCGCGCGGGGCGCGCCCGAATATTTCTATTTCTATATTTCTAGAAATACCGTATAAGGCAGTCATGGACATTGAAACCGTCAGCGATCGGCTTGAGGCCTTGGGCGCCCTGCCGCGGCTCACCATCTTCCGCCTCCTGGTGCGCGCGGGACCGGAAGGATTGCCCGTGGGCGAAGTCCAGCGCCGAACGGACATCGCGAGTTCGACGCTCAGCCATCATCTGAAGAAGCTGATCGCCGTCGGTCTGATCGAGCAATGCCGCGTCGGCACGACGCTCTATTGCTGCGTGCGCATGGACGCGATGCGCGAAACCCTGAACTACCTGAACGATCAATGCTGCGCCGATGCGCCTGCCGGACGGCAGACCCCTCCGCGCGAGAAGGAGACTGCCCGATGACCGAACTCGTGCTGAGCGCCCGCCGCGCCGTCGGTCGGCTCGACCGGGCGTTCGTCGCCCTGATGATCGCCTGGCTCGCCCTGCTCGCCGCGGCGCCCGCCCAGGCGTCGGCGAGCCTCGCCTTCGTGCTGGACGCGCTGCTGAAGGTCGCGCCGTTCCTGGCCGCCTCCATCGCCATCGCCGCCTATGCCAAGGCGACGTCGGCGGACGGCCTCATCGCCAAGGCCTTTGTCGGGCGGACGGCCATGATGGTCGGCGCGGCGGCCCTGATGGGCGCGCTGTCGCCATTCTGCTCCTGCGGCGTCATTCCGCTGATCGCGGCGCTTCTGGCGATGGGCGTGCCCTTGGCTCCTGTGATGGCGTTCTGGCTGGCGTCGCCGCTCATGGATCCGTCGATGTTCATGCTGACGGCGGGCACGCTCGGGTTCGAGTTCGCGGCGTTCAAGACGGTCGCCGCCATCGCCGTCGGACTGATCGGCGGCTATGGCGTGATGGCGCTCTCGCGCGGCGGCCTGTTCGAGAATCCGCTCCGGCCCGGCGTCGGCGACGGCGGCTGCGGGGCGGGCGCCGCACGCGGCACGAAGACGGTGAACTGGCGCTTCTGGAGCGAGGATGGCCGACGCAAGACGTTCGGCAAGAACGCGCTTGAGAACACCCTCTTCCTCGGCAAGTGGCTGACCATCGCGTTCTTCCTGGAAAGCCTGATGCTCGCCTACATCCCGGCCGAGACGGTGACGGCGTGGCTTGGCGGCGGGAGCTGGCTGACCGTGCTGACCGCGACGGCGGTGGGCGTGCCGGCCTATCTCAACGGCTATGCCGCGCTGCCGCTGGTCTCCGGCCTGATCGACCAGGGCATGGCGCCGGCGGCGGGCATGGCCTTCCTTCTGGCGGGCGGCGTGAGCTCCATCCCGGCGGCGATCGCCGTCTGGGCGCTGGCGCGGCCGCCGGCCTTCTTCGCCTATCTGGGCTTCGCCTTCGTCGGCGCCTTTGCGCTCGGCATGACGTTCATGGCGATCGGTTGAAGAAGCGCCGCCGGGCGGCGCCGACCCGAACGATCCTGCCCGGCGCACTCGATAGCGCCGGCCAAAATCTTCAGCATTGCGCGCCGCGTCGATCTCGCCCGCTCAAAATCAGCGAGCGGGCGGTCGCGTGGCGAAATGCCGTTCGCCCAGCGATTCACGACTGCTAAGATCGGACCACGACGCTCGGAGGCGCGTCGTTCAGAAATAAGCAAAAGAGGACTTCGGTCGCTATGGAAACGCCCCTGACCCCCATGGAATTCGCCCGCCGCGCCCGCCGGCTCTACGCCGACCGGGAGGCCGTCGTCGATCAGGACCTGCGCCTCACCTATGCCGAGTTCTTCGATCGCTGCGACCGCTGGTCCAAGGCGCTGCAAGGCCTTGGCGTCGGCAAGGGCGATCGCGTCGCCTATATCGCGCCCAACACGCACGGCCACCTGGAAGGCTATTACGCCGTGCCGCAGATCGGCGCCGTGCTGGTGCCGATCAATTATCGCCTCCTGCCGGAAGACTTCGCCTACATCATCGGACATTGCGGCGCGAAGGTCGTTTGCGCGCATGCCGATTACCTCGAAGCAGTCGACGGCATCCGCGATCAAATCCCGGGGGTCGAACATTTCGTCGCCCTCGAAGGCGCCGGCGAAAACTGGCTGGACTACGAAGCGACGCTGGCGGCGCATGCGCCGGATTTCGCGCCGGTCGCGTTCGCGGAGACCGACCTCATCACGATCAACTACACCAGCGGCACGACGGCGCGGCCGAAGGGCGTGATGATCACGCACCGCAACGCCTACATGAACATCGTCGGCACGCTGGTCCACCACAACCTCTCGCCGGCGGACAGATACCTCTGGACGCTGCCGATGTTCCACGCCAACGGCTGGACCTTCACCTGGATCAACACCGCCCGCGGCATGGCGCATATATGCCTGCGCAGGGTGGAGCCGGCGCTGATCTTCCAGCTGATCCGCGACGAAAGCGTCACCATGTTCTGCGCCGCGCCGACCGTGCTGATCGGCATCGCCAACGCGCCGGAGGAGGTGCGGAAAGACGCGCCGCGCGGGGTGCGGCTGTTCACCGCCGGCGCGCCGCCCGCGGCCGCGACGATCGAACTGATCGAGCGCGAGCTTGGTTGGGACCTCACCCACGTTTACGGGCTGACCGAAACCGCGCCGCTGATCGCCATCTGCGAACCGCTGCCCGAGCACCGGGACCTGTCGGTCGAGGCCCGGGCGCAGATCAAGGCCCGGCAGGGCGTCGAACTCGTCTGCTCCGGAGATCTGCGCATCGTCGACGAGGACGGCGCCGAGGTGCCGCACGACGGCGAAACGCTCGGCGAGATCACCGTGCGCGGCAATGTCGTGATGAAGGGCTATTACAACGATTCCGAAGCGACCGACGCCGCCATCCGCGACGGCTGGTTTCATTCCGGCGACGCCGCGGTCGTGCACCCGGACGGCTATGTGGAGATCCGCGATCGCTTCAAGGACGTCATCATTTCCGGCGGCGAGAACATTTCGTCGGTCGAGGTCGAAGGCTGCCTGATGCGCCATCCCGCCGTCCAGGAAGCCGCCGTCGTCGGCATGCCGCACGAGCGTTGGGGCGAAAGCCCGCACGCCTTCGTCATCCTGCGCAACGGCGCCAAGACGACGGAGGCGGAGTTGAAGCAGCACGTGCGCGACCGCCTCGCCCACTTCAAGACGCCGCAATGGGTCACCTTCGTCGACGACCTGCCGAAGACGGCGACGGGCAAGGTGCAGAAGTTCCAGCTGCGCGGCGGCCAGGCCGGAATCGTGCGTCAGTAGCGAAGGCGCCGTTCCGGCGGACCGGCCGCCGCGGGCGGCGCGCGGGTCAGGCGGCGAGCGACCTGAGGGCCGGAAACACGTCCGCCGCGAGGCGCGCCTGCGCCTGGACGGCCTCGTCCCCGAACTGATCGACGCGCGGACCGATGATGAACATCCGGTCGAGCCCGAGACGGCTGAGCGCCACGAGCTTGGCGATGCAGTCCTCCGCCGGCCCGATGACCGCGAACCGCTTGATGAAGTCGAGCGGCAGCGCCTCCGCGTGGGCGGCGTCGCTGCGCCCGTGGCGGGCCTTGTCGTAGTCGCTGAGCCGGTTGAAGACGGCGTTGTCGCCCTCCTTGACCTTATCGCGGGAGGCGCCGGGCATGCTCGTGAAGTGCGCGAAGATCCCGACACCCGCCCGCACGAGCTCGGCAGCCCGTTCGACGTCGTCATGCACGCAGACGTTCAGATAGGCGCCGAGCGACGGCATGGTCCCGCCGTCGCCGACGGCCTGCCGCGCCTGTTCCACGCCCCATGCCAGCCGGTCGGGATCGGCCCCCAGTGAGAAGCTGACGCGATCGGCCAGCCGGGCGCCGATGCCGATGACCTTCGGCCCGGTCGCGCCGACGTCGACAGGCGTCTTCGGCATGTCGCTCTGCGCCAGCCAGTGCAGGCGGCTCGTATAGCCGCCGGCGTCGAGCGCGTCGCCGCGAAGATAGGTCTGCACGTCGCTGACATAGCGCTCGAACGCCGTCGGCGAGACCGGCTTGTGGCCGATGTTGAAGAGGGACGAGTCGCCGCGGCCGATGCCGAGCATGGCGCGCCCGCCCGACGCCTCCTGGACGCTGGCGATCGCGCCCGCCGTCACCGCCGCGTGTCGGGTCAGCGGATTGGTGACGCCCGGCCCGATCATCAGTTTGGACGTGGCGCGGGCGGCGAGCGTCAGCGCCACATAGGTGTCGCCCGAGAGGTTCTGGGAATCGGTCAGCGTCAGGCCGTCATATCCGAGCGCTTCCAGACGTTCGGCCTCCGCTTCGATCTTCGTGATCTCCGGTCGGCCGAAATGCCAGAATTCGATGGGCCGGCGCGTCGTCATGTGCATCCTCCGCGGTCGTCATTGCGCCCAGACTAGCGGACGACCGCAGCGGCGAACACACAGGGGCGCCGGCGACGGGTTCAGACCGGCGGCGCGAAACGCGCGGGGCCCCGCTCCAGGGCTACTGCCAGCCCTCGACGCCGGCCATGTTGGGCAATTCGTGGGCGATGCCCTTGTGGCAGTCGATGCAGGTCTTCTCACCCTCGATCAGCCGGGTCCGGTGCGCTTCCGCCGCCCGCGGGCTCTGCTGGGTGATGTCCATTGACTCCTCGCTGTGGCAATTGCGGCATTCGAGGGAGTCGTTGGTCTTCAACCGATGCCATTCATGCTTGGCGAGACGCAGCCGTTCCTCCTGGAACTCCGCGCGGGTGTCGATCACCCCGAACAGCCAGCCCCAAACCTCTTTCGAGGCCTGCATCTTGCGCGCGATCTTGTCCGTCCAGTCGTGCGGGACATGGCAGTCCGGGCAAGTGGCGCGGACGCCGGAGGCGTTCGTGAAGTGAACGGTCTGCTGTAGCTCCTCATATACGTTCGACCGCATCTCGTGGCAGGCGATGCAAAAGGTCTCTGTGTTCGTCGCCTCGAGCGCCGTGTTGAAGCCGCCCCAGAACAGGACGCCCGCGATAAAGCCGGCGAGCGTCAGCGTGCCAAGACTGAAGTGGACCGCCGGACGGCTCAGCGTCCGCCAAATCCCAATCAGCAATGATTTGAGCTTACCCATGGTCCGCCCTACTCGCGGGCGTCGCGGCTGATGAGCGTATCGACGTCGACGAAGGTATTGCCGACCGTTTCCCGGACCGCGTGCTGCGGGACGTGGCACTGGTTGCAGAAATACCGCCTGGGCGATACCGCCGCCAGGAACTGGCCGTCCCGGTCCATGAAGTGCGTGACGCTGACCATGGGCGCGCCGCTTTCCTGGGTGCGGGCGCGCGCATGACATGACAGACACTGATTAGCGTTCCGGGTCACCTCGTAACCATCGATATCGTGCGGGATCGTCGGCGGCTGCTCCGGATAGTTGCGCGCGCGGCGTTTGGCGCCGTCCTCGATCCGGCTCATCAACGGCGCCTCGTTGTTGTCGGCGAGCGGCGCCGGGCCGCGCAGGTTCGCGACCTCGGGCGCACGGGTTTCCTGCGCCTCCGCCGCAAGCGCCGCCGCTGCGAGCGCGACGACCGCGAGAATCGTCCATCGCTTCATGACGCTTCCTCCTTCTTGTTGCTCCGGCCGCCGTCAAATCTTCTCGAGGCGCACGCCGCATTTCTTGAAATCGGTCTGCTTGGAAATCGGATCGGTCGCATCGAGCGTGACCTTGTTGACGAGCTGGCTGGCGTCGAACCAGGGCATGAACACGAGGCCGCGCGGCGGCTTGTTCCGGCCGCGAGTCTCGACGCGGGTGACGACCCGGCCGCGACGGGAGATCACGGCGACCAGGTCGCCCCGGCGCACCTGCATCTCGCGGGCGTCCGCGGCGTGCATGTAAAGGACGGCGTTCGGCACGGCCTTGTGCAGTTCCGGCACGCGCCGGGTCATGGAGCCGGAGTGCCAGTGCTCCAGCACCCGTCCGGTCGAGAGCCAGAAGGGATATTCGGCGTCGGGGCTCTCGGCCGGCGGTTCATAGGGCAGCGCAAAGATGCGCGCCTTGCCGTCCTCGAAACCGTAGAAGCGGAAATCCTCCCCCTCTGGCACATAAGGGTCGCTGCCACCGCGGAATCGCCAGCGGGTCTCCTTGCCGTCGACCACCGGCCAGCGCAGGCCGCGCGCCTCGTGATAGGTCTCGAACGGCGCTAGGTCGTGGCCGTGGCCGCGGCCGAACTTGGCGTATTCCTCGAACAGGCCCTTCTGGATATAGAAGCCGAACGCTTCCGCCTCGACGTTCGCGTAGTCGTCCGCGGTCTCTTCGAGAGGGAATGCGTCGACCTGGCCGTTGCGGAAGAGCACGTCGTAGAGCGTCTTGTCCCGATACTCGGGCGCCTTGGCGAGCAGTTCCTCCGGCCAGACTTCGTCCATGCGAAACCGCTTGGAGAACTCGAAGAGTTGCCAGAGGTCGGAGCGCGACTCGCCCGGCGCATCGACGAGCTGGCGCCAGAACTGGGTGCGGCGCTCGGCGTTGCCGTAGGCCCCTTCCTTCTCGACCCACATCGCCGTCGGCAGGATGAGGTCGGCCGCCTCCGCGGTCACGGTCGGATAGGCGTCCGAGACGATGATGAAGTTGTCCGGGTTGCGATAGCCCGGCAGCGTCTCTTCCATCATGTTCGGCGCGGCCTGGAGATTGTTGTTCACCTGGATCCAGTAGGCGTTGAGTTTGCCGTCCTTGAGCATCCGGTTCTGCAGGACGGCGTGATAGCCGACCTGATCCGGGATCGTGCCCGCCGGCAGCTTCCAGATCTCCTCCGCGGCGGCGCGGTGCTTCGGATTGGTGACGACCAGATCGGCGGGCAGGCGGTGCGCGAAGGTGCCGACCTCCCGCGCCGTGCCGCAGGCCGACGGCTGGCCGGTCAGCGAGAACGGGCTGTTGCCGGGCGTCGAGATTTTTCCCGTCAGCAGATGGATGTTGTAGACGAGATTGTTCGCCCAGACGCCGCGCACATGCTGGTTGAACCCCATGGTCCAGAAGGACGTGACCTTGACGTCGGGGTCGGCGTAGAGCTCCGCGAGCTCCAGCAGCCGCTCTTCCGGCACGCCCGTCATCGCATGGGTCTTCTCGAGCGTATATTCGGAAACGAAGTCGCTGAATTCCTCGAAGGTCATCGGTTCCGCGCCGCCGACGGCGCCGCGGTTCGCCGCTTTCTGCTCCAGCGGATGTTCGGGCCTGAGGCCATAGCCGATGTCCGTGTTGCCGCGCAGAAAGTTCGTGTGCTTGTCGACGAACGCCCGATTCACGCGGCCGGTCTTGATAATGTGATTCGCGATGAAGTTCAGGATCGCGAGATCGGTATGCGGCGTGAAAACCATCGGAATATCGGCGAGATCGAAGCAGCGATGCTCGAAGGTGGAGAGCACGGCCACCTTCACGTGCGGCGCGCTGAGCCGGCGGTCGGTCACGCGCGTCCATAGGATCGGGTGCATTTCCGCCATGTTGGAGCCCCAGAGCACGAAGGCGTCCGCGGCCTCGATGTCGTCATAGCAGCCCATCGGCTCGTCAATGCCGAAGCTGCGCATGAAGCCGCCGACGGCCGACGCCATGCAATGTCGGGCGTTGGGGTCGATGTTGTTGGACCGGAATCCGGCCTTGAACAGCTTGGACGCGGCATAGCCTTCCCAGACGGTCCATTGGCCGGAGCCGAACATCCCGACCGCGGTCGGTCCCTTCTCGCGCAGCGTCTGCTTGAATTTCTCGGCCATGATGTCGAAGGCCTCGTCCCACGAGACGGGCGTGAACTCGCCATCCTTGGCGAATTTGCCGTTCCGCTTGCGGAGCAGCGGGGTCGTCAGCCGATCGGACCCGTACATGATCTTCGACAGGAAGTACCCCTTGACGCAGTTGAGTCCGCGGTTGACCTCCGCCTTGACGTCGCCATGGGTGGCGACGACCCGTCCGTCCTTCGTCGCGACCATGACCGAGCAGCCGGTGCCGCAGAACCGGCAGGGCGCTTTCGACCACTTGAGCTCCGCCCGGCCACGCTCCGTGATCAGGTTCTGAGCAGCGGCTGGCGCGGCCATCCCGGCCGCCGCGGCGGCGGTCGCCGCGGCCTGGGCCTTCAGGATGGTGCGGCGGGTTACATTCATCTCGTTCATGCTGTGCTCTCCTGCGGGGACGTGGGCGCGTCCTCCTCCTGGTCGATGGCGTGGTAGACGAGATTGCAGCCGAGGACGCCGGCCAGATTGCCGAAGCCGTAGGCGAGGTCGGCGACCGCGCCTTCCGAAGCGACCTCGAGCACGACGATCAGCCGGCCTGCCGGATCGACGGCGTGCACCTCCGCGGCGGGCTCGGCCTCGATCGACGCCCGGACAGCGTCCAGGGCTTCCGGACGGCACTGGACGATCAGGCTGGCGATATGCGCGGCCTCGGTCATGCCGTCGCCTCCGATGACGCGGGCCTCACGGCGACCGCGTCCTGCGGGCAGATCGCGGCGCAGGCGCCGCAGCCGGTGCATCTCTCTGGATCGATGGCCGGCGTGGGCGGTCCGCCGATTCGGGGGCGAAATCGAATCGCCGCCTCGCCGCATGCGTCGCGGCAGGCTTCGCAATGGACGCCGGCATGCGCGAAGCAACGGTCTGCCGCGATCGCGACGTCCAGGCGCCAAGGCGCCGCGGCGTCGCGGTCGAAGACGGGCTCCGCGCAAGCGTCCACGCATGCGCCGCAAAACGTGCAGCCCACGGCGCCGCGTCGGAAGTCGACCCTGGGGAAGCCGTCCGCGTCGGCAAGCAGAATGCTTTCCGGACATGCCTCGATGCAGGCGGCG